>Ga0208450_1001297_pt1 | contig 11894 bp, 22 predicted proteins | sample MalvireepMed_908_FD_184249 | JGI IMG/M metagenome (GOLD analysis project Ga0208450, IMG submission 184249) | Marine viral communities from the Global Malaspina Expedition - Malaspina viral metaG DeepMed_908 (SPAdes) (version 2) | ecosystem: Environmental > Aquatic > Marine > Oceanic | place... | reverse complement strand
CTTCTCTCCTATGCTGCTATATCAGTCCAAGTTGGCGTCTGCGTCGTACTAACATCAGACCAACTTGGAGTTTGTGTTGTACTGACGGCGGACCAACTTGGGGTCTGGGACTCATCGATAAGGCTCCAAACATTGGTTTCTCCAATTCCTCCCGTCCCTGAAACGCCTGTAAGAGTGACAGAGACACTGATCTGAACAGTGACGGTGCCAACCGCTCCAGTTGCCGAGACGCCCGTGAGAGTAAGCGTACTTGTGCCCGTTGGAACAACCGTACCAAGCGAACCAGTGGCCGAGACGCCTGTTGGAACAACATTTGATGTCCCTGTAACCGTGACAGTGCCAAGTGAGCCGGTAGCGGAAACACCTGTAAGGGTGACTCCAGCACCCGCCGCTGGAACAACAACGCCAAGTGCCCCCGTCCCCGCAACGCCCGTAAGGGTGAGGGTGCTTGTGCCTGTAACTGTAACAGTGCCGACAGCGCCTGTACCCGCGACACCTGTGAGATCAACGGAAAGGTATGTGTTCCAAGCACCTTCATTCCAGGTTCCTCGACCCCAACCAGAGATTTGAACCAATGCATTACCCTTTACGCGATCCTAATAATCGCTGTACTCGCGGCAGCGGCGGGAAAGGCGACAGCAAACGTACCTGCCGTGCTTGTCTTGTCGCCACCAAAATCCAAGGCGCAAACGGCCTTGTTCGAATCGCTACTATTATAGATCAAAGCGCCCCTTGCCGTGATGGTCGCCGTCGTGAAACTGATATCAGCAAAGTCCGTATACCCCGTAGTCCCACTACTGGCTGGATCAATCCTTGTCAAACTGCCCCCACCCGTAGTGTAACTTCCACTAGAAGCCACTTCGCCAAGAGTGGTGAAAGCTGTGGTTGACGCTCCCAAGGTAGCTGTCGTGGAGGATTTGCCGCCGCTACTAATGGCATACAGGGCCAACTTGAACGTATCCCCGCCAGAGAGTAAGAAGTTATGGACCGCCTCAAGAAGCTCCTTCTTGAAGGAAGTACACATCGCCGTTGTGATCGCCATATCAAAGGCTCCTTAGATTACTCGCTAGTTCAGGATAACCAGCATCTCGTAGCTTGGCGCAAATAGTTGCCCGATCCTGATCCACGGCAACCTTCAAGTACCCAAGTATAACCTCCTCCAAGACAAGTTTGAAGTCCAGCACTTGGTCCCGAAGAGGCGCAGGGGTGTCTTTCGCCATATACAATATCTTATCAATGGCTATCTTGGCTATTTCCTCTACGGATAACCCCCTATTGTTCGTGGAAATAACACCGACATTCCCCACAGACAGCGTGGCATTCACATCAAACATTTCCCACCTTTTGCAAAGGAACGACCGTATCATGCCGTCCATACAGGAAAAGCTTGTCAGAATCCTCATCCAAAGGCTCGGGAGGAGTGGATTCTGACTGTCTCGTTATAGTCAAGTTTCCCTCCGAAATGGACATCACCAGAGGATCGTCTAACCGATGATACCCGTAAAGTTTCTCCGCTTCGGGGACATTTGTGTCCAAAAGGGTGGAATCATGGGCAACTTCCACCTTCATACCCCGTGCAATGGCTGCGGAAAGCCAAAACTCGGCACAAGCCCTTCCCGCCTCTGCCATGACAAGGTTGGATTTATAGGAATAATCAATCCCATAAAGGTATAATTTGGCAACTCTCTGGTACACAGCAAAGGCTATGGCATATGGGACGGTGTTGTTGAAATAGCAAAGGCCCGTGTCCTTGACCACCTCTTTCAGGGGATAGAGAGCAGCACCTGGAACCCTTTTGTCCAAGGTGCAGGTATAGATTGGTCCTGGATGTTCGCCCAAGGATTTCCTCATCGCATCTGTCTGGGCACCCGCATTCTCGGTATCCAGAAACCGTGCTGCCGGATCCATCATAAAGACGCGGTCATGTTTGATCGGGACCATCATGGAATTGATAGCCCAAACCTCATCATAGACCTTGCCGTTAGCAGCGGAGGAAGTGAAGGTTCCCTGTGTCCCGCCGAGTCCTACAATGGCGATCTCTGCGCCGTTCAGATCCTTATCTATCACTGAACACCTCTTCTGACGGTATCGTACCTGTACTGATCCTGAGTCTGCTCACCTTCCCCTAAATTCTTCAGCCATTGGATAGATTCCTGGAACCTGCTGTTATAAAGCGTCAACAGATCCTGCTCACCTTTCATAAAGGTATAAGCCTCCATCAAGCTGCCATACAAGAGAGCCAACTCAGCATTCGTACCAAGCCAACTGGTTCCATCATCTGATGCAGTGATGGACTGGGGGCGATAGAAATAGTGCAATTCGGCTGCATAACTGCCGTCTGGTGTAGGAGCCACGATGAAACTATTTTCGTCCCAATCGCCATAATATCTAGGCACCCCCGTCGTAGTAGGATCAGGCGTATAATCCTGGAGGAAGGTCGGATGTTTATATTCAAGAAACTCGTTATTGGAACTGTTCACAACACTCAGGGAGAAAGGGGCCAAGAAATCTGTCGGCTTCGTCAGGAACTTCACCGATTGCGTAACCGTACCCGTCACATTCTTCCTGAAGTCATCTAACTGACACTCCTTCAGGATGCGTTCTTCCGCATTCAGGATGAATCTGGTTAGCTGACTTACAAAGGTGCTCTCCGTATTGTCTGTATAATCCTGTATGGCGGTCTTTAAGGTAGTGAAGGTAAAAGCCATATCATGCACTCACGGTTACAGGACCGGCAGAGACGCTTCCACCGCCGCCCCGGACATTACCTGTCGTTGCCGTTCCACTCCCTGATGTGAACGAGTAACTGTCATCATCCACCTTGGTTATGGAAAAGCCATCACTGTCCTCGATGGCAGCGGATGTGAACCCATCAAACGCTTCAGAGGAACGAAAACGGACGGTATCTCCCGTGCTTCTTCCATGACCGGGTTCCGTCACAGTTATGACGGCAGATCCGCTATCTCCAGAAAGGAAAGGATTGAAAGGAAGAAGAACTGTAACAGCCGGTTCCGCTCTATCCGGACGCGGATCTTTCAAGGCTTGAGGATCGGCGGGCGTCTTGACGACAAACAATTGAGGCTGTTTAGATTCCCATTCATCCTTGCCAACAAGCATACCGGTCCATTCTTTACGCATATTTCTGAGTTTATAGGCCGCACCGGACCTGTCCGAAATCCCAAGGGCATACTTATTTGAGGCATATTTAGCCATTACGAAATCGCACTTAAAGAGTTGTAGGTCGGAACCAGAACAAGATTGGCCTTGTCCCTGTCTTCCTCTGCCGCCCGTAGGAATTCCTCTTCATACAAGACTTTCAAAATCTGGATTCTATCGGGGGCCTTCTTCAAGGCAATGTAGTAGGCTAGCCCTGCTGCAAGACATGGATAGAACCTGAAAGGCACCTCGACAGTGTTTACCGACGTATCTGCATCATCAATCCGGACCAAACGGTCATAGATGAACTGGTCGGTGCTATTCTCGGGTGTCGGCCAAACTTTGACAACCGGCGTAATCAATCTATCGACGTAAAACTGAGTAGGACGCCCTTTGGTGGATTTTGTGGCAATATTCAGATAGTCGTCCCGGCTAATCCTCGTAATTGAAATATCAGAGCTATCGCGTCGTATGACACCTGAAAGAATATCAATGGTAGATTGAGTATCTTCCAGGGAAGCCGTGGATGTCGTGGTGGTCGTGGCTGAACTGGAGGAACCCGTTATCGTCTCACCAGAGGTAAAAGTTCCGGACGGAACCGTTATCGTCATAGACGTAGAATCAGGTTTCGTTATGAGAGAGGCGGTAGCGGCACTCGTACCGCCCGTGATTGTCTCAGCTATCGTAAAGCTACCACTATCACTTACGGAAAGAGTAATAGTGCCCACCGGATATTCTGAAATGGCTTCGGCAACAGTCTGCGTGGTCTGACTTATCGTCCATCGATTGAGACCTCGGTTGGCCCAATCAGCAAATAACAGATTTAGAGACCTTCTCGCAGTCTTGGCATCATAGCCAGTGCGAAGCTCCAGGCCACAACGCTCAAAGGCTTCCTCGATGTATTCGGCTACATTAAGCTCAAAGTCCTTAGATCCAGAGACTGCCATGGTATTTAAAACCTTTCATCCTAACCCCAAAGAGCGGTTTTCACGGCAACTCCCAAATGACCAAGAACCAACACGCCCACAGTCCACAAAACCTTTTGGATACCATCTATCGACTTTTGAAGATGAGCAATGTCATTACTCTTTATGGTATCCAGCTTCTGTCCCAGAAGCTTGAGTTCCCCACGAATCTCTATGATCTGTAGCTCATTCTTCCGATCCAGATCTTCCATAACCTACTCCATTAGTACTCTTTCAAGCAGTAGAGAACTACGGAATAGGTGTCCCCGCTAGTGTGGCCTACAGTCGTGAACTTTATGTCCCCTGTCTTACCGCCAGAAGCAGCCACATTAGGAAGACCACTAATATCGGAATAGTCCAAGGTGTCGGAGTAGTCCGCTGGAAGCTGTGCAGCAATAACGTTGGTGGAGGCGTTCCAAAGAACCTTGACCCCCATCCCAACATTGGTGAACACAACCTTCTGAAGACGTACTCCTGTGCAAGCATCACCTTCCGGAGAAGTGGAAAGAGCCGACACATCTACCTTGGTAACAGCCGATTCACCTGTACCATCACTGGTGTTGGTACAATAAATAACAGCCGTCCGAGACCCATCGACAACCGACGTGGTAGTTACGGCATCTGCCATGACCTACTCCTTAATCTCTCCCGAAAGCACCATCATCTTGTACTTAGAGGTTCCGGGAGGAGGAAAGTCCTTTTTAGAATCGATCCCATAAGAATATTTAGAATCCTTCTTTGGACTTGTCCTGACCCACGCCTCGTTTTCAGGAGTGTTGGGGTCGTCAGCAATAAACGCACCTTTCTTGGTACGTGCTCTTGTCTTAGCCATGACACCCTACCCTTTACGGTTGGATATTGAACTGGGTCATGCCATTGGTAATGCGCTGGGCAGCAACGTTGATATAGTCACACCAAGCTGCATCTGCAGTTGTCGTCCCCGACATGGCACAAAACCAAGGGGTGAGCGCAGAAGTAGGGATGTTCGCAGTTGTCGTAGTCACAAGAACACGATCAACGTAAAATGCGACCTGTCCCGTTCCTTTAACAACGAAACCAAGTGTACGAACATTAGTAATATTGGAGCTTGATTCTGCGCCATCTGCAAAATCAATCCCAGTATCCGTCTTGGTTTCGGTTCCACCGCTATCGCAATTGGCGTAGATATCGGCAGCGCCTTCTACCAAAAGGAAGCCAATCTGATTGTTAGCAGTGAATGGAACGCCCGTAGCAAATGTGCCGTTTTCGGCAAGACCGACGAACATGTCCATGTCATCGGCATCGGCTACGGCCACGCGGGTTTCAAAATAGATGTTCTTGCTGGCTTCAGCCAGGAAGATTTCGTTACCCTGAATTGCGCCACCGGAATTATCCGTCGAGCCATCGCCCGTGGACTTGGCCCAACCGCCGACGTGATCAGCGAGGAGTGTCAAGGTTCCGCTGTTAAGGACCGACTTTGTCCAATCATCGGTGTCATCAATATCGACGCCCGTGAAGTCGTCGTTTTTGAAGATATAATCAGGGTTAAGTTGGATTGGAAGATTGGTAAACCACTTACCAAGTCTGCTGGAATCACTGCCGCTGCCACTGTACATGACAGGACCGGAGAACCGGGTTGTACCCATGGTACACCTCCTTACAAAGGGTTTGCCCTAGAGTCTTGTAAGCGTCTGCTGGGCCAGTCGCTAGGGCTATGTAGTCCCAGGGAAGAGCGGGAGGAAGTTTCCTTCCTCCCGGTAGCTTTTGATAGAGGTTACGCTCCAGGCGAACCGAACACGCAACGTGGGTCCGAATACCCGTAACTATAACGCTCACGGGCCTTAAACCTCACATTTCCGGTGTCGAAGTCGCCTTCCATCTTCGTGGACATTGGCATCCGTTCAAAATGGATAAAGCCGCGGGGAGCATCGGTCCTGATGAACCAAGCATCCGTGTCCGTCAGATAGTGATTAACGACAGCGCCTTGCGGGAGCATTCCCATGTTCCGCGTGGCGTTGATGTCGTTGTCCGCAGTGCCTGGACGAAGACTGGATTCCAGAAGACGATCCGCCACGAACTGCAACGCCGGCGGAATAATCATCTTCATGCCCCGAACCGAAACCTTCAGGCCACGCTCATCGACAAAAGCCGCGATGTCGATGAGAGCATTCTCAAGGCTTGTCTCGTTAAGGTCTGCTGCTGTGCTCGGCTCGTTGCGAAGATCGTTGTTGTTCACAAGAGGGTGATCCGTAGCACAAAGTTCCTTGCCATCGCCGCCCGTAAAGGAACTATCGAAAGCATTATTCAACGTAGCAGCACCCTTCACCTGTTTGGTGTTGGCCATGCTACGTGCCAAAGCTTTCGTATAGCGGGAAGCTAAACGGTCATAGAGATTATCCTCGATTGCTTCTTCCGTGATGGAAAAGGCAAGCGCGATAGTCTCATGCGTATATCGAGCGGTATACGCTTCCTGTGCATCGTCAAACGAAATAGCCGTTCCTTCAGCTTTCACGGGCGCGCTTCCGAACCCTGACAGCATCACTTCCTCCTCAAACGCACGTTCTGAGGACTCAGTATCATAGATTTGGGCTGCTTCGTCGTCGTACCTGGCGTATTCAAGACCGAAAAGGGCATTGAGGCCAGGCTCTAGCTCTTTCGCTAATTGAGCTCTGCTAATAGCCATATCTCAAGCCTCCTATACGCCGGTCATTGCAGGAGTACCAACCACAATACCGCCTTCTGGGGAATTGAAGTTAGTGGTAAACCTGACAATGGCACCGATACCAGCTGCCGAAAAATCAGCATTTTCCGGATCGTCAACCCAACCCATGATCCTCACCGAGAGACCAGCGGTTGCGGCAATCGTGCTGATTGCCAAACGACACAGGGAAACACCCGTGGCATCAGTACCCGTTGTAGCCGTGGAAAAGTCTGCATTTGCGAAAACAGCCGCTCGGGCAGTAGCTTTACTGGTCCAAGTAGCGTCCGTCGCAATTACAAACAATTGACCGGGATCGTCAGCAACAAACGCCTTAACGGGATGATTGCTGTCGGCCCCAGAACCAGGCCAATAGTTTTTCCAGACAGTCTTGCCTGTGGTGGAATCTACATACTCACAGCCTTGGAAAGCACCCAGCATCGCAACAGTGCCACCATCAGTCGCTCCTACAATATCAATATACCCCGTGGAAAGGGGTATAATAGGAGAACCGTGATAGATCTTGTTGGTATTGCCGTTTGCAATCTCATACATCGAGTAGGCAGACACCCCCGTGGAATTAGCCCCTGACCCCAACTTACTTAGGGGACGAAGGCCAAAACTTCCATTTGAGTTAGCCATCTACATCTCCTAGTCCCCTTCTTTTTGGGGACCTCCAAAAGTTACACGAGATTGCCGATCAGGTTTGCTAATCGGCATCGCCGGATGTTGCTCACGCGCAAGGTCGTTATCAACAGCCGTCATTTGATCTTGAGTCATGCCACGATAGTACTCGTTGCGTTCCTCAACGATCTCAATGGGAACTCTTGCAAGCAGAAGGCCACCTACACCTATGACACCGGCATGTTTGCCGTCATCAACGGTCGGAATATCGAAATCAGGGAATTCCTCACCGCGTACCAGTTCCCATCCCTCGCGGGAGCGAGCAGAGATGTTCTTGCGGTCGTCAATACCCATGTATTCGGCCCGAATCCATCGATGTCTATATCCTTCGGGAGGAGGTGGTGCGTCCAACACGGACGGGGGCTTCCAAGGTTCTCGGCGTGCTTCCTTTGCACGGGTTTCATTAGCTCTCGGCGTTCTCGTAGACTTCTGGTGAGTTGTGGTCTCAATAGTCATGGTTAGTCCCTCACATATTTTGCATATTCTTCAAGTGGCACATTAAGCCTCTTCGCAATAGCAACCTGTGAAGGTGTTAACCGCACAGTTTTCCGTCCACTTCTGTTGCGGGATGCGGAAGATTCGGCTGACGCAACCTTTCTTCCCCCGTTTGACCTAGTCTTAGAATCGAATTTATTGGGAAATTCGGTCCTCATTCTCTTATCAAGCTCAGAATAGTATTCATCAGATGCAGGGTCAAGGCCCTCATCTTCAATAAGACCGCGGTGAATACCAAAGGCCCCGTATGTCATTACCTCGTCCTGACCAAACCAGTCATTTCGAGAGGCCCAGGCTTCTGCCTTGGGATCAGGAGCCGCTTGTTGAGGTGGCGGGGCCGGTTCCGGCGCGGCTGGCTGCTGTGGTGCGGCCTGTTGCCGTGGCGGGGCCGCTCTCGCAGCATCAAGATGGGTTTTCTGCACACTGAGTTTGGCCAACGCTTCCTGTGCGTCCACCAATCTGTCTATATCACCCGTTTCATGGGCTTCTTTAAGAATTCTCTTTGCTGTCTCGAGTTCGCTGGAAACCCGTCCATCGAATTGTTCCTGAAAACCCTGATCCAAGGCGCCAATCCGGTTCTTCAGTGCCTCGTTTTCCTTATTGACGTTTTCCGCATACTGGATGGCGCTCTGTTTCTGGCGCTCTTCCTCGCGGAATCGTTTCGTCAGATTGCTAATACGGTTCTGAACACTTGTACTGTAATCCTCGAGTTCGTCATCGGGTTCGGAAGACGCCTCAACCTCGGGGGCGGGCTCAGATGCAGGTGCAAGGCTCTCTTCTTCAGATGGTTCGGGCGGAAGTTTCACACTAACGGCTTTTTCTTCCAGATCTCCAACGTCAATCGGGGTTTCTTGGGGCATGGTCTCTCTCCATGGTTTACTTCTAGATGTGTTTTATGTCATCCGGGTCCAGAATGGTCGCGATGACCTCATCGTCATTGATGATACGGACTTCGCCGCCATCAATCTTGAACCGGGCGCCGGCATACCGGCCTATACACACCCAGTCGCCTTCTTTGCACCAGGCAGCAACAAAACCGGGTGATGGCATATCACCCCATAAGTCGTCGTCGCCAAATCTTGAGCTATCCTTGTAGGCCAAGGGACCTACCTTTAAAACATAAGCAACTACCGTTGCCAGAGCTTCCCGGTCACGAACCGCATCAGGGATATGAATGCCCCCCTCAGTCGTTGCCTTTCCCATGTAGGGCATAACAAGAAGGCGCCAGCCAGTGGGCTGCGGAAGTCTCTCGCTAAGTTTCTTCTCAAGAAGAGCGGGGTCCAGAACCTTCTCTTCCTTGTCTACATAGGCATCAGCAGCAACAGCGTTTTTATGGGCCGCTGCTACATGATCAGGTACAAAAAGAGTTTTAGTCATTCTTCCTCCGAAGATTGCAGGATATCCCTGATTTCCTGTTCACAAAATTCAAGTCCCTTGAGTTCGCCAACGAGTTGCTTGTAGTCCTCCAGATTCCTCGGTCCCCCTTGAAGAATCGCATTCTGAGTAAGCTCGATACGCGACTGTATGGCTTTCAGAATAGAGTAAGCAAAGGTGGTCGGATCCGACATTCCTAGAAAGTGCCCGCAAATCCTTTACCTTTGACGGCGCCGCCTGTGGAATACTTGATGGCCCCGCGTTTCTTGAACTTCATGCCGCCATGCATGTAGCCCAGTTCATCACGCGTTACGCCGCCCATGTTCATTCCATCAGGAATACCAAACACCTTACGGGCCGTCTCATTTTGTTCGGACGTTGCCCGATCCAGAATCTTGTCGGCTCTTTCTCTATCATCCTTGTCACCTGGCGTTCCCGTGGGTGGCGTTAAACGAATTCCCATAGCCTCATTTACAGAAGCCTGAGACACAGGGTCCTCTTGAGCGGTCCCTCCCCCCGCGAAACGCGTAGCAGTAACCGCTTCCTCAATACCCTCTTCGGTGTACGGGTATCTCTTTCCATTCACGATAGGCATTAGAATATCCTCGTCTTTCTGGCGATACCGCCATCGTTGCGATGCAAGTATTCTCCTTCTGCGTCTCGATCAGCAGATGTTGAACGTATAATACCACCCATTTTAACTTCTCTTTCTGTTCGTTCCCAACCTCCATACGTTTTCTTGTATTTAGGCCCTTTGTGCCATTCAAACCCGGGTGGTGGTATTAACTTTTTAAAATCTTCTTCTGTAATTCCAGCATTGGGATGTTTCTTACTAAACTGTTTCCAAGTCGTATCAGGTTTAATATCTCTTAGATACCTACGATCAGCCATCAGATACAGCTTTTGATTCAGCCATCAGAAAGTCCCCTTTCCATCATTGTCATTGAAGTAACGACCGCGGACCTGTGACTCGGTGCCCTGAATCAGCTTCTCGGTGCCACGATCAAGCTTCTTGCGACCCCACTCCACGGGAACATCCTCGGAGCCCTTGGTCACGTTGTACACGCTGATGGCAACCACATGACCACCTTCCTTGAAACCACCAGCTTGCGCTCTGCTAATAGCCATACGTTCCCGATCAGCACGGGCACGATCAGCATCAGAAATTCTTCTGCCACCACCAGCAGCACGGGCACGATATCCACTGTCTATTTGTTCCCACTGGTCAGCATCAGAAATTCTTCTGTCCGCTTCGCCAAATATTCTCCGCAACATACGTTCCCGATCAGCATCAGAAATTGTTTTGTCGCTTCGTATTCGCTTTACACGTTCCCGATCAGCATCAGAAATCGTTCTAGCCGACTCGTTCATCTTCTTCGCCTTGGCCATGAGACCACCTGCTTCCTTCCTGGGAATATCCATCTGTTTGGACATCTGACCGATCATACTTTTCCTAGCCATACTGTTTCACGTGAAACATCACGCCCTCTTCCTCGTACTGTGCTTCTTGGCAAGATACGCCTTGTATGACTTCTTGGCCTTATCAAGGCTCTTAAACACATGCCCCCCAAAAGTCCAGCCGCCTTTGACTTTACGGATGGGCATTAGAATAACTTAGCATAGCTTGACCACGGATTCGTCTTCGCGGCCTTCCTGAATTTAGTCTTCGCCTTGAGCCTCGGCATTTTCCCCGTTTTACTCGTCCCCGGAAGCTGTCCCATGTGTACTGGTGGGGTCCGCAGCCCCTTGGCCCTTGTCTTTCTAGGGGTCACCACTTGAGTGGTCGCGGTCTTACCCCTCATGGCTACTCTCCTCTTCCGGCAGTACCCTGATTAATGCGCTCGCGATTGACCTCGGCGCGTAGCAACGCGATGTCTTCCTGGGAATCAATCTTCTCCCGGGTGATGTCCTGGCGTTCGTCTTCACGTTGAGTCTCAAAGGCAAGACGCTCGGAGAACTCGTCGGCCTTACGCATCATATCCATGGCCTTGATGTCCAGTTCCTTGGAGCGAAGTTCGACCAGCGGATCAACCTCGCCTTCGGCTGGCGGCATCAGAGCGGCCATGACCTCTTCTGTATACTGGGCGATCAATTCAGCAACGCGGGCCTCTATATCCACTTGAGGCGGTTGCTGTCCCGTACGCATGGCCTGCTCCATCGCCATCCTCATTTCGGCATCAGCAACGCCACGTGCCTTGAAGGCCACATGCTCGCAAAGATGCGCCTGCAAAAGTGCAAAAATGGGCGGTGTCGAGGCGGGAATCGGCGTTTTCATGAAGATGATGTGCGCCGTCATGTGGGCATCATGATCCTGTGTCGGAAACGCCTGCAAGGTCTCCTGAATGATGGATTTGGCGTTTTCGATGGCCGGATCGGTCGGTTGCGGCGGCGTTGGCGCCGGCAAAATAGCCTCGATGTTATGGACCCCTATGGCCTCGTAAATCCTGCGATACGCCTCGTAGAGATTGTGCATCTGGGGATTCGTCTGCGCCAGCTGCAACTGGGTCTGCGCCAGAGCAAGCCGTTGCGACATGGAGTAAATA
>Ga0208450_1001294_pt1 | contig 11928 bp, 19 predicted proteins | sample MalvireepMed_908_FD_184249 | JGI IMG/M metagenome (GOLD analysis project Ga0208450, IMG submission 184249) | Marine viral communities from the Global Malaspina Expedition - Malaspina viral metaG DeepMed_908 (SPAdes) (version 2) | ecosystem: Environmental > Aquatic > Marine > Oceanic | place... | reverse complement strand
GCAAGGAACATATAGCACGACCCGATCGCCTGGTTCTGCGATCTCGGCAAGCGCAACATTCACGGCGAACGCCTCTGGCCCTGATTTCGGTGTCATGCTGACTGCCCATGATGACACCCATTCGTCGGCTGGGTCTGGAACGGTAATGGACGGTGGAGCGGCAACGACAAACGGCGGGGTCGGGTATCTCCAAATCTTCAGCCTTGCATCTGGCAGTGTCACGGTAAATTTGCAGGAATCTACCTCTAGCGGTGGTTCCTATTCGAATTTTATGACTTTCTCAACTGTCGCTGCGGCGGCGGCTCCGACAGCAGAACGGCTAACGATGTCCGGCAATGTTGCCCGGTATCTGAAAGTGACAACGACGGGGACATTTAGCAACGCGAAGATTGCAGTGGGATTCACGCGACTATAGGAGGTCGAAAACATGGCTAAGCAGACTGGTCTGGGTGACTACCTGGCAATAGACGACAGCGGCGGTACGGCCCGCGATATCTCCAATGACATCGGGGACTACGGCATAAATATGGCGCAGGAGTTGGTCGAGACTACCGGCCTCGACAAGTCGGCGCGGGAGCGGATCACCGGGATGTCCGACGGGGACGTGACGGTCAACGGCTTCTTCAACGCCGCGTCGAACAAGTCGCATGACGTATTCAAGACCCGCACCGGAACTCGGACGTTCGACCTGAGAGTCGGCGGCAACTCGTCGAGCAATCCCAAGCTGGCGATGGAAATGCAGGTCGCGAGCTATGCGATCACCAGGGGCTCCGACGGCTCGTTGACATGGTCGGCGACATTGAACCTCTCCGACGGTACGGTTCCTGCCTGGACGACGGTCTAATGGTAGCCACCAGGAACGGCGTCAAGCCGTACACGGTACAGCGTCGGCGGGCCATCCTTGAGTTCGCCGATCCTGACTATGAGGGGATACATATCGAAGCCCGACTGGACGTTGACCTTCGCACGTTCCTCGACCTCCAGTCTCTGGCGTCCGCGTCCGAGAATAATGCCGACAACCTCCGGGCCGCGTTCCAGATGTTCGGCGACGAGGTGCTGGAAAGCTGGAACCTTCAGGACGACGACGGCACCGTGCTGACTCCGGACGCGGTGGGTTTCCTGTCGCTGCCTCCCGCGCTCGGCACCGCGATCCTCGGAGCCTGGACTGAGGCCGCGACGATGACGGGGGAAGACTTAGCCTCGGAATAGCCCGCTGGAAGGCTGTCCGAGGCGGAACCTACCGGGACGGAACGCCTGTCACGAAGCCCTCCGAGCTAGAACAGGCCGAGATCATTGACGGCATCTGTCAGCGATATAGCTGTCTGCCGTCGGCGGTACTGGCGGAGGACGTCGGGATTCTACGGATGCTGGCAATTATCTCCGAGGGCAAAATAGAGGAGTCCAGTGGCTAATACGGTGACGATAACCGTCGACGCCGATACAAAAAAGGCGGAGCAGAACGTCAAGGGCATGGGGACGAAGTTCCGGTCGGCCATGAAGGGCGTCGCTATGGCAGCCGGCGGTCTAACCCTGGCGGCTGGAGCGGCGGCGAAACTCGGCCAGGAGTATCAGGAGGCCACGAACACGATCGCCGCCGGAACCGGCGCATCCGGCGAACAACTAGAAGGGCTGACGCAGAGTTTTAAGGACATCTGGGCTACCGTCCCGCAGGATGCGGCAGAAGTTGCCACGGCGATTGCAGACGTCAACACCGAGCTAGGCCTGGAAGGTCGTTTCCTGGAAGACGCCACCATGCAGTTCTTGACAGCCTCGCGAGTTATGGGCGAGGACTTGCAGCCTCTGATTAAGTCGGTATCCGACGCTTTAGTTGGGTTCGGCGAGGATACCGACAATGCTAGTTACACGCTCGATGCGTTGATGGCGGCGTCGCAGGCGGCGGGCGTTCCGATGACTAAGCTCGCGGATACCGTCGTCACGTTCGGCCCGCAGTTGCAGACCCTCGGCCTCGATATGTTCGAATCCATTGCATTAATTACGAATATGGAAAAGGCGGGTCTATCGGCAACCAAGATGATGCCAGGGTTAAATACGGCCATTAAAAAATTGGCGTCCGAAGGCGTAACAGATATAGCGGGTGGCCTGGAGGAGATGATCCGGGACATCGAGGAGGCTGACAGCAAGTCTATGGCTCTGGCGTTGGCAACCGATGCGTTCGGCGCAGGGGCAGGAATCCGATTTGTCGATGCGATAGATAAGGGCGTATTTAGTCTCGATGAAATGGTTCTGACTATGGACGACGCCTTCGGACGCACTACGGAACTCGGGAAGTCCACCCTGACGATGTCGGACAAATTCGACATTTTGAAAAACCGGGTCAAGGCGACTCTTTCGCCGATCGGAAGCTTTGCCACGGCCCTCGGCCCGCTCGTTATTATGATCCCCGCAATGAGTACAGCGGTCGCAGCCTTGGGGTCAACCCAGATTATAACGACGGCGGCGACCTACGCTCAGGCGGCTGCGATGGCGGTGCTGAATGTCGCAATGGGGCCGATCGGCCTGATCGTCCTCGGAATCGTCGCCGCGATCGTCGCCGCTATTGCGATCTTCAAAAACTGGGACAAGATTGTTAACACGTTTAAGAAAACCTGGGACACGGTCTGGGGAGCTATAAAGACCGTGTTCGACACGGTTATGGATTTGATCGAGACGGCGTTTAATTCCAAGTTCGGCTGGCTCCTCCCCGGAGGCGCGTTAGTCAAGGCGTTGTTCCTGTTACGAGATAACTGGGATACGGTCTGGGGTGGTATGAAGGGCGTCGTCGTCGCTATCGCGAATCCGATCATCGGCATTATCAACACCGTGATCGGCGCGGTTAACAGTCTATTTGAAGCTCTAAAAAAGGTACAATTTGGCTGGGAAGAGAAGAAGAAATTAGGCATAACTGTCCTCCCCGCCTTCCAATTCGCACCGTTCAAGGGTCTGCCGACGATCCCGAAAATCCCGAAGATGGCGGAGGGCGGCATAGTAACCTCGCCCACGTTAGCGATGATCGGGGAACGCGGGCCGGAAGCGGTCGTGCCTCTGGGAGCGCGTGGTGCTATGGGCGGGATCACGATCAACATCCTCGGCCCGACCTACGGCTTCGACGATTTCGAGCGGAAGGTTTCCGAGGCTATCCGGGACGGCGTCCGGCGCGGGGGCTTCGGCGACATACTCGCAGCAGCATGAGGTGAGCGATGGCAAACGAACTGAAGCACGGCTCCGTCGGGACAGAGCTAACCCAGGCGGAATGGGAAGCGGTCGGCACGCACGTTTTCGACTCTCAGGCGACGGGGGACATCGTCTATGCGTCAAGCTCTTCTCAGCTATCCCGGCTCGGTGTCGGCTCCAACACGAACGTCCTGACTCTCGCGTCGGGGATTCCGTCGTGGGCAGCCCCGGCTGCGGCGGCGGCGGGCAGTTTGACCGGCTCGACCCTGGCGAGTGGGGTCACGGCATCGAGCCTGACGAGCGTCGGGACGATAGCGACGGGAGTCTGGCAGGGGACAGACGTCGGCGTGGCTTACGGCGGGACGGGAGTCTCTACCCTGACCCAGAATGGCGTCCTGGTCGGCAACGGATCATCGGCTATCGGGTCGATAGACATGTCGACCAAGGGCCACGTCTTGATCGGGGACGGCTCCGGGAATCCTCAGATGCTCGGCGTGGGAACCAATACCCACGTTCTGACAGCTGACTCCGGAGAGACGACCGGGGTGAAGTGGGCGGCACCGGCTGCGGCGGCGGCTGGTAGCCTTACAGGGTCGACTCTAGCGTCCGGCGTTACGGCCTCAAGCCTAACAAGTGTCGGAGCCTTGAGCAGTGGCACCATCGCATCGGGCTTCGGGTCTATCGTGGCGACCACCGTAGACGCCACCACCGACTTCACCATCGGCAACACCATCCTGACCTCTGAGCTACTAAATGTTGCCACGGGCGGGATCACGATAGGAGTGGCGGGTTCGGCCCCATCGCCTGATGGAGACGGCGTGCATATATGGGATGGCACCGCAGGGAGTGTGACGGCTAACGCTGGGATTGACATGCTTGTACTTGAGTCCGGCGACGCGAATCTGGGAATCTCGTTGTTAGCTACAAATAGCACGAATCAGTTTATCGCCTTCGGAGCGCCTCAAGGCAACCTCGATGGTTTTGTGAGGTATAGTCAGTCGAATAGAGAGTTTGCGTTTGGAGCCCTAGGTGCTACCCAAGTTCTTATTGACGAGAAGGGCATTACTGTTAATACTGTGTCTGGTGTTATTGTATCCCGCAGTACGACTGACCCTACCAGTGCCATCAGTTTATTTAATGGCACGGCTCCAGTAGGGACGCTGGCTAACGGAGTCACTTTGTACTCGGCGTCGGGCGAGCTACTGGTTATGGACGCTGCCGGTAATGCGACAACCCTATCGTAAGGAGCGGTCATGAGTGAATGGTCTGATGCCTACAACGACGCCAGCGGGCGTGGCACCTGTGACTGCGATTGGCCCTTTGTTTTACAAAAGGGCTCCCCGGTGATGGGCCTCGTGGTAGAGATCGACATGTGCTGCGTGGTCGCGGAGTTAGAAGCCCTTACAAGTAAGACGTTTGCCAAGAAGACCTATACAACACCCGCCGATACATGGGACGGCTCCCAGGTGGTTGAGATATCGGAGGGCGTTACGGGGCCGAAGGGTGACCCGCCTGATTACATGCACACTCGTATGCACACGCGAAGCGTAGGACATAAGCACACGGCTGATCAGTCGCTAACGCATACCCACTAAGCGAGAGGATGGGAGAAACGCATGATCCAAGACCAGATTACCCAGGCGGACATCGAGAGACTTCTTGTCGAGAACGTACTGGCAGCGGAACAACTCCGGAGGATCGTCGCCGAGCGGTTGGTCGCGGAACTCCGTGCCGAGAAGGAGCAACGGAACGGCATAGGCCGCGACGTGGCTGAGGTCGATGCGTTGATAGATTCGGCGGTCTCGGAGGGGTAGATGGCTGCTTCCTACACTGTCCTCGTCGATTGGAACAACGACGGAGACTTCACCGATTCCGGCGACGACATCACATCGGATGTCCTGTCGCTATCGTGGGAGCGGGGCCGGGATTACGCCTCGCAGTTGCAGGGCCGTTCGGTCGCCGGCAAACTCTCCGCGGTGTTGGTTAACACCGGCGGCAAATACTCGCCCAGCAATACGTCCTCGGCCCTAACGGGCAACATCCTCCCAGGTCGGACAGTCAAGGTTCAGGCCGGGAGCGGGAGTTTCCCGTATACGTTCCCGGTCGCGTTCAACGACGGCGTCCGGTGGCAGGGTAAGCTCGACCGTATACTCCCGGCACCGGCTGCGGAGGGAGTGAAGACGGCGACCCTGACCGCGTTCGGGACGTTGGGTTACCTCAACCAGTTCGAGACTCAGTTAGCCTCCCAGACTAACCGCCGGACGGATCAGGCCGTCGGGGACATCCTGGACGACGTCGGCTGGACGGAGTCGGACGACCGCGACCTCGACACCGGCAAGACTACGATCAGCCGATTCTGGATCAGCGGCAAGAAGGCGATCGACGCGCTCCGGCTGGTCGAGGAGGCCGAGGCGGGATTCCTTCTGGAGAGCAAGTCGGGGCAGATCGCCTTTCAGAACCGGCACCACCGGATAACCCAGACCGCCTCGACGACCTCCCAGGCGACCTTCTCCGATGCCGACGGGGCTGCCCATACGTTCGTCGAGGTCGACCAGGACGATCCGCTCGGAACTATCGTCAATCACGTGGAGGCGACCGCTCGGACGTTTGACACGGCCTCGGTCGCGGTACTCTGGACGCATCCGGAGACCGGGTCAGCCTCGCCCACCCTGGCACCCGGCGAGGCGAAGACTTTCGAGGCCGAGTTCCCGAACCCTGACGCCGCGAACAGCGCGATGGAAGTCGACGCCTGGACGACTCCGGCGGCGACGACCGATTACCTCCTCAACTCCGCGTCCGGCGGAGGCGGCACTAACCTGACGTCCGATATCACCGTGACCCAGACCAAGACAGCGGAGCGGATGGCGATCACGTTGACCAACTCGGCGACCGGGTCGGACGGATACGTCACAAAGCTCCAGGCGCGAGGGACGGCTGTATCGACGAAGAATCCCTGCATCGTTCGGGCCATCGACACGACCTCGCAGGGCATCTACGGGGAGCGGAAATATGTCGCGAAGACGCAGTTCATCCCGACGACCTCCGAAGCGCAGGACTGGTGCGAATACCAGGTCGCAATCTTCGCATCGCCGACGAACATCCTGACGATGACCATCCCGGCGTCGACGTCTGGCAACATCGGCCAGGTCTTGGGCCGCGATATCTCCGACAGGGTCACGGTGACGGCAACGAACGACGCGAAGCTGGGCATCTCCGCGGACTTCTTCATCGAGTCGGAGCGGCACCAGGTCTCGGAGGGCGGTCAGCAGCACGTTGCCGTCTGGCAGCTATCGCCCGCCTCCGGCGGCTATAGCCAGTTCTGGGTTCTGGGTGTCGGCGTCCTCGGCACCTCGACCGTCCCGGCGTTCTGATGGCCTGGACGACGCCGAAAAGCTGGACGAGTAGCATGGTGACATCCGCGATCCTCAACGCCCAAATCAAAGCGAACGAAGAGACCCTCTCGACCCACGCTCACAGCGGGGCCGCGGGTAACGGCTCCGCGACCCTATCGGGCGTCTCCCTGTCGGCCCTAGCGGTTCCGGTACTGGCAGATCAGAGCGGCAATCCAGGGACGGCGGGACGCCTCCAGCGCAACGGGAACAATCTTGTATACTACGGGGCTGCGCTCGTCGGCTTGTATGCCGACGCGGTAGCCGGGACGGCGTCCCTCCGGACGCTCGGCACCGGATCAACTCAGGCGGCAGCGGGGAACCATACCCACTGATGGGCATGACGACGGTGACATCCCGACCGATGATCCGGAAGGCGAGACGATCCCCACCGCCTCAGCTACTCTGGCTGTCGCGGATCGTCAGCAAGGGATTCGCCTACGAGTTCCCGTTCCGCTTCCCGGCACAATAGGAGGAACGCATGGCCTGGACGGCTCCGCGAGACTGGTCAGATAACAGCGATGTTCCTGATGGCATCGTGACGGCAGCGATGCTCAACGTCGACGTGCGCGATAATTTAACGGTATTGAGTTCACATAGCCACACTGGGAGTGCAGGCCAGGGCGGGGCGTCGATGTCCGGCTTGACCCTCGCTGCCCTGGCAACGCTCACGTTCGCGGATCAGAGCGCGAACCCTGACGCTGCCGGGGAGCTACAACGGAACGGAAATGACATCCTTTGGTACGGCTCCTCAGTGGTGAATCTCTCCCAGGCTGATGCGTCCGCGGGAACGGCCAGCCTCCGGAGCCTCGGCACGACGAGCGTAAAGGCGGCAGCCGGTAACCATGTCCATACGATGTCGCAGGAGGCCGAGGCCGAGGGTATCCACGGCGCGACTCTTGTACTGTCGTCGATGACTAGCGGTATCGACGTTGGGACGTCCGAGACGGACATCATCTCGGTGTCACATACACTCGACGACTCCAACAATATCCTGGTCATCTCTACCGTCGCGATCTGCGGAGGAACGATCGGTGCTGGTGCGACCTATACGGCCCGCCTCGATGTCGACACGACGACCCTGGAGACCGAGACGTCGATCGGCCCCGGCAAGTACGTGATCCTCCAGGTACTCCGCGCACCGGGCGACACAAGCTCCCATGCGTACAAGCTAACGATCGAGCCGACGACGAGCGCAGCCGAGAACCAGCGCTGTACCGGGACGCTCGGCATAACCGAAGTGACGATGTAAATGGACTCGGAGACCGGGCCGGTGGTCGCGGCTATTATCGGCGGCGGAGTCTTGATGGCGACCGCATTGGGAGCAGTCGCTATCCGGGCCGGTCGCCTGATCGAGCAGGTCGTCCGGATGGAGCGCGAGTCGAAAGACCGGTGGTTTCTCTGGCAGCGTATATGGCATGACCGGTGCGGCCAGGTCGACAAGCGGCTCGACCGGCTGGAGCAACGGATGGGCCGAGGAGGCTCGATGATGATCGACGACGCTATAGATGGCGACTCATGCTGAGTAGATTACGCCGGCGGATTATCGTCCTGTTCCGGTTCCTCTTCTGGATGCTACCGGTCTTCGTAGCCTGGACGTTGCCCGTGTTCATCGTCTGGAGAGGCCCCCGTGCAGCCCTCTCGCTGGCCCTGAGAGGGCTGCGGTGGAGCTTCCTAGCAGTCTGGCATTGCATCTGCGCTCAGGGCCGTCTCCTGCGGGCGTCCCCGTTCGCGTTCTATCGGATGCTGTCGCGGAAGCGGGACTGGGTCGTCGGGAAGGTGGAGTATGCCAATAGTGAGAGCGGAAAGTGGCGGGCTTTATTCACTACGCTCCGGCTACCCTACACCGGGCTGAGGGCGATGGGCGTTAATCCTCAAGCCGCTGTCGGGATATTGGTCGCGGGCAGCACGGTTGGAGGCGGAGTCATCGTGAACGAGACGGTATTCGCGGAGCGCAGTTTCTCGCGAGGTGATGCGGGGACGTACTCCGCACCGGCAGACATCCCGGTAGTTTACTCCGACGCTGACAACACTTTGAAGATCGACCTCGGCACTACTCCAGTAGGGCAGATAACCATTGAGAACGTGACCGTCGGAACGGCATTTCAGGGTTCAGCCCTCCCTAGCGGCCAGACTAATGTTGTATCGATCGGCGGGACGGCCACGACCACTGGCTTCACGCAGACCTGGGTGGAGGTCGGCCACCTCATCGTCGACCGCTGGCGATGCACGAGCTTCATCATGGACAACGTCGAGGCGCATACGCTGAACATCCGGTACAACGCCTCCGACGGGCAGTCAATCAGCCCGGTGGCCGGGACGCCACGGGCGCGGGGCATCGGAGGCGGCAATAGAGCCGACTCGATGGTGACTTCCGGAGGCACCTATGACCAGATTGTCATCGGCGCTCCAGCTTCCGGGGTCAACGGAAAAGTGGACGTCCTGCGGCTTTCTAACCTCCTCACTAAAGGGGGAGCGTGCGTCCTGAGACTGATCAAGGCCGGAACGATAGACCTGGAGTTTTTGGAGGTCGGTGCCGGAAACGGCTTTGCAACTAAGGAGTTCGTGGTGGCGACCTCGACGATCTACAAAATTGCTGACATCAAGGACAATGTCGAGGTTGCCATATCGCCGCCGTAGGAGGATTCAATGACGTTTGGTAAGCTCCGCCCACAGATCGCCCTCGCGATCATCTGCGCGACCGGGTTCAGCCTCGGCGCGATCTACATCGGGTTTTTGATGGAGGCCACCGAGATCGTGACCGCAGTGATCGGTGGGATATTCGGGTTCCTCGGCGGTGTTTCGTTGAAGGTGCTGGAGAATGAATGACGTGCTGCGGGAGTTGTCCGACATGGAACTGATGGAAGTCCGCAAGTCTTCGACGGGTAAAACCGCCCTCGACTACGGCGACCTGCGGGCGATCGCGGCCACCGCTGCCGAGTACGTCCGCCGGGGCTACGGAGTCTCCGGCCTCTGGCACCTAGACACTGCCGATTATAGAATTATTCGATACAAGGACATCGTAACCAAGGTATAATGCCAGGGTCTCCTTTTCTCAGGGGTCGGGCCGGTGGTATAGCCTCCCACCGTCTCGGCCCCTTCTGTTATCCGGCCCCAGCGGCCACGCCCTAGCCCTAACCCTCACCTGAGCCACAATGGGACGTCTACGGACAATCTGTTAACGGATCGGCCTGGCGCGGCCCCGCCGGCGTGGATTAGCCCTACCGCCTACCCTCACTCAGTTTTGCCCGATCCAGGGCAATTTCGCCCAGTTTGCGTAATCTACCGAAAGTTAGCCTAAAAACGCTTGACAGTGGTATACCGTTAGTATATCTTTAGTTTGTCAGGCACAACAGCCAACGACACCACCAAATCCCAAACGGCAAGATGGCGGGCGAATAGCTCGGATGCGCCGAGGCTAGTCGAGGGGAGCTAGTCAAGGTCACCGGACAACTAATCCGGTCTGACGAGAGCGGGTCAGTAACCCGCCGAAACCTAACACAAGGAGACGCAACCATGACGACCGTCACACCTAAGACCTCCCGCTCCGGCAGCCCAATCTGGGTTGTCCAGTGGGGGCCGGGGCTGACCCAAATGGCCATCTGCCTGACCCTGGCGGAGGTCGATGAGGTCACCGTGACCCATCGACCTGCCAGGGGCTCAGTTGAGCCTCTAGTGGGCCTCCGGGCCTCCTAGCCGAAACGCCCTCACGGGCGTCTGGTCGGACTGACCGCCGACCACTGATGATGGCAGGTCGCAACCAACACAAGGAGAGACGAGACATGAAAATCTTCTACTGCCCAGAATATCCCGACGAGGAATTGATCTGGCCTTGCCTGTGCGATAAGTGCATGGGAGCCTGCAACGGCGGCAGGTGCGGCGAGTGCTTCGCCTGCGAGGCCAAGGCCGACGACGACAAGTGGTGGGAGGTCAACCGGGCCGACGTCCTCCAGGTCTAAGCACAACCGGCGGGGCTTCGGCCCCGCCTAATCAATCCAACACAAGGAGACGCGACGATGCATAAGGGATTCATCTGGACGGCGACGGATGTTCGGACGCACAAGCCTGTAGCCGGGATGCAGCAGTTATTCGCCTTCAACCGCAACGATGCTGCCGCAAGATTCCAGCGGGAATACGGCAAGGCATTCGACACGGTTGGGCATTACCTAACCGGTGACAGTTTCAGCCAATGGGAACGGAGACATGGTACACCCTGGCGCGGACAGAGCGAAGCGGACGCTTGGAAGGGGGCGTACTGGGCAGTATAGATAATCACCGGCGGGGCTTCGGCCCCGCCTTCTGGTCGCGGGAAGCGTCCCGCCTGAACGAGTACCGGGTGGCACCCGGTCGAAACCAGAGTTCAGAATCGCAACAAGGAGACAGGAGATGCTCAAGGAGACCGACGGCGAGATAAGGCGGCTCGGCGCGTACCATACCGGGATCGAGACCAAGGTCGTCGGCGCGAGGATGCCGGTCGACAAGATCGAGCGGGTCAGGGCGGTCTTCGCGAAGCAGGGGCTGACGATGAGCGAGGGCATCGAGCGGCTGATCGACACCCAACTGATCCGCGACAGGTAAGCACCTTACAAGGAGATAGCGATGGCAGGTATATCGAACTGGGTGGTCAGGCGTCGAGCGGCGCGGTACTACGCCGACAGGTTCCCTAAAGTGCCAGCGCGGACGATTACTGGGGAGCCACTATGCGAGGCGTGGGCGTTTCCTCTACCCATAGCAGAAGCTGCTAGGGGCAGTCACGGGCTAATCACCCAAATCGAGTGTTCCTTATGCGGGTGGCGTACACCTCGCCGGGATTACAACACCGCGAACCAGATGCGGAGACGCCTATGGCAGCGGCATCTAGACTCCAAGCACCCACCACAATAGACGGCTGAGAGGCCGGGGCTTCGGCCCCGGTTAAAGCCCCACGGCCCGGTCTCAAGGCGGGTCAAAATCAGGGCTAGGAGACGGAGACATGAGAAGTAAGGCCGATTGGATAAAGCATATTGGGTTGGCGAGGATGCGGACGGTAGAGGGCTATACGTTAGAAACTTACAAAGCCGAATATCGCGGCTTACAGAAGATGCGACATGCAGACCTAAAGGCGCTAGCCGGTAAAGAGATAGCAAAGGCCAGAGAGGCCGGGCATCTCAAGCCCGGACATTAGACGGGTGATGGGCCGAGCGGGAAGGCGCTCGGTTAAGCCCCCACGGTACATGTCCAAAGGAGTACCGAAATCAGGGCGAGGAGAAGGAGACATGGCAGAGGCTAAGGCGGAGATCGAGGCGCTGATCGCGGCGGGGATGCTGAGTCGGCGGGATGCCGAGCGGATTATCGCGAGACTGGAGGAAGCACGATGACGGTCGTTAGG
>Ga0208450_1001290_pt1 | contig 11951 bp, 15 predicted proteins | sample MalvireepMed_908_FD_184249 | JGI IMG/M metagenome (GOLD analysis project Ga0208450, IMG submission 184249) | Marine viral communities from the Global Malaspina Expedition - Malaspina viral metaG DeepMed_908 (SPAdes) (version 2) | ecosystem: Environmental > Aquatic > Marine > Oceanic | place... | reverse complement strand
ACCGCTCTTTATCTTTTTGGTTATTGGGTATTTACCAAACTTTTCTGGATCTATAATTGATACTACAGATTTTAAATCTTCTCTAGATAGCTTGTAACGTTGCTTTATACCTTTAAGAAACTTGGTACCAAATGCACGAATAGGAGCCTTTTTTAAAGCAAAGTCTAGCATACTATCCGAAAGCTTTAAAGCAGTCTTGCTATTAAATTTTCTTGCGATACCTCTCAATGTGGCGGAGGCAGGAAAAGCTAGTTTAGAAAACCCCATTCTCAAGCCTTCTGGAATCTTATCCAATAGCCCAGCCTCCATTCCATCAAGACCTGCATCTGCCTTTCTAAAATTCTTTACAGGCTTCATTACTTCTAATGCTCTAGCCATCTCTCTTGGCGTAAGTTCTGTACTGCTGTTCTTACCTGTTAATACATTAAGAACCTTCCTGTAATCCTTATCTGACAGACCAGCTTTTTTTTGAAATAATTTTACCTGTCTTCTACCTCTACTCCAAGCATCGTATCCCTTTTCACCTTTTTTGGGAACAACTTCTGATGGGGCTTTATCATCAACTATTAATCCCTTTTCTCTTTCTTTTTCTAGTATAGTTTTGCTTTTATTTACCTTACTAAATCCTGAAAAGAAATCTTTAGCAGTCGTTGTATGTCTTGTGCCAAGTTCTAAGTCTCTATATACGGCCATAGCCTGGCCTTTTTTATTGGTATAGATATTAATCAGATCAACATTCTGCTTTAATTTTTTGTCTTTATTAGCAAATATATTCTGCTCTTCAAATGGCCGTTGAGCTTCTTTGGTGGTCTTACCTTGGCCTGCCCTCATTACATTGTTAAGTAATGTTTTATCAGCTAGAATACGTTCTGCCTCCTTAGGTGTATATCCCCATGCAATTAAAGCATTTCTCATCTTGCCTTCTACGTAGACCTTACCAGCCTTCTGCCTGGCAAAATGAAATCCTGTAAGTGCAAGACCATGTATTATTCTTTCTTGTGCTGTTCTATCTTTGTCTTGTCCGAAATCACTACCAGCCCCAGCCGCAAGTAAAAGTCCTGCCTCTACAGCAGTAGCCTTTGGTATTTGTAATATTTTTGGTAACCCTGCCGCACCAAAGAGAAGAGAGCTATAGAAGTCATGTTCCGCTGTCTTCATCCTATCTACTATACTAGCATCCGTTGGTAGCATAAGCTGTCCATAGGTACCAAACGTAACAATATTTCTAGCACCTAAATCAACAGCCTTGGCTAGCCTAGGACTTGTAACTGTAAGCTTAGCCATTGTATTAAGATAATTTCTACCAACCCAAGGGGATCGGCCCAAAAGACCTGAGGATCCTATACCCAAATACTTAGCCGCACCCTTCATTCTACCTGCCTTCACCAAGGTTCTAGCTGTCTTAGCTAATTGTACAGCCTTTACCCCTTTGGCTGGTGCGCCAATCCATGTAGCCCCGCCTGTTACAGCACCAAGACCAGCGAAACCGACTAGCATGCCTGAAAAACCGCCAGCAAGGTCTGCTACTATCTCACGTGTGTACTCAGCTTCTGGTAGATTAGGATCATATAATTCGAATGGAGCTAGATATTCGAAAAACCTATCTTTAAATCTTCTTCCAAGTGAGGCTTTTGTCCTCTCTGGCATTTCTCTAGGGCCAAGAAAAGGAACCTCTCTTGGGCTAGACAACGCTGATGGAAATGTGAAAGGTGGATCAGGAACCTCTAATTCAGGTTCTACTTTTTCTGGAGGAAGACCTCTTTGAATCTCGCCTGCAAAATTTACTACTGTCTCATCATCTTCTTTGAGACCAGTCCAAGTAGAAACAAATTGTACAGGATCTTTATCAACATCTTTCCAAATCTGTTTAGCTCTCCATCGAGCCGCATCCTCTCCTAGTTCAGGACTTGGAAACTTTGCACGGGTATATGTTTTACCTTCGTGGTCGGTATATTCTGGCCCTTCAGTGGCACCAAATCTTTCTGCAAGTTCGTCTGTATAATTTAAATTACCAAAGCTATAGTCATCTTCAAACCTACCTATAGCATCCATTATAGCTTCAATATCGGTCTTACCAATATTTAATGCAGAAGGGAATACAAATCCGGAGTCTACTGCCGAAGGGAAAGTAAATGTTTCTTCTTTAGTCTGTAGTCTCGCCGAAGGAAATATAAATTGAGATGACTGAGGAGGCATTACTGCCTACGCCATGGACTTAAATTCTTTATCATCCCATTGAATTCTTCTACAGAAATGCTTTGCCATTCTTTCTTTCCATACACATCAACTTCAGAGCGTGTAGCATCTCTTGCCTCATACGATCCTTCGGGCCTATTATATCTAAATCTTAAAATACCGCCTGTCTCTCTATCCTTCCAAAGTTCTCCGCCAACATATTTATTTAATGTTTCGTCTGGCCCAGAACCTCCTGTGACTTTCGCTACAGCTTGACCAGCTATATCAAATAATTGTCCAGTTATACTAGAACTTCCAGTTGCACTAGGACTTAAAATTTCTTCCCTAACCTTATCAAATTCACTAGAATTTATAAACTGTATAACATCTTCATCCGTTGGAACTGTATTAGAGCCGACCTGACTCACCCACAATGGATACGTTTTAAGAAATTCTTTAGTTTTTCCTATAAGCGCCGGATCAGGGGGCAGTGGCGGTGGAGTATCATCATTATCACCATTATCACCATTTGTAGGAATATTCATAAGTCTTTTCATATCCTTTCTAACCCATTCTATCGTATCCGATCCATACGCTTCCATCATTTGAGATCGGTTATCATCATCTAGAATTTGCTGATATAGTGCTAATTTTGCATTCTTGTCTGTAATTATCGTTGGAATAATATTGACAACAGCACCAGGTGAATGCTTTAACATCTCAACTAGCCTCCCATGAGTATCAGTAGGAATATGTTCCTTATATGTAATAAGCATTTCATTACCAAGAAGCATAGTACCAAGGTCTTTTTGAGCCAAGGCTTGATCTATCATATCAAGAGTCTTGGGATTAGAAATGCCTGAACGAACTGCTTCTAAATTTGTTTTAGCCGTAATCCTCTCACTTGCATCGTCTGCGGTCATAAGAGTATTAATATAACCTCTGGCCTTTCTCTGTTTATCGGCAGGCTCATGAAAGACAGAATCTAGATTTTGGTAGTTTTCTGCAACGCTTGGTATCTTATGATCTGTACTGTTATGAATATACCTATCCATAATTTCCAAATCTCCTGTTGCTAATACTGCTCTCCAATTTGCGGCCTCATCAGACCTAGCATTTTCATCTGCTCTTGCCTCAAGTTGCTTATCCAACTTTGCCATATCCATATCGTGGCCAATCTTAGCACTAAGCAAACTGCCGCCAATATTTGCTACTTTATCTCCTAACTCTTTACCTGCACCTGATAGGAATCCACCCATCCCACTACCTGCAGGCGATCCTGGTAATCTAGGCATTATTTATTCTCCCATAACATATTTACTAAATCGTTGAGGTCTCCACTACTCTTAGCTTTGTTGACTAAAAATTGTGGTGCCTCGTTTAAATTAAATCTTTGTTTCATTCCCTTCCATCGCTTCTGACATTTACCACAGGACTTGTGCTTATTCATATAGGCGTTTAATAGAACTTTCTTAGGTTTTGTATTCATATCTACTCCTTATCTATATAGGTCTTCTAAAATACTATTCTGATTAAAAGAATAATTCATTCTATTTTTATATAACTGGTCTAGAAAGCTCTTAGGCCCTTTAGTATTTGGACTCCCTAATGGAGTAACCTGAACTAATTCACGACCTCCTGGATTGTCACCCACCATAATATTCTGAGGCCCTGAGGTAATAAAATTAGCACCGTATCTAGCAGAGGGTGGTGATGGCATAGTAGTTACAGGAACATCAGGAGCACCTGGAACATCAGCTTTGCAATCATCAATACATTCCTGCCATTCTCTTAATGCTACATTTCTTTTAGTTCCTTTAGGTCTTGGCCCACACAAATCTTCACAAGTTTCTTCTTCTTTGCCTTCTCCACAGCCTTCTTCACATTCTGCAAGAGTTTCATACTCACCTTGTTCTTCGGCCTCTATGCAAGCCCCCTCAATACAATCATATGTTAATCCTGTTGCACATTCTGATTCACATGACTCTAGACTATCAAATACACCATCCGGATCGGGTACACACGCACCATTTTGACATGAATAAGCTTGTCTTTCCTCTTTTCCGTCCCCGCAATCACCGTCACAATCATCACTGGTATATTCACCTGCCGCATCAGGCACACATTCATCATCTACACAAGAATAATATGTATCAAAATCATCGTCACCACCAGTGCACCCCTTAATACATTGATCTTTATCGTCATATCCTTTTTGTTGCCAGTACCAGACACCTTCTATGCCGGGTATCTTACCACATTGTTCGTCACATGATTCTGTACTTCTTCCGTCCACAACAACATCTGTATCTACAGGGCAATCCTCATCTTCACCAACACAGCTACCATTATCGCATTGTTTCTGACCTTCTGGGCAACCTTTATCAATACCCTCAGCAACAATTCCAGCCTGTTTTATTGTCTGATTTAACCAATCATATAGAATGCTATCAACCTCAGAGATTCTTTTATCCATTTCATCTCTAAGATTTAAAGAGGCTTCGTCTCTAGCTAATTGATCCTTTTCAGCATCTGTAAGCAGTCCAGCATCTGCCTCCTGCTTCCTAAGTCGAATGCTATTAGACCTTTCTATTATAGCCTGTTCAGATGCATCTGCGGACTGTTCATCTCCGAGAAACTTTAGATAGGCATAGTCCATAGCCTCCTGAGTCTCTTCTCTAATTTGGCCGGTAGTTAAATTATATTTACTCTGTATATTCTCAAAATCTGGAATATATATATTGGCAACTATATTTGAAAAAGCATCTTGAGATTGTTCATATACCCTTTGCTCCATAGTCTTTGCATAGCCACTGCCAGCAAATTCGGTGCCAAGTGCCTCGGAAATCCCAGGGAGAGCACCTAGTAATGAGCCTCTTAATTCTGATACGCTAGTTGTGAATTGCCTTTGAACATTACCTAATCCTCGTTTCTTTTCCTCTAATGCAACTGCCAACTTTCTATCCATATCAGATTTGAAAGTACCTTCGTAGTTACCCAACGCAGAAAGAAGTTGATCCCTTTCCTCTTCGGATATATGACCTTCGTCATAGGCTTGATTTATTCTAGCTTTATATTTTTCGGTACCAATCTGTTGTTGATAAGTTACAGCCTGTAAGGCAAAAGCTGATTTTAATAATTCTTCGTGTTGGTCTATACTAATTAATCCATCTTTATATGCCTGATCAATAGTAGCCTGTCGTCTTTTTCTATCGGCTGTAGCTACACCAAACGCACGATTAATTAATGCTTGTTGCTGTCCTGCGTATTCAGGAAGTTTAGGAAGAACATCTTCAAATGCTTCAAATGGAAACTCTGGAAAGAATTCGGAGTAATCATCTTCACCAAATCCAAATGTTTCAGCTATTTTTTTATAATAATTCGGGCCAAAGAAATCTTCATAATCAACCCATGTACCACCGGCGGTCTCACAACCTGCCTGTCCTCTCTCTGTAATATCTTGCGTAGCACCCTGACAGAATCCACCAAGATTAACTGTATCTAAATATCCTTCAAGTGTCTCTGCATATACTGCATCAGATATACAATCGTAACCTGCGGGATTATCAGGATTTTCTTTACAGGTATATCCTTCGGGACAGCTAGCAGTATCACAAGGGCCAGGTGTAGCAGGAGAATCCTTAGTACCTAGACAATTACATCTTTCATTCGCATCATCCCATTCACATCCTTCCCGTGTATTACAAGACTCTTTTTGCTGTCTTATATAATCAGACCAACCATATATAGGATCAGGCTGAGCAGGGTCAGCGGCAGGAAATGTAGTGGTAGTGCCTTGGGTACTAGTTGTACCAGTCGCATCACCTAAAAGACTATTGTTTTGAATAACAGGCATTATTTATCCACTGATTTTTCCCATCCAAGGTTCATATGTTTCAGGATCAACTTGGAAAAGAACCAAGATAAGCAGAAGGCTTAACAGCTTTAGGTTTACTTGACTTGCCAAACATATCAGCAAAACCAAATATATCGGTAACCTTACCTTCGCCTTCCCACCAACCTACACGCTCTGCTCCCTCTTCTGGATTTAACCACTTCTTTAACATATCACTGCTTTGCGGATTGCTAGCAACCATAAATTGAATGGTGTCTAAAAATCTATTCATCGTATTTCTACCTCTTTGGGTAGAAAGATCAACTTGGTGAGTTTGCATATATCTGTTGAAGTCGCTCCTTTGTTTACTTAGAATTGCGGCTTTGGATTTATGAAACCTTACAGGAACCTCACCTAACGATTCTGGCATTTCAGGGACATCTCTTTTTTTAAAGCCTTCCATTGTAACGGCACCCTCTTGACCTACTTTTTCACCAAGATAAGCACCTGCATCATATCCCCATTTAGCACATCTCGGATCACCATGACAGAGAATAAGCCCCACTAAAGCACCCAGTCCACCGCCTCCAATTGGGCCGCCATACTGTTCCATCCTTTGCTCTCTCTGCCCTTCTCCTCGATAAGCTCCCTCGGCAAATTCTTCCTGTTCCAAGCTTCTTCCAAGAATCTTTTCAAGGTCGGAGCGTTGTGCTATATTTAAAAGAGACCGACCAGTAGCACCAGCTAATCCTGCAGCTCCTTTTAGTCCTGTTAATTCTCTTGAATATTCCGCCATAATTAATCTCCTTTAATCTAAATTGTCCCAAGTATTATTATTTTCTTCAATGGGAATAAAATCTGAATAGTAAAGTTTCGCACCGAGTCTGATGTATAATCTAAGATTCTTCCCAGGAATTCTAGCATACATTCTATCTCCATCAGCCATTTCATTTAATGATGGGGGATGACTAGAAATAGCAATCGGTGACTGCGAAACATTTCTTAATTTTCTTTCTATATTCTCCATCAGCTAACTCTTTTAAATATAGGTCTGTATTCAACAGACAAATCATTTATTTGTATGCCATCTGTAGTACCTGTAGCACCAGAAGGATTAGTTACCTTAAATCTAATACTCTGACATTCTATAGGCGTACTAGCCGTAGCTCTTAACTTCTGCCATCCTGATCCTGATGCAAAATTACCTGTTAGCTGACTTGAGAAACTGGTACTACCATCAGTAGCATAATAGATTGGTTGAGTTTGAGCTGTATCACTTTTATAGGTTAGAGTTAAACCATAAACCTTCTTATTTCTGCTCGGGTCTCCAAAGTCTATATCCCTAGTTGTGAATTTAAATTCATCTTCACCTATAGCTCTCATCGTATCAGACCATTCTTTTATACTATAGCCATCTGTGGTAGCATTCCAGGTATTATTTTGACCCGACCAATCCCCTGCTGTAACCCACTCTACATCACCAAAATACTTTGTCTGATATACAGTTGTCATATTTCCATTCCAATCTACAACCATATTACTTCTATTGTAATCATCGTCAAAGGCAGACTTCCCACTAACAAAAGACTGAACTCTAAAATCATAAACATATACATCGCCAAGGTTGGCGAAGGCATCTTTTAATACAACCAAATAATATCTTTTAGGATTATATCCTATAAGAGTATCTTCCGTTACAAATGATTGCCAATCTGATTCCTTAATCTTATTGAATAGGAGATTTGTTATATTCTGACCGTCATACATATAGAGTCCAAAATCATTAACCCAACATATTCCAAATTCTGTCTTAACGGATGCATATGGATGCCCTATCCCTGCGAAGTCTTTAATATTCTCTACATACCAGTTTGCTGGAGATGGCGATGCTATATTTATAATATATAACTTCCTATTCTTGAAAGCTAACAGACGATCCGAAAACTCTTCTAGCTTTACAAATTCCTCAGCATCACCCTTGACCACATCGATAAAGAAGCTTGTTGGAAAGGTATCAAATTTCCCGATAGGGGTGTACATGATTCTATCTCTCATTCTCATAGCTATGCCATCTTCATTGAAAGTTTTAACATTGGCTACATAGCATCTTCTATTCGCTACTACGGCTGTCTTATATCCCTCTCCATTACCTGATATAGTTATTTTCTTTTCATCAGGTCTAAAACCATTTAATATTTCATATGTTTCTAAATTAAGTGAAAGCGAAACTATGCCAGTAACCTTAACCTCGTCTCCGCTATTTATAACCCAAGGACTGTATACAGCACCCATTTCAGCTCTTACACCATCTCTTAAATTAATATCCAAAAGTAAAGACCAAGGATCGTCTGTGCCATCTTTTCTAGCGTATACTCGACCACCAATAACTCTTTTATCAAATGGAGCTACCGCATGAACATCTATTGTTAATTTATTGCTATCTCCACCAGGAGTAAATGTTGCACTTGATTCATCTAATAAAGATTCTTGGCCTCCTACATATATCTTAGTAGCATTAACCTGATATGCGACATTCTCATATGTGCCACCAGAACCAGATGCCACCTTTATATTAAATCCAGTACCAGCACTTGGATAGGTTGTATTGTGTACAACGATATCAGTCGGAGGAGCAAGAGTATTGGCAACGCTTACCCATTCATCATAGGCAACATCAGAAGACGGACTAATACCATTGAAGTCAGTTCTGTTAATATATCCGTACCAATAAGGTTGAACAGCGGCTCCAAATGAAGCATCTGCAACCCTCAAAGCCTCGTCAGCAAAATAGAATACGCCTAAAGGAAGCTTATGTATTGTAACGGTTCCGCTTTCACTAGCTTGTACTGTAAATGGAGTACCCTCTACCGTAATAGTTCCTGCTACTACCTTTGTAACTCTTACAGCATTTAAATTATTTGCTGTTGTACTTGAGCATCCAGTAATACCTATAATATCACCCTTTTGAATACCAGCACTTACAAATCCATTTGCACTATCTGTTATTGTTGATGTTGTAGGAAAATCTATTTGACCTCCGCTAGCCGCCACATCTGTAGTAATAGTTCCTAAATCAATTTGACTAGCATTGAAAGAATCACCAGTTTTATCGTACAAATCTACTGTTGCGGTCTTAGAGTCCATTACCGCCAACCAGTTCTCACCAGTATCTAATGCAGAAGAACCAGCTTCATGATCTGATTCAAATACAAATGCACCATATCCAGGAGTAATATGTCCTGCTGTTAAACCTGAGTCAATATCTGTATGTGTTGTATCTCCACCTAAAGGACGAACAGATTTTCTCTGATCCATTACAATGTTTTCAGCTTCGGATATTTCATTCTCAGCTAGATCCCTTGGATCCATAGCAGAGTTCAATCCACCTGAAAAATCATTTAATGTATAAAATCCTTTAGGCATGAAGTGCTCTCCTGAACCAACCGTAATAATACTTTTCTAACTTTGGTCGAGTCATTGACAATCTAGCATATTCCATTACTCTATAAGCTCTTAATCTATCGTTCTCTAGCTTGGTGGCAGCTTTAATTGTATTAGGCCCAATCTTACCATCTACCTTAATCTTATCTTTATTCTTTCCGTTGCAAGCACGTTGCAATATTTTAACAGACTTTGATATGCCTTGATTTACAACCATATCAAAATACTGACCTTGTAATTTATCAGGTAATCGTTCAACCTTTGCTGGCAACCAATATTCATCTTTATATATCTCTACAGCATCATCCAGTGTAAGATTCTTTATATCAATCTTTGGATATGCTTTTTTGGAAATACCGTACTTTGTCTCTCCGCCGGGGTCATCAGGGTCGTTTACATACCCTCCCTCACGACCAATTACCTTAGTTATCTCTTGATAAAACGGCATTATTTTTTCTTCATTACTTTCATGCCCATCAAAACCTTTTTCATAGCTGTCCATACAAGATCATCCATCTTGCTTGGTGACATAGCTACGACTTTGTCTATCACCATAACGGCAATCATTACGTATTGCCAATTTTGCATTATCCAGTCCATAGTGAACCTCCCATTTTTTATTTATATAATATCCAATCTGATGCATCAAAATCTTTGTGTAAGAATCCATGTTGCGATGGGTCTTCAGATGTATCTTCTTCTTCGGGAATAAGAATGTTGTCTGGCCCATTTTCACTCCTCCAACTACATCCTTCATAAAAGAACATACCAATAGCAAACACGCAGAGCATACCTATAAAGCCGCCAAACATATTGCCAAATTCTTGACCCCAGTCTTCCAAATCTTCCTCCCAAGGTGCTTTTTTCATCACGATTTATTTGTCATTATTCCGACCAAAAGTCTTAGGTCAGATTTAATCTCACCTAAAGCAACTTTCACCTCTGACATAGCTTTTGCGTTGTCTTCATGTCGCCTACCAAACTCATTCTTGACCTCGTACAGGCTGAAGACTATGAAGCGATAAAGAGCATATATAGCAGCTCCCAACAATATGACTGGGAGACCATATTGCTCCATTAATCCTAATACAGATTCAGCATCCATTATTTACAATCACAGTTCTCACATTCACAATTTTCACAATCACATTCATTCGTCATTTTATTTACCCCCAAATACTACACTGCTAACCAGAGCAAGCACAGACCCAAGAATAACGCCAACAAGCGAACCCACCCCTTTAAGCCACGATACCTGCTTCGCAAGGTCAGTTTGTTGCACGTCCAATCGTCCAAGATTGTCCTTAATCCATTTGACATCAGTCTTGACCTCAGTCAAGTCGGTTTTTAAGTTTTCTCTCCAATCAGTCAGCTCTTGTCCGTTCATTTTTCATTTCTTCTTTAAATATCCATTTTGTTTCAGAAGGAGTTGACACGTATAAATCAACAGAGTTATGAGTGCTCCCCAAAAGATGGACGGAAACACGTTTTTTATCGACATCATTAACATGGCACCGACAACTGCAATCGCACACGCTACTACTGGATCTTTCATTGTCCACGACCATTAATCCTTCCCTTGATAAAATTTATTTCGTCAGTTACATCATTCATTTCTTGTATTATCTGTTCATGTCTTCGATCTCTAGTTTCGTCCGATCTATTCCATCTATCTATTAATTTGATACAAATATCTTCTACTTCTTTTAGTTTACCCATTAATGTTCTTTGCAAAAACATAATCTGTGCCGCAAACAACACAATGATAACTCCAATAGCTCCATACTCCGCATAGGCTTCAAGCATAACCCGCTTCCGCTAATTCTTCCTGTAATTCATAATCCATATTAGATCCAAACTTAATCTTATGAAAGTCAAGAGCATGACGTGTTAGGTCATAAATATTATCGTATACGGGTATTTTCCACATCTCATCTTTTGGTATATCTACCTTCACCTTCCCATTCTTCTCTTTATAATTATCTGAATTAGCCATAAGACACAACCTGCAATAGCTTTTAGTCATCACGCTTCTTGATTCCAAATCTTTCCAATAAAGATTTATTTTCTACTTGAAGCTGTTCGTTGTCATGCTCCAATTCTTCTATATGTTCTTTTTCCATCTGCTCTAACCTTGTCTGTATTCCCACTATTTCGTCATGCATCTGTGTTATCCTAGCTCCATGGTCATCCAATGTCCCACGAACTTGAAAGTAGAACGAGGTAAGCAGAACAGAAGCTGTAATAATCTGTATGAGCCACTTAATATTAATATTAACATGAAGATTGTCATTCAACCCCGTTGACATTTTCTATTCATACCTATTTATAGTTCATTTCCATTGTGTAGGAAACTGTTTTATCTGCAGGCCAATCATCTGTTGCCCATCTCTGTTTAGAGAAAAATTCTCCATGACCATAGCTAAATGGATAAGTCCAGTCTCTTGCGTTGTCAGGCCAAGGTACAAACAAAGTCATATCCATTACGTCACCCGTAACC
>Ga0208450_1001281_pt1 | contig 12029 bp, 13 predicted proteins | sample MalvireepMed_908_FD_184249 | JGI IMG/M metagenome (GOLD analysis project Ga0208450, IMG submission 184249) | Marine viral communities from the Global Malaspina Expedition - Malaspina viral metaG DeepMed_908 (SPAdes) (version 2) | ecosystem: Environmental > Aquatic > Marine > Oceanic | place... | reverse complement strand
GCGACGACGGACTGGACCGCCGATTTGTCGGTCACGTCCAGCGCGTAGCTACGTGCCGTGCCACCGTTTGCGGCGATGTCAGCGACGACCTCGTCGAGCCTGTCCTTGCGACGCGCGGCGATGGCCACCTTCGCGCCGCGTTCCGCGAGAAGACGCGCAGTTTCAGCGCCGATGCCGCTGCTGCCGCCGGTAATGAGAACGACCTTGTCTTCGATACCCTTTGTCATGATTGTATTCCTTCAAGTCAGTTGTTGATTTTTCGCCGGATCGCGGCCCCGCGCGAGCCTGCCCGGCCTGATGGGATCACTGTGAGCGCAAGAGGACGGGCCCGGCGCCCACCCGGATGCGGAGCAGCTCGTAGGGCTTGCGGCGCAAGTCCCTCCCGCCGTGGAAGCCTGGCTGGCGGTGGAGCTGGTTGGCAGTGAAGTAGAGATAGCCGTCGGTGCCGATCGACAGCGTGTCGGGCCAGCTGATGCGGGGGTCGCTGACCACCGTCGTCCAGCGGCCCTGGTCGAGCACGCGGATCGCGTTGTTCTCGTAATCGCCGGCGAACACGCGGCCCTTGTCGTCCTCGGCTATCCCGTCCGAGGCGCCTTTGCGCCCCAGGCTGCGGACCGCGCGGGCCAGTTCCTCCTCGGTCACCGCAGGATCGCGCAGCATCGCCGTGGGGACCGCGTGCAGCGTGCGACCCGATAGCGGTCCGTAGTAGAGCAGGCTGCCGTCGGCGCTGAGCGCAATCGCGTCGCTGGCGATCGCGACCGGCGTCGCGGGGCCGTCGGCCGGGCGGTTCATGAGCACCGCGCCGTCGACAACCGGGGTAAAGCCGGGCTCGGGGTTGGTCGTCGCATGGTTCGACAGGCGCCGGATCACACGCCCGCTGGCAATATCGACGACGATGATGCCGCCGATCCCCGCGTTGCTGCTGTCAGTGATGTAGGCGACGCCCTCGGCGCCCTGACGCAGATCGAAGCGCACGTCGTTGAGGTAGGTCGTGGGCAGCACCACGCTGGGCGGCAGGACGATCGTCTTCACCACCCGGTCGGTCGCAAGGTCGATCGCCACCAGCTTTGCCCCGCCGGCCTGCGGCTGAGAGAAATTGGGCGCAGCCGTGTCGAGAACCCAGAGGCGATTGGCGCCGTCGGCCACCACGCTCTGCACCGAGATGAAATGCCCAGCCGGGTCGGCCGGATCGGGCTGGTTGGTTGCGGCGTCGGGATAGGGTACCGCCTTGCCGTCGACCAGCTCGGCAACCGTGAACGGCGCGTTGTCGCCCCATTGCGGGAAATTGACGAAGATGCGCCCGTTGGGGGCGATGGTCACGCCAGTCGGCATCGCGCCATCGAAAGTCGCCACCTGTTCGATCTGGGGCGCGGATGCACCTTCGCGAGTGGTCGCACAGGCGGCGAGCGAGAGGGCAGCGCTAGCGGCCAGAAGCAGTTTGACGGAGATTTTCATGGCGTCATTTCCTTGAGAATGCGGTCCGCTTCGTGGGGCTCGGACCGGAGATATTGCGGGGGCGCCTTTACCGATGCGCCAAGCGCGGCGGCGGCGTGCCAGGGCCACCGCGGATCCCACAGCGCGGCGCGGGCTATCGCTATCGCGTCGGCATGCCCGTCTTCGAGGATGCGCTCCGCCTGCTGCGGATCGGTGATCATTCCGACCGCCACGACAGGCATGGCGACCGCGTCCTTGACTGTCCGCGCCAGCGGCACCTGATAGCCGGGACCGACCGGGATCTGCTGGCGCGGGTCGAGTCCGCCGCCGGAGACGTGGATTGCCGAACAACCGCGCCGCTCCAGCTCCTGTGCAAACAATGCGGTTTCCTCCGCTGTCCAGCCGCCTTCGACCCAGTCGGTCCCGGAAACGCGGACGGTCACCGGGAGGTTAGCCGGAAACGCTTCGCGCACGGCACCGAACACTTCGAGCGGGAACCGCATCCGGTTGTCGAGGCTGCCGCCGTATTCGTCGTCGCGCCGGTTGGAGATCGGCGAAAGAAATTCGTGGAGCAGATAGCCATGCGCGGCGTGGATCTGGACGGCTTCGATGCCGAGCCTGCCGGCACGCCGGGCGGCATCCGCGAACGCCTGCCGGATGCGGGCAAGCCCTGACTTTTCCAGTTCGACAGGGGGATGGTCGTCCGGAGCGAAGGGAATGGCGCTGGGTGCCACGGTCTGCCAGCCATTTTCCGCATCGGGGGCGATCTGCGTTCCGTCGTGCCACGGCTTGGCGCAGCTAGCCTTGCGGCCGGCATGGGCCAGCTGGATGATCAGCGGCATGTCCGACCAACGGCGCACACTTTCGAGCACGCTTCGCATCGCCGCTTCGGTACGGTCATCGTACAGGCCGACGTCACCGTAGGTGATGCGCCCTTCCGGGCTGACCGCGGTCGCCTCTATCGTCAGCGCGCCCGCGCCCGACAGCGCCAACTGGCCGAGATGCATCTGGTGCCAGTCGGTCATCGCGCCGTCGACTGCCGAATACTGGCACATCGGCGCGATGACGATGCGGTTTGTGAGCCGCAGCCCGCCAACCTCGATCGGTTCGAACAATTTCGCCATCACCATTCGCCCGTGTTGGGCATGGAGGCCCAGGGTTCGGCCGGAGCCTTGTGTTCGCCCTTCTGCAGCAGTTCGATCGATATCCCGTCCGGCGAGCGGACGAACGCCATGTATCCGTCACGCGGGGGGCGATTGATCGTCACGCCGCCCGCCTGCAGCCGCGCGCACGTTTCGTAGATGTCGTCGACCCCGTAGGCGAGGTGGCCAAAGTTTCGGCCCCCGGTATAAGTCTCGGCAGGGGAGCCGGCCTCGGGCGGCCAGTTGTACGTCAGCTCGACTTCGGCATCGCCCTGCTCGCCACCGCCACGGAAATCCTCGTCGGCGGCAAGGTAGATCAGCGTGTAACGTCCGGCCTGGCTCTCCATGCGCCGGGTCTCCTTGAGACCCAGCAGCGTGAAGAACCGGATCGCCGCCTCGGGATCGGCGACACGCAGCATGGTGTGGAGATAGCGCATGATCAGGCGACCTTGTCCTTGAGGGCTTCCATCACGAGCTCCGCGGTGCGGGTAGCGCTGGCGGGGTTCTGGCCGGTCACCAGATTGCCGTCGCACAGGGCGAAGGGGGCAAAATCGGGGCCGCCCTCGTGCTTGCCCCCAAGTTCCTTGAGGCGCGTTTCGAGCAGGAACGGCACCGCCTGATCGAGGCCGACCGCGCGTTCCTCGCTGTCGGTGAAGCCCGCGACACGGCGGCCGGCCACAAAGGGCGAGCCATCGGCCTTCTTCGCCGAGACCAGTCCAGCCGGTCCATGGCAGACGGCGGCGACTATCTTGCCTTCGCGGTCGAAGTGCTCGACCAGGCGCGCCAGCTCGTCGCTACCGGGGTAATCGAACATAGTGCCGTGACCGCCGGGCAGGAACAGTGCGTCGTAGCCGGCGGGATCGATGCTTGTGAATACAGGGGTGCTGGCAACCTCGGCCTTCAGGGCCTCGTCCTTCAGATAGCGTTCGACCGAAGCGTCGTTCTCGCCGTCGGCGTTGACACTGCGCTGGTCGACGGGGATGGCGCCGCCCTTGATCGAGGCCAGCGTCACCTCGGCGCCCGCATCGCGGAAGGCATAATACGGGGTGGTAAGTTCCTCGAGCCAGACACCCGTCGGTTCGGTACCGGGAGTCATGCGGTCGGCGGAGGTGGCCACCATGAGAATGCGGGTCATCGTCAATTGTCCTTTTCCATTGATGTCGGGGGCACGAGCGGACGCAACCGGCGCAGCCGCACCCGCCACAAAGACAGCGGTGAGAGCTTTCAGCAGTTGGCGGCGATTTTGCATTCGCTCGTTCCTTTCGGCGGCCTAGATAGGCAGGGAACGGCATCATGAAATCCAGCGGGAATGGCGGACGGCCATAAATGCGCTTATGGAACCGGAATGTCCCTCCTGCAGTTGCGCACCTTCGTCGAAGTCTACCGCCGTCGTTCACTGAGCGAGGCGGCCCGGGCAATCGGTATCACCCAACCGGCGGCGTCGCAGCACATCGCATCGCTCGAGGCGCAACTCGGCCGTCCCTTGTTCGATCGCCATTCGCGCGGCGTCCGACCGACAGCGATTGCCGATGATCTCGCTGCTTCAATTGGAAGCAGCCTCGACACGGCGGAATCGGCACTGGCCAGCGCGCGGGCCCGTTCGTCGCGCATCTCGGGCACGGTCCACATCGCCGCGCCGTCGGACCTTCTGGGAGAGATGATCGCGCCCAGACTGGCGCCGCTGCTGGATGCGAGGCTAGACCTGCGCCTGCATATCGGCGGGCGCGAGGCGCTCTATGCCTTGCTGCTCGAAGACAAGGTGCACCTGGCTGTCACCGCCTCGCAACCCGAAGATCCGCGGTTGGCCTTCCATGCGCTGGGCGAGGAACACCTGCGCGCCGTAGCCTCTCCCTCCGTGGCCATGCGGATTGCCGAATTGCCGCCGGTCGAAGGGCTTAATCAAACCGCCCACCTCGCCTACGATCTTGACCGGCCTCTGCTGCGAACCTGGCTCCATGCAAACCAGATCGAGCTGACCAGCCAGCCCGCCTTGACCGCGCCCGATCTGAGGGTGCTACGGTCGGCATTGTGCGCGGACCTCGGCTGGACTGTACTGCCCGGCTATCTCACCCGCAGCGAACGCGCTGCCTGCACGCTGATCGAGATACCCGCGCCGATCACGGTGCCGCGCAACGCATACTACCTCGTCTGGGCACGCTCATCGCTGCGACACCCGCGCGTGGCCATGGCTCGGGACGCCCTGATTGCTTCACTCCGAACATAATGGTGGCCACGCCTGTTGGGCCGTGAGCGCAATGTCGGGTCTGAACCAGTTGAGCGCTGGCGAAATGAATGGCGGCTTTCGGGATCGTCGGCGACAAGGCCGAACGGCCGGATGGAGGGCGCCAAGCAGTCATTCACACAGGGACCGCGCCGCCTTGATTAGGTCATATGTCTTCGCAGCCGATGCCAGCAAGGTGTTCATCCGCTCACTCAGCTGATCTGGTGGTATGGCGCGCGACGTAAGCGCAACGACGCTGCCGTCTTCCATGGCAATCCCAACTTGTGTGCAGAGCTGGTCGATCAGTTGGCGCGTAGCGTTATCCATGTGACCACGAAGCTCGTGAGTGCGAACGAAGTCCAGACGCAGCTTTTGCCAGTTCGAGATACTGCTCGACTTCGGGGGTGAGGCGAGCATTAGTGTTGGCAGTCAGGCCTGGTCGAGGCCGGTTCTGCTCCGATACCTTCGCGGTTCGGAGCTTCGGGTGGTGGAAGCGACAGCGTGTCGCTTCCGAACAAGGAGACCACCCATGCCATCATCGAACAGTACCCGCAGGTCGCGCCGATCCAATAAGGGCGCTGGGAACGAGAAGCTGACGGAGACCCGGTACGGCAAGTCGGCAGCCATCAAAACGAAGGGGCCCGATACCGTCCCGGTCTCAAAGATCGGTCAGGTTATTGCGAGCCTGGAGACCACGGAGGGCTTGACCCTCGCTCAGCTGACCGATCTGACCGGCTGGTTGCCGCATACCGCTCGCGCAGCTCTGACCGGCCTGAGGAAGAGGGGGTATAAAATAGAGCGCAGCACAGCAGACGGGATCAGCATCTATCGCATCGCAGGAGGCCAGGCATGAAGCGCGCCCTGACCGAGCAGTTTGATCAGCTGGTGGGGATGAGCGCGGGCGAGCTCGCTCGGGAGTGGGAGCGGGTATACCGCGCACCCGCTCCCGGGCTATCGGCAGATCTACTTCGGCTGGGCATAGCATGGCGCCTCCAGGAACGGCGGCTCGGAGGTCTATCGCGCGATGCTCGCGCCGCTCTGCGAAAGGCAGCTGCTGGTCGGAAGACGGTCCCCAAACTCCGCCGCAAGCTCACCCCCGGCACGCGGCTGGTACGCGACTGGCACGGCAACGGTCACACGGTCACGGTGCTCGAGAAGGGGTTCGAGTATGATGGAAAAACCTGGCCGTCCCTTACCGCCATCGCGAAAGCCATCACCGGCACCCACTGGAACGGTCCGCGCTTCTTCGGACTGACCGGGGCGGCGTCATGAGAACGGTGAAGTGCGGGGTCTACACAAGGAAGTCGACCGAGGACGGCCTTGAGCAGGAGTTCAACAGCCTTCATGCCCAGCGCGAGGCATGTGAGGCGTTCATCCTGAGCCAGAAGCATGAAGGGTGGGAGCTTGTATGCACCCCGTACGATGATGGAGGGTTTTCGGGTGGTAACATGAACCGGCCAGGCCTCGCCGCACTTATCGCGGATGTCGAGGCGGGTCTGATCGACGTGATCGTGGTCTACAAGGTGGACCGGCTCACGCGCAGCCTCGCTGACTTTGCAAAGATCGTCGAACGCCTCGATGCCCGGGAAGCCAGCTTCGTATCGGTGACGCAGGCGTTCAATACGACGACCAGCATGGGACGTCTGACGCTCAACGTGCTGCTGTCCTTCGCGCAGTTCGAGCGCGAGGTCACCGGAGAGCGGATCCGCGACAAGATCGCAGCGTCGAAGAAGAAGGGCATGTGGATGGGTGGCCCGGTCCCGCTGGGCTACGAGGTGATCGAGCGCAAGCTCATCCCGGTGCCTCAGGAAGCGGAGCAGGTACGGCAGATCATGCGACGCTACATCGCGTCCTCATCTGCCAACGAACTGATCGCCGAGCTGGAGGCGGAAGGTAACAGGACGAAGATCCAGCGCCGGACCAGCGGTCCTCATCGCGGCGGGATCCCGTTCCGGCGCGGCAGCCTGTTCCATCTGCTGAAGAACCCGATCTATCGCGGGATGATAATCCACAGGGGAACGGCCTATCCCGGCGAACACGAAGCCATCGTCGATGAGGAGCTCTGGGAAGCTGTCCAGGCTCGGCTTGCCGCCAAAGCGCCGCCGCGCAAACGGGCAGGTAATGATGAGCAGGACGCGCTTCTGAAGGGCATGCTTACCGATCCGCATGGTCGACCGATGGTCCCGACCTTCACCTGCAAGGGAACGAGACGGTACCGCTACTACGAAACCCGGCGGGATCTTGCCGGTGAAGGCCAGCCACCGGGAACGCGGTTCGGGATGCATGCGCTCGACCGGCATATGGTCGAGCACCTTGAGAAGCTTCTCGAAGATGAGCATGCGCTTCGCCGATTGTCCGGCTTAGAGGAGGGTTGCACTCTTCGCTTGGTGTTCGAGCACGCTTCAAAATGGCTGAAAAACCTCGGCCTGCTATCAAAACAGCGAGTATTGTTAGCCACGCTGGTCACGTCGATCCACATCGGGAAAAACCATATCGAAGTTGCGATATGCCCGAAGGCCTTTAGCCTATGCGATGTGGGAAGTCCATGGCGGTACAGTATCGATCTACCGGTCAGGCGACCGTTCCGGGAAGCAAAGCTTCGGATCGAAAGTCCAAATCAGGATACGCCTCCTGCCGATCCGGCTCTGATCAAATTGCTGCAGGACGCAGCCGTAGCGCGGACCCTCGTCCTCGCATCGCCCGGGATGACGCTCAACGCGATCGCGAAACGCGAGCAGCGCTGTCGTAAGCAGCTGGCGAAGCTTCTCCGGATCGGATGGCTCAGTCCACGGATCGTCGAAGCGATAGTCGACGGAACATCCCCGGCGCATCTCGATCGGTCCCGACTTCTGAATATGGACCTGCCGTACGAATGGTCTGAACAGGAAAGGCTGCTCGGCTGAGCCGCTAGCACTTCCCCTCCATATCGAAACGCAGCCCGCCCGGTTGAGGCGGGCTTTTTTCATGCAGAGACTTTGGCCGCGAATCAGAGATGAAACCGGCGAGGCAGCCAGTCTCTACACCTCAACCAACTTTTATGTCGGGAGAAAACGCGCAGAACTGCGCCGTTCTTCATGTCCGCCCGCTAGAAGCGGGGACTGCCAGTTCGATACTGGACTGTGTGGTGCGGTCGAGAAGACTCGAACTTCCACGGGCTTGCGCCCACAACGACCTCAACGTTGCGCGTCTACCAATTCCGCCACGACCGCACATGACCGTGGGGGCGCTGGCCCCCGCGTCGGTAGGAGCGCGCCCCTAGCAGCGGTGCGGGGGTGCCGCAAGCGTTTTGGACAGGTGGTGTGCGCTCGGCCCCCTGCGGGCGCGTTCAGCGCGGAGCCCAACCGATATCGGCGAAGACGGCGGAGCGCGGCACATCGGTCATCGCTTCGTTGATCGTCATCGATTCGCCTGGGGCCAGCGATGCTTGCGGCGGCGTGACTTCCCAGCTGAACACGATCCGCTCGCGCCCGTCGCGAAGGACGATCAGGATCGGCGGCACATCGCGCGTTTCGCGGGCGGTGTTGGTGACGATGATCCGCGCGCCGAAATATTCGGTCCCGTTGGGAAGCGTCCGCCGCTCCTGCTCCTCGACCGGGAATTCCAGCTCCAGATCGGGCTCCGCCACGGCGAAGAGCGGCCGATCGACGGGCATCCAGGATGGCAGGCCGAACGTGTTGGCGGCCACGACCGTGCCCAGCGCCAGGATGGCGAAGATCCCCGCCGCCCAGGTCCACAGTTTGACGTAATTGCGGCGCGGGCGGAAGGGCGGGCTGTAATCGAACTGGCTGACCGTGTCGTCATAGACCGTGGGGCGCGGCGGCGCATCGGGCAGGGCGCCATAGGGCGGATCGCCCTCGTCGAAGCTCGGCCCCATGGCCGCCGGATCGGCATCGGATTCATCGCGATCGGATGCGGACGAGAAATCGGGTTCGCTGTCATCAGCGTCGTCGCGCGCATTCGGCTGCGGCGGGTCCGTTCGCTTGTCGGCGGAAGGGTTTGTCGCAGCTGGGCGCGGGGCGTTTCGCGGCGCGGCGGGTGGCGCATCGCCGAAATGGGGGCGCGCGTCTGCTTCGGGCGAGGGGGGCGCGGGAACCGCCTCTCGCTTTTGCGCAGGCGAGGCCGGAGCGGGGCCAGTCCCGGGGGTCGTATCGCCCGCGCGGTTCGCACCCGCTTCGGGGGCTGCGATTTCGGGGCCGTCCTGAAACCAGCTATGCTTGCATTTTGCGCAGCGGACCGTGCGGCCTTCCACGCCGATCGCGCTGTCGGGCACGACGTAGCGCGTGGCGCAGGCGGGGCAGGCGATTATCATGACGGACCATTCCTAGACCCGTGCGCGAATCGCAACAAGTGTGCCACCGTGAACACAGGCCCTATGCAGCCTTTTTTCCACATCGATGCGCCGCTATAGCGCCGGACGGATGATGTGTTCGGGTGAAATGGGCGGGCTGGCGCGATGAACCGCGCTGTGAACCGGAGCGAGGAAGAGGTCGCGCGCTTCGACAATGTCGGCCTTCGCTACGGCACGGATCGCGAGGTTTTGAGCGATCTTTCCTTCACCCTGTTTCCCGGCCGGTTCTATTTCCTCACCGGCGCGAGCGGGGCGGGCAAGACCTCGCTGTTGAAACTGCTCTATCTCGCGCAGCGCCCTTCGCGCGGCGCGATCCGCATGTTCGGACGCGATGTAATCACCCAGCCGCGCGCGCAATTGCCTTCCTTCCGTCGCCGTCTGGGCGTGGTTTTTCAGGATTTCCGCCTGATCGATCACTTGTCCGCCTATGACAATATCGCGCTGCCGCTGCGCGTGTCGGGCGTGCGCGAGGACGATCTGACGCAGCCCGTTCTCGACATGCTCGATTGGGTCGGTCTCGGCCACCGCGCCGATGCGCGCCCGGCGACGCTTTCGGGCGGCGAGCAGCAGCGCGTGGCAATCGCGCGGGCCGTGATTGGTCGCCCCGATCTCCTCGTCGCGGACGAGCCGACCGGAAACGTCGATCCCGAAATGGCGCTGAAGCTCATCCGCCTGTTCGAAGCGCTCAACCGTCTGGGGACGACCGTGGTGGTCGCGACGCATGACGTCCAGCTGCTTAAGAAAGTGCCGGATTCGCTGATCATGCGGCTCGACAAGGGGCATCTGTCCGATCCCACCGGCGCGCTGCGCTTTCCGCCCCGGCGCGAGCTTTCCGGGGAGGACGCGTGACGCGCCCGTCTTTCCTGCCGAACGCAAATCCGCCTGCCGGATCGTCGGTCGCGGCGCGGGCGTGGGAGCGCGGGCTGGCGCCGTTTCGCGGACGGGCCGCTTCGCAGATGCTCCCGCGTACCCGGCTGGGCGGGCCGATGCCCTGGGTGATCGCGATCATGGTCGCGCTGACCGTGCTGGCGGCGGGCGGGGCGCTCGCCATGGCCAATCTCGCCGCGCAGGCGCGCAGCGATCTGGCGGGCGGCGTGACGGTCCAGATCGTGGAAGCCGATCCGGCCCTGCGCGATGCGCAGACGCGCCGGGCCCTCGCCGCGTTGGAGGATATGGAGATCGTGCAGGGCATGCGCCGCGTGCCCGATGCCGAATTGCAGGCGCTGATCGAACCGTGGCTGGGCGGCGGCGTCCGCAGCGAGGCGGTGCCGCTGCCCGCGCTGATCGACGTCGATCTGAGCAGCGCGGCGGATGCGGGCACTTTGGACGATCTGCGTGCCGCGCTCGGCCCGATCGCGCCCGATGCGCGGGTCGATGCGCAGGCCCAGTGGCTGGGCCCGGTATTCGATGCGATTTCGGCGCTGCGCTGGCTCGCGCTCGGCCTGATCGTGCTGCTCGCCTTCACCAGCGCTGCCGCCGTGTGGCTGGCGGCGAGAAATGCGCTCAACGCCAATCGCGGAACGATCGAGGTGGTGCATCTCCTTGGCGGAACCGATGGGCAGATCGCGCGCATCTTCCAGCGTTCGGCCATCATCGATGCCGCGATCGGCGGGGCGGTGGGCCTGGTGCTCGGCGCGATCGCGCTGAAAGTGCTCGGCGCGCAGTTCGCCGCGCTCGAATCGGGCATGGTGGCTGGCGGAGGCCTCGATCCGGTCGACTGGCTCCTGCTCGCTCTCGTTCCGGTGGCGGGCGCGGCAATCGCCTTGCTCACCGCGCGAATGACGGTATTGGCTTCGCTCGGAAAGATGCCGTGATCCTTCGCTTCGCCGCCTTCGTCGTTCTCGCTTACGCGCTCGGTTTCATCGGGTTCGCGGTGACATTGCCGCAGCCGCTCGAGGATGCGCAGACCGATGCGGTGATCGTGCCCACCGGCGCCAGCGGACGCATTCCGCGCGGGCTGGAGGTTCTGCGCGACGGCGATGCTAGGCGCATGCTGGTCTCCGGCGTCGATCCCGAGGTGAAGCCGGGCGAATTCGCCGCCGAATTCGACGTGACGGATCGCGAGATGGAATGCTGCGTGACGCTCGGCTTTCTCGCCGTCGATACGCGCAGCAATGCGGGCGAGGCGGCGCAGTGGATGAAGGATAACGATGTCGAGACCGTGCGCCTCGTCACCACCGACTGGCACATGCGCCGCGCGGCCTCCGAAATGCGCGGCGCGCTGCCCGAGGATGTGACAATCGTGGAGGATGCGGTCCCGTCCGATCCCGATTTCCGTCAGCTATTCCTCGAATACAACAAGCTGCTGCTGGCGACGGTATCGCAGGGGATGCCGGCATGATCGTGCTGCGGAACATCGCGTTCTACCTCGTCTTCTATCTCGGTTCGATCGTGGTGACATCGGCGGCGCTGCTGTCGATCCCGTTCGGGTGGGAGGTGTTCCGTCGCCGCGTCAGCAATTGGAGCGGGCTGCAGCGCTGGTGCGTGGTCAATCTGCTGGGTGTCGACCTGAAGATCGAAGGCGCACCGCTGGACAAACCGGTGCTGTATGCGGTGAAGCATGAAAGCTTCTTCGAAGCGATCGACGCGCCGACCCTGTTCGACACGCCTGCCGTCTTCGCCAAGCAGGAGCTGTTCTCGATACCCGGATGGGGCAGGGCCGCGCTTGCCTATGGACTGGTGCCGGTCTCGCGCGAGGCGGGGGCGACCATGCTGCGCGCCATGATCCGATCGGCCAAGGCGTTGAACGCGGACGGGCGGCCGCTGGTGATCTTTCCCGAAGGAACGCGCGTGCCGCATGGCGAGGTGCGGGCGCTGCAATCGGGCTTTGCCGGGCTCTACAAGATGCTGGGGCTGGCCGTGGTCCCCGTCGCGGTGGATAGCG
>Ga0208450_1001280_pt1 | contig 12037 bp, 10 predicted proteins | sample MalvireepMed_908_FD_184249 | JGI IMG/M metagenome (GOLD analysis project Ga0208450, IMG submission 184249) | Marine viral communities from the Global Malaspina Expedition - Malaspina viral metaG DeepMed_908 (SPAdes) (version 2) | ecosystem: Environmental > Aquatic > Marine > Oceanic | place... | reverse complement strand
GACTTTACTCTCGGAAAGACCTTTATTGCTGACTGCAAAGGGGGGGGGAGGTTAATCTGGTGTTTTTGGGGCTCCGCCACCCGTTTCCCAGTTAATTAACGCCGCAATTCGTTCGATTGCGTTGTTGTTCCGCTTTCCTTGGTGCACAAGGTCTAAGGTCCGGAAGTTGTTTTCTAACCACGCAATGGCCGTAGCTTTGACGGACTTCCCCTTTCGTAATTCGTCGTCCTGGATTGCTTCCCACGCCTGCACGGCAGCATTTAGTTGTTTGCTGAAGTTGGGGTGATTTTTATCCATGTGCGTGGGGACGTTGGTCGATTCGTCCCCAAAAAAGAAAGGAGGCTTGCAGTTACGTGACAGTAGCCAGCGCTTTAGCTCTTCTACATCAATTAAAGTCTCCCATAGGTCGTAGTCTGTTGACCTTAATTGGTTTGTCCCCGCTTCCTCGGGACTTGGTATTGCAATATTTTCGGCAGAAAGTTTGCCGGTGGTTATGGCGTTGCAAAGGGCTGTGATTACGGTCCTCACTTGATCCATTGGTAGCTGCCTGCTGAAAGCAGTGTTGGGCCAGCTATATCCCAATCCGGCACTCTCATACTTCAGGTAGCTTGGAGGCATACCGACTACGCAGCAGCCTGCCTGGATAATAGATAATGAGTCTGCCAATTTAAGTGCTTCATCACAGCTCAGGAAGTGGCTGGGATCTCCAAGTGTGTGGTCTTGCGATCCAAAAGTATTTGTCGAGAAAGTCGGGTCCATTATTGTTCCTCAAATACCGCACTTGTCATTCGTTCTACCACGGAGGCCTTGTGGTCTTGGGTGAGGTGGCTATAGCGCTGAACCATGGCCAGTGTCTTGTGCCCCAGGATGTCAGCAATTTCTCGCAGGCCGGCGCCATTCATAGCCAGGTAGCTGGCGGCAGTGTGGCGTAAGTCGTGGAATCGGAAATCGCTTAGCCCAGCGCGTTTCAGGGCTGTTTTCCAAGGGCGCTGGAAGTCCAAGGGTTTGTCTTTGGTTTTGTCCGTTCTGCCGGGGAATACGTAAGCTGAATCATCCAGAGGTCGGACTTTGGCCCACTCCTTCATGGCATCGAGCGCTGGGCCAACCAGTGGTGCGGCTCTTGTCTCTCCGTTCTTGGTGTCGGTGAAGGTGATTCGCTTACGTTTCAAGTCAACATCGCGCCAGCGCAAGCCGGACAGCTCGCCTCGCCTTCCGCCAGTTGTAATGGCCAGCAAAACAATGGTTTTCAGTTCCGGGGTGTCATTGGCCTGGTCGCAGGCTTTCAACAGCCGTTTGCGTTCGTCATCGGTGAGAAAACGAGTGCGGCCGCGAGTTTCGCTGCCTCTGCGAACCTTCAGGCAAGGGTTGTCCGCTATCCAGCCCCAGTCCCTGGCTGCAGCCGCCATAACGGGGCTCAGAGCGGCGACATAACGGTTCACGGTAGCGTCTGTGCGTTGCCTCTCGGTATTGCCGATTTTGTAGGGGGTGGCTTTCAGCTTGTCTCGGCACTCGGTAATAACGGCAGGGGTGATGTCTTTGATGGTGGTGGCACCAAGAGCTCGGTCCCACCAGTCGAGCTGGGCTTCTCTGTGTTTATGGTCTTTCAGGCTGGGAAGAATGTCCCGCTTATAACGGGCGAGGGCGTCTGACAGTGTTTTGCCTTTGCCGGCAGCGGCATGAAAGTAGCGGCCCTCTCGGATTGCGGCCTCCGTCTGGGTTGCCCATCGTTTGGCGTCTGTCCGCCGGTCAAAGGTTGCGGTTTCCGGTTGACGGCCTTTCAGTCGTATTTTGACCCGAAAGCTTGTCTTGCCGTCTTGCGTGGTACGTTTTTCGATACTCGCCATAAGTCAGCCCTCCACGCGGGTTGAGGGCTGGTGGTGATACACTTGAATAGTCATTGGCTAAACCTCCTTCACAGGTTGGCCGGTGATAGCCGAGCTGGTGTTGGCGCACCAGCTCGGCACCTGTCTTTACTGTAGACCGCAACACCCCACAAAAGCAACCATGGGACAGTCAATCCCCTGAATGCGATGTCCAAGATGCTGATATAAAAGCATTTGGTGCTATTTATTCTATCTTATGGGGCACTGGTGGGGCATTGTGGGTTGTTTTGGCGTGTTTTCGGGGCTGAGTTGGCTTTAGGGAGAGCGAGTTGGGGTGGTGGTTGCGCGGTAGCTTCGTCTTCGAGAATGGTGTGCTGGGTGGTCTGACTTGGTGGTGCAGACAGGTTTTGGTGCGGTGTTTTTTTGTGGTGCAGTGCCCCATGAGTGCCCCATTGGATGGGGTGGGGGCAATGGAATCTAGTGGAGTTCGCGGTAAGTCATTGAAAATAATGGTGGGCCCAGCTGGACTCGAACCAGCGACCAAGGGATTATGAGTCCCCTGCTCTAACCAACTGAGCTATAGGCCCTGAAAGGAAAACGGGCGCCATTATACCCGCGAGGGGTGGCGCCCGCTACTGTGTTGCGGATTAACCGTTGCCCTGATCGTCAATAAAGCCACGCAGGTGATCGGAGCGGGAAGGATGGCGCAGCTTGCGCAGGGCCTTGGCTTCGATCTGACGGATACGCTCACGGGTTACGTCGAACTGCTTGCCGACTTCTTCCAGGGTGTGGTCGGTGTTCATTTCGATACCGAAGCGCATGCGCAGCACCTTGGATTCGCGAGCGGTCAGGCCGGCCAGCACGGAGCGGGTCGCTTCGCGTAGACCTTCGGCGGTGGCGGAGTCCACCGGCGACAGGGCCTGGATATCCTCGATGAAATCGCCCAGATGGCTGTCTTCATCGTCGCCGATCGGGGTTTCCATGGAGATCGGCTCTTTGGCGATCTTCAACACCTTGCGGATCTTGTCTTCCGGCATTTCCATGCGCTCGCCAAGCTCTTCCGGTGTGGGCTCGCGGCCCATTTCCTGCAGCATCTGGCGGGAAATGCGGTTCAGCTTGTTGATCGTTTCGATCATGTGCACCGGAATCCGGATGGTGCGGGCCTGGTCCGCGATAGAGCGGGTGATGGCCTGACGGATCCACCAGGTGGCGTAGGTAGAGAACTTGTAGCCACGACGGTACTCAAACTTGTCGACGGCCTTCATCAGGCCGATGTTGCCTTCCTGGATCAGGTCCAGGAACTGAAGGCCACGGTTGGTGTACTTCTTGGCAATGGAGATAACCAGACGCAGGTTGGCCTCGACCATTTCTTTCTTGGCCCGGCGGGCCTTGGCTTCGCCGATAGAAACGCGACGGTTGATTTCCTTGATGTCGACCACGTCCAGGTCCACTTCGGTCTGCACGTTCTGGATGCGTTTCTGCAGGCGTACGATTTCGTCAATGCGCTCGCCGATGGCAGCGGCGTATGGCTTCTTGGTGGCGGCGATTTCTTTCGCCCACTCAAGGTTGATTTCGTTGCCCGGGAACCACTTGATGAAGTCTTTGCGGGGCATTTTGCAGTCGCGTACACAGATCTGCATGATCGCCCGCTCGTTCTCACGCACCAGGTCGTTGGTGGAGCGAACCACGTTCACCAGTTCGTCAAACGCTTTGTTGGCCAGTTTGAACGGAGCGAAAACCTGGCCCAGTTCGTTCAGGGCTTCCTGGGTTTTCTTGTGGCTGCGGCCGTGCTTGGCGAGGGCCTTGTCGGCGGCGTCGAGCTTTTCTTTCAGCAGCTCGAATCGCAGGCGGGTCTCTTCCGGATCCGGGCCGTTGTCGTTGTCGTCATCGCTGGAGGTGTCGTCGTCATCGTCAGCGCTGTCGGAGTCGTCCGAAGAGGTATCTTCGGTGGTTTCTTCGCCCATGAACGGCTCGGCGTCGTCCGGGTCAAGGAAGCCGGTTACGATGTCGCTGATGCGGCCTTCGTTCTCGATGATGCGGTCGTAGGCCTGGATGACGGTGCCAGCAGTACCCGGGAAGTGGGCAACGGCGGCCATGACGTCGCGGATGCCTTCTTCGATGCGCTTGGCGATAACGATTTCGCCTTCACGGGTCAGCAGTTCAACAGTACCCATTTCGCGCATGTACATGCGCACCGGGTCGGTGGTGCGGCCGGCGTCGGTTTCCACGGCGGCAAGGGCTGCGGCGGCTTCTGCGGCAGCCGCTTCGTCTGCGGTGGAATCGCCTTCGGTCATCAGCAGGGTATCGGCGTCCGGTGTTTCTTCGCACACCTGGATACCCATGTCGTTGATCATCCGGATAATATCTTCAACCTGGTCCGGGTCTGCGATATCTTCCGGCAGGTGGTCGTTTACCTCGGCGTAAGTCAGGTAACCTTGTTCCTTGCCTCGTGCGATGAGGTCTTTCAAACGTGATTTCTGCGAATTGCCTGACATAGACACCCTGTGAACTCGCTTTTAAAAAGGAAAAAAGTTAAACAGCCATTATAGCTGTCGCTTGGTTTTGCTGCCACCAACCGGTTAGATGGTGATCAATTGCGATAGTTTCAAGTTTTTACTCCCCGGCTTTCGGGTTTAACGTACCCGCGCTGAGGGTTCTCAGCTCTTCCCGCTGTTCCGGGGTGAGCGTTGCCAGGTTCCGGAGCAGGGTTGCCAGTCTTTGCTGGCGCGCGGCTTCTTCGTTCGGGCTTAGCAGCTCTCTGGCAGCAGCCAGTGTGCTTTCCCGTGCCGGTATGTGCTCCAGTCCGTCGAACAGGTTGTAGAACCTGTCGCGGGCCTGCTTATCGGTTGCCAGTCCCGCTACCAGTGCTTTGCGGGTCTGGATGTTGTTTTCCAGCAGCCAGCGGGCCAGTCGGCCGGCCTGCTCCAGTTGCCTTGTGCGGTCCGCCAGGGCTTTCACTTCCGTGGCCAGTTCCGGCGCCTCCAGCAGGGCCAGGCACAAGGTGCTGTCTTTGCTGAGTTTTACGTCAATACGTTCTTCTGACGGCCGGTTCTGGCCTTCGTTGCGCCAGCCCCGGGCCTTGTAGTTCTGGCCTTGCTGGCGGTTCTGCCACTGGTTGCGGCCGCCGCACAGTCGCAGCATTTCGTGCCACATGGCGTCCCGCAGCGTGCTGCGGGGCATTTTGTTCAGTAGCGGCTCGGCCCGGGCTCTCAGTTCGCCCCGGTGTTCCGGCAGTTGCAGGTCGAGCCCTTCGCTCTGGCGGTCAAACAGGTAGCGCGAGAGCGGAGTGGCGCCGTCTATGCGTTTCTGGAAGGCCTCGGCACCCTCTTTTCGGATCAGGGTGTCCGGGTCTTCGCCTTGCGGCAGCATCAGGAATTGCAGATGCAGGCCGTCTGCCATCAGCTCCAGGGCGTTTTCCATGGCCCGGTCGGCAGCACGGAAGCCGGCCTGGTCGCCGTCAAAGCAGAATACGATGTGTCTTACCTGCCGCAGCAGAGCGTTCAGGCTGTCCTGGTTGGTCGCTGTCCCCAGGGTAGCAACGGCGTAGTGAATGCCGTGCTGGGCCAGGGCGATCACGTCCATATAGCCTTCCACCACCAGCAGTTTGTCCAGCTGGCGGATGGCTTGCCGGGCCTCGAACAGGCCGTAGATTTCACGGCTCTTGTGGAATACGTCCGATTCCGGCGAATTGATGTACTTGGCTTTGTCGTCGCCCAGTGTGCGACCACCGAAAGCGACGGTTTTGCCCCGGGTGTTCCGGATCGGGAACATTACCCGGTTACGGAACAGGTCTCTGGGGCGGCCGTACTGGTCGGAAACCGTTCGGGTCTCAATCAGCGGGCCCTTCAGATCTTTCGGGGCTGCGTCGTAAAGGGCTGTGCCTGTGCCCGGGGCGAAGCCGATCTGGTATTGCTGGATAATCGAATTATCCAGTCCGCGCTGTGTCAGGTAGTCCCTGGCGTAGGCGCCTTGCTGGCCGGCCAGGGCCGACTGGTAAAAGCGATTGGCAAAGTCCAGCGCGTCGGTCAGCGTCCGGGCCTGCTGCATTTCCTGCTTGGCGGCCTTGTCGTAAGGCACTTCAAGTCCTGCGCGCCTGGCCAGTTCTTCCACTGCTTCGGTAAACCCGAGGCCCTCGAACTCACGAACGAAGCTGATGGCATCGCCGTGGGCGCCGCATCCGAAACAGTGATAGAAGCCTTTGTCTGGCCGAACGTTGAACGAAGGTGTTTTTTCGTCGTGGAACGGGCAGCAGGCTTTGTAATTTGCGCCGGCTTTTTTCAGGGTAATGCGGGAACCGATCAGCTCCGCCAGGTCGATACGATCCAGCAGGTCTTCAACAAATCGTTGAGGGATCAGTCCGCTCATGGTGGCTCCACTTCAGCCTGGGTGCCGGGGTAAAACGCTATTCACCATAGCCAAAAATGCCGCCGAAGCCAGGCCTCGGCGGCATTTTCAGTTTGCCGGGTAGGGCGAAACGCCGTTCCGGCAATCAGTCTTGCTGTCGATGCGTTCTGAACTCAGTACAGACGCTCGAACTTACGCTGCTCACGCTGAAGCTTCTTGAGATGACGCTTAACGGCGGCAGCTGCTTTGCGCTTACGTACAGCGGTCGGCTTCTCGTAGTGCTCACGACGACGTACTTCAGACAGTACACCGGCCTTCTCGCAGGAACGCTTGAAGCGACGCAGTGCTACATCAAACGGCTCATTCTCTTTCACTTTAACAGCTGGCATTCGAAAATCACCTACCTGATAGATTCGGTTTCAATTGGTTCCGCCGGCCTTTGCCATGCGGGCTCGATCCCTGGTCAGATTGGCTAAAACTCGACCAGTGCTAATTTAGGGCGGCAATGATAACGGCTGGGCTTGCCGAGGTCAATCATTGTTCAACGAAACTGCCGGAGGCTTTCGGGTTTCTGCTAAAATGCCGCCAGCTTTCATTTCTCCTCCTGCGGATACGGCCTGACTATGCTGATTCTTGGTATTGAAACCTCCTGCGACGAAACCGGCGTTGCCCTGTTTGATGACGAGCAGGGGCTGCTGGCCCACGCCCTGTTCAGCCAGATTGACATGCACGCCGACTACGGCGGCGTAGTGCCGGAGCTGGCCTCGCGGGATCACGTGCGCAAATTGTTGCCCCTGTGCGACCAGGTGCTGGCCGAGGCCGGCAAAACCCGCAAGGATCTCGAGGGCATTGCCTACACCGCCGGCCCGGGCCTGATCGGCGCGTTGATGGTGGGAGGCTCGGTGGCCCATGCTCTGGGTTTTGCGCTGGATATTCCGGTACTGGGTGTGCACCACATGGAAGGCCATTTGCTGGCGCCCATGCTGGAAGACAATCCGCCGGAATTTCCGTTTGTGGCGCTGCTGGTATCCGGTGGCCACACCCAGCTGGTGCGGGTGGATGGCATTGGTGAGTATGAGATGCTGGGCGAATCGGTAGATGACGCCGCTGGTGAGGCTTTCGATAAAACCGCCAAGATGCTGGACCTGGATTACCCCGGCGGCCCCCGGGTGGCGGCGCTGGCCGAAAAGGGCCGCGATGGCATCTACCGGTTCCCGCGCCCGATGACTGACCGCCCCGGCCTGGACTTCAGTTTCAGTGGCCTGAAAACCTTTACCCTGAATACCGTGAATGCTGCCCGGGATAACGGCAACCTGGACGAGCAGGTAAAAGCCGACATCGCCCTGGCCTTCGAAGCGGCGGTGGTGGACACGCTGACCATCAAATGCAAGCGGGCACTGGAGCAGACCGGCTGCAAGCGGCTGGTGATTGCCGGTGGCGTGAGTGCCAACAAGCGGCTGCGGGCCGGGCTGGAGAAGATGGCCGCCAAGCTGCGCGGCTCAGTGTTCTATGCCCGCCCGGAATTCTGTACCGATAACGGGGCCATGATTGCCTACGCCGGTGCCCAGCGGCTGCGGGCCGGGCAGCGTGACGGTGAACGGATTGTGTCGGTGCCGCGCTGGCCGATGAACACCCTGCCGGCGGTGAATGAGCCCCGGGCTAACGGCCTTGTAGACTGAGTATTACAAACCGGTTTCCCGGCCCTGGGTCAGGCGGATCAGGTTATTGCGGTGGCGCACCACAATCAGCAGGGTAAGCAGGCCAAACAGGGGCAGGGTGTCCGGCTCCAGCAGGGCGCTGATGACCGGCCCGCTGGCAATGGCAATCAATGAGGCCAGCGCAGAGATACGCCAGCGCCACATGATCACCAGCCAGATGCCGGCCATGATCAGGGTTGTGACCGGTGCCAGCGCAAGGCCGGCGCCCAGGGCTGTTGCCACGCCCTTGCCGCCCTTGAACCGGTAGAACAGCGGAATCATATGGCCAGTTACCGCGCACAGGGCCACCATGGCCTGCACCAGGATGGACAGCCCCGCCAGGTGCGCCAGCCACACCGGTAGCCAGCCCTTGAAGGCATCCAGCGCCAGGGTGATCAGCGCCGGTTTCCAGCCGCCGGCCCGGTACACGTTGGTGGCTCCGGGGTTGCCGGAACCCAGCGCCCGCGGATCGGGCAACTGCCATGCGCGGCATACGGGAACGGCAAACAGCACCGAGCCGGCCAGGTAGGCGCCGAAGCAGAGCAGTACAATCACAATCGGGTTGCTGGTTACATCCATGGCTGCATCGCAGGTGCGCAGACGGCACCGGGTGTTCTGTGAGAAAATGCCGCCCCTTAAATCCGGCAGACGGGCGAACAGCCACAGTATCGCTTGCCTGTGCATTATTCAATCAGCCTTGAGTGGAACATCCTGGAGTCCGGTTTGGCAGATGCTTCAACAGACATCGTCTTCATCGAAGGCCTGGCGGTAGAGACCGTTATCGGCGTGTACGACTGGGAACGCGACGTCACCCAGCGGCTGCTGGTAGACCTTGAAATGGCATGGGACAACCGTCGCCCGGGGGCCAGTGACGATGTGGCCGATGCCCTGGACTATGCTGCGGTGAGCGAGCGGGTAACTGCCGTGCTGCAGGCGCTGCAGCCAAAGCTGCTGGAGCGGGCGGCGGAAGAGCTGGCCGGGGTGCTGCAGAATGAGTTCGGGGTACGCTGGTTGCGATTAACCCTGCGAAAGCCTGGCGCCGTGCCGGCGGCCAGGGCGGTGGGTGTAAAAATTGAAAGGGGAGAGCGGTGATGGCCAGGGTGTATATCAGTATCGGCAGTAACATCGACCGCTACCGGCACGTAACGGCAGCACTGGATGCCTTGCAACAGTGGTTTGGTGAGCTGGTGATCTCGCCGGTCTACGAGAGCGAGGCGGTGGGCTTTGACGGTTCGGACTTCCTGAACCTGGTGGTGGGGGTGGAGACCGACTTGCCGGTTGGCGAATTATCTGCCCGTTTCAAGCAGCTGGAGCGGGAAAACGGGCGCAAGCCGGATGCTCCCAAGTTCAGCCCGCGAACCCTGGACCTGGATATCCTGACCTGGGGCAATGTTACCGGCGTAACCGATGGCGTTGAATTGCCCCGGGCCGAGATTCTGAAGAATGCCTTTGTGCTGCGTCCACTGGCGGATATCGCACCTGAAGATGTACATCCGGTGTGTAGCGAAAGCTATGGACGACTGTGGCAGGCCTATAGCACCGACCAGAAACTCTGGCCGGTGGATTTCACCTGGCAGGGGCGCCGGATTTCACAGGCCGTTGGCTGACCGGAACCGCTCAATCAGGTGATCGGTGGCGCTGTCACCTGCCGTGCCGTCACTCTTTTCGCCCAGCAGGCGCGGCAGGATTTCGTTGCCAATCTGCTTGCCCAGCTCCACGCCCCACTGATCAAAACAGTCCACATCCCAGATAACGCTCTGCACAAAGGTGCGGTGCTCATACAGCGCAACCAGCGCACCCAGTGTCTCCGGCGTTAGCTGTTCCATCATCAGGATGTTGCTGGGCTGGTTGCCGGGGATTACCTTGTGCGGGGCCAGCTCCTGCGCTGCAGCCTCAGCCATACCGCTATCCCGCAGTTCCTGAACGGCTTCCTCCCGGGTTTTCCCCGCCATCATCGCCCGTGCCTGGCTCAGGCAATTGGCAAACAGGGTGGCGTGGTGGTGTTCCACGGGGTTGTGGGACTTCAGCGGAATCACAAAGTCGGCGGGAATCAGCCGGGTGCCCTGATGGATCAGCTGGTGATAGGCATGCTGGCCGTTGGCGCCCACACCGCCCCAGAGAATCGGGCCGGTTGTGGAGTCCACCGGGGTACCCTGCTGGGTTACCCGCTTGCCGTTACTTTCCATATCCAGCTGTTGCAGGTGTTCCGGCAGGTGTTTCAGGTACTCGTCGTAGGGCAGTACCGCGTGGCTGCCGGCCCCCCAGAAGTTGTTGTACCAGACGCTCAGCATGGCCATCACCACCGGCAGGTTTCGCTCGGCCGGGGTGTTGCGGAAATGGTAGTCCATGGCATGGGCGCCGGCCAGCAGGGAACGGAAGTGTTCCATGCCCAGCGTCAGCGCGATGGGCAGGCCAATGGCCGACCACAGGGAATAACGGCCGCCCACCCAGTCCCACATGGGAAAGATGTTGTCAGCGGCAATGCCAAAGCCGGTTGCTGCTTCGATGTTGGTGGTGACAGCCATAAAGTGGCTGGCGATAGCCGTATCGGAGCCGCCATTGGCCAGGAACCATTGCCGGGCCACCAGGCTGTTATCGAGGGTTTCCTGGGTGCGGAAGGATTTGGACTGCACCAGGAACAGGGTGGTTTCCGGGTTGAGGGCCTTCAGGGTTTCGGAGATGTCGGTGCCGTCGATGTTGGCAACAAAGTGGCAGTTCAGGCCGCCCTGCCAGTAAGGCTTCAGGGCCTCAACCACCAGTTTCGGGCCCAGGAAGGAGCCGCCGATGCCAATGCTCACCACATCGGTCAAGCGTTTGCCGGTGTGGCCACGATGCTGGCCCCTGTGTATCGCTTCAACCAGCTGCTCCATGCGGGCCAGTGTGCTGTGCACTTCCGGCATGATGTTGCAGCCATCTACCTGTACGTCGGTATCGGCCGGCTGGCGCAGTGCCGTGTGCAGGGCCGGCCGGTTTTCGGTGATGTTGACGATGCCGCCGGTAAACAGGGCTTCTGTGCGCTGCTCCAGGCCACAGGCCCGGGCCAGGTCGGCCAGTGCGCTGAGGGTATCATCGGTCAGCCGGTTGCGGGAGAAGTCCAGGGTCAGGCCCGCAGCTTCGATCAGGTAGCGGGTGGCGCGCGTGGGGTCGTCCCGGAACAGGTCTCGCATCGGGGTTTCGGCAAGTTTTTCTTTGTGCCGGATCAGCGCATGCCACTCGGGCTTTTGGGTCAGTGCTGCTGTGTTGTCTGCCATCAGAGTGTCCTTTCTGTCTGCCGCCTTCCCCGTTCGGGCAGGCGGCAGTTCCGGGTTCAGCGGGTTACGGAAATATTGTCGATCAGCCTCGTGGTGCCCAGGAAGGCGGCAACCAGCAGGGTGAGTTCGCGGTCGGCTTCCGCTGCGGGTTTGAGAGTGAGGCTGTTTACGATATTGAAATAATCCGGGCGCAGCCCGGCACCGGCCAGTGCCTCTTTGGCTTCCTGCTCCAGCGTGTTGAAGTCCGAACGGCCGTGCTCCAGCTGGCTGGCGACGCTGGTGAGTGTTTTGTACACCACCGGAGCGATGGCTCGCTCCTGGTCAGACAGATAACCATTGCGGGAGCTCTTGGCCAGGCCGTCGTCTTCGCGGATGGTCGGGGCGCCAATGATTTCGATGGGCATCATCAGGTCCCGCGCCATCTTGCGGATCACCGCCAGTTGCTGGAAATCCTTCTCGCCGAAGATGGCGATGTCAGGCTGTACCATGTTGAACAGCATGGTCACCACCGTGGCTACGCCTTCGAAATGCCCGGGGCGGCTGGCGCCGCAGTGTCCTTCGCTGACTTCCGGCACCACTACCTTGGTCTGGTTGGCCAGGCCTTCCGGATAGATCTCGTCAACCGTGGGTGCGAACACCAGGGTGTTGCCGGCAGCTTCCAGCTGGGCCTGGTCTTCTGCCAGGGTGCGGGGATACTTGTCCAGGTCTTCGCTGGCACCGAACTGCATCGGGTTCACGAAAATACTGGTGACCACGATATCAGCGGCTTCTGTGGCCTTGCGCACCAGGGAAATATGGCCCTCATGCAGGTTGCCCATGGTGGGCACCAGCGCAATGGTTTTGTCCTGCTGACGGAACGCCTTCAGGATGCTGCGCAGTTCTTTCAGTGAATGTACGGTTCTCATGCCTTGAACGTATGCTC
>Ga0208450_1001275_pt1 | contig 12066 bp, 8 predicted proteins | sample MalvireepMed_908_FD_184249 | JGI IMG/M metagenome (GOLD analysis project Ga0208450, IMG submission 184249) | Marine viral communities from the Global Malaspina Expedition - Malaspina viral metaG DeepMed_908 (SPAdes) (version 2) | ecosystem: Environmental > Aquatic > Marine > Oceanic | place... | reverse complement strand
GTTTCTGTTGTAGCTTAGCTCGGTACTTCTTACGAGTAGGAGTAGAATGATAAGCAGTATCATACGCGGCTTTCTTAGCCTTAGACTTGGGATTCTTTCGGTAATTCTGAGCTGACTTCTTTACCTTCTTCATAGGCTTACGAGCCATCAGTACTTCTTCTTCTTTTTTCCAGTCTTCTTAGCATACTTTTTGGCTGCCGCCTTCCCCTTTTTAGTATAAGGGAACTTCTTCTTTCCTACTTTAGGCATTTTATTTCTCCTATGTTACAACTAGACTGGTAATTCTACCACCAAAGGCGGCAATACTTAAGGTCCCCGCGGCACTTGTTCTATTGGTAAAGACAATAGCTCCACTCGTTGCAGCCTTTGTACATTGCCAGCCTGCATCGTCATCTGTAATGGATATAGTTAAGCCATTATTGTGAACTACCCCATCACCTATGGAAGCAAGTGCTTGTTTATATGAGAACGCCATTAAGGCACTACTTCCGTCAACAGCATCTGATACTAATAACATTATTGATTTGGGTGATCCAACTAATCCATCGGAGAATGTCACTGTAGCTGTAGCATTATCCAACAAAACAATACTACCGGGATCTCCCGTGTACCCTACATTACTTTTATTATCCGTAGCAAATGTCTTAGGAGTTTCTCGTAATCCAAGAGGAGTCAGGACAGAAATATCTCCCCCAATGTCAGTGCTGTAAGTGTCTGTTCCATAGTCATATAAAGCCGAGCCTGTCTTCTCAGTAATCAAAGGAGTTTCATACTCAGCATTCATCACCGTCCGTACACCACCTACATCCTTAATCCAATCAACATCTCCGCTTGAGATAATAGTTAAATCCTTAACACGCGGTCCTATCAAAATCTTATTGTGCTTGTCCTGTGACCCAACTCCATGAATTCTTATAGTCCCATTTGATACAACTGGATCTGTATCTGCTGTACCGCCGAAATCACTAAGAGCTGTGGTGGGGTCTGCTATAACTACTCGACCGTTAGCACTAGTTAAATCTACAGACATACCAGAGCTTACAAATCCGTTGTAAGCATTAGGATTATTCGCGTTGTAGCTGGATGTTATAACTACAGAATCCATTCCTCCAGTACCATTCCATCTGGGATGTACTTGTACACTGACACCTCTTACATTGAGGTGGCAGCAGCTATCAAGAAATAAACCCGTCTTACCTGTAAAAAAAGCATTGCAATTTTCAATCCATAGGCCTCTTAGTCCACTAGACTGTTCGCTTCCGTCTGCGTGCATGCAATAATCCCAATAACCATACCACCATGTACTAGGGTCCGTACTGCTTTCGTCGCCAGTTATGGGAGTCACACCATCCGCCTCATACCTCCGTCCGGATGTTACCACAACTCCGCTGAATCTATGGTCTGCAACTTGACCCCCAGTAGCACCATCGCCGTATAAAGCAATAGCAGCTCCAGCATTTTGTTCTAGTGTATGATGTTGTATACTGATATCAAACATATCACTGCCACCACTTCCGGGGGCAAACCTAATGAAACCCTCAGTAGCTCCGCCCGTATTACTGAAAGCCTTAGTAAAAGTTGTACCAGTAGGAGATCCTTGTAGGGCTAATCTTGTAGTAATAGCGTTTGGCTTGCTTTTGAATTTATAATGACCCGCAGGGAAGTAAACTGTAGGGCGAGTTCCTACTCCATCTTTATCGGGTACTTGGTAATCAGCTACCGCCGCCAACATAGCATTCCACGAAGGAGTAAAATCCACATCTTCGTCAACATCGGTGAAACCAAAGTCTCTGATATCTACCCATCCAGAACCCAAACCAAATCTGTCTTCTAGAGTTCTCTCGGTTGTACTTCCAGTAGATATTATCCCTGCCTTATCTAGTCTTGTTACCATTATACTTGTCTCCTAAAAGGTATAGAATCAGTCATCTTCTCAAGGTGATCCAAAGCCTCGCTTGGTAGACCATCTAAAGCTTCTCTATTATCATTAACATATCCTCTAATAATCTGATAGAGACCCGGAGTACATTTAGAAGGATCATCAAGGTCTAATAAAAGAGTATCTGCTAGTCGTTCGTTTAATATATTTACTTTATTATTCATTATTTTATAACCTTACGATTTCGTAGATCGTAGAGGAGAGTTGCAAGTACGTCGGCTAGGTTCCCTACAACGTCTCCTAGATCATCCAAATTAGCCGCATCCGGACCAGCATCACAATCAACAATATCTCGACTCGTAGTGCCGTTTATAGGCACTTCATATACTTCAGTAGCTCCCCCAGTTGTTAACGTCCAAGTAAGTGTCCCATTATCCTCAATATGTCCAGAGTACGTCGTTCCTGTCCCTGTCACGGCACCTATGTATCCATGGGCTAGAGGCCATCTCTTCAAAGGTTGTGCGGCATTACCATAGTTTTCAACTAACCACCATGTTTCAAGATTAGGACCAATAACGTTCTCTCCAAGTGGAGATTGCACATGGGTGTAGGGTACCCAATAGCTTTGTCCTGCGGGTCTATCCTCTAGTTTCTCACTAAGGCCTAATACCATAGCTTTGAGTCCGTCTTCTCTTGCAATTAGTATCGGATCTCCAGCATCAAATCTTGCGTAAAGATTTCCATGAGATACACCAGTATCAGAATATAAACGCATTGTTCCCGTAGAAGCAGCAGCAGGAGCTGCGGACTTACTTATCTCAAGCTTTCCATACAGAGCTAGGTCTCCATCAGCAGGTAAGTAAACCTCTCCATCACTACTATTTACCTCACCTACCGTTAATCCCTGACCCCGTAACCTAAGACCACCATAAATGTGGCTGTGACTCGCTTCGCCGGGGTCGAGATCTGCTCCTTGAGCGCCATTAGTAAGTAAAGTATATTTCTCAGTGGTTATATCTATTGTTCTAGCATTAGTTTGAGTACCTACTATCATTGGGTGGAAAGCGTTTGCTCCAAGATGTATTTGTCCTATGTTTCCAAAGAAGTGTGCTGATCTAACAATAGCACGATTACCTGCCGTAAGTGTTCCTATCTCAATTCCATAGTTACTTTGAAAATCACAGTTCATAATGACTGGTCGATCTGTTTCAACACCAGCAGTACCATCAGCAGCAGGAAGCCCACCCTCAAGTTTCAATCCACAACATATCGTAGTATTACCAACTCCATCATCAGTTCTTCCAACATTTGATTCACATCCTTGTATAAACAAACGATTAACCGCAACAGCTTTTATCGCTGCATCAGCCGCAGTAAATATACTGCACCCGTTCATATAGATCCCACGAATACCTAATGCTGCTGATCTCTTTTCAGAACCATCAAGGAATATCCCGCATTTCCAGTATTTATAGGAAGGGGACGGGAATTCCGTTGTTGCGGCAGTTCTTTGAGCAGAACAATGGACATCACTAATCCAAACATTACCGGGAGCAGCTACATCATCATCTGCAACAATACTAATAAAACTACCGTTTCCGAGGTGGGCTGCATAATCACCAGACTCACTTCCGTCCTCATAGTTATAGCCTGTAATTCTTTTGATATAGGTGTTATTGTTTGTAGCCCCATTAAACGATATCAAACCACGATAAACTCCTTCAGCGCCAGCATATGTGCCGAATCCATCTTCGTTATATCGTTTAACTAATGCAGACCGTGGACCTTCTCCCTCAATATTGATACCACCAGTCACCTCTTTTGGTCGAGTAGTAAAGCTGTAATACCCACGCGGGATAAACATAGTTCCTCCACCAGCGGCAGCAATACCAACAATTGCAGCATTCCATGTTGGAGAAGCATCTATTGATATACCATCACCGATTGATGCACCGGGAGTATAACCATCAACAGCAAAGTCTAGTATATTATATCTTTCAGCAAATCTAGCTGCTAAAGTTCGTCCCGTATTAGATCCTGTACTTGTTACAGTAGCACTACCAACTGTATTAGCACCAGTACGTCCTATGTTTCTGATACTGATTACATCTCCTTCCTGAGTATCACCTTTTATTTTGATGGTGGTGTCAGTAGGGATCTCGTAATCTGTATCTGGTATTTGAAGAACACCATCTATTGAAACAATAAAGAAGTCCTCATCAGTTTGAGCCCAAGTCGGTCCCGGAGTGTAGGTCTTATCTGTGCCAGCAGTGTGAGTCCCAGCTGCTGTAATTGCAAACTCTACTTGCTGAGGGGTTAATACACCTCCGTATTGAGCCTGTGCATCTACGTATTGTTTATTAGCTGCATAGTCATCAGCGGTCGGCTGGGGTAAGTTTTTTATACTATTATTTAAAGCATCCCATTTAGCACCAGCTTCATCACCTCTACTGAGATGCTGACCTGCTATATATTCCGTAGGGATTAAACCCGCCGCATCTAATGGACATATTCCATTAGGCTTTCCAAGAGCTGGAGAAAGCTTGTGGTAATTTTGGAACCACATCTCCGCTTCTTGTCCCAAGAAAAAGTTCTGGTCAAGAGCTGTGTTCAAATTATTTGCAGTAATCCTAGCCGAAGGCTCAAAGGTGACGATCTTATTATTACTCTTTGTCTTACGAATAACATAGAAAACATCAGTTGGAGATATAGGAGGTAGTTTAACAGTATCACCCTTATCCGTAACAAAATATAAATCCTGTTCTGGAAATTCTAGTTCTATTCCGCCTGAGACCTCGCTTAAAATATACATCTTACTTCCACTAGAAGCAGGACTTATTCCATCAACTTTATCATAGGGATATGTCCAAGCATTCCACGCTTCGTTAACAGTTGGTCCATAGTTACTATCTACAAAGTTTCCTGTAAACCTACGAACAACAACGATATCCTCTTTTTTCTCGGTTGTTAGATTATGATAACCGCCCGACTCATCGTTAGAACCAAACAGATCTCCTAGCTGTGCGGACGATAAAATCGCGGTACCTCCTGCGGGTATATCAGTAAAGGTAACCAATAGAGTTTTTCTTGCGTGGTTGTTAATAGACATATCTATCTCCTATGAGTTATGGAATCTTGTTATGCCCTTAAACTTACCGGAAAACTGTAAGCTGGCTACGTTTAATGGATGTGGATTAGAACTGATAATAGTAATCTTAACGTCTTCAGTAAATCCTAAGATGGGGAACCTAACTTGATGTTCAGATATATCTCCAGAAAGAGTAGTCTTTCCAATATAATCATCAACCCAACGATCATCTGATATCTCATGATCAAAGTTATAGGTAGTCTGAGCTCTGTTGTTTACCGAAACTTCAACATCGAAGGCCCGAGAGTTATAGGTTTGGATTGTTCCGTAACGTAAGTTCAAAGTTCCCGGAACTAGGTTATTCATCTCGTCTCGTAAATAGACCGGAGAAAGGGTTGTAGTACTAACAAAAGTATTGCCTATGTATCTAAAAAGTTGATAGTATCCAGAAGAAACCTGATCTCCTGCTATGGAATAAAAATCATATATTGCATTAATATCTCCTTCCCCACTATTACCTTTTTCTAGAACTTCTTGACCCTCATACTTAAGTCGTATTATATCTCCACCTTCATCTATTACATCATTATATGTACCTTCTTCTGTTACAATAGTATCTGCTTTAGCAGCGGACCACGGAACTCTAATTGTAGTTCTATTTGTATCAGGATCGTGTACTGGTAAGGGATAGTTATATATTGTTCTGAGATTATCAAGTCTTGGAATATTTATAGGTTCTTCATCTAAAGATACTCTACGAAGAGAAAGACACCTCTCAATAGGAGCTTCTGCTGTATTTTGATGCTCAATATGTAGGGAATGAAGTGATATTAGATATAAATATTTATCCCAACATTGTAAAAACATAAGTTTCTCATCACCTTTTCTTATACGATCAATTCCAGCGCTGGTTTGACCATCTATACCTAAGTCAAGATAAGGTTGGATCTCTAAGGATTGTCCAATCCTATATTTATAAAAAGCATTCTGAATAACTTTTTCACCGGCAATTTGGTTTCTATAAACATAAATCGTAGTATCAGTGAACTCATTATCTAATGCAAAGATACTGGAAGCATGGCTAGAAGTTGTCGTATCCCTAATTTCTTTTGGTAAATACTGGGGAATATGCTTCGATAATTCGAAGGCCTGTTCTGCTGCTACCGTTCTTTGTCCTATGTAAACATAAAGCTTCTCTTTACTGTAGAAGAACAGGCTATTATTTAGCAACAGAGGTGAAATATCAGGAAGCATAGGATAGAAAGCTGTCGGAGCAAACTCAGCTGTGGCTGGAGAGATAATGTTGTTCGATCCTTGAAGCTCATACTGGGTATTACCGCTTGTTCCTACAAACAGCGTATCTCTAAAGGGTACAAGCTGTGTAATAGGGGTATAGTTATTAGAAGACACCATAAGGTCAAGTGGATCTGTATCAGTAATATTATCTGGGTCTGCTAAAAAGAAGTTATCCCAGTTTCCTGATCTACTGGCTATAATAGTATCATCATTAGCCAAGAATAAGCGGTCTCTATAGAAAGCCATTGAATTAATCTTGGATTCTTTTGGTTTTTCAGTAGACGGATCAAAGAAGATACCCGGTCCACGGTTTGAATCCTCATCACCACTTTCTCTTGGGTCCCAGTCTATTGGTCTTAGATTATAGTCACCTTCATTATCTACATAGAGCATCTGGGGCATTCGTCTTTTGTCTAGTACAGTTCTCTTGCCCGGTGTTCGAATCTTCTTTAGATAAGGAGGTATGTCCTTTTTAATAACACGGTACCAGCCCGGTGTATTATTAAGATAAGCCTGTGAAAGGTAGTATATCTTGCCACGACCGGGATGACCGGCTGGGTCATCATCAGGATATAATACAGTTAAAGCATTTTCATTTGGTTCACCACCACCAGCCCACGGATCCTTACCAATACCATTATGAGCTATCAAATCCGTTGCATCAGGAGGGAAACGAAGATCGGAGAACCTAGTTACAGATTGACCAAGATAAGCTGATAAGCTTACTGGATAAACATACTCTTCTACTGGAATATAACTAGATACATGAACATTACACGCGTTACCAGCAACGTCTACAAGCTCTGTGTCTCCTTCTTCGATTTCCACTCTTTTCCACCTCTTTAAATCTAAATGAGGGGGTAAGATTGATCCTCTTGGATTTTCTTCAGACTCTGATAATAGTTTATTTGTCGGACCCGGAATCTCTTCTGCTGGAAGATATGTTTTAACTTCCCAAATACCGTATCGGAGTCGTATTTGATTACGTTCAATATCTCCACCAGCAATATCTAACCAATAATCAGGAGCACCACCATCCGCACCATCCCACGTAGGAGCAAAGATATCGTGTATACTAGGGTCTCGTCCTCCACTGAAGGTATTGTCTATAGAAGACTTGGTATGTAAGTTGAGGTTGTAGGTTATAGGATCATCATCTTCTTCAGTATCGGTATAATCATTTACCCAGACAGATGTATTTGTTTGTTCTCCATACTCACCATATATCTGTTGAATAATAACACGGCCCGGATATTCACTAGTATCTTCTATAGAAACCTGATTAGCGGTGGCGTGTAATGCAAAAATACTATCGTTTCCAACAGTAGCATAATGACGAACATTAATTGCTGCTGCTAATGCTGCTGCATCTGCCCAACCATTAGCTAATCTTGGCTCACTGCTAAGATCTTTTTTAACGGCAACCAGCATTCCCCTAACGTCATAAGCCTCATGAAGCGTTGTTATAGAATCACCGCTGTCACCATGATCCTGTGTAAAACAGTAAGTATAAGAAATTGTTTTGCCCACATCTTCGGATGCATCACCCTCCTCAGGATGAATACCCACCAAAGAAATCATATTACCTAGTTCATTATTAGTAGGGTCAGGTGGGGATGAAGACCCTTCGGCAGGAAAAACATAATCTATTACAGCACTAGTAAAATCAAACCGAAGCTGGCCTCCTTTTTGAGTTCGTACTTCATCCCATATACGTCCTCTAAATTCTAAGTAAGGGTAGACATCAGAATCTTCATTTGGATCATATACAGGATCGTTAGAATCGATAACCTGCTGACCATAAGTATAGTCTTGACTTTCTACCCAAACCTCAGCATTATGTTTATGATCAACAGATACACTAGTTAAGTACTGAATGTCTGCACCTGCTATATCTTCTTCTTGGACAGTCGTGGGTACAGTCCCGTCGAAATACTTTAGTGCTCCATTTCCATTTGTATCGCCGTCATCATCATGCCAGTCATCAGTTCCATCCAATCTACTAGTAAACCCAGCATGAACATCGGTATTCAAAATAAGAACCGAAGAACCTATCGTCACAGCCTTCAGCCTTTGTTGGAGAGTTTTACCAGTTCCGGGTATTTTATACATTAAATAGTTAACAGAATCTTCATCTAAATTATTATAAGGTAATTCTGTAATACTCCCACTGAGGGTTATTTCAAAAACCTTTATCTTATGATGATTCTCAGACCCAAGCCAAGGATCACCTTCCCAGATAGTATAGAGACGGCTAATTTCGGTATCTACTGTTTGCCAATAAATAAAGAATTTCTCCGGCACCGAAGAAACGAACCAATTATTTAGATCGAATTCGATATCAGTACCGTCATCCTGTAAATCAGAGATTCCTACAATAAGATTCCCCACAACCTCAGCACCGTTCCTCTTTGTAAGGGAAGATTCCGTTGTACATTGGAAATTAATAAGCTCATCTACCTCAGTAGGAAGTCTCTTACTAGGGATTTGTCTACCGACTCCTCCACTTAAGGAGTAAACGGGTATCTTTACTGGGAAATATGACTGGGCCCTAGAAGCCCTAGTGGCTTGTCTACCAGTAGTCTTAGCCATTCGAAGTCCTCCAGTATCTAAACCTTGAAGTATCAGTAGTACTGCTACGATGGTGTATACTACGAAGCTTCTCAGTCCCAGAACTAAAGATAGTCCTTCGTTTATCATCTACATCTGCACACTTACCTCGGGTAGTATATATAATCTCAAGCTCATTCAAGTACTTATCAGCCTCAACATCACCCTGCATTATAATCTGGTATTGTCTAGCAGCAGTAGCCATAATAGCTCGTTGTACAGGAGTATCCATAGCTTGCCATGGAACTTTGACAACAAGTTCTACCCAGTATTCGGTACTAGCAGCCCAGTTAGAATAGGTCTGGTCTGTTACGTTAAAGAGCTTGGCAGTTGTATCTCCCTCATTAACTACACGAGACACACCAATGATCCTAAAGCCATCACTATTAGAGTGATCCGATATAAGTTCAGCAGATATATTATCAGAACCTAGGCTAATCTCTCCGATAGCATCAAGCTTAAACTTCTTATGATATTTATTATTAGCCAAACCCCTTGACTGGAAGTCTACAAGGGTGCGTTCTAGCACACCCTCACAGACCCCCGTGTCCACACCACCTAAGTTCTCAAGATCAGTTACCATGGATTCTCCCGCCATCAGAAGCATATGATTAATTGCATCGAGCTTTGATATAACACCCATGGTAACCTCCTATGTTTAAAGTAAAGCCTCTCCTAGACCCGTCAAGGCCTAGGAGAGGGGTTCATACAACGCAGTTAGACTACGCTAGTTACAATCAGACACCAGTTCCAGTAGAATCGACGTAACCGTCAGCATCAACCTTCATCTGGGTATTCATTTCAGCGCGTGTATCATAGTCACTGCCTGAATGACCGAGACGAGTATGAATAATCGCAGCACACTCGGGACGCAGAACGCCCGTGCCACTCATCATCGAAGCGACCGAGAAAGTTGTATTACGACGGACATCATCAATCGTATCAACCTTCAAGCCTTGCAAACGAATACCAGCGATAGCTTCTGGGGTCCACATAACAGCACGAACGCCGTTAATAAGCCCAGTCGTATCTGAACCTGCAAGGTCAGCAGCGAAGTCAAGATTATACTTGTCTTCACCAAGCGTATTACCACCATCGGTATTACGAAGCTGATCCGAACCATGGTTCGTCTTAACAATCGTACAGCCCATGTACTCAAGTGAGTCATGGATCTGACGATAACCGTTGGTATAATGGTCACCAAGACCAGTAGCATTGCCACCATCGGTATTACCACCAAAGTAAGCCTGACGGCCTCCCGTATCCATATCCGCAGCCACACGAGCCACGCCAAGAGAACGGATATCCATGAAGCACTGCGGGCTAATAGCCATATACAGCTGATCATAGGGTATGTTATTCTCTTGTAAGAATACAATGTACTTCTCAACAGCTTCAAGAGCTGACAAAGCACCCGTTGAACGATCATCAGCGTCTGCACCCGTAGCGCCCCACTCACGAAGCTTACGAGTACTTGTCGCAGTTTCGCCATACAAAGCGGTATCGAGATTCATGTTACCTCGTACATGGGAAGCATCTAACGTAGTCTGACTTGTAACCGCAGCACGGCAAAGATAAGAATAGAGCTGCTTATCTCTCGTGTTGGATAAAGTCATAGCAGCTTGACGAGCAAGTTCACTACGGAATTCCCACTGAGTCAACATAAGGTCCACGTTATCAATCTCGAAGTGAGCGGCCATTGGTCGCTTATCGAGACGAACTTGGAACGTAGTTGCGGTTGAGTCTGCACCACCAACCAACTCTTCACCAGCATCCCATGAGGGATTCAGGTCAACGGTACCCGTGATTGGGAACTCAATTGTCGTACCACTTGCGATAGTACGTGAGTTGACAAGGGGTTCAAACATATTATATTCATCATAGGCGTGGATGATTTCTCCCGCCCAGATAGGTAGCCAAAGCTTACCTGTATTAGCGGCATTAGCGCCACTTGTTGCGGCTGTGAGACTATCCCGATATGGAAGATGTCCAACAGCTAAACTACTTGCTGCACTCATAATATTTCTCCTTAAAGAAATTTAAAACTATTAGTTAAATCGGATTTAAACCTAGCTTTAGATTGTTCCTTTTGGAGTCTTTTACTTGGCGACTGTTACTCAAGTCTGATATTACCTTGTCTCTTTATCCAAAGAGGGGCGTGATCAATTTAGATAACTGTCTTAGGGTCCGTCCTGCCCTAGAATTGAGGTAAGTTATTCCAGTCGGTTATAGACATTCTATCTTCAACCATCCTTCTAAACTGACCTTCTCTAGTAAACTTAGGATTGTTGCGTTCTTGATTGAATTCTGACTTAGATCCATAAGGCCGAATACCAGTCTCGCTTGCCGGAACAGTGGCGAGATTCTGATTCTTAGCTGGCTCTGAGGCCTTTGCAGAAGTAACAGCTTGGTCATACATAGACGATAATCCTCTTAGGGTCACCTCGTATGATGGGGACGCAAGTCCTATGTTTATCATTTGTTGATCTTCTGAGCTAAGATTCTTACCAGCCCAGTCGAATATATGTTGTAACTTTTCCTGTCCCCCAACAACATTGGAAGCTTTAGAAAAGTTTTCTCGTAGCCTAGCCTTCTGACCAGACACATAATCATCAATCATCTTATCTGAGAAACCTGTTTTACTTCGAATCTCAGTTCTAGTTTCGTTTGAAATACTACCCGTAGCTGCCATTTCCATAGCCCAAGCCTCATATGTTTCTTGGTTTACTCCAATATTAGAAGCCTCAATAGCCGAAGATTCTTCCTTAACTTGTTCTTGAATACGTAGTTGAGGAGAATCTGAAGTAATCGCGGGCTCTTCTGGCACAGCTGGTGTCTCGGGCTCTACAGGAGTAGAGTCTTCTTGATTAGCATACTGCTCTCTTAGCGAAGCAATTTCTTGTTGGCCTCTTGTGTAATTAGCCTGAGCTTCCTTAAGACTAGAGAACCAACCCTCAGCATCCTTAAAATTCTCAGGAATAGGTTGTCCAGTATTATCAACATATGTTTTAAAAGCTCTTTGTTCTGCTTCATACTGAGCATCTTCTACCTTACCAGTCGGGAAAGTAGCCGAAGCACTTTGGGGCTGGGTAGGTTCTATATTAAGCTGAGTCCCGTCAGAGGATTGTTCAACTTGTTCGTTAGACATAAATCATATACTCCTTATTGTTAACGTTCGCCGCCGCCACCACCG
>Ga0208450_1001262_pt1 | contig 12131 bp, 8 predicted proteins | sample MalvireepMed_908_FD_184249 | JGI IMG/M metagenome (GOLD analysis project Ga0208450, IMG submission 184249) | Marine viral communities from the Global Malaspina Expedition - Malaspina viral metaG DeepMed_908 (SPAdes) (version 2) | ecosystem: Environmental > Aquatic > Marine > Oceanic | place... | reverse complement strand
CAGCGGCCAAGGTCACTGGCATAAATCGCGTCAAAGCGTTCATCCATCAGGGCTTTCCGAAGCGTTAGCAGCCCTTCCTCCGCATCGGGAAACAGCAGCGGAATATCCCGCTGGCCCTGGTAACGGCGCTCTAAATTCCAGGCGGTGATACCGTGACGAACTGCCACCAACTCCACATTAAGACCAGTAGCCAAAGCTCTCCTCCTTCAATGGTGGCACCGACCATATCGCCGTTAATGCCGTTAAATAGACGCAGCAGTGCCGCACGCGTCAGCGCTAACCAACACGCGACTGCGACCAGCCATAGCGCCATCGCGGGCCATACCAACACCAGCGGTAGCAGCGGCACCAGCGCTAGCCCAACATCGCGGCAGCTGAGCGACTGCTGCCAGCTCCAGGCCAGGCCGCGTGAGTGGGCGCATGGGGTCAGTACAAGTAGCGCGACTCCCGCCCAACGCCCCAACGCGGGCACCACCATCAGCCACCACAGCGGCGCGTGATACTGCAGCAGCGCCCAGAGCAGCACGCCCTTCCAGGCCAGCAAAAACAGCAGCGCTAACATACCGAAGCTGCCGATTTGTGGGTCTTTCATGATCTCCCAGCGCCGTTCCAGCGGCTGGTTGCTACCCAGCGCATCGGCCAGATCCATCACGCCATCCAAGTGCAGGCCACCGGAAATGGCCACCCACAGGCTAAGCAGTACCAGCGCCGCGATGGGCGATGGGGTTTGCCACTGGCCCAACAGCAGGGCGACACAGGCCAGCAGCGCCCCCACCATCAGGCCCACCAGCGGGTAGGCGCGAATGGCCCAGCGCCGGGTGGCCGGTGTCCAGGGGCAGGCAACGGGGAGCGGCAGACGCGTCAGAAACTGCAGCGCCAGCAGCATGCCGTACAGAGCGTGTTTCATGGTGCGCCAGCCGCCTTCCATTCGATGGACTGCCCGGCCACCACCTCCACCACCCGGTCGGCCTGGGCCGCCAGCCAGCGGTGCAACCCTTGCAGGAATTCCACGTAGCGCCACACCTCTGCCGAGGCAGGCAGGAGCGCTTCGTTGAGATCGTTGGAGACCACCACCAGCGTCACCCCCCGGCGGCGGGCATCGTGAAGCGCACGCACCAACAGCGCAAAGGCTTCCGTTTCGCTGACCGGTGCGGCGTCCTCCTGAGTATTGAACATCACCTGGCTGGCCCAGAGGGTCAGGCAGTCCAACAGGGCGGCATGGCCGTTGGGCACCTGGGCCACGGCCTGTTCGATGTTGAGCGGGGCTTCCAGGGTGACCCAGTGGTTGGCGCGGCGGGCCTGATGATGGCCTACCCGTTCGGCCATTTCGCTATCGTAGATGTCGGCGGTGGCCACGTAGTAACACGTCTTGCCGTCGGCGTACTGCTGAACACACTGCTCCGCCACCAGGCTCTTGCCCGACCGAGCCCCTCCACTAACAAAGACAATCATTCAGCACCTTTGACAACCGATCATTGGTCACACCATCACGTAGCGCCAGCCTTAGCCAACCACCCTTCAGGCCAGCAAAACCATGGGTATGTCGCGCCAGCATACCTTGGTGAAGCAGGCGCTCAAGCAGCACGATACTGGAAATGCCCCGCTGCCGCTGGGCGGCCCCAGGCCGCACCAGATGAAAGCAGCTGTGGCTGGGCACCACCTCCAGCCCCAGCGCGGCCAGGGCAGCGCCCATGCGTGGCTGCTCACGGGCCAACCACTGGTGGGTACGCCGGGCAAAGCCCTCATCCGCCAGCAGCGGCGGCACCAGTTCAGCAGCCAGATGATTGACGCTCCAGGGCGGTTGCTGCGCCTGAAGCTGAGCGATACGCCCCTCATCGGCCAGCACGTAGCCCAGCCGCAGGCCCGGCAGGGTAAAGAATTTGGTCATGGAGCGCAGCAGGATCAACGCCGGGTAGCGTTGGAGCAGCGGAGTCAGCGGTGCAGCCTCCAATGCCAGGTCGATGAAGGCTTCATCCACCACCAGCGAGGCCCCCGGTTTCAAGGCGCCCAGCAGCGCCTCGATAAGCGCCACGGGCAGCAGCGTGCCGGTGGGGTTGTTGGGGCGGCAGACGAACACAACATCAGCGCTGGCTGCCGCCTGCAGCAACGCGGCCGCGGGCGGGTCGAAGGTGCCCGGCAACAGGCCAAGCTCGCTGATGCGCACACCGTGGGCGTTGCAGGCCCGGGCATACTCGCCAAAGGTAGGAGTGACGATCAGCGCCTGCTGGCCAGCGTGGTGCGCCGCCGCCAGAAAGATGGCTTCCGCACCGCCGTTGGTGAGCAGTACCTGCCCCGGCTCCACGCCTGCGTGTTCGGCAATCGCCTGCCTGGCGGCGCGGTAGTCCGGTTCGGGGTAGCGGCCCAGCCCAGCCAGGCGCTGGGCCAGGTAGCCGGTTACCCAGCCGGGCGGGCCCAGCGGGTTCAGGTTGGCGCTGATATCTTCCAGCGGGTGGTCGGCAGGCAGGCCAAAGCGCTGCAGCAGCGCGGCGGCCTGGCCACCGTGGCTTGGCCAATGATGGAGAGGCAGGTTGCCGGGCTGGTCGCGCATCACCCGGCCCCCGTAGCCATCACGAGGCACAGCTGCAGGAAGAGCAGCAGCAGGAAGAACAGCAGCCAGGCCCCGTGCATCAGCCAAATCGTGGTAGTGATGTGGCTGGCTTTCAGTAAATCATGGGCGGTGCCCAGCGTGGCCCGGTGTGATACTTGCCCCTGGTAGACGTTGGTGCCGCCCAACTGGACGCCCAGCAAATTCGCCACCATCGCCTCGGGCCAACCCGCGTTGGGGCTTGGATGGCGGGGCGCTTCGCGCCAGGTGGCCGCCAGGGCGCCCCGCCAGCGCAGAGGTGAGCGGTGAAACACCCCATACAGCACGCCCGCCAGCCACAGGCACAGGGCGGTCAGCCGGGCAGGCAGCCAGTTGGCAAGGTCGTCCAGCCTGGCCGAGGCGTAGCCGAAGTCGCCGTAGCGCTCGTTCCGGTAGCCCACCATGGAGTCCAGCGTATTGATGGCCTTGTAGGCCAGCGCCAGCGGCGCGCCCCCCAGCAGCGCAAACAGCAGCGGCGAGGTAATGCCATCGACGGTGTTTTCCGCCACGGTTTCCACCGCGCCCCGGGTAATCTCGGCTTCATCCAGAGCCTGGGTATCACGCCCCACCACTCTGGACAGCGCCTGCCGCGCGCCGGGCAAATCGCCCTGCCGCAACGGGGCGGCAATGGCCCGCCCGGCATCCGCCAGCCCCTTGATGGCCAGCGTGGTGGCCAGCAGCCACAGCTCGGCGGCCAGCCCCAGCCAGGGGTGCACCCACGACAACAGCGCAAGCCCCAGCCAGGCCACCGACAAGGTGCCCAGCACCACCACCAGGGTAAGGCACCCGCCCAACAGGCGCCGCCGCTGGGGGCTGCCTTTGTTCCAGCGGTGCTCCAGGGCGCTAATCGCCTTGCCGATGATCACCACCGGGTGGGGCAGCGCGCGCGGGTCCCCCACGATCAAATCGATGACGATGGCCAGCGCGCCCCATCCGGCCAGAGCGGGCAGGCTCAGCAAGTCGAGGCTCATGGTGCCTTGCCACTCACCCCCGCCTGGGAGAACGTGGCCATGTCACTGAGCATAGCGGCGGCAGCCTGTAGCAGCGGGTAAGCCAGCGCCGCCCCACTGCCCTCGCCCAGGCGCATTTCCAGGGCCAGCAGCGGCTGCGCCGCCAGGGCTTCCAGCGCCAGGACGTGGCCCGGCTCCGCCGAACGGTGGCCAAACACCAGGTAGTCGCACAGTGCCGGGGCCATGCGGCAGGCGGTCAGGGCCGCCACCGTGGCAATGAAGCCATCCACCACCGCAGGCACGCGGTGGGCCGCCGCCGCCAGGTACGCACCCGCCATGGCGGCAATTTCCAGGCCGCCCAGCTTGCACAACACCTCCAGCGGGTCGTCAGGATTCGCCTGGCGATTGGCCAGCGCCCGCTCGATAACCGCCGCCTTGTGGGCCTGCTGGGTGCTGTCGATACCGGTGCCCGCCCCCACCATCTGGGCGGCAGGCACCCCTAGCAAGGCCGCCAGCATGGCGCTGCTGGCGGTGGTGTTGGCGATACCCATTTCGCCCACGATGAGCCCATTGGCCCCCGCCTGTACGGCCCGCTCGACCGCTGCCATGCCGGCCTGCATGGCCTGGCGCGCGTCGTCCAACGGCATGGCGTCGTGGTGCAGCATGTTGGCCGTGCCCGAACGCACGCGGGCATCGGTGGCTCCCGGCAGCGGTCGCGGCGACGCCACACCGACATCCACCACGTCCACCCGAGCTCCCAGCTGGCGGGCAAACACGTTGATGGCCGCGCCCTGCTGAACGAAGTTGGCGACCATCTGCGCGGTCACCTCCTGTGGAAACGCCGACACGCCTTCAGCGGCCACGCCATGGTCGGCGGCAAACACCACCACGGCAGGGCTATCCACCCGAGGGCGGGCGCTGCCCGTGATGGCGCTGAGCTGAATCGCCAGCGCTTCGAGCCTGCCCAGGCTGCCGGGCGGCTTGGTCAAGGTATCGAGGTAGGCACGAGTGCGCTCAGCGGCGGCGGCATCGACGGGGCCGATATCAGGCAGCCAGGGGTAAGCGGCAAGGGAGTCAGAAGCGGCAGCAGAGGACGCGCAGGGAGGCATGGCAGCTCCAGTGGCAGCAAAACCAGAGATGAAGTGATCGCAAGCGCAGCATGGTAACAGATGCGGGCGGCCAGCGGAGCCGCCCGGGCTGTGGTTACCGTACCGGCAATCAGTAAACGGGGGTTTCCTGCCAGCCACCCCCCAGCGCCTTGAACAGCGTGGCCGTGGCCGCCAGCTGTTCACGGCGCGCACCGGCCTGGGCCAAACGGGCCGAGAGCAGGTTGCGTTCGGCGTCCAGGCGCTCCAGCTGGCTCACCTGCCCCTGGTCGTACATCAGCACGGCCAGCTCCCGGGTACGGGCAACGGCCTCCAGCTGTTCGTCGATGGCGGCCAGCCGTCGCTCGCTGAAGTCGTAGCTGTAGAGTGCATCGCGCACTTCGTTGAAAGCGGTCAGCACGGTCAGGCGATACTGCGCTTCGGCCTGTTCGGCCAGCGCTTCGGCGCTTTCCACCCCGGACTGGCTACGACCGAAGTCGAACAGCGGCCCCATCACCGAGGCCCCGACGCCCCAGGTGCGGGCCACATCGCTGAACAGATCACTGGTGCTGGCGGCCGCAGTGCCCAAAAAGGAGCTGAGATTGAGCGACGGCAGGCGGTTGGCCTCGGCCACGCCGATCTGGGCGGTGGCCGCGATCAGCGCCGCTTCTGCCGAGCGAATGTCGGGCCTGCGCTGGAGCATCGCCGACGGCATCATGGCAGGTATGCCCACCGGCTGGGCCAGGTCATCCAGCCGCGACGTGCCGGTGTCCAGGGTAGTCAGCAGCTCATCAGGGGACATGCCCACCAGCGTGCCCAGGGCCCCGCGCAGGGTTTCCACCTGCTGCTTGAGCGACGGCAGCTCTGCCTGCAGGTTGCGCCACTCGGCTTCGGCCTGGCGCAGTTCCAGTTCGCTGATGTCGCCATGCTCGAAGCGCAGCGCCTGAAGGCGATAGGTCTCCTGGTACGCGGCCAGGGTCTCCTCCATCAGCGCTTGCTGGGCTTCGGCACTTTTCAGGCTGACGTAGGTGGTGACCACGTCACCGATCACGCCCAGCTCGGCGGCGTCTCTGGCAAACAGGCTCTCCTGCAGGGCGGCCATGGCCGCAGCGCGCTGGTTGGCCAGCCGCCCCCACAGGTCGATTTCATACTCCAGGCTAGCGGCCAGGGAGTACTGGTTGTTGGTGGAGGTCAGCAGCTCCTGCACGTTGTTGGTGGAGGTCAGCAGCTCCTGCACGGGCTGAACATCGATGGGCAGCGCCGCCCCCGGAGTGCGCTCACGGTTGGCTTCGGCCTGATAGCCCACGGTGGGAAAGCGCTCGGCATCGGCAAACCCCAGCTGGGCCCGGGCCTCGCGAATGCGCGCCAACTGAATCGCCAGTTCGAGATTATCTTCGCTGGCGCGCTCGACCAGCCGGTTCAGCGCCGGGTCTTCGAAGCGCTGCCACCAGCGGTGCCAGTCGTCACGGGCCTGCTGCTCCAGAGTGATATGGGCAGGCCAGCTCTCCGGCAGCTCAATGTCGGGCGTTTGATACTCCGGGCCGACCGCACAGCCTGCCAGCAGCAAGGCCAGCGCCGAGGCAGTGGTGAACGGTTTGAGGCGGGGGCCCCACGGGCGATTCCTGTGCACGCTGATCATCCTTGCAGTTCGGGTGAATACCGATTTAGGGCGGCGTTTAACCAAACACCTGTTCGAAGTGGCTAAGAGTACCTATTATAGGGGGCTGACGAAACAGGGGATACATCACACCACCGTGATCCCCATTGACTTGCAGGGAGGCATTGGATGAGGTTCATCCGCAAGGGGAAGTGGCTACCCACTCTGGCCGGGTTGCTGGCATGCGTGACGTTATTGGCAGGTTGCAGAGACGCCGAAGAGCCCCCCGAGCCTCCGGCTCAGGTGGTCAAACTGTTTGAGACTGGCCAGCAGCAGGCCTTTTCGGGCCGTCGTTTTGTGGGTCGCGTCGATGCCGTGAGCACCGTCAATCTGGCCTTTCAGGTGGGCGGCCGCCTGACCACCTTTCCAGCCGTACAGGGCACCACGCTGGCCAAAGGCGAGCTGATCGCCCAGCTCGATCAAACCGATTACGCCTTGCAGGTGCGCGCCGCGGAAGCGGAATTGTCCCAGGCCCGCCAGCATCTGCAGCGGCAGGAAAATCTGTATCGCCATAACGCCGTCTCCGCCTCGGTGCTGGAAGCGGCCCGCACTGATGCCGAGCTGGCCGCTACCCAGCTGGAGAGCGCCCGCCAGGAGCTGGCCTACACCTCATTGTACGCGCCCTTTGATGCGCTGATTGCCCGCCGCCTGGTGGAAAACCACACCACGCTGCCGCCCAATGCCGAAGTCGTCCGTATTCAGGACATCTCGGAGCTGCGCATTCGCATCAACGTGCCCGAAGCGCTGATGCAGCATCTCGATGGCGAACACGGTTTCAACGCCGAAGCCGAGATCGCCACGCTGCCCGGCGAGCGCATTGCGCTGGAGTACCGCGAACACATCACCGAGCCCGACGAGGTCGCCCAGACCTATCAGGTGGAGTTCGCGCCCGCCCAAGGCGAGCACCTGGTGGCGCTGCCCGGCACCACGGCCACCGTGTTCATCGAACCCGCCGAGCGGCTGGTGTCCGGGGTGATGATGATTCCAGCCAGCGCCCTGGACACCACCGAGAGCGGTGATTTTCGCGTGTGGGTCTACGACCCCGACGAGGGCACGGTATCGCCCCGGGAGGTCACCGTGGGTGAGCTGAGCGACGACGCCGTGATGCTGGTGGCAGGCGTTCAGCCTGGCGAGTCGATTGCGGCGGCCGGGGTACACCTGCTGCGCGACGGCATGCGCGTCAAACCGCTGGATAACGCCCTCTAGGAGCCGCCATGAACATCGCCAAGCTGTCCATCGAACGGCCTCTCAATACCTGGCTGATCGTGGTGATCTGCCTGTTGGGCGGTATCTGGGGATTCAATACGGTGGGCAAACTCGAAGACCCCGCCTTCACCATCCCCAACGCCATCATCAATACGCCCTACCCCGGCGCCACCGCCGTGGAAGTGGAAGAGGAGGTCACCGAACGTCTGGAGCGCGCCATCCAGGAGATGGAGCAGATCGACGTCATCAAGTCGAAGTCGCTACCTGGGCGCTCGGAAATCCAGGTGGAAGTCCACTCCAGCTACCGCAGCCACGAACTGCCGCAAATCTGGGATGAGCTGCGCAACAAGATCAACGATGCCCAGGGCGACCTGCCCGAGGGGGTGCTGGGCTCCCAGGTCAACGACGATTTCGGTGAAGTGTACGGCCTTTTCTATGCGGTCACGGCCGATGGGCTCACCACGCGGGAGATCCGCGACATTTCGACGTTTCTTCAGCGCGAGCTGCTGGCAGTACCCGGCGTGGCCAGGGTGACCACCGCAGGCGAGCGGGAAGAGACCATCTACATCGACATCTCCAACGAGCGCCTGACCACCCTGGGCATTCCCATCAATCAGGTCATCAACACCATCCAGACCGAAAACGCCGTGGAAAACGCGGGCAGCCTGCGGGTAGGGGAACGCCAGGTGCGGCTGGTGGCGCGTAGCGACATCGACAGCACCGCGCTGATCGAAGCCATCCGCATCGGCCGCCCCGGCACCACCGAACAGGTGTCGCTGATGGATATCGCCACCGTCTACCGCGAGCCCAGCGACCAGCCCAACCAGCTGATTCGCTATAACGGCGAGGATGCCTTCACGCTCGGCATTGCGGGCGCCGCCAACGACAACATCATCGAAGTGGGCGAAGCCGTCGAAGCCCGCATGGAAGAGCTGAAAAGCCGCCTGCCGCTGGGCGTAGAGCTACATCCTCTCTACGAACAGCACCATGTGGTCAACGATGCCATCAACGACTTCCTGCTCAACCTGGCCATGTCGGTGGCCATCGTGATCGGGGTGCTGTGCCTGGCCATGGGCTGGCGCATCGGCGTGGTGGTCGGCAGTACCCTGCTGCTCACCGTGCTGGGCACCCTGCTGTTCATGGGGCTGTTAAACATCGAGATGGAGCGTATCTCGCTGGGGGCGCTGATCATCGCCATGGGCATGCTGGTGGATAACGCCATCGTGGTCGCCGAAGGCATGGTCACCAACATCAAGCGCGGCCAGCGCGCCAAGGAGGCTGCAGGCAGCGCCGCCAAGCGTGCCCAGCTGCCGCTACTGGGCGCCACGGTGATCGGCATCATGGCCTTTGCCGGTATTGGCCTGTCGGACGATGTCACCGGCGAATTTCTCTACTCGCTGTTCATGGTCATTCTGGTGTCCCTGATGCTGAGCTGGCTGCTGGCGATCACCGTCACCCCGCTGTTTGGCTACTACCTGCTGCGCCAGAAAGGCGACGACGAGGATCAGCCCGCTGACGAGCAGCAAGCAGACGAGCACCAGGACGAAAACGAGAACGACGACGAGCCCAGCAAGCGCGAGCTGTACGGCGGCCTGCTCTATCGCGCCTATCGCCGGGTGCTGCTGCTGGCGCTGGGCATGCGCATCGTCACCGTCAGCGCGCTGGTGCTGATCACCGCCGTGTGCCTGTGGGCCTTCAGCCTGATTCCCCAGTCGTTCTTTCCGGACTCCAACACGCCGCTGTTCTTCGTCAATATGGAGCTACCCCAAGGCACCGACATTCGCTCGACCGCCGATTACGCCGCCGATATCGAGGCGTATATCCTGGAGCAGGAGGACGTGGTATCGGTGGCCAGCTTCATCGGCCAGGGCGCTACCCGCTTCATGCTCACCTACGCCCCGGAGCAGCCCAACACCGCCTATGCCCAGTTCATCGTGCGCACCGAAGACCTGGATGCCATTCCCGCGCTGGACCAGCGCTTCTACCGAGAGCTGAACGAAGCGTTTCCCAGCGCGCAGGTACGCACCCAGCGGCTGCAGTTCGGCCCGGGCGATGGCGCAGACATCGAAGCGCGCTTTCAGGGGCCCTCCCCGGAAGTGCTGCGCTCGCTGGCCGACCAGGCCCAGCGCATCATGGCCGACAGCCCCTACCTGATCGACCAGCGCACCGACTGGCGCCAGCAGGAGCTGGTAGTGCGCCCGCGCATCAACGAGGAGCGCGCCCGCATTGCCGGGGTCAGTCGTGAAGACATTACCCAGACCCTGCAGTTTGCCTCGTCGGGCATTCGGGCAGGCACCTACCGTGAAGGCGAGCACCTGCTGCCCATCGTCGCCCGCCCCCCGGCGGCCGAACGGGACGATGTGGCGCTGCTGGAAAACCGCAACGTGTGGAGCGCCGCGCAGCAGCGCTTCGTGCCCATCAGCCAGGTGGTCTCCTCCTTCGATACCGATAGCGAGGAAGCGCTGATTCAACGCCGCAACCGGGTGCGCACGTTGACCGTCGGGGCCGACCCCGCCGAGGGCTATACCGCCGCCCAGGCCTTCGGCGGCATTCGCGAAGAGATCGAGGCCATGACGCTGCCACCGGGCTACCAGCTGAGCTGGGGAGGTGAACACGAGGATTCCGGCGATGCTCAGGAGGCGCTGGCCCAGCAGTTGCCCATCAGCCTGCTGGTGATGCTGCTGACCTCGATTTTGCTGTTTGGCAAGCTCAAGCAGCCGCTGATCATCTGGCTGGTGGTGCCCATGTCGGTATGTGGCGTGGTGATTGGCCTGCTGGTGACCGGCCTGCCCTTCTCGTTTACCGCCCTGCTGGGCATGCTCAGCCTGTCGGGCATGCTGATGAAAAACGCCATCGTGCTGGTGGACGAGATCGATGGGCAGATCAAGGAGGGCAAGGCGCGCTTTTCTGCTCTGGTGGACGCCAGCATCAGCCGCTTGCGGCCGGTCTTCCTGGCCGCTGGTACCACCATCCTCGGCATGCTGCCGCTTTTGGCCGACGCCTTCTTCAACAGCATGGCGGTGACCATCATGGGCGGCCTGGCGTTTGCCTCGCTGCTGACGCTGATTGCCGTACCCACCCTGTATGCCATGCTGTTCCATATCAGCAGCGACGAGGTCGACTCCTGAGCAGGCGCGTTCGGCCCATGAGCGCTTTTTGGCTATCATGGGCTGGACGCTGGGATCATCCGGCTCATCCTTTCGGGTAATAAAACTACAGCTTAATCTATAAATAGCGTTTTTATTGCCGTAAAGTCTCTTATATCGACGCCACAAGATGTAAAATAACTACAAATCTGGATTCACCGTCTCTACACATGCAGAGGTCTCTATGCCTGGTTCAACACCCGCCACACTCAATCCTACGGTTGCTAAGGTTACCCAACGTATTCGTGAACGCTCTGCCGAGCGCCGCGCTCTCTACGAGCGCCGCATGGCCGACCAGCACAAGCGTGGCGTGCATCGTGCCGAGCTCTCCTGCGGCAACCTGGCCCACGGCTTTGCTGCCTGTAGCGCCCAGGAGAAAGACTCCCTGAAGCTGATGAACAGCGCCAACCTAGGGATTATTTCTTCGTACAACGACATGCTCTCGGCCCACCAGCCGTTTGAAACCTTCCCGGAAACCATTAAAGCGGCCGCCCGCGCCATGGGTTCTACCGCGCAGTTTGCCGGTGGCGTACCCGCCATGTGCGATGGCGTGACCCAAGGCCAGCCGGGCATGGAACTCTCGCTGTTCTCCCGCGATGTAATTGCCATGGCCACCGCCGTGGGCCTGTCGCACAACATGTTTGATGCCGCGCTTTACCTCGGCGTATGCGATAAAATCGTTCCCGGACTATTCATTGGCGCGGCGCGCTTTGGTCACTTGCCCGCCATGTTCGTACCCGCAGGCCCGATGCCGAGCGGCTTGCCGAACAAGGAGAAAGCGCGCATTCGCCAGCTCTACGCCGAAGGCAAGGTGGGCCGCGAGGAGCTGCTGCAGGCGGAGTCCGACTCTTACCACAGCCCCGGCACCTGCACCTTCTACGGCACCGCCAACTCCAATCAGCTGATGATGGAAGTGATGGGCCTGCACCTGCCGGGCACCTCGTTCGTCAACCCGGGCACCGAGATGCGCGAAGCGCTCACCCGCTACGCCACCGAGCAGGCCATTCGCAACACCGAACCCGGCGGCGAGTACCGTCCGTTCTATAAGCAGATCGACGAGCGCGCCATCGTCAACGCCGTGGTCGGCCTGCTGGCCTCCGGTGGTTCGACCAACCATACCATGCACCTGATTGCTATGGCGGCAGCGGCGGGCATTACCCTCAACTGGGATGACTTCACCGATCTGTCAGCGGTCACCCCCAGCCTGATGAAGGTGTACCCGAACGGCCAAGCAGACATCAACCACTTCCAGGCCGCGGGCGGCATGAGCTACCTGTTCCGCGAACTGCTAGGCGCGGGCCTGCTCCACGGCGATATTCCCACCGTGTTTGGCACCGACCTGACCGCTTACACCCAAGAGCCCTTCCTGGAAGATGGCAAAGTGGTCTGGCGCGAAGGCCCGGAAAACAGCCTGGACGAAGAAGTGCTGCGCCCGGTCGCGACACCCTTCGCTCCCACCGGCGGCCTGACCGTGATGAAAGGCAACCTGGGCCGTGGCGTGAT
>Ga0208450_1001255_pt1 | contig 12172 bp, 26 predicted proteins | sample MalvireepMed_908_FD_184249 | JGI IMG/M metagenome (GOLD analysis project Ga0208450, IMG submission 184249) | Marine viral communities from the Global Malaspina Expedition - Malaspina viral metaG DeepMed_908 (SPAdes) (version 2) | ecosystem: Environmental > Aquatic > Marine > Oceanic | place... | reverse complement strand
GCTCGGCCCGGTCAAGTGGATGAAGAGTACAGGGGAGTTCCTGTTTATATCCGTGGGTGGTGGAGCTGCTTCGCGAAACGCCAGGATACTCGCCTGGAACGGCAAGGGCTGGCACCACATGGCGAAAGACAGTACGGCTAACCAGGCGGCAGGATGGCTGGATTTCTCCGCAGAAGATGACGGCACTCCAAGGCTGCATTTCTCACAGAAGGCCGATACTGATTCCACCCTGAGCAAGTACCTTGGTCAGCCTCTCGTAAACCCTCGATCCGGGGTGACTATCAAAAGGGCGGCCCGTGCTGACAAACAGGCAGGGCATATTGTTCTGCCCTACTATGACTTCGGCATCCCCCAGGAGTCGAAGAACTTCACATCGGTCCATGTGATAGCCGACGACTTGAACAGTTCTGCGTCAAATGAGTATATAACTGTTAAATACGGGCATGATGGCGCTGATCGAGACGACACAACTATAGGCAACTTCACCTCAGCTACGACCAAGAGAGACCTTGCGTCTACGGTCGGCCAGTCCGCAAAGAATATTGGGCTGCACATTGATCTGTATCGCCGTACTTCCGGTGACAATCCTGAAAATTTCACGCCGAAACTTCGGGACATAGTCGTAGAGGGCTATATCTCACCGACACCGGCTTACGAGCACAGGATGACCATTGATCTGGAGCAGACCGCTCGGGAGACAGGGCAGTCGGTGGAGACGGTTATCGCAAACCTGGAGACACTGATAGGGACTGTGACCCAGGTCACATTTAAGTTCGGACAGGTGTCCAAGCTGGTCGCAGTGGACAGGGACAGGTCGGTTTTCTCATACGGCATTGATTCATGGGAGGTCTCGGGTGCTCCGAGCTCTTTTGCCAACAGGACGGGCACAGCGGATCTTGTTCTGATAGAAAAGATAGCAACCACGTAAGGGGGATGTGATGATGGTGCCTCCACATGGCAAGATTGAGCTGCATGACATGCTGCCTATGGACAAACAGGATTCACTCACGCGCCTTGAGGGCATACTGGATGAGATGCTCAAGCGCCACGAGTATCCAGAGGATGTAATGGAGATCGTCCATGCACGGATATGCCAGTGGGTAGAGAAGTGGCACAGCCAGGGCGTTCAGAAGGGAAAGACCTTTGCACAATTCCAGTATGACGGACTGCCAGGCTTTGTGAAGGAAGAGATGAACATTATTCAGCAGACACTTGCAAGGAATAATGATGAAGGTGGTGCCATGATGCCTCCGGGAAGAAGTAATTAGCCTTGGTTTAAGGTGGGCATTGTTGATGTCCTGTACAAAAAGGAGCAGATATGGCAGGCAAGTGGATTGGCAAGGCGATCAAGAGGCCAGGTGCTTTTAGTGCGAAAGCCAAGAGGGCCGACATGACCACAGCAGCCTATGCCCGCAAGGTTCTAAAGCCCGGAAGCCGTGCCACTGTAAGGACTAAGAGACAGGCTAGGCTGGCACAGACCCTGCGGAAGATGAACCGGTGACCAGCGCCTATAAATTCAACGAAGCACCGACGCTCAGGCGCATGATGGAGAAGTTGAGCCGATTGGAGCTGATGATGTGGGTAGTGGTTGTGTTCCAGGTGATGGTGGCACTCGGACTGGTGGGTTTAATTATATGGATGTTGTTCAACGTGTAGATGAGAAATCATGGCAGATAAAGAAATCATAGAAGGGAGCGATGATTTACAGGTTCAGTTGCTGGATGCTCGGAAGCAAATTGTTGAACTGGAAGCACGAACCGCTACCACACTTCTACCCAGCCAACTATTAGTTATTATCCTAATGGGGCCGTTATTTGCTTCGTTCACAATCATTGGCATTGTTATTTGTTGGAAAACCCTAAATTCTCCGGCAGAAATTGAGCCCCATTTAAGGAGCATACTCTTAGTTTTTGCCCTCTTTGCAAACCCCGTCTCAGCCGCCTCTGGTGTTATTGTGGGCTTAATGAGTGATGAAATCAAGGCAAGATTAGGTGGGAAAGGATTTAACAGTAATGAAAGATAGAAAAGTTAAGGTTCCGCCAGTGAAGTTCAAGATACCCCTTATGAGATTCAAGCTGCCGAAGTTTTGGGCTTTCAGGATTCCCCTGCCGGGTCATGTTTATCTGGGCGGTGGACGATTGATTATCGGTTCAATGACAACTATTGCTCTAGGTTTCATAGCGTCATTATTTGTTTTGATAAACACAGGTGAACAGGAACTCACATGGCCCATGGCAGGAGCGGAGTACAATGCTCCGTCTATGGTGGGTGCCAGGGTAGTTGATCGGGAGTTCCCTGCTGAAGCCAGCCAGACTCTCAAGATTAACCTTCCGGCAGGTCTTCGAGTGGACAAGATCACGCTGAGTGACGTTGAACTCGGTAAGGGCGGGTTAACAGATGCATTCAAAATTAGTGGGACGAGCACGAACGATCGATTAAGCATTGGAACGCTCACGATTCGGGATAGCGAGTTTCCGACCTTCGATATCAGTAACGCCTCTATCCACACGATTAATGCCACCTCAAGTGTGCAGGTCGCAGGTCACACAGTTGAGCCCACGATGGGTACCAGCACTATGGTGACTATCGGATCGTCCAGAGGAGCTGTTCGCTATGAGGCATCTGACATGGTGGTGGACAGGGTTTTAATCCTGATGTCAGCAACAACAACCCCGGCCACGGATGTTTATGTGGGAGAAATTGTGCTCGATAATATTTCAAGCGCGATTGGTGGATTTAATTTAGACTGGGTAGATATCGGCATCTTAAATTTAGAGAACCTTGTAGTTGGGGATGATGGCGACATAAATTCGGCAGATTTTTATATCTCATCCAGTGTCACAGTCAACACGATGAACGACGGCATAGTCGATAAGCCCGTGGATATAAGGTAGGAGGCTGATATGAATGTATGGGAAGGACTCAGCAAGTTCCTCGGCAAGATCCGTCCGCAGATTTTTTTGGCTTTGATAATTCTCGGCGTGGTAGGTGTGATGGGAATCACAAGCGGCCTTACAGAGATCACCATTGGTGCCATTACGGGTGTGGTGGCCTTAGCAAAAGATGTCTTGCAGTCGGATCAGTAGGAGGACAGTATGTTCAAGGCACTACGACTGGCACTCCGATACAGGGACAGCCTGCCGCTGATGGTAGATCTCATTGAGACGGCCACTTCTGCGGTTCGAGATGATGGGACGATCTCACGGACGGAAAAATCCAGGATGATGAAAAGCTTCTGGGCTCTGGTCAAATGTGTGCAGGAGTCCCATAAAGATGCGTGATCGAACGACCGACAACAAGATCGACGACATTCATCGAACCGTGACGCGGCTTCTCAACAACGACCTGCCCCATATCCATTACCGTCTCACTGCCCTGGAGACCCACCACAAATGGCAGATGGCATTGCTCGTCGGACTTTTTGTCACTGTCGTGGCATTTGGACTGGCAGCACTGGCATCTCAGGCACGATAGACCACCTCAGACTACGCCTAAGCGCCCTCTGTAAGCCCCGTAGAGCGATTTATATGCTCTGCCTATATCCTAGTATGACTCGGGGCTGGAATCACAACACCTCAATCTCATCTATCAATATTTCTTTACCCCTTCCATATTGTCGGTGTAAGAATCAATCGGCTGGAACTGGCGATGGCTGAGGTCACGCTCCCCTTGATCGTGCGCGTAGTCGTGTGGATTATATAGTCGTGCTAAAACCGCTCTTTCCCGCCAGGTGAATTGCTCGTTATACATCCAGGCAGGGGGTGGCCTGTAGTGCGGTGGCGGAACAAAATCAGGACTGTAAATTGTCCGAACTTCATGCGGTGTCAGCCAGTGACGGTGTTCTTTCTTTTCCTTGCAACGGCTCTCCATGTATCCCAAACCCATTTCAGTAAATGAGTTGTAGCCATGCCCAATTGGTTTACATTCCATTGGTTTGTTAGTCATCGCAAAGCCTCCTCGATTTGAAAAATAGTTTTCTCACGATCCCCGATCATATATTTGACAGTTAGCTCCAGGCGTCTGGCATTGTCATCGACCAATATTTCGCCCACCAGAGCATCTATCCATCCCTTACAGCAACCGATAAGGTTGTCGAGGTCACGGATGCGTTTGTCCGCTGCCCAGAATGTAATGCTCAATTGGGCTGCTTCCCAGAGAGGATCTTGACTGTAACCCTCCGATCTGATTACTGCGATCATCTCGTCCCGCGAGTCCCTCAATTTTCGGTACCGCGTGGCATAGTGGAGCCTGGCATTCGGACCCAGTGCACTGTCAGGCAAGTGCGGAATTTCAATAGAAATAATGTTTAGCAGCGAAGGGTTGCTGGGCACCTCGTATACATCACCGTCCATTGTCATCTAATTACCACCAAGTCAACTTCATAACATCTACCTTGTCAGTATTCGCAGAAGCATCCAAAACTATCACCAGGGAACATCTCAATCTGGTCTGTGTCCTGTCTGTTCTCTAGCTCTCTGAGTGTCAGAGGGGTCACTTGACCCTTGACAGTTTTCTTGAGGATGGCTTTCCCCTCTCTAGTCTTACTCTTGGTCCGCTGGACTTGCTCCCATGCTGCCACTTCCTCGAACCGTTCTGGCATGGTACGCTTCAATCTGAGCCACTCACGTTGTCCCTGCCTCACACATCTACCTCCACAGTTATTGTGGGGAAATCCCAATTTATAGAGTCGGGGTGGTTCTATGCCCCACTCTTGAACGGTTTTGGTGTAGGCCATCAGAGGCAGTGGTTTCCATATCAATGGATAGTCAACAGCAACTCCCTCAACCTTCTCATAGGCTGCCTTGGGTCTTGCCATCCGGTGTTCTTCATCCCAAGACAGACCAAGGTGTACAGTCAAAGGCTTTGGCTGGTTCCTGATGTATCTCATAAAGTGCTTCTGCTTCAGTTCATAGCTGCAAGCCGCACGAAACGCATTGGGAATTATTTTCTTATGCTCTGCTACCTGTAGGGGATTTCGGCCATCAGTGAATCGCTCGATGGTCATGTCCCATCTAATTTCAAGGTCTATTAGGAAACGATATAGGTCTTCATCCTCCCACTTCGTATCAGCGAACCAAAGAGTTACAGTATCCTTGCCGTAACGCTCGATTACCCGATTGGCTGCAACTGCTGATGCTGAACCACCTGATATGGATACAATATGATTCATGGCTACCACCAGATCAACTGCATAACATCTACCTGTAATACATGACCAACACTGTCCTGGAACGTCCAGGGTCTGCTGGGGCCTGTCTTTTGGCCTTGTTTAGGGGCAAACTTGGAATACGACATCTCCTCCTGACAAAACGGACACCAAAGCCGGTAAAGGGCTCCGCCATCATGCCGCGATTTGGACGAGTCTAGCTTTGCCTGGACTACCATCTGTGCGGACTCTTCTTGGTCACCTGAATAGGTGAATACCAGCCTCGAGGGCCGGAATGGTTTGGGCAGCGTCTGTGCCAACTCCGACTGTTGTGCGTAAGAGTAATCCTCATACCCACACGAAATACAATATCTACGGCTCTGCCCGGTGGCGATATACAACATATGGTGACATCGTGGGCATTGGTCAGTTGTCATTCACAAACCCCAGTGTTCTGACAAAATCACCCCAGTTAGTCTTGTCCATCCAGGTTTTTTTGTTTAGGTGCAGCGTCCAGCCCAAAGCCTTTTCAGGCGTGTTTATCCTGGCTGCCGCGATCCAGTATGTGTCGGTGACATTTTCACGCTGGCAGTTTCTGTGGTTCCACTCCCACGACACCGGCTCTTGATATGGGACCTCGTTGAGATTCACTGTCATGTCGAAACGCTTTTCGTCAGCGTATGAAATCTTCTCAGGATGACCCTCAGCCAGTTGGGTGGTTTGTTCATACTCCCATGTTTTCCATTGATGGTACTGCTCCCTGGCCGCCATATGGTCAACCTCCGCCACCGCAGTGTCCAGGGTCGTGGGCATGTCGCAAATTGAGCAATTCCGCATTATCATTCTTTTCTCCTTATTATCATTCTTTTCTCCTTTAGGATTTAAGAGACCACAGCTTTCGCCGACTGTCTTGAAAGCTATGGAGTGGTCTATTTTGGTGTAAATGTACGGGCATGAACTTCTGAAGCCCTAAATCTTCCCATGGTATCTCCAATGGTGTTACACCCATGTTTTTGATAGTCTCCGACTGCCTGTCGCTTTCGGGAATAGCAAGGACAATCTCCTCATAAAGTGTGGAGGGACGTATTCTTGACGGAATAGCCTCCACTATATCTGCATACCAGAACGCCTCCGCCATAAATGCTATATGCCCATCAATCAGCCTGCGCGGATCGTTCCGTGTACCCGCGCTGAGACCGGACACACTGGCGATCTGGGCGAACCTTCTGGTCAATCCAATACATGGGACCGTCTGGTAAATGCTGATATAAAAGCCAAGGCAGTCCAGTACATAACGCGCTAGCTTCCACGGAATTTGGTCCTCAGTGGGACCCATATGAAGCGGGTAAACAAAGCCTTTCTTCTGCTCCATCAGGGCGAACTCCCCATGCAGAATTAGCGCCATATATTTCTTGATGGTCCTTACTGCCGGGTACTTAGTGTATTGAGGCTCATCCCGGAAGTAAGCATGAATTTTACTCGGGCTACCGGCCATTTGTGCGTATGCCATCAGTTCAGCTATTTTGTTTATGTAAAACGGATCAATCGCTCTTCTCATCGTTCTCCTTTCAGTGACGCAAAGTCAAGATTCTAATCGGGCATATCCACGAGTGGAATAGGGCACATTAATCGTTTTCCTTTCAGTGATGCAAAGTAATGCAACGTGCATTACCCCCATTTAGTTGGCTTTTTCACGAGTGAATACTGTCCCGAGCTATGCTTCCTGAACATTCCGTCACGCGCTCGTGTGATTGAGGACTGAACTGTGGGATATGGGATGTCCAGATCACGGGCCATCTGTGCAATGGTCGCAGAGTTGACCTCCCCGAGGTAGCTAACCACCGCGTCCTCTGCTTTCTGCCCTTCTGTCCGCAGGTCCGGGAATTCGGAGAGCCGTGCGGATCGGATATGGTCAACGCCCTGGGCATTAAAGCTCATCGCCAGGATAGGGATTGTGCTTGGTTCAACGTCATTCGATTTAGTAATCCTGAGCCGTACACCCAACTCGTTCTCGTCGTTTCGAGCCGAGGTGATTGCGACCATGACGTCTGCACCGCCCTCGAAATGAACACTACCGAATATATGTTTAGACTCCCAGCCTGTGTGTCCGATGGCCAGCCAGCCGCGACCGGGCTTCTCTATCAGGGTATTTAAGGCATCTATGATGCGTGTCGCAGGGCGGTTCTCGTTCAGGTCGCCCATGCCTGCCCTGGAAATCGAGTCGAGGACGATCCAGCCTATGTCGTGTTTATCCATGTCGGCCCGGACGGACGCGACCACATCGTTTAGCGAGTAGCCTCTCCGATTGAGGAACCTTAACGGGCGGTGAGGGTCGAGCCCCAGGGCCACGTTGACGCACCCTACCCGCCTTGTCAGGGATGCCTCGGACCGCTCCAGATTAACGTACAGGACGTTTCGCTGTGACACAGGCCAGAACGTGGAAAGCCCTGCATCTACACAGATCGCGGCTGTCAGGGTAGTGTAGCTTTTGGCGGAACCCGGCCTCGCGTAAATTATTGTGCCTCCATCGACCGGCGCCCACGGCTCAATCACATGAGAGATAGGCATTTGGGGGTCCCCGGAGATCATCTGGGATTCATTCACACCCAGCCAGGTATGATAAGCCTTGAATGCAAATGTATCGAGGTCATGCCGCAGCAACTCCTTCGAGTAGCCATCGCTGATGGGTGGGCGGAGGACCGAGTGGGCATGATTGGCCAGTCCCCTGCGAGGATCGTTGCGTTCCAAATTGAAATTATCATGCCCGAGGCGGAACCTGTTGAGGTAGATGACCACCTTTCCGTGTACACCGTCGTCTAAACCGTGGCAGAAGAACCGAACGTACTGGTCATCACCCAGAATTCGCACGGCCTCGACCCCTTTTGGCTCCTCCGACGACCCATATTCACCCGGAACAGAGAGGCGAAGCTGCAATTCATTCATCGGTGGCACCTGGTTTTGCCTCATAAACCTGATAGATCGGGAGGGCTGTGACCTGTTCCTGCCTGGTTTGGCCCTTCCACTTCGACTGTTCGGGATCTTGCCGACAGTGACATAACTGACACCGAGTCCACGGCACGAAGGGGGCTGTTCGCCCATTCAGTGCAACCGCGACAGCCATATGCGTGGCTTCTGCCTGCTCCTCCGTGTACCCGTACTCATTTCGGATTCGCAGGGTATCCATCGCCTGTTTCATCAACTCAATTTGAGCATTGACCTGGTCGATTGCGTCGTATAGGTCGAGTGTGGACGACATCACTGCCGCTATTTCCTGTTTACTCACATTATCGGCCCTGGTCAGGCAGTAGTTGTTTGATTGCCTGACTGGCATCAGTCTTGGTCATGTTCGTCATGTCACCCTCGTAGCCGAGGGTTTTCAAATAGGTTTTTTGTGGGACGGTTGCCTTCTCAATTCCCATAGCAGATGCTCCGTAGCTAGGCGGGGAGTCCTTGGTAATGATATGGCTTGGCAGTGTATTGAGATCCCTATCTTCGTCCAACGACATCTCATCAAAAGGTGTGCCGGAGTATCCCGCAAGGACGACAACCCACCGAAATACGGATGCGATAGCCTTGGAGACGGCCCTGGTCTGAGCCATTGAGCGGCAGGCGAAAGCTGGTCGGCCCCCGGTTGCCCATTGCCCGTCCCCCTCAGTGCCACATTCGGCCTCTGCGGCACCGATAACGACTGTTCCGGTTGGAGTCCATTGCAATACCTCCGCCCTCGCCTCAAAGGCGGATGGAAAACCGGGTATGCGTTTGACACTGCCCTCGACAATTTTGGCGGTACAGCCGTAGCCACGGGCGAGAGTTATCCACGCCTCGACCTTTATATGTTGCGACCCCCGGATGTTAACCGCGAGATCGCTGGCTTTTATCATTTTTGTGAGGGACTTTGCTTTCAGGGATGCCTCGACGAGCGACTGATCGAATTCTTCCGCTGTTGGAGCCATCACGGCTGGGACAGGCTGGACAATCTCTGCGAGATCTGTCATGTCATTTGTAGGTTCGTCTACCATATTGATTTCCTTTCTGTACTGAATGTGGTACGATCAAAGAGCCGCTGAAAGTTGTTCACCTTCCACGGCATAGGGGCTGGATCTTGTATCCGGCCCCTTACTTTTACAGGCCCAGTTTTTCAATCACGGGTTCGGGCAGCGCGGAGCAGTCGAAAAGTTCGCTGTAGGCTACGTTGAAAACCTGACTGGCATTTTTCGCAAAGTGCGCCGTAATTTGTTTGCGCCCATGTTTCAAATCGACCAGGTATTCCTCAGAGCGATTGAGCCTGCGGCCCAGGTACTCCAGTGAGTGATCCGCAAAAAGCGGGTGGAACTCGTCCATAGTTGTCACCTCCTCTCTAATGTTATTCTATCAACTTTGTAGTAAATTTACTAGCAATCTCCAAGATATGCGGCCAGGCGTTCTGCTAAAGCGTCGGTAGCCTCAGCGAGGCTTCTTGCCTGGACCAGTAGCTCTGTGGCAATTGCCTCTCGTCCGTCCCTGGTGTCAGATATATCAGCCACAGATGCCAGTCGTGCATGAGCCTGGGCGATATCATCCAGATCGCGTCGAACATGACGAACGGGAGTGCAGCTTCGGTTAAAATGATTGTCCTCCATATCAGTCACCACGGTACATCGTGAAATGGTTCACATTGATCACAGCGTGTCTGGAGGGGCATCACGAAACGCCCACAGTGCCGGCACAGAGACAACTCATCGCGCCATTTGTCAGCCTCGTCAGGGGTTATCGAGTATATCTCGTCCCCTGTTTTCAAAAACGACTGCCCCTGTGAATTTCTGTACAGTTCCTCGTGGCGAACCGCAATCAGTTCACAATCATCTAACCTGTCTATAAGCTCCTCAATCATTGTGTTACCTCCGCGACATCAATATCACTCCAAGGAAATGCAATCGAGACTGTTGCGCAATCCATAAGCTCCTCTAGGGCCTCGTTCATCTCCGGGTTTCGGCTGGTAAACTGAACCACAACCTTGAATTTGTTGTCCCGCAAAGTCCTCAACCAGTTTCTATGGTCGCGGGCGTTGCTGTGGTAACTTTTTATTTCACCGATCAGCAATACACTATCGGTGTACATGCCTTGTCCTGTTTTTGTCATACATGACCTCCTTTAATTTGGGAAAAAACCTCAAGTTAAATTGACTTTTTGGGGTGGGCATTGTTAGTGTCCTGTTCAAATCCAAGCACTTCCATGTCGCGTATTGGACTGAGGCCGTTGTAGTGGTGGACAGGGAACGCCTCCGGCGCCGTGGAGCCCTTGTGCACTGCGAGGTATTGCGGTGCGTCACAGTCCTCTTCGAGGTAAACAGATCTCTCGTCAGCGTAGCTGTATGCACTGGCATGGAAGCCGGTCAACTCGTACTCGGCACGGTCGACTCGAAGCCAGCCGTGTCCGGCATCTGTTATCCACATGTACTCGTATTTGGTAGTTGCCATTACACCACCTCCTCGATGCGATAGTTTGGATATTGTCCAGCCACTTGGCGCTCATCGTCGTAGTCGTATGGCTCGACAAATGCCAGGTGTATTGCATCGCGAAGTGATGCGCTCCGGGGCCCCTCATACACCCAGACATCAACGCCATCATCGACTGTGAAGAATTGTTTGCTCGAGCTATGGTCAACCTTTCCTACGTAGTAGCAGCCTAGGTCCATCATTGTTGCACCGCCATCTGGCGTAAGATCTTCGCCATTTCCACTTCCGACATGTAGCCGAAGTCCATCAGTGCCTGACACTCTCGCTCTATCTGTTCCATTGTTCACCCTCCTGTTTTATTTTGGTTTCCATCGACCCTCGTTTGAGGGTTTCGGCTGGTAACGAACCAGCCTCATCAGGATGGTGTATTAGTAGCCGTACACGACCTGTTCATCAGTTGGCTGTTCGTCAAAAGCCCAGTGAATGTATCCTTCGTTATAGAAAGCACCCTCAAAGTTCGCCCTGTCATTTTCCGCAGGAGTTCTCGATGCACAGTCCGGATGGTAGGTATTGCCCCTGCCTTCGTGAGTAATCCACTGGCCCTTTAAGATCCCCCCACATTTCGTTTCATTTTGATACCGACACTGACCGTTAAATTTTGCCTTCATCTGATTTCAACTCCTTTCCTTTTTTATGGTTTCCGTAGACCCTCATTTGAGGGTTTCGGCTGGTAGCCAACCAGCCTCATCAGTACGGTTAGAATTTGCTACAATAGTTCGCTGATTATCTTGGTAATAATCACCTTGGTTGCCAGCCCCACTTCAGGTTGCCATCCGCCGTTATCAGGGTTGTGTCCCTCACCCAGCGCGGCGCATATGGTGAACGCTTCATCGGTGTTGAGTCTGCCTATTGTGGCGGCTCTTGTTTGGTGGTTTTGGAAGTCTGTATGCTCTTTAACTGTTAGAGCCATGTTTTGATCGAGCGCTGCGAGGCTGGCTCCGATGGGTTTACCCTGTAGGTCAACGCCACTCTCGACCAGTTTGTCTATCCGCCCTTGCTGGCGAATGATAGCAGCATCTACTCTATTTACGTCATTGTAGAATTTCATATCCTTTTCACCGTTACGACCGCTCCAATTCTTCCTGTATCAGTTGAGATATTCGCGCCCCGGCACGAGCGAGATAATGTGCCAGCGCTCTTTCATTGTCATTAAGATCCATTGTGGCGGTTGTATCTTGCGCCCCGGCAACATGCGCTAGTGCTATTTGTTTTGCTGCGGCCAGAATTCGCGGATTATTCCATGGATTGTCCATTGTTATTACTCCTGTCCTCCGTTTGATCTATCTACTATGCGCCTTCGATGATTGCGATATTCTTTGCCTTGCGCCCGGTACCGGCACAGAGACCACAACTTGCACATGTAACCTTGCGGGTACCGGATGCATTGCGCTGGTCGGATTTGGACGGGCAAGCAATGGTATTTGCTGGCAAGTTGTTGTAGGCATCAACCAGTGTGTAAAATCTTGCGCCTGGATGAATAGCATTCAACTTCTCGACTGTGTTTACCGTGTCTACACTAGCCATGGAATAG
>Ga0208450_1001251_pt1 | contig 12197 bp, 11 predicted proteins | sample MalvireepMed_908_FD_184249 | JGI IMG/M metagenome (GOLD analysis project Ga0208450, IMG submission 184249) | Marine viral communities from the Global Malaspina Expedition - Malaspina viral metaG DeepMed_908 (SPAdes) (version 2) | ecosystem: Environmental > Aquatic > Marine > Oceanic | place... | reverse complement strand
CTTCGATGGCATTGGCGCCGCACCCGAGCGGGTATAGCATAGTGGTAATGCTCCAGCCTTCCAAGCTGGCTAGAGGGGTTCGATTCCCCTTACCCGCTCCATAATCCTTCAAAGCCCGCAGAAAACCGCCATTTCGGAGGCGGAGTTGGGCACATCGTATCTCATAGCTTCTCACATAGCTTCTCACAGCCGGACCTTGCGCGTTGGCGTTATACCGAACGCGTTCGGCGGACTTGGTCAGTAGTTATGGGCAATTCGACCTATTTGGCGCGAAAAGGCGCCCGATATCATTTTCGCCGCCGCCTCGCTTCCGCCTACAAGTGTAGTCGCCCTATAAGCATTTCGTTGGGCACAGCTGATCCGGTCGAGGCACGTCGTCTCGTCCGCCGGCTGGCTGCCATATGGGATGAGATAGACGGCATGCTTATTGAGAGAATTACGCGCGGAACTCTGACACTGGCCGAGGGCGAAAAGCTGTTCCGCAAAGCGCTGGAGGATGAGCTCGCGCACGCCACCCGCCACAGGACCGCTCCAATAGGAACCGGTAGCCCATACATCACTTCGAGATGCTTCGGTGTCCAAGGCATACGCTTGGGATTTGCGGGATTTTCCTTGATCGGGATGGTGTAGGACGAGAAGTTCATCTCGATGTCCTTGCCGTATTTCAGCCTCCAGTGCGACTTCGCCAGATGCTCTGACATCGCTTGCAACAGGCTGAGATCGCGATTGATCGAGCGGTCATCACGCATTGTTGAATCGGTCACTTCAGGCAATGTAATGTGCAGGAGCTTCCTTTCATCATCGCTCCAGCTCCCATCGAGCACCTGTTCGATGATGTCCGGTTCGATCTGGGCGGCATCGTGTGGAACGATGGATACGACACGATAAGCTGCCGCCAGTATCTTGTGGGTGGCGGGGTGCCCTCTGCCGCTTTGGCAGGGCGGGGGCGGCGCGGTGAATCGTCTAAAGCCCTCGGACAATCCTACGATCTATCAGGACGCGGCCTACTGGGTCCCCCTCCTCGGATCATACACCGGGATGGCAAGAGAAGAGATCTGCGGGCTTGAAGTCGAAGATTTCGATTTCGAATGCGAGATACCGTTCCTCCGCGTCCGGGAGAACATGACGCGCAGCAAGGACGGCAAAACACCCGGTGGACTGAAGCGCTTGTCGCGTTACCGGATCATGCCGATCCATTCCCAACTGTTGCAGCTTGGCCTGCAAAATTACGCTGAAGCGGTGGCAAGGGAGCAGGGGTATGAACCAGGTAAGATCGTCCCGATCTTTCCTGAACTCTATCTCGCGGAAGCAAAGAAGCGAAGCGATGGAGAGCTCGCCCCAGAAACTGGCGGGAAGCGCTTCTACGCCCGTTCGTGGGTCTACATTGTCGATGCCACTCACGCTCTCATGCCTCTCCCCGAAACCCGTCGAGGAAAGAAGGCCGACTTCCACTCGCAGCGCACATACACGCAGAGCGTCCTGGCCTCCCCGCAGACCAGTCAGACAATCATCGATAGGCAGATGGGTCACAAGTCCAAGGGCACCGGACCCAATTCGTATAACCGGAGGGCGCTGGCGCTAGGCGAAGTGCAGGAATTGGCAGAGCGTCTGAAGATGCTGGAACGCGAAATGCCGAACGTGACCGCGCACGTGCCGCGGCCTTCGAGTGTGAAGTTGCTGCCGCTCAACAGGCGTTCGCGCGTCGGTTCCGCGCCGGGTCGCGATGCGCAGAAGAAATTCTGCCAGTAATCCGGGAGATTTTGCGATCATGATCATTCCAAGGCCACCCACGAGGCACCATTTGAGGCACGGCCTCGCCAACCGTTTGCTGCCATGCGAGCTCATCTATGCAAGCCCACGGCACGAGCGAGTGCCAAGGTTGTTAGTCTTCCGCTCCCCGACCAATAACGAATTCATTACCCGGGTCGATATGCAGATGCCCGAGATTGTAAAAGTGGGTTTCGGAGATCGACTAATTATTGATCTGATTCAAATAACAGAGTTGTCGGCCTCTGCGTGGGCCAGTTCGCGGATTACGCGGATTGAAGAAATACCGGTGCTGAGGCGTGGCCCGAAACCGAAAAAGAAGGCTCCGTCACCACCACTGGGGTTCAGGACCTTCATCTATTCCATCTAGAGCCATTGTATCTGGCGGACTTGACAAGCTGCTGATAGTGACTGGGGAAAGAGGGAAGTTCATGAATCAGCAGTCTTTGTCGTCCTTCATCTGGTCGATCGCAGACCTATTGCGCGGGGCGTATAAGCGCGCAGACTTCGGCAAGGTCATCCTGCCATTCACCGTCCTTCGCCGCCTGGACCTCGTGCTGGCGGACACGCGCGAGGCCGTTCTGGCCGAGAAGGCGAAGTGGGAGGGGAAGGACATGGACCCCGACGCGTTCATGCGCCGGGCGTCCGGGTTCGGCTTCTACAATGCGTCGAAGCTGGACCTGCAGGGCATCCTTGGTGACCCCTCCAACATTGCGAGCAACCTGCACAGCTACATCGATGCGTTCAGCCCCGAGGTGCGGGACATCTTCGAGAAGTTCGAATTTCACGCCCAGGTCGACAAGCTGGAAGAGAAGGACCTCATCTTCCAGGTGCTCGAACGGTTTCTCGATCCGCGCGTCGATCTGCACCCGGACAATCTTACGTCCGCCCAGATGGGCGATGCTTTCGAGGAGCTGATCCGCAAATTCGCCGAGGATTCGAACGAGACGGCCGGTGAGCACTTCACCCCGCGCGATGTCATCCGGCTGATGGTGGAGCTAGTCTTCATCGAGGATGACGCGGTGCTCGGTGGAAAGGAAGGCCTCATCCGCCGCATATACGATCCGACCGTTGGCACGGGCGGGATGTTGTCAGTCGCCGACGAATTCCTGCGCGACGGCAATTACGGTGTGCAGCTGGTGATGAGCGGTCAGGAGCTGAACGCGGAGTCATACGCCATCTGCAAAGCGGACATGCTCATCAAGGGGCAGGATGTGAATAACATCGTCTATGGCAACACGCTGTCGGACGATGGGCATGAGGGAAAGACCTTCGACTACATGCTCGCCAATCCGCCATTCGGCGTGGACTGGAAGGGCATTCGGCGGGTGGTCGAAAAGGAGCACAAGGAACAGGGCTTTGCCGGCCGCTTCGGCCCCGGCACCCCGCGCGTGTCCGATGGATCGCTGCTGTTTCTGCTGCACATGCTCTCCAAAATGCAGCCCGAGGCCGATGGCGGTTGCCGCTTCGGCATCGTGCTCAACGGCTCGCCGCTTTTTACCGGCGGTGCCGGTGGCGGGGAGAGCGAGATCCGTCGCTACCTGCTGGAGAACGATCTGGTAGAGGCGATCGTCGCCCTGCCGACCGATATGTTCTTCAACACCGGCATCGCGACCTATGTCTGGGTCGTCTCCAACCGAAAGGCGAAGGCGCGCAAGGGCAAGACGCAGCTGATCGATGGAAGCGCTTTCTTCCGCAAGATGCGCAAGTCGCTGGGATCGAAGCGGCGCGAGATCGGCGAGCAGGACCGTGAGACGCTGGTCAAGCTGTTCGGCGATGGCGAACCGATGGACATGGTCACGCTGCTGAACGCGGACGGTAAGGAGATCGATCGCAGCATCATCACTCCCGATGAACCCACGCCCGATGCCCCTGAAGGCGGCAAGGCGAAGCGTGCTCCGGTATCGCTCGTTCTTCCGAACGACGCCTTCGGATACCATCAGATCACGGTCGAGCGCCCGCTACTGAACGAGTACGGTGAACCTGTTCTGGTGACGCGCGGCAAGAACAAGGGCGGACCGCAGCCGGACACGGCTCTGCGCGATACCGAGACGGTGCCGCTGACGGAAGAGATCGAGGAGTATTTCGAGCGCGAGGTTCTGCCGCACGTGTCCGATGCCTGGATCGACGAAAGCAAGACGAAGGTCGGCTACGAAATTCCCTTCAACCGACATTTCTACGTATTCGAGCCGCCGCGTCCGCTAGCAGAGATCGACGCCGAACTGGCCGAGGTGACGGCGGAAATTCAGGCCATGCTGCAGGAGATGGCGGCGTGAGCTTTCCCGCTTATGCAGAATACAAGGACAGTGGGGTCGAATGGCTGGGTGAAGTGCCTGCGGGCTGGGAGGTAACGCGCCTAGGAAGCCAGTTTGCCGAAAGGCGCGAAACCGTCAACGATACGGATTATCCTCCTCTCTCCGTTACGAAGAAAGGGATCGTGCCACAGCTCGAAAACGCTGCGAAAACTGATGCGAAAGATAACCGGAAGCGGGTCGCTGTCGACGACTTCGTAATCAACAGCCGTTCGGACCGGAAGAACTCCGCAGGCGTGTCCAGCTACGATGGGTCCGTGTCACTCATCTATACGGTTCTGCAACCACCGCAGGAGGTTGATCCGAATTTCATTCACTACCTGCTGCGGACTACAGAATTCGCCGAGGAATTTTATCGCTACGGCCATGGAATTGTCGCGGACCTGTGGACGACCCGCTACAGCGAGATGAAGGCGATCATGCTCGCGATGCCGCCCCAAACAGAACAGCGAGCGATCGCCTCCTTTCTCGACCGCGAGACGGCGAAGATCGATGCGGCGGTGGCGGCGCAGGAGCGGTTGATTGCGCTGCTCGCCGAAAAGCGCGCCGCGACCACCTCCCACGCCGTCACCAAGGGCCTCGACCCCGACGCCACAATGAAAGACAGCGGCATCGAATGGATCGGCCAGATCCCAGCGCATTGGGAGGCGAAACGCCTTCGCTTCCTCTGCAAAATCGAAACCGGTGATGGCGATACGCAGGACGCTGTCAAGGACGGCGAATACCCATTTTTCGTGCGGTCGCCGAATGTAGAAACGATCAATCGTTACAGCTTCGATTGCGAAGCGGTGATGACCTCAGGAGATGGCGCCGGCGTGGGCAAGATCTATCATCACTTTGCCGGCAAGTTCACCGCACACCAGCGGGTCTACGTGTTCCACGAATTTGACGGTATCTTGCCACGCTTGGTCTACCACTATTTCAAATCGTATTTTGCACGCGTAACTTTGCAGGGCACGGCAAAATCGACGGTAGAGTCGCTGCGGCGGCCATTGCTTGCCGATTTCTGGATCGTAGTGCCCGATGAATCTGAGCAGGATGCCGTCCTCGAATACTGCGACGGCATCGACCGCAAATACGATGACGCTATCGCTCGGTGTCAGGACGGTATCCATTTGCTGAAGGAACGCCGTGCGGCCCTTGTCTCCGCTGCCGTCACCGGCAAAATCGACGTGCGCGGCGAAGTCTACAGCAAGGAGCAGGAGGCCGCATGAACGTCGATCCGCTTATTACTAGTTTGCCCGGCAAGACCGACAAGGAGCGCCGCACCATCCGCGCCCGTGCCGAGGATTGGGTGGCAGACGGCTCGCCCGAGCAGCAAGAGGCGGGCCGCAAGGTTCTGGACGCCTTCGCCCAGCTGCAGGAGCGCGAGTCCGCGTCCGATCCGGTCAGCAAGGTTGAGAACGCCTTCGCACGAATGCCGCCGAGCCATTTTGAAGTTTCGCTCATGCAGGTGTTGCTCGATAACCCGGGCGCTACCTCCACCGCGCTGACTGAAGCGATCGGCTGGCAGGACAAAGCCTGGCAGCTCCATTTTGGAAAGATCGGCTGGGACCGACAGGACTACCTGTGGCCAGCGCCTTGGTCGAAGGTCCGGAATGAACCGTTCAAGGCCGGCATTCTCGCTGACTACGACGAGGCGACATCCGGCTTCACCATGAAGCCAGATGTGGTCGCAGGATTGGAGCGGATCGGGATCAAGGCGAAGTAAGTATGACAGGACAATCGCTCGAGCTATTCTACGTCGATGGCCGCCCGGATGGCATCGTCACAGCGGAAATGTTCAACTGGACGGGCAGCGTTCTCTTGGCTCCACGCACAGAGCTGTCGCGCATGATCGAGAGCCACGATCAAGCGCGGCATTCCGGTATCTACCTGCTGACTGGCGAGGATAGCGATGGCGCACCGCTCGCCTATATCGGCCAGGCCGAGGACATTGCGGTCCGTATTCGGAACCATGATGTCAACAAAGATTGGTGGACCCAAGTTGCAATCGTCACCGCAGCGGAAAACAGGCTCAACAGGGCGCACATCAGTTATCTAGAGTCGCGGTTGATAGAGCGCGCGCATGAAATCGGTCGTATTCCATTGGCAAACGGAACAAAGCCTTGGTTGCCCAGCTTGAGCGCAGCTGACGTCTCCAAGATGGAAGCGTTTCTTGGCTACCTCTTGATTGTCTTTCCTGCGCTCCGCATCGATATGTTTGTGGAACGCAAGAGGAAGGCCGTTGTCGAAGCGAAAAAGGCGGCCCCAGAGGCTGAAGCTTCGCCTCGGGAACCACTTGCCACATTTGTATTGGAGAACAGTCGGCAAGGGCTTTCAGCAAGAGCGACGCTGGTAGACGGGGAATTTATCGTTCTTGCCGGATCACAGGCAAAGAAGGAATTTAGCGAGGCGTCTACATGGCACAGCTACTATGACCTTCATACAGAGTTGCGCCGGTCCAATGTTCTAGTCGAGAGCGGCGACCTGTTAGAGTTCGGAGAAAATTACGTTTTTGCTAGCGTAAGCGCGGCAGCCTCGGTGGTTCAGGCGCGTAGTGCTAATGGTCAATTGGACTGGCACGAGATCGAAAGCGGCTTGACCTACAAGGAATGGGAGTCGCGGCGCTTGGCAGCGATTGCGGATACAGACTGATGCCCAAGCTGCACGAAGAAGCCACCATGGAAGGCGAGATCTGCGGCACCCTGCAGACGAAGGGCTGGCTCTACGATTACGGAGCCGACATTGACTACGACCGCCAGCGCGCACTTTATGCGCCGGACCTGATTGCCTGGGTGCAGCAAACACAGCCCGAGGTGTGGGAGACGCTGGAAAAGCGGCACGGTGAAGACGGAACCAAGGACAAACTTCTCGATCGCGTGCGCAAGGTGCTGGACGAGAAGGGCACTCTCGCCACTCTACGCTCTGGCATGGAGATGGTCGGCATCCGTCGCACCATCCGTCTGGCGCAGTTCAAGCCCGCCAGCGGCCTCAATCCGGAAATCACCAATCGCTACAGCGCCAACCGCTTACGCGTGGTTCAGCAAGTCCGCTACCACCAGCTCGATGCGACCCGGAAGCTCGTAAAGCAGGTGCGCGATGAGGGCGCGGGCGGTGCATATCTGATCCAACACTCCGCAGGCAGCGGCAAGACCGCTTCGATCGCGTGGACCGCGCATTTCCTTTCCGAGCTGCACGATGCAGACGACAACAAGATGTTTTCGACGGTGATCGTCGTGTCTGATCGGCGCGTGATCGACGGGCAGCTTCAGGATGCGCTGTTCGATTTCGAGCGGACAGCTGGCGTGGTTGAGACTATCAAGAACAGCGGTGGGGCAAAGAGCGGTCAGCTCGCCGACGCGCTGGCAGCCGGCAAGAAGATCATCGTCTGCACTATCCAGACATTTCCTTACGCGCTTGAGGCGGTGCGTGAGAAAGCAGCCACTGACGGCAAGACCTTCGCGGTAATCGCCGACGAGGCCCACAGCAGCCAAGCAGGAATGGCTGCCGCGACGCTGCGCCAGCTTCTGGCGAGTGACGCAGCGGCCAATTTGCAGGATGAAGGCGAGGTTGACATCGAGGACCTGTTGGCCGCGCAGATGAAGGCGCGGGCCGATGACCGTGGCATAACCTATATCGCTTTCACGGCGACGCCGAAGAACAAGACCCTTGAGCTGTTCGGCAGGTTGAAGGATCCGTCCGCTCCTCCGTCCGACGCGAATGGATACGAGGCATTCCACGTTTATTCAATGCGCCAAGCGATCGAAGAGGGCTTCATCCTGGACGTGCTGCGCAACTACACGCCCTATTCAACGGCGTTCAAGCTCGCCCAGCAAGGCAAGGATGGCTTGAAGGAGATCGACGACAAGGAAGTCGAACGCTCCGCTGCCACGAAGAAGATCATGCGATGGGTTCGCCTTCATCCGCACAACATTGCGCAGAAGGTCCAGATCACCGTCGAGCATTTCCGTGAAAACGTCGCGCCCCTGCTTGAAGGGCAGGCGAAAGCGATGGTGGTTCTCGGTAGCCGGAAGGAAGCGGTTCGCTGGAAGGTTGCGCTGGACAAATACCTCGCCGACAACGGTTACACGAAGCTCAAGGCACTGGTCGCGTTCTCCGGAGAGGTAAACGACCCGGAGAGTTTTCCGGAACCGGTCACAGAGACGAGCGCGGATCTAAATCCGACGTTACACGGACGCGATATACGTGACGCTTTCGACGACGAGAACGCGCGCCTGCTGTTGGTCGCGAACAAATTCCAGACCGGGTTCGACGAACCCAAGCTATGTGGGATGTATGTCGACCGTAAGTTGGCCGGCGTGCAGGCGGTCCAGACCCTGTCGCGGTTGAACCGTTCGCATCCAGGCAAAGATACCACCTATGTCCTCGACTTCGTGAACAGCTCCGATGCGGTGCTGGAAGCGTTCCGAATCTATTACGAGACCGCTGAACTGGACGGCACGACTGATCCAGAGATGATCTTCACCCTGAAGGACAAGCTCGATGGAGGGGGCTGGTATGACACGCCTGAGGTGGAACGGGTCATTGAGGTCATTACCTCACCGGGCGCGTCGCAGGGGAAACTGTCGGCAGCTCTACAGCCTGTAGCGCAGAGATTGGTGAAGCGCTTCGCTGAGGCCAGAGATGCCCTGCATTCGGCGAAAGAGGGCGAACAGGACCAAGCTGCGGCTGAAGCGAAAGACCGTATCGACGCGCTGACGCTCATGAAGGGCGACATGCAGCAATACATGCGGCTATACTCGTATCTCAGCCAGATGATTGATTACGGCCATACGGGCGTGGAAAAGCGCTACTGGTTCTACCGCTATCTGGTGCCGCTTCTGGATTTCGAACGAGAAAACGCCGAGGTCGATCTGTCGCAGGTTACTCTCACCCACCATGCGGTGCGCGCGCTCAATCAAGCCGTGATGGATTTGGGAGAAGGCGAGGCCGAACCCTTGAGGCCGATCACTGCCGCTGGATCTGGCTCAGTGCAGGACAAGGACAAGGCAGCGCTTTCGCAGATCATTGCCAAAGTGAATGCGCTCTTCGAGGGCGATTTGACCGATGGGGATCAGCTGAGCTTTGTCCGCAGTGTGAAGGACAAGCTGATGGAATCAGAGACGCTGCGTGCGCAGGCGCAGGCCAATAGCGAGGCACAGTTCAAAGCGTCGCCCACGATCGATCCCGAAATGCTCGAAGCCGCAATCGCAGCGATGGAGGCCCACGAGTCTATGGGTGTCCAAGTGATCAATTCCGCGCGCGTCAGGGCGGGGCTGAAGAACCTGCTGCTGAACAACCTCGATTTATACCGCGACCTCCGGGCCGAGGTTGCAGCCGAAGGCTAATGACGCCGCTACCAGCGTAGCGGCGTCATCGTATTACGCTGCCTCCGCAGGAATTAATACGGCCCTGGTTTCATCGGCGAACCGCCGAAGCAGGGGCGCACAGATTGCCCCTGGACGCTGGCGGAGAAACGCCTCGCTTAGCGCAACATGCATACCAGCTATAGTGGACGCGACCTGCCCCTCCAGCCTCAGCAGGGCAGCCAGCGCAAGCCCGGTGAACAACACGTCGCGCTCGCAGTGATCCTGCAAGTCGCTCCAGCAGATTTCCGTCTGCCGGACGCCTGGATCGGCTTTGCCAATCATCAGCCCTACCGGCAGGCCCAATCGAAGGAGCAATTCGCTCAAGTGGTGCCACGTCTTACCGCCAGCTTTCAGGGCCAGTCCGATATCGATGTGTCGTAGATCCCGCCAGCGAGGCCCTTCCGCTGGCTGCAGCTGTCGCGGCAATTCAAGGTCTGCGCCCATCGCTGCGAGCATCATGATCTGGCAATCATGGGCTATGCTCCCGTGTCCCACGAGCACATGATCCGGATACTTTCTCATGCTCTGGAATGCGCTTGCGAGGATGTCGGCTTCGGTCTGCCCGTTGGTTGTGAGCCAAGTCTGCAGTTGTTCGGTCGACAGTCGGCCGAGAAAATCGAATTCGATCGCCCATAGCGAGATCGCGATAAGCTTTCGGCATCCAATCCGCGGGTGATCGTTTTTCTTGTCGATACTGGCGTAAGCCTCTTTAAGATACGGATCCCAAACGCTTTCCGTATCGAGCATCAGGTATTTCTGATTGCGGCGGCGTGTGCTTGGCATTTCCATCATTATTTTCCTCTCAGTCATGAATGGTAGGTCGCTCCGTTCCTTCAAAAGGGGAGCGGGCGAACCCGCTCCAGAGCCCGCCAGGCTTGCCACGCGGCGTAGAGCTGGACTCGCTCATCGCGGTCGTGGACAAATCCGAGCCCTGTAAGCCACACCGCCTGTGCTCTCTCGGCAGCTTCGCGCTTCGCCTGCAGAAGGTGTGGAGGTCGATCGCTGACCGTCAGACCATGCTCCCGGCCGAGCTGGGCGAGCGTCTTTTCGGACGCTCGTATGACGTGGCGCTGGAGCGGTGGCAGCTCTGCCGTTCCCGGTAGTTCCTCATAGGACGCGGATCTGCGGCGTAGATATCGCTCTCGATGATCGAGAGAGGACGGTCGGCATCCGAGCGCATAGGTGTGGCGGTGCAATAGGCAGCGGACATGCGCTGCCGGCGCTCGCCAGTCGCCGTCCGGCGCGAAAGTGACGTGGGTCGATGCGAACCGGGCCTCGTCGTCATTCGTTCGCTCGACCGAGAATGTGGCGAGACAGACAATCGGTCCGGCGGGATCTTCAATTTCGGTGGCGCTGGCTATCCGCACCGTCGAAATTGCCAAGACGTGGTTTGGGTGTTCTAGCATGGGTGTCTCCCCCATGCGCCGCGGGCGGCATCTCCAAAGAGACACCGCCCGCATGCGCTTGAGTTTCAAAATCGGGTTGTATCTACGTTAAAAAGGTCAGTTGATCTTCTCACACACTTGGCTACACAGCTTCTCATATCGAAAGAAAACCACGGTTTTCTGCGGCTTTGAGGGGTGGCTAGAGGTGGATCAGAATCCCCTTACCCGCTCCATTTTTCCTTCGTTTCTATCGCTTGTCCCGGACAGCTTCCGGGAGCGCGGTCACGTCAGCCGCATATTGTCGATCAGCCGGGTCCCGCCGATCCGTGCGGCCACGAACAGCCGGCTGTCTGCCATAGCGCTATCGGCGGGGCCAAGATCGTCGCCGCGGCGTATTTCGGCATAGTCGATACTGGCAAAGCCCGCGCTGGTCAGTTCCCCCCGCAGGTCATCGAGCACAGTGTTGGTCGGTTCGCCCTGTATAAGGCGGGCGATCGCCTGCTTCATGCTGCGTGGCAGTGCCGCAGCGGCAGAGCGCTGGTCGGGCGTGAGATAGGCATTGCGGCTCGACATAGCGAGGCCATCGGCCTCGCGGACGATAACAACACCGTGAATCGCATCGACATGCGGCCGCGTAAGATCGAGGTCGCGCGCCATCCTGCGAATTACTGCCAACTGCTGCCAGTCCTTTTCGCCAAAGAATGCCATGTCCGGGCGAACCTGGTTGAACAGTTTGCAGACGACCGTGGCCACGCCGTCGAAATGCCCAGGGCGATCGCCGCCGCACAGGCCCTCGCTGACGCCCGCGACCGAGATGTTGGTGGCATAGCCCGCCGGATAGACGATGTCGGGAGCAGGCGCCCATAGCAGCGCCACGCCTTCCGTTTCGAGCAATGCGGCGTCCCGTGCGAGCTGCCGCGGGTATGCATCGAGATCTTCGTTTGCGCCAAACTGGCGCGGATTGACGAAGATGGAGACCGCCACATGATCCGCCTTGGCCCGGGCGGCCCTGACCAGGGTCAGATGCCCCTCGTGCAGCGCGCCCATGGTGGGGACCAGCGCAATCGTGCCGCTACCGCCCAGTCTATCGGTGGCAGCCCGCAGGTCATCGAGCGTGTGGACGGTAAGCAGCATTCGTCTCCCGAAAGAAAGGCAATGGATTCGAAAGGGGCGGAGCGACCTGTGCCGTTCCGCCCCTCGCGTGGCAAGATCGCCGATGTCAGCGTGCGATGGGTGCCGCGGCCGCCGCATCCGTCGGCAGGCCGCCCAACTGGGTCACCAGATCGGTATAGGCATTGAGGTAGGCCAGCACGATGATCTGTCCGATCGCCGTGTTCTCATACCCGCCGAAGCCCCCTGCAGCGCCGCCCCCGCCGCCGAAC
>Ga0208450_1001250_pt1 | contig 12199 bp, 10 predicted proteins | sample MalvireepMed_908_FD_184249 | JGI IMG/M metagenome (GOLD analysis project Ga0208450, IMG submission 184249) | Marine viral communities from the Global Malaspina Expedition - Malaspina viral metaG DeepMed_908 (SPAdes) (version 2) | ecosystem: Environmental > Aquatic > Marine > Oceanic | place... | reverse complement strand
CTTCCACACGTTACCAAGGCCGACAGCAGAACCGGTTGCTGCCAGAATAAACGCGAGTCTGGAAGACCAGAGTCCGCGAGCCCCGGTACCGCTGTCAGCTGCGGAGTTGGACTGAGTCATGAGTTTTATTCCTGTGCTTTTGGCTTTAGGAAATTACGGATTGTGAGTGCGCCGAGCCTGAGTGCTGGGGCAGTTGGGGCCGGATTCTGCCAGCACTGGCCAAATGGTGCCAGTGTTGAAATGTTGTTCAGTTGTTTACGGCCGGCCCCCGGCCAGGAGATCAGGCCAGGGCCTGCCGCCGAAACCGGTTATTCACCCACAGCGAGAACGCAATCACCAGGCCGCCGAGCGCCAGCCGCCCGAGATCCGCATCCCGGTTCCAGATCAACAGGTTAACCAGCAAGCCGGCCGGCACCAGGGCATTATTCATGATCGCCAGGGTACCAGCATCCACCTGGCAGCCGCCGCGGTTCCACAGATACAGGCCCAAACCAGAAGCCGCCAGGCCAAGCCAGGCCAGAATGCCCCACTGCAAGCCGGTAGCCGGCAGCTTGTCCGGATTGCCGAAAACCAGGAACGACGGCAGGGCGATGACCAGCGCGCCAAAGAAGAAATAACCGAAAGTGCGGTAGCCCGGCAGCTCCAGCGGGTAACGCTGCATTACATGCTTGTAGCCCACCTGGCCGGCGGCAAAGGTGAAATTGGCCACCTGCAACAACAGGAAACCAGTGATGTAGTCTTCGCTCAGGCCGTCGTAGCGGATAATGCCGGCGCCCAGGGTGGCGATGGCCGCAGCCAGCAGGGCCGCCGGGGAAAACCGGCGGTACAGGGCATCGTCCAGCAGGGTGACATACAGCGGAGTGAAGATGGTGAACAACAGCACTTCCGGCACCGTCAGGTAACTGAACGAGCGGTACAGGCACAGGTAGGTGATACCGAACTGCAGCATACCGGTGGCCATGATGCCCAGCTTCATGCCTCCGGGAACACCGCGCCAGCGGGTCAGGGGCAGGAACACCAGGGCGGCCAGCAACACCCGGCTGAGCACCGCAAAGTCGCTGTCTACCCGGCCAGCCAGGAATTCACCAATCAGGCTGAACGAGAACGCCCAGAGAATCGTAACCAGAACCAACAGTTTCATCGCGCGCCACCTGCAAAAATCCGGGCTGCTACTTTACTGATTTCTTCCGGCAATTGCAGTTTCTGAAGGCGTGCTTGTCCCTATAAGAACCAACACCGGCGATAGGGTATGATCTTCAGCCGGCCCAAGGCCCCCTATACGCTCTGCACAGAAACCCGGAACACCATGGACGAAAACCACCAACCGTTACCAGAAACCCGGCAACCACTGGTCAGCCGCACCCTTACTGAATGGAAAACCCTGGCCATTCTGGGCGGCCCCATCCTGATTGCCCAGCTGGCCCAGATGGCCAATGGTGTCATCGATACCGTGATGGCCGGCCACGCCAGTGCCGAAGACCTGGCCGGTGTCGGCATCGGCAGCAGCCTGTGGATGCCGCTGTTCCTGTTTTTCATGGGCCTGCTCGGCGCGCTGCAACCGATCATTTCCGGCTACAACGGTGCCCGCACCACCGGCAAGATCATGCCGGCTACCTGGCAGGGACTGTACATTGCCCTGGCCGGCACCGTAGTGATGGTGCTGTTGCTGACCAACGTACAGCCGGTGCTGTCGATGCTGAAGATGGAGCCCACCACTGCCGGCATAACCCAGGGCTACCTGGATGCCTTCGCCTGGGGCATTCCCGCCATGCTGCTGATGAACGCCCTGCGAGGCCTGACGGACGGGCTCGGGCACACCCGGGTGATCATGGCATTTTCGGTGCTCAGTACCCTGATCAACCTGCCCCTGAACTACATTTTCATCTACGGAAAGCTCGGCCTGCCGGCCATGGGGGGCGTGGGTTGTGGCTGGGCCACCTCCTTGTCGAACGGAACGGCGGCCATCGCCCTGCTGGTATACCTGAATTACAGCAAGACCTTCCGGGCCTTCCATATACTGGCAGACTGGGTGAAACCGAACTGGCAGGGCATCCGTTACATTCTGCGCATTGGTGTGCCGATCGGCTTTACCATTTTCGTAGAAGCCAGCATGTTTTCGGTTATTGCGTTGTTCCTGGCTCCGCTGGGGCCGGTTGTGGTGGCAGGGCACCAGATTGCCCTGAACGTGGTGTCACTGTTGTTCATGCTGCCGCTGAGTATCGGAATGGCGCTGACCCTGCGAGTCAGTTTTCTGATCGGCGCACGGGCCCCGGACACTGCCTGGCTGATTTCCCGAAGCTCGCTGATCCTGGCCTCGGCCATCGCCCTGATCTTCGCCAGCGCCCTGTATGTGTTTTCCGGGCCGATTGCAGCGCTGTATTCCAGTGATGCCGAGGTACAGGCGGTCACTGTCCGGTTGCTGACCTTTGCCGCCATGTTCCAGATTGCGGACGTCATCCAGGTCACCTGCATCAGCGCACTCAGGGGTTACAAGGACACCCGCATCCCCATGTTTATCATGCTGTTCTCGTTCTGGGGAATCGGCTTGCCGCTGGGTTACTTTCTGACCTTTACAGACGCATTGCTGCCGGCGCTGGGAGCGGCCGGATTCTGGGTGGGATTAACCGCGGGGCTGACCTCCGCCAGCTTGCTGCTGGGCTGGCGGCTGTTCCGGTACCGGCCGGCACCGGAACCGGCCTGAGCCAGCGCGTCTGCATAGACAATCCGGTCACGGCCGGATTCCTTGGCTTCATACAAGGCGTTGTCGGCACGCCGCAACCAGCTGGCCACACTTTCGCCATGGCCCAGCAGTGCCACACCGAAGGAAGCCGTAACCGCCCCGCCCGGGTGCTTCAGCCGCCGGCGCAACAATTGCTGCAGGTTGGTCATCACCGACTGCAGCCCCACGCCATCCACACCCGGCAGCAGCAGGACGAACTCCTCGCCGCCATAGCGGAACAACTGGTCTGACTTGCGGGTATTGTGTTCGATCAGCGCGACCAGCTCGGTCAGCACACTGTCACCAACACCGTGGCCATAGTCGTCATTGATGGTTTTGAAATGATCCAGGTCCAGCAGCACCAGCGCGTAGGACTGCCCGGTCTGCTCGGCGTTGGCGGCTGCCAGGTCCAGCGCTTCGTCCATCGAACGCCGGTTCTTCACCCCAGTGAGGGGATCAATGGTGGCCAGGTGTTCCAGGCGCACCCGCTGGTTCTTGTTCCGGTAAGCGAACACATAGGCACAGGCACTGACGACCACTGCCGTGGAGGCAAAGGACCACATCTGCACCTGGGAGCTGAAGGCCTCCCCGAACGACATCAGTACCAGCACCGAGGCAATGTTCAGCACAATGGCAATCTTCGGTGCCACCAGGAAGAAGGTGGTCACCAGGCAGGGATACAACCAGAACAGGCCCGGCTCGCCCACCACATAGCCAACCGATACCGCACCGCCGCAGGCCATAAGGGCCAGCACCATGCCGCCCACCCGGGTGTTGCCGGTCAGCCAGCTGTATATCACTCCGAAGGAAATACCCGCAAGGATCACCGTATCGAGCAGGCCGGCCATGGTGTTGCCCTGCAGGAACCGAAGCACGGCAAACGGCGTAATCCCCAGCACGGCACTGGCGCCGAGCAGGGTAATGATGGACAGGCGAAAATCGTTCTTCAAGCGATGCAGCATGCGGAACCGGATCCGACAAAAGTCTTATTTGGGAATCAAGAATAGCGCAAGCTAATTGAGCGGTCGCCGCGCGACAACGATTCTTAACAAATTTCTACCTGAACAACCACGTATCTCACGAAGAATTAATAACTTGGCGTGAACTCCGGAAACCAAACGTTACGCAAAAACCGGGGCAGTGAATCTATACTGGATGCAATCCAGATATTGTTTATCCAACCAACCCGCAGGCAGGCACCCAAATGACCGACAAGGAACCCACCGACACCGGCCAGGACGCACTCAATGCCCGACTGGAGCAGGCCAACAAACAACTGCTGCAATCGGAAAAGCTGGCGGCCATCGGCCAGCTGGCCGCGGGGGTTGCCCACGAGATCAACAACCCGGTGGGCTACGTCTATTCCAACCTGCAAACCCTGGAAAACTACCTGAACGACCTGTTCCGGCTGACCGATGCCATCGACACCGCGGCATCGCTGGAGGATCTGCGCCAGATTCGCCACAACATCGATTACAACTACCTGCGGGAAGACCTGAAAGACCTGCTGAGCGAATCCCGCGAGGGTATCGAACGGGTAAAAACCATCATCTCGGCGATGAAGGACTTCTCCCACATCGAGGAAGAAGAGTTCAAGCAGGCCGACCTGCACCGGGGTATTGAAACCACCCTGAACGTGGTGAACAACGAGCTCAAATACAAAGCCGAGGTTGTCCGGGATTTCGGAGAGCTGCCCCACGTGGAGTGCATTGCCTCCCAGATCAACCAGGTGATCATGAACCTGCTGGTGAACGCGGCCCACGCCATCGAGGATTTTGGCAAGATCACCATCCGTACCCGGCACCAGGGTGATAGCGTTACCCTGGAAGTGGAAGACACCGGAAAGGGTATTGCCAGCGAGCACCTGAACCGCATTTTCGAGCCGTTCTTCACCACCAAGGGCATCGGCAAGGGCACCGGGCTGGGGCTGTCGCTGTCCTTCAACATCATCAAGAAGCACAATGGCGAGATCGAGGTACACAGCGAGCCCGGGCAGGGCACCCGATTCCGGATTACACTACCGGTAACACAACCGGAGCCGCTCCGGCACACACAGCAGAACCAGGATACGGAGAACCCTGCATGATCAGAATCCAGCTGGTCGACGACGAGCCGAACGTCCTCAACAGCTTGCGCCGCTTGTTGCGCCGGCAGGACTGGCAGGTCGACGCCTTCAGCGATGTTGAAGAAGCCCTCGAAGCCCTTCTGCAACACGAGTACGCGGTCATCCTGTCAGACTACAAGATGCCCATGGCCGATGGTGTCACCTACCTGAAATTTGCCAAACAGAAGCAACCGGGCGCCATCCGCCTGGTACTCAGTGGCCATGGCGACAGCGAATCCATGGTCAAGGCCATCAACCAGGCGGAAGTCTTCCGATACCTGACCAAGCCCTGGGACGACCATGAAGTGGTCGCTGCGATCAGTTCCGCGGTAGAACTCTATCGTCTGCAAAAAGAAAACCAGCGCCTGCGCAAGGAAAACGATGCCCAGCGGGCCATGATCAAGGCCCGGGAAGAAGAGCTGCTGCGCCTGGAGGCCGACAACCCCGGCATTACCCGGGTGCGCCGGGATGCCGATGGTTCGGTACTGCTGGACGACGATGCGGGGTCTTCCGACTGAATGGCGGTTTCACCCGGCTTCAGCCCCTGGCTGATTCTGCTCATTGTCAGCGCGTCGATACTGGTGGTGGCCCTGGCCATTGCCAGCTACCGGTTCTGGAACCAGGCCCGGCAGCGTTCGGCGTCGCTGGAAGAGCTCAATAACACCCTCAACTACCACCTGGAGCAGGAACGGGCGCTGCGCTACATCAACGAGCGCTTCCTGGAGTTCTCCCGGGATATTCTCTGCTCCATCAGTGCCGATGGCACCTTTTTGCAGATCAGCCCGGCCTGTCTCACCATTCTTGGCTACAGCCCCGAAGAGCTTCAGGGCCAGCCCTACCGCCAGCTACTGGTGCCGGAAGACCGGGCCAGCACCGAAGATGAAATGGCCAGGCTGATCTCTGGCGAACACGACAAAGCCATCGAGTTCCGGGCCCGGCTGAACCACCGCAACGGCCAGGTCATCACGATTGCCTGGATTGCCGAGTGGTCTCCGGAAGACCAGATCCTGTTCTGCGTAGGCCGGGACATCAGCAACGAACTGGTGGCCGAAATCCTCACCCAGGAACGGGAACAGTTCTTCTCGCTGTCACCCGACATGTTCTGCATCATCGACCTGAACAGTTATTTCTTCGAGCTGAACGCCCACTTCGTCGACACCCTGGGCTACACCCGGGATGAACTGCTGGGTACGTCCTACCTGGACCTGGTCCACGCGGACGACCGGGAAGCGGTCCAGGAAGCCGTATGGGCCCTGGGCGAAGGCGCGGAAATCAAAGACCTGGAGGTTCGTATCCTCAACCGGCAGGGTGGTATCCACTGGGTCGACATCAACGCCATTCTCAGTGCCGACGACCTGATCTACGTGGTGGCCCGTGACACCACGGCCCTGCGCAAGGCCATGGAACAGCTGGAAGAAACCATGAAGGAACTGGAGCGCAGCAACCGGGAGCTGCAGGACTTCGCCTTCGTGGCCTCCCACGACCTGCAGGAACCCCTGCGCAAGATACAGGCATTCTCGGACCGCCTGATTGCCCGTTCCGAAGACCTGGGCGAGCGGGAAAAAGACTATCTGCGGCGCATGCAGTCGGCTGCCGGGCGCATGCAGGCACTGATTGAAGACCTGCTGTCCTATTCGCGGGTAACCACCCGGGCCAAGCCCATGGTGGCCTGCAACACCAACGAAATCCTCAGCGAAGTGCTGGTGGATATGGAAACCAGCATCGGCCGGGCCCAGGGCAAGGTAGACGCCGAAACACTGCCGGCAACCTGGGGCGACGCCATGCAGTTGCGGCAGGTGTTGCAAAACCTGCTCAGTAACGCCATCAAGTTCCACGCACCGGACCGACCTCCGGTGGTTCAGGTGCGGGCCGAGGACATCACGAACGATGCCTGGACCCTGGTGGTCAGCGACAACGGCATCGGCTTCGACGAACGCTATGCGGAAAAACTGTTCCACCCGTTCCAGCGGTTGCACCAGAAAGAAGGCTACCCGGGTACCGGAATCGGCATGGCGATTGTGAAGAAAATCCTGGATCGCCACGGAGCATCGGTCAGCCTGAACAGCCAGCCCGGCACCGGCACCACCTTCCGTATCCGCTTGCGCAGCGGTCAGGGAGCGGCCTGATATGACCAGTGACAACCGCCCCCCGGTAATCCTGATAGCCGAAGACGATCCGGACGACCAGCTGATGCTGCAGGATGCCTTCGAGGAAACCTGCGAGCACTGCCAGTTGCGGTTTGTCTCCGACGGCGTGGAGCTGATGGCGCTGTTGCTTGGTGAAGAAGGCCCCGGGCCACTGCCGGACCTGTTGCTGCTCGACCTGAACATGCCCCTGAAAGACGGCCGGCAATCGCTGGTGGAAATCCGCTCGGAACCCGCCCTGCAACAGCTGCCAACGGTCATCCTGACCACATCCAGAAACGATGAAGACCGGGCCTTCTGCCTGGCCCAGGGGGCCAACGACTATCTGGTTAAGCCGTCCAGTTACACCGAACTGATCGAAATCGTAAAAGCCCTGGAAACCTGGTGGGAATCACCATGACCGACCCGATGTTGCGCGTATTGCTGATCGAGGACGACGAAGACGACTACCTGATTACCGAAGACCTGCTGGCTGAAGCCAGCCCGGGCAAAACCCGGCTGACCTGGCACAACTGCCTGGACGATGGCCTGGCCGCCCTGCACCGGGAAAGCTTTGATGTGGCGCTGGTTGACCTGCGCCTTGGGCCGGATTCCGGCCTTGACCTGATCCAGCAGGCGAAGAACGAAGGCATCACCACCCCGTTTATCCTGCTGACCGGCCAGGGCGATGAAGAGCTGGATGCCCGGGCCGTTGAACTGGGGGCCGCCGATTACCTGGTCAAGGGCCGTATCGATGGCCATGCCCTGTTGCGCAGCATTCGCTATGCCATCGACCGTGCTGTCGCCACCGAAGATCTGGCCAGCAGCGAAGCCCAATACCGGCTGCTGTTCGAGAATAACCCCACGCCCATGTGCCTGGCAGCGCCGGGCAGCGGCCGCATGAATGCCATGAACGAAGCTGCACGCACGCTCTATGGCGTGGTGCCGGAGGAAGTTGCAGGCCTGAACATTGCCGACCTGGCCGATAAATCCCTGACCGGCGAGCCGGATGGCGACGGCACAGTGCTGCAAGCGGGGGCTGGGCTGGAATGCCACCGCACCAGGGATGGCCGAAAGCTGATTGTGGAAGTGGCCAGCCAGAACATCACCATTGGCCACCACGAACTGGCCCTGTTCACCCTGACCGACAAAACCGCCCAGATCCAAAACACCCGGCAGCTGAAACTGCTGCAACGCTGCATTGAAACCAGCTCCAACGGCATGGTGGTGGCCGATGCCCGTGCCGCTGACATGCCACTGGTGTACGTAAACCCCACCTTCGAGCGCATCACCGGCTACACCGCCGCCGAAGTACTGGGCCGCAACTGCCGGTTCCTGCAGGGCGATCCACCCGATGACAGCAACATGCAGGCGCTGGAGACTATCCACCGGGGCCTGGCCGATGGCGAAGAAGTGTCGGTTATGCTGCGCAACTACCGCAAAGACGGCACTCCGTTCTGGAACGACCTGTACCTGTCGCCGATCCGCAATGAGCACAATGAAATCACCCATTACGTGGGCGTACAGAACGACATTTCCGAGCGCAAATCCATCGAACACCAACTGGCCTACAACTCCAGCCACGATGTGCTCACCCAGCTGCCCAACCGCACCCTGCTGGAAGACCGGCTGACCCAGGCCTGCCAGTTTGCCCGGCGCTACAACCGCCATGTGGGGGTACTGTTCATTGACCTGGACGGCTTCAAGCTGATCAATGATTCCCTCGGCCACCGCACCGGCGACCAGATCCTGATCGAAGTGGCCCGCCGCCTTAAAGAACTGGTGCGCTCCGGCGACACCGTGGCGCGGGTCAGTGGCGACGAATTTGTCGTGGCGCTGTCGGGGTTGACCCACGGCAGCGGTGCCCAGCTGGTGGTGGAACAGGTAATGAGCACCCTGGCCAACCCTTACCGGATTGGCGACGTTACCCTGCACCTGACCGCCAGCATCGGCATGACCGAAACCGACGGCAACATCAGCAGTTCCGCTGAACTGATCCAGCAGGCGGACCTGGCCATGTACCAGGCCAAGCAGCTGGGTCGCAACACCTGGCAGTGGTTTGAAGAAGCCATGAACTCCCAGGCCAGCTACCGGGTCAAGCTGCGCAACCAGCTGCAGGATGCCATCGACAACCATGCCCTGACCCTCTACTACCAGCCGATGATCGACTCCCGCACCGGCCAGGCCCGCTCGGTGGAAGCGCTGGTGCGCTGGGAACACCCGGAGCTTGGCCTGGTATCGCCGGCAGACTTCATACCGCTGGCTGAGGAAACCGGGCAGATTATTGCCCTGGGTGAGTGGGTGCTGGACCAGGCTTGCCGGGATATGGTCAAACTCCATGCCGCCGGCTTCCGGGACTGTTCGGTGGGTGTGAATATCTCGCCGGTACAGATCCGGAAAACTGATTTTCTGGCGACGGTCAAACGGGCCCTGGGCGAATCCGGCCTGCCAGCCCAGGCGCTGGACCTGGAGATGGTGGAGTCTGCGGTCATCAATGACACCAGCCAGGTGGTCGACACACTCCACAAACTCCGGGAGCTGGGTGTACAGATCTCGATTGATGATTTCGGCACCGGTTTCTCGAGCCTGACCTACATCAAGCAGATGCCGGCCAACCGGATCAAAATCGACAACTCGTTCATCAAGGAAGTCATCAAGAACCGGAGTGATGCCGCCATCACCCGGGGCGTCATTTCCATGGCCCACCACCTGTCGCTGGAAGTGGTGGCCGAAGGGGTGGAAACCGAGGCCCAGGCCAACTTCCTGCGCCGCAACCAGTGTGACCTACTGCAGGGCTATGCCTTCTCGCGACCCATGCCGTTCGAGCAGCTGACCGAATATATGAACCTGCACGGACATCGCGGGGCCGGCGGCAGTGATAATGCAGAGGAAGAGCAGAAAACCGTCCTGCTGCTGGACGATGAGGTGAACATCATCAAGGCCCTGACCCGGACCCTGCGCCGGGATGGCTACCGGATTCTGTCATCCACCAACATCAGCGAAGCCTTCACCCTGCTGGCGGAAAACGAAGTACAGGTGATCATTTCAGACCAGCGCATGCCGGAAATGTCCGGCACCGAGTTTCTCAGCCAGGTGAAAGCCATTCATCCGCACACCGTGCGCATTGTGCTGTCCGGCTACACCGACCTGAAATCCGTGACCGAGGCCATCAACCAGGGCGCAATCTACAAGTTCCTGACCAAGCCCTGGGACGAAAAACAGCTGCGGGAGCATATCCGGCAGGCGTTCAAATACCACGCCAATATGCAACCGCAGGCCTGATGCGTCAGGCCACCAGGCCCAATGCCCGGGCGTGGTGGTTCAGGTGGTCATCAATGAACGAGGCAATGAAGAAGTAGCTGTGGTCGTAGCCCCGGTGCATGCGCAGATTGATGTGGTGATGGTGCTTCTCGCAGGCATCCGCCAGCGCTTCCGGGTTCAGCTGCTGCTCCAGGAATTCATCGGCGGTGCCCTGGTCAATCAACAGGGGCAAGCGCTCCTCGGCCCCCGGAATCAACCGGGTGGCATCCCACTCTTCCCAGCGTCCCTGGTCTGACCCCAGGTAACCGGTAAAGGCTTTCTGACCCCAGGGGCAGGCCATCGGATTGGCGATGGGCGCGAACGCCGACACGGATTTGTAGAAACCCGGATTCTTCAGGGCACAAATCAGCGCACCGTGGCCGCCCATGGAATGCCCGCTGACAGCCCGCTCACCACTCAATGGCAGTTCGCTTTCCACCAGCTGCGGCAATTCCTTCACCACGTAATCGTACATGCGGTAATGGGGAGCCCAGGGCTGCTCGGTCGCGTTCACATAGAAGCCGGCTCCGGAGCCGAAGTCGTAGCTGTCGTCTTCACCCGGCAGGTTCAGGCCCCGTGGGCTGGTGTCCGGGCAGACAATCGCCAGGCCCAGCTTCGCCGCCAGCTTCTGGGCGCCGGCTTTCTGCATGAAGTTCTGGTCGGTGCAGGTCAGCCCCGAGAGCCAGTACAGCACCGGTACCGGCTTGCCATTGGTGCCCAGTGCCGCCGGGGGCAGGAAAACCGCAAATTCCATTGCGCACTGCAGCGTGGCCGAGGTATGGCGATAGCGCCGGTGTTCGCCGTCAAAACAGACGTTGGTCGATAACAGTTCCATAGCAGTCCTGATTCTGTTGAATGGGTGCCTCAGTCCTCGGCACTGGCAATGCGGGATTTCTCCATCGTATAGCCTGCCTTTGCCAGCTGGGACAGGATGGCTGTACGGGTAACAATACCCACCAGTTTCCCATGATCAACCACCGGATACACTTTCGGTTTACCGGCACCCAGGTTCTGGGCCAGGTCTACCACCGACATATCCGGGGATACCGTCAGCGGGTTATGGAACATCACGTCGTCTACCATGGGCTCGCCTTCGCCATGGTAGTTACTCACCAGCAGTGCATGAATGCAGTCCTGCTCCGATACAAAGCCCAGCACATGGCGCTGGTCGTCCACTACCGGCAGCCCGGAAACGTGGTTCTCAAGCAGCGCCTTCACCACCCGTGGCAGCGGTGTGCCACAGCGGATGGGTTCAATATGGTTCCACATCACTTCGGAAATCTTCAGTGAGCGCATCAACTGCTCCCCTCGGTGTCAGATTCAACTGGCCGGAAAGCGATTCCGGTTACCCTAAACATAGGCAATTCGCCCGCAAATAGGAAACCACGGCAGTAAAAACGGTTTACATGAAAAAATAGTCGACTAAACTCAATGAGTTATGCCTGAACAAGGCCAAAAAACATAATAAATCCGTGGCAAAAACCGGGAGTCTCCATGGAAGCCATTTCAAATTTTGTTAATGATATCAACGGGCTGGTTTGGGGCCCGCCCATGCTGGTCATGATACTGGGCGTTGGCCTGTTCCTGAGTATCGGCCTGAAACTGATGCCGATCATGAAACTCGGTGCCGGCTTCCGGCTGATGTGGAGCGGCCGGGCCAGGGGCGATGACGACGACGGTGACATTCCGCCGTTCCAGGCCCTGATGACGGCGCTGTCTGCCACTGTGGGCACCGGCAACATTGCCGGCGTGGCCACGGCGGTCTTCCTCGGCGGCCCGGGTGCGCTGTTCTGGATGTGGCTGACCGCCCTGGTGGGTATGGCCACCAAGTATTCCGAAGCCGTACTGGCGGTTCGCTTCCGGGAGGTCGACGAGCGTGGCAATCACGTGGGTGGCCCCATGTACTACATCCGTAACGGCCTGGGCAGCAAGTGGGCCTGGCTGGGTGTCTTG
>Ga0208450_1001244_pt1 | contig 12249 bp, 19 predicted proteins | sample MalvireepMed_908_FD_184249 | JGI IMG/M metagenome (GOLD analysis project Ga0208450, IMG submission 184249) | Marine viral communities from the Global Malaspina Expedition - Malaspina viral metaG DeepMed_908 (SPAdes) (version 2) | ecosystem: Environmental > Aquatic > Marine > Oceanic | place... | reverse complement strand
AGGTTCTCGTCGATTGGAATAACGACGGGGATTACCTGGATAGCGACGAGGACATTACGTCCTACGTTAAGTCTATACAATATGCCCACCAACAAAACCTTGATTCGGAGCAAATGTCCGCTGGGGTCATAACGGTCATTCTCAACAACGACGACCACCGTTTCAGCAAGCCGAAAGGCACCATTACGGGACTGTTGCCGGGGCGCACCCTCTGGGCGAGGCTCTGGTATCCCTTCGATACATTCGCCGGGACGGACGGGACGAACCTGTCGGCCCATTCGCCGACCCAGGACGCCAACTGGACATGGGTGGCAGGCCTGAATAACTTCCAGCTGAACGGTTCCGGCGCGGCTAGAACGTCCACCACCTCTGCCGCCCATATCAACTACCTTGAGTTCTCGGACACTGACGTAGAGATAGCCGCCCAGTACCGCCGAGGCACTGATTCCAGTGACCACGGCGGCTTCGTGTTCCGCTATGTCGATAGCAATAACTACGGTTACCTCAGAGTCACAGGCTCTGCCATTGAGTTCCGTAAGGTCATAGGCGGGTCGGACAGCCAAATTGCGACCAAGGCCTACACCTGGGGCGACAACACCACCAAACTCCTCCAGCTACGGCTTCACGGTGCGATAGCGGTGGTGCTGGTGGATGGTGTTCAGATTGAGTTCGACAGTGGTAACTTCCACAAGGGCGAACAGAGCGTAGCCGACTCCGGCATCAATGCCGGAACGAAGCATGGCCTCTGGTGCGATGGCGCCGCCGACCACACATGGCTTCAGTTCGGCGGGTACAAGTCCCTTCTGCATGGCTTCATCGAGTCCATAGTTCCCAGGCCGAGCAAGGGGAGCCAGTATTGCTTCATCAAGGCCCATGACGACATATCGGAGCAACAGCGGACTGAAATTCATTATGCGAATATGGCCTCTAGCAACTATCGGATTGACCAGAGCGTTCAGCTAATGCTCTCATCAGTGGGCTGGCGTGAACGCTACCAGATGGACGAGTGCGGCAGTGCCGCCCACGACGTCTACGCGGGGTTCAAGACCGTTGATATGTTCGCCCAGGACGCCATACTGCAAGCGCAGATTGAAGAGGACGGCCTCTTCTATATCGACGGCGACGGCTACTCTCGTCTGGAGGACAGAGGCCATCGAGGAGCCGCACCGCATACCACTTCCCTGGCGACCTTCAGAGACGTGAAGAATGGCTCAGACCCGTACTTCACAGATATGGCCTGGGAGGATGGAGATAGTGGAATTGAGAACCGCAACATCTTCGCTGTCCGGAGAGGGGAGGAGCAAAGCAGTGGCTCAAGCGTGACGATATGGAGAGCCGAAGTGGATGCGACTCTGAACACATGGCCCTTCGACGCCGCCGAGACCAAGAATATCGAGTGGGAAGTGAACTCTGTCTACGACTATGCTGGCTCTAGGAACACTCCGGCGGCTACCACGGACTACACCGCAAACACCCTCGCCAACGGCACAGGAACAGACCTCACGAGCCAGTTGACTGTGTCCCTTATTGATGACAAAGCATTCGGCAAATTCGGGGTGACGAGGGTGCTGTTCGGCGCGACGGCTGGCTTCCTGACCAAACTCCAACAGAGAGCAGTGGCGTTCAAGTTCAACAACTGGACGGCAATCGTCAGTGAGGACGCCACTTCTATCACTGCCCACCGAGACCGATTCAAGAAATTTGAGTGTCTTTTCCATGACCGATTCGACACTGCCGAAGCAGTCGGCGCGAGTCGTCTGGCTCGCCGGAAAGACCCGAAGACTCGCCTGACTCTGACGCTTGTGGGGGCAGATGTTCCGACAGCTCGCCACATGATGCAGAGGCGCATCTCAGACCTTGTGACCTGTGTATATAGCGACATGGGAATCAATGACACATTCCACGTTGAGGGCGAGAGTTGGAATATCGACCAAGCGGGTTTCTTGACCCAACAAATATTACAGTTAAGAGAAGCATGATGAACGACCCTGCAATCATTGCCGCGCTCATCTCCGTCGTTGCTGTCGTCACTCTGGCGTTGACAACTCTCGTTTATCGCTTCGGGAAGCTGACCGCCCAGGTGTCCCATCTCCGACGAGACGAGAGTAGACGGCACGATGAGATGAGGAGAGAGGCGAAGGAGAGGTATGACGGGCTAGTCAGTAGGTTGGCCCGTTTGGAGACTTACTTTATGACGGGTTCAGCAGGCATAGGCGATGACTGAGGAGATAGACGAACAGCAGGCAGACACGCGAGCGTCGAAGAATGGTCGGGATAAGGTCACGCTATCGGGCCGTGAACTGATTGTTCTGGTGATTTTTACTCCTGTGGTGTACGTGTGGCTGTTCCTTGGGGCTAGGATTGTCTGGTCTGCAAGTTCGAACGCTGATACTTTGGAGAATATTGAGGGCCTATTAACGGCCCTCGCTTGACCGTCCTCACTATTCCCGTCAGCGCGGGCCTCGGCAAGCTGTTTGAGATAAGAAGCAACGAGAAGGACGACGATGAATAATAAGTGGAAACTGATTATCCGTCAGCGACGGGTGGCGTTCCCGACTCTGCGCCTGCCGATTATCGGCATGGGCGTCCGGTTCCCAATCAACTTCGCCATCGGGTTGCCGAGCATTGAAGGCTTTAACCTCGGTAGCCGCACGAAGACGGTCATTTTTTCGACCTTAGTTATCAGCATGTTGGTGATAGCTGGCGCGGTCTACTTCGCTATTCGAGGCATCTATCCGGCCCCCAACTGGCCCGAAGCGGCGGTCTACGACGCGGGCCGCTCCCAACGTCTGGGACAGGAGCAACTTGGCGTCGGAGAGAAACCTAAGCCCTCCCAGACCGAGACCCCTTCGATGACTCTTCAGTTGAACATAGGCGGGGCCAGAATCAGCGAGATTGTCTTCAAAGACATGTCCATCGGTAAGGCCTCCGGCCTGACCGACGCTATTAAAATCTGGGCCTCTTCGGACGTCATTATCTGCGAGACGCTGGAACTCATAGACGTCGAGGCCACCGACTTCACAATGGGAACGTCCACGGCGTACTCTTTACAGGTGGCTTCAACCACCGCCGACGGCCTGTCTATCAGCCCGACACTGAGCGCCGACCCTGTTATGTACCAGTTCGGCTCTCAACGTGGCGCGTTGAGCGTCCCAGAGGTGTCAGGTGGCACCTTTGACCGCATCATCATCGCGTCGTCTAGCACCAGCACCGTCGGCGCCATCCGTTTTGAGCGGGTCAAGGCCTACGGGGCGGGCATCAGCATCGGAGATATTAACTGTGGCGAGGTCATCATCCGAGGCACCGACACCGACTCGTCCATTTTTGGGGATGGGTCGGGGATTGATTCTGCCAGCTTCACTATTGGGGATGACGTTAAGGTGCAGACCAGTTCGCTCGTTGGGAATACAGAGCGTCCAACCAGTGTCCGCTAATAGAGGTATGACATGAACCTTGAGAAGTTTCTTGGGAAATTACGGCCCCAGATATTCCTCGCTTTAATTCTCCTCGGCACCATCGCCATCCTCGGCGTTCGGACAGGTTTGACCGAGGTTGTGGTGGGTTGTCTGGCGGGCATCATTGCGCTGAGCAAGGACGTAATACAAAGCGACGTCTAGCATTCACATTCTAGGTTAGGTATCATGATGACGCGCTGGGCTGAGATACCTCATCACCAGTCCGGCGCGTTCTCCGTCTGGGCCGGATGCTGTCCCTGGTGTCCGGCCCTTCAACTCTGGTCTCTCCCTTTCTTGAGACCGTCCAGGTGGGAGCCTCTTCCCCCGCCTGGGCGGTTTTTTTATTTGCTATTCCCTTTTCCCACATGGGGTTAGGAAAAGCGGAAAAGAAACTACCCATGTCTCCGAAACTCCCCCGAATGTTCCCCAAAAACGCCCCAAAAACGCCCGTAATTCTGGTGGGCATTGGCAATGTTATAGCGTCCCGCCGAACGGTCTGTTATAGGGTGGGCATTGGCAATGTCCTATTTTCTTTGCCCCACTTACGTCGGATTCAGCCCCCCCCAAAACCGCGAGTTTTTTCGTCCCGATTCCCCCCGTTTAGGCCCAATAAGGCCTGAAACGGTATAACTGTTAAAAAGTCAGAAGAATCAGGCACGAATGGTTCATGTAAACCCCTTGACACCTATCTATAGATTTAGTAACTTGACATTGACGAGCGGGTCGCAGGCCAGGAACAAGCGACACAGACCACCGCAAGCTGGAAAGGGTACTCAACTCCACGACCACAATGGGATGACTGGAGGCCTACATCGGGCAACCGACATGGCAGGGTAGACCAACCTTCACAAGCCCGAAAGGGACAGCTTACCGAACCGGGGGGCGGGGCAAGAGTCCTAGCCTAAATGCCAACCCTGGGGAGCGCAGGATAAACCAGAGCGAGGGTCAGGGAACAGAGAAGCACTACACCATCCGACGAGTCAACACAGCTTGACCCGCCCGATGGTTTAAGGCTCAAACAAAGGAAGAGGAGACACCGAGATGACAACGACCACGACGACAGCATCCTACTACTGCCCAGACTACCCCGCCGACGAGTTAATCAGCCCATGTGACTGCGACAAGTGCGCTGGAGCCTGCAACAACGGCAACGGCGGCAAGTGCGGCAAGTGCTTCGCCTGCGAGGAGATTGCAGACAACAAGCACTGGTGGGCAGTCAACCGAGCGGACATCCTGGGCATCTAGCAACTAACCATGAGACCCGCCGAACCTTCGCTCGGCGGGTCTGACGGTTACAGGCTAACCATAAGGAAGAGGGAAACGATGACAGACTTACAAGCACGGCGAAACGCGGCGAAGCTGGCAGAGGCCAGCCGGACGGACGCATACCACAACGGCGCCAAGACAGTGGTCGTTGGTCTGAGGATGACAGAGGAATTGAGAGACATCCTAATCGAGGCGAAGGACTCCAGCCCTGGCGAGTTCGGGGGTGGCCCACTTGGCCCGTTCCTCATTAGCAAGCTGATTGAGGGGGTTGTTAGGGAGAGATAAGCGAACCGCTTAAATGGCCCGCTCCGATGGGGTTCGGGACGGGGTGGCTAGTAAGTACCCAACTGGGCGGCTGGGAGCCGCTAACGTGAATCTGTTTACAGATGACAAGGTATTACCTTATAGAGAAAGGGAAATATCCAAATGACAGACCTGACAATGTACGAAGCGGGAAGCAGAAACGAAGCGGGAAGTATCCTGATGTATGAATACAAGGATGAGCGCAATGACGAGCGGTACTGCTATCTGTGCGCGGACTGGGGTGACGACGTTAGGCTTCAAGCGTACCCAGTAGTGTTCGCCTTCCTACCAAATCGCACGACATATTGCGACGATTGTGGATGCATCGTCGGCGAGGATACGGAATACGGAATCGGTTAACCCACCGCCCAGTGGGCCGAGCCTTCGCTCGGCCCACTCAACGGTTGAGTAACACCTAATAGAGAGAGGGAGAGAGACCATGACAGTAGTAGATAGCAAGACATTCTGGACTGGGGCATTTGATGCCGACGAGGCCGAAGGGCTGACGGTTAGGGTTGGCCCCTTCCGGTGCGCTCCGGTCAATGAAAAGTGGGCCGTCATGCTCGACGGCGCCGAGTACCCCAACGGCGAACTTTACGCTTCCTGTCAAGAGGCAATTGACTTCATGGTCAAGGACTTCTTCCTTGGTGGAACCTTGACGGCGGCGATGGCAAAGCCACAAGCATAGACGGCTGAGGACAGGGGCCGGATGGCCCCTGTAAAGCCCCAGGCTCGACGTTCCAAGGACGAGCCAAAATCACAGGGCTAGGGGAGAGGACACAGATGAGCAACACCCTAACCACAGACACCGGATTCGAGATTAGCGTGGAGCGGGCGTATTTAGTCCACTGTGAGGACTGTGGCTACGTTGAACACCACGCGACCATCTCCGAGGCCAAGGCGGCGGCAAAACAACACCTAGCAAGCCATTAAAGAGAACAGGGAGAGAGAATAATGAGAGTCGAAGTATATTTCAACCTACCTAAAAAAATCTGGTCAGTTCGCGACCTAGCCACGGGCTTGGTTGTCGAGCATGTCAACGAGATAACAATTGAAAAGCCAGTGTTCAGCGTTCAGCCCGCTGGACGCGCCAAGGTCATCCGGCAAGGGCGCAAGAACGTCCACGCTGTCGTCCGTGGGGAAAGACTCGAACAGCCCCAGGTGGACGCTGACGCCAACGCTGTCAGCGTTAGCTACAACCCATACAAATGTTGTGCCGCTTGCGGGACGCTGGAATTGTGCGCTGGTCTGCCTACCTGTCGGGCGACGTTCATAACTCTCCCCGACGGTGCGCCCATCCACACCGCTGACATGGCAACGCTATCAGGTAAGAACGTCACCGCATATGAGGCGCAGAGATGAACCAACAGGAACGGAACGAACTGGTCATGAGGCATTTAGAGAGGGCGTATAAAGCGAATCAAGGCGGCGGCTCTTACAGGCCACCACCGGAGAAAGAGGTGTCACGCGCTATTCTAGATGCCATCCTCGTCCTCAGTCGTCAGGGCGTTTCTACAACTATTTAACCCACCGCCCCACCGGATGAATTATTCATCCGGTGCCACGGTTGATTAAACCTAATGGGTGGCGACCAACGCCGGAAGAGAGAGAGAGAGAATGGCACAGACTTATAAGGTCAAACTGGAGTACTCCCGCCTGAGCGAGAAGTATACAGTCCAGAGCATCAGCGGCCCCAAGGTTCGGGTGGTTTTGTCGGGGGTATACAGGCCGACATTGGACAACTCTGGGGCGGCTAAACTCGGAGCATACGTTGAGGTGCGGGCGGGCGACGTCCTAGACGAGGGCATCGCCAACCAACTCGGACGGTTTGCCGACCTGACCGTCACTCCGAAAGCCGAACTTGGGGGGTATTCAAGACGATGACAGACGCAATGCGGCAAGAGGAGCGAATCGAGACACTGCTTGATTTCCTGGACGGCGAGGCTGTCATCGTTGACGACGAGACCATATGCTTCGACCATAACATCTACCTCAACGGCGAATGCGTAGAATGCGGGCAACCGCTTCAGGGGGTGAACCTATGAAAGACGAACGACGATGGCGGGCCATTATCCATACCGCTGGCAAATACCATACCGTCACTTCAGGCGGCGATACCAGAGACGACTTCGTTGAGGCGGTGGCGTCTCTAATCATAAGAGAGACGGAGCCTCTGCCCCTGAGAGATTGGCTGAATTGGTGTCGAGAGCGACCATCGCACCCGTTGCCTCTGAATCCACCCAATATCGTCATGGCGCAGACCTATCATCACCGCTGGGAGAGCGGCAGTCTCACCGCCGACGTTGTGGATTGCGACAACCTAACTCGCGTTGTTGTCGGACATATCTTCTCGAACCTGGACGAACAGAGACAGAGACAGATGCCACAGCGGGGTATTGAGTAATTATTCTTTCGCAACCTCTGGCTTAGAGGCGAAAGAAAGAAAGGAGAGAATAGGGATGCCCACTTTTGCGGTCACTTGGTATGCGTATCTCGGAGAAGAAGGCACGGAACTTATAGAGGCTGACAGCGAGGCCGAGGCCGAGGCCTTCGTGATAGAAAACATTGGCTGTTGGTGGTCGCTAGCCATCGAAATCGAGAATACCGCTGAAGCCAAAGAGGTTGAAGGCGAGGATGAGGACGAGGATGAAGACTAGGAGTTAGGCCCACAGCGGCCCCCGTTGCTGGATGCAGTGGGGGCGTCTCACTAAATGTCGGTGGTGTGGGCCACCGACCTAAATCGAGAGTAGAAAGGAGCGACTAACAGACCCACAAGTAGAAAGGGAGCCGATGGCTACCGGAACCAACCGACGGACAAACCTGGGCGGCTTATACCCTGATTGGGTTTACTCCCCCACAAGCAACGAAATGCGGGCCGAGGTGGTTGATATCACCCCCGAACTCGCATCGCACTGGTTGTCAAAAAACACAGACAACCGCAAACTTCGAAAGTATCGCGCCGCCGACCTTGCCGAGGCCATGAAGGACGGCAAGTGGGCCAGCAACGGCGAGTCCATATCCTTCGACACGCGGGGCGTTCTGGTCGATGGACAGCACCGACTCCAAGCGATACTCAATTCGGGCATCCGCGCCACCATTGCGGTGGTGCTGGGCGTTGACCCCAAAGCAAGGCCAACGGTTGACACGGGCCTCAAGAGGACAGCGAGCGACAACCTCACCATGCGCGGCGAGATGTACGCCACACAACTGGCGTCAACAATCCAGATATGGGCCTGCTACTACAACGGCGACCTACGGCGGCGAGATGCCTATAAGGCCATGCTGACGCACCGAGAGGTCATAGAGTGGCTTGAGGTATGGCCTGGGATACGCGAATCGGTGGCGCGGGTGGGCAAGATGGTCGGGGGCGGGCGCAAGTGTCTCGCCCCTGGCGAGGTGGCCTTCGTCCACTTCGCCATCGTGCAGAGTGGAGTCACGCAAGACGATGCAGACCGCTTCTGTCAGTCCGTCCTTGTCGGCGCGGGCTTGGAAGAGAACAACCCGATACTAGCCCTACGCCGACGGCTGACCGACGAGAATAGGCCAGGACAGCGGGGGCTGGATAAGCGAACGAAACTCGCCTTGACGCTGAAGACCTACCAGTTCATTCGGGCGGGCGTTCCGAGGAAGACCATAAAGTTCGGCGTTGAAGAGCAATTCCCAGACCTTGGCATTGGCTAGAGAGGAGCGACTGTCCTGGGCATGACGCGAAACTGCCCATATCGAACGTAAACCCACTATGATTATCTGAGAAAGGGAGGGCGACGATGCCTTCAGGAATTACAAAAACAGACGATATGGCCTATGTAGGACGCCAGCCCTGGCACGGTCTAGGCAAGAGGGTTGAGGGCGGGGCGATGACAGCGGCAGAGGCGATTGAGGCCGCTGGCATGGATTGGGAAGTGAAGTGCGAACCCGTCTATATCGGACGGCCCAAGGTCAAGCTGGACGATTACAGGGCGGTTGTCAGACAGGACACTCGCGCCGTCCTCGCAATGGTCGGTAACCGCTACCATGTCATGCAAAACACCAAATGCTTCAACTTTTTTGATTCGATTGTTGGCGCGGGCGAGGCCATCTACCACACCGTTGGCACCCTTTGGGGCGGGAAGAAAATGTGGATTTTGGCGCGGCTGACCGACGGACGGTACACGCTGGATAATGGCGACGCGCTGGAGTCCTACATATTGCTCGACAACTCGCACGACGGCAAGACGGCCCTGAGAATGCGCTTGACCTCGGTGCGGGTGGTTTGCTCTAACACACTGAGCATGGCGACGGGAATGAAGCGGCCCGCGTTCTCGGCTCGGCACACCGCTGGCCTAGAGGGCAAGGTGTCGCAGGCCAGAGACCTTCTGGGCCTCAACGCCGTCCACATGGAACGGTTCATGACCGAGGCCAACAAAGTCGCACAGACGGCCTTTGACGCCGCCGATATGGAAGACCTGACCCGCCATCTGCTAGGCCTTGAACCGGACTTGCCTCTGGGCCAGCAATACGGGGTCAAAGCCGAGGCCGCGCTAACCATGACGGGCCTCTTTTCCGGCGGTGTCGGGAACAGGGGAGAGACCCGCTGGGACGGCTTTAACGCCATCACTGAATACCTCGACTATTACAGGGGATACGGCAACAGCATCGTGACTGTTGGCGAGACCAGCGAATTCGACACCTCGAAGGTCACCGAGAGCCGGATTGCCAACTCCTGGTTCGGGGCTGGGGCATCCCAAGGCGAAGGCCTGCGTCAGCGGGCCTGGGGTCTGCTTCAGTTGCCGAAGAAGCAACTGGCAAAGGCTCTAGAGCCGAAAGTAAAGGCCAGTTAGCAACTGTCCAATTTACCCCTTGTCAGTGGTAAACTACCACTGGCAGGGGGTTTTTTTGTCCTCTGCGAAAGGAAGGTGATAGATGCCCTATGGCAAATGGGCGACGGTGACAGAGGCTAGTCAGCATTATGGCGTGACGCGCCAGCGCATCTGGCAGTTAATCCAAACCGATAGACTGGGGAAGTGCAAATTGGTGTCCGTCCCAGGGGGCGACATCTGGTTGATTCCGTACCCGTTCACTAGAGAGACGGGCAAAGTCGGCAGGCCGTCCGTTAAACGGTCATAAGAAAGGGTTTTTTGATGATTGTGGAGAGACAAGAAACAGCGGTTGAGATTATAGCCGTGAGAGATGAGAATAACTGGAAGTATTCCATCGACGCCGACATACCAGAATTTGGGGAAAAAACCTTCAAATTCTTGACATGGCGCAAGGGCCAGGGTGACCCGCCCATCGTGGGCCAGCGGGGCATCGCCGACATGGAGCCGTGGAGACGCTCGCCTTACTACATCAAACAGGGGAGCGTCGCCGAGGGCGAAATCGACGGCACCGAGGAGAAGCCCTGGTTTGCCGATTGGCAAATGCTGGGCTTCAAGGCCCAGGCCTTCGCGTCAGCGGGCCAGCCAAACAACGGGGCGGGCATTCCCACCCCACCGCCAGCTTCCGTCCCGCATACGGCAACCTCGGCCCCCACACGGCCATCGGCGGTGGTGTTCCTCGATGCCATCACTCGGTACCGAATCGACAACGAGATGAAGAACGCGAGAGACGCCATCTGGATGGCCTTAAAGACGATGGAAGGCGAGGCGGGGAATTATGACATCGGCGACTTGCTAGGAGACGCCGAGCCAATCCGGCTCCACCTCAACGACCTTCTCAGCAAGCGGCTAGGGGGTGGCGATGAGTGGTTGGAGGAACTCGAATGCACGTTGCCGCCGCCCCCTCTGGTGCAAGCGGCCCAGGATGCAGGGGCCACGCTCGTAGGCGTTGAGCCTGCTGAGACCATCGAAGACCTTCTCGGATTCGGCGGGGAGCCGCCCCTTGAGGTCAGCGGACATCCCATCCGCAACAGGGCCGATGTGCTGGCCTTCGTCAAGGAGAAGGGTTGGACAAAAGAGGAAATTGAAGGCGCGATACAGGCGAGCGGTTTCGACAACTCAGCGCACTACCTTCAGGACGAAAACAACACGGCCCTAACCCTCGCTCAGTTGCTTAATTCCGCGCTGGGTGGCGGCTAATGACTTGCTCGCCTGACTTTTGCGATTTACATGACTATGACGTCCACCCAGGTTCGGGGTGGTGCCGCGCTGTGGACGTTGCATACGGTAGGCGACAGAATAAGCCTCGGCTGGACTCCCATGACGGGATTCTAGCCGAGGCTATTTTTCGTTTAGCGGATGTTTTAGACAAGAGCGAGAACCGACCAACCCGCTACGTTCCGCCCACGGCGGCGCCCAAGCCCCAGGCTCGGAGAGGGGGAACGCCGCTATGACCCAATTAACAGTTCCAAAGTTAGAGGTTTACGGGAACACCTACATAGTGCGGTGGAGCGAGGGCGTCAAGATTAGGATGGAACGCATCTATGAACACCGTGACTATCACGTTGACGCCGAAATCACTATCGAGGACGAGGCCGAACTAGCCCCGCATCTCATGGGGCCGCTTCGAGCCAGCATCACCAAGACATGGCGCAGTGTCCTAACCGACCTAGAGCGGGTCTCTGAGCGCCTAGATTGGCGTCAGAGGCTCACCCAGGCAACGGTGCTGGTGTTGGAGCATTACCGGGCCGGGACGCCTGTCCTGGCCTTGGGGGCGTTGCCACCGCCCCCGCCGACGGCTCAGGTGTTGAGTGGGCTGATATGGGAATCGATGCCAACGCTCCTGTACGGCCCAGGTGGCGTAGGCAAGAGCATCCTGGCTCTCAACTTCCTGTCTGCCGTCCATACTGGGAATGATGTGGCTGGCCTGAAGGCGTCACAGTCTAACTGTCTGATACTTGACTGGGAGACCTCAGAGCGGCAGATGTGGCACCGCAACCGTGAGATTTTGCAGACCCAGGGCATCGAGTACGGGAGTTGGCCCGACGAGGCCGCGCCGGAAAGCGGACGGACTGCCATGTTGTTTTACCGCTACATGAGCGGCCCGTTGCATAACGACGTCGAATACCTCAAGACCGAGATTGAAAAGAAGAACATCGGCACAGTCTGCATTGACTCGGCTGGGCCTGCATGTGGCGGGGAGCCAGAGAACGCCGCCGCAACCTTGCGATTCTTTGAGGCTCTGCGCTCGCTCTCTGACGCCGAAAAGCCGCTTCAGAGCCTCATACTGGCCCATGTCACCCACTCGGCGAAGAAGTCGGCCCACGCCAGCCCATTCGGTTCGGTTTACTGGATAAACATTCCCCGTA
>Ga0208450_1001238_pt1 | contig 12296 bp, 10 predicted proteins | sample MalvireepMed_908_FD_184249 | JGI IMG/M metagenome (GOLD analysis project Ga0208450, IMG submission 184249) | Marine viral communities from the Global Malaspina Expedition - Malaspina viral metaG DeepMed_908 (SPAdes) (version 2) | ecosystem: Environmental > Aquatic > Marine > Oceanic | place... | reverse complement strand
CTGCAAAGGTGGACGCATATGTACAATTGGCACAGGCCGCATGGCGGCATAAAAGACAAAACGCCGATCAGTCGCCTCAACCTGGCCCCGGACAACCTATTGAGGCTCCACATCTAGAGGCGCTGAAACGACCGCCTTGAACTGGAGCCAAGCGCCCGGATCATGGGGTTCTGTTCTTGTTTCAGTGCGGGCCAATTTTTTTTCTGTTTTCCGCGTGAGGTACGCTCCCGTAAATACTTCAATGCATGCGGGCGGTTGCGGGGGACGGCGGCACACTGATTTCCCCACGTTCGCAGGAAAATAGTCCCACGTTCGCAGAGCCAGGGTTGCAGTGGCTGATTCTGTTCCGGTATTGTTCGGTCAGTTAAGCGTTTGAAGTCCCTCGAAAACTGACCCGCCTCGTGGCGCTGACATGGAGTATGCAGATGCATCCGCCAAGCGATGACGCATGCCTTGAACAGACCTGCGCGATCGAAGACCTCGCGCCCTATGCCAACAATGCCAGAACCCATTCGAAGAAGCAGGTAAGGCAGATCGCCGACAGCATCAGGCGGTTTGGCTTCTGCAATCCCGTTCTGATCGCCGACGACAACACGATCATCGCCGGTCACGGTCGGGTGGAGGCTGCAAAGCTGATCGGGATGACGGAAGTCCCGGTCCGACGATTGTCGCATCTGTCGAAGGACGAGGTGCGGGCTTACATCCTCGCAGACAACAAGCTCGCGGAGAATGCGGGCTGGGATCGGGAACTGCTCGCAATCGAGATCCAGGGCCTGATTGATCTTGACTTCGACATCGAGGGTCTGGGCTTCTCGACGGTTGAGATAGATCTCACCATCGGTGACAAACAGCCGGCCGGTTCTGAAGCGGATAGTGCTCTGGATCGGATTGAGCCCGTCGGGCAGGGGCCTGCGGTGACGCGGGCAGGGGATCTATGGCTCTTGGGCCCGCATCGGCTTTTGTGTGGAGATGCCCGGTCGAAGTCAGATGTTGCGCGCCTGTGTGACGGAAGGTCGGCCACGCTTCTGTTCACAGATCCGCCCTACAATGTGCCAATCGACGGCCATGTCACTGGCCTGGGCCGGATCAAGCACCGCGAGTTCGCGCTGGCTTCCGGTGAGATGGATGAAACTGCGTTTACGGCGTTCCTGAGGGACAGCCTCGAGGCTGCGGCGTCTCAGCTCATGGATGGAGCGATCGCCTATGTCTGCATGGACTGGCGCCACATGCGCGAGGTGCTGGCAGCCGGCCATGCCGTCTTCTCAGACCTCAAAAACATGTGCGTCTGGAACAAGACCAATGGCGGCATGGGCTCTTTCTATCGTTCCAAGCATGAGTTGGTCTTTGTCTTCAAGAAGGGCACGGCCCCGCACATCAACACCTTCGGGCTCGGTGACACCGGTCGGTATCGGACCAATGTCTGGGACTATCCGGGGATCAGCTCGCTCGGAGCAAGCCGTGATGAAGAACTCGCCATGCATCCAACAGTCAAACCGGTGGCGCTGATTGCGGACGCTATCAAGGATTGCTCCCGGCGAGGGGATATTATCCTCGATGTCTTTGGAGGATCCGGCTCCACTCTGATTGCCGCAGACCAGTGCGGCCGTGTCGCCCGATTGATCGAGATCGATCCGCTCTACTGCGACACCATCATCAGACGGTTTGAGCGACTGACTGGCGAGCCGGCTCGATTGGCAGAGACCGGCAGAACCTTCGCGAACGTGGTGGCGGATCGCCTAGGCGCTGATGAGGCCAGCAATCAGGATATGAGCGTTGCTGGTTCATGCCACTTAGCCGACCACAGTTCTTCCATTTCAACATCGAGCGAAGGAGATCGGTGATGGCGGTCAAGCGAAACAAGTCGCGAAAGGCGGCACCGAAAGTCACTCCGCCCGACCTTACCCCGCTGCAGAAGATCCTGCTCGATGAGGCAGGCCGCAAGGTCACGATCACCAGCGAAGGACGCCAGGAAGAAGTATCTGTCGAACAGGTCGTGACTCGTAGGCTTCTGCAGTCTGCCGCCAGCGGGTCTGTCCATGCGCTGAGCAACGCGGTCAACGAGATCATCCTGGCACAACGGATCATGCAGCAGGAGATCGAGGCCGATGTCGAATTCGCTCGCCGCGTGAAGGCACACCAACAAGTGCTACTCGACAAAGCCAGGAAAGAAGGCCAGGACCTGAACACCGTTCTGCCGCATCCCGATGACATCGAGATCATTCCAGGCGTTGGCTACGAGGTCCACGGGCCATGGGACGAGGCGGAATTGAAGATCGTCCTCGGCAATTGTGCCAGACGAGATCTCTACATCCTTCAGGCAGCCCTTGAGGAGCGTCTTCTTGGTCCTGAGGTGGACTTGGAGACGCATAAGGACGGGTCTACGGACGGCGGATCAGCCCTTCTGTTGGCTCAGTTCCTAAACCAGGGTCTGCCCGAGCGGTTTGCCAAGTCGAACCTTCAGATCACATTGGATATGTTCAAGCTCAAACGACTGACCAAGCGCGAATTGCTGAAGTCAGCCCGTGCTGCATGGGCGTCGTTAGGGCATCCAAAGCCACGCGGATGGGTGACGCCGTCGTTCAACCAAACACGCGCTATGTTGGAAGTCGTCACAAGCGGCTGTGCAGAGCTGTTGCAGGATGCATATGAAGGGAGAGTCAGGACCGACCGCGATATTGCAGACCGGCTGCAAGTCCTGTTGCGCCAGTTGAGAGAATGAACCGCGAGCGATGATCAACCCCGCATGGAGGGTCCGGTTACGTTCCATTGTCTCGTTGGAAAGGGGGCATAAGCCTGAGGCCCTGCAGACCGCCTGCAATTCCGCTCCCTAACTCAGGCAGGACGCAATGACGACGCATTGCCACGCAAATGCTCCGTCCATTGCGGCGCGTACTAGGCGCTCGCGCAGACAGAGCATAGGTGCGTCATGACAAGCATACCCCCATTCTTCCGCGGCTACAGAATGGCCTTGCGCGATGTTCAGCGCGCCACGGTACGTTACACCAAGGCACAGGCGCGTGACGAGGTACCGATCCTTGCGCTCTTCATGGTGGCTGACTGCATCGCCACCGAACTATGGGAGCTCCGCAGCGCGAAAGGAGAAGCCCGGAAAATACTCATCGACAGTGATTGGCGGTTTCGAGGGCATGTGCTGGACACCAAGGATCTCAAATTCTCGCTGAAACCTGTGATATTCGGGCGTGGCTACAAAGCTGGATTTGATCGGGCGCTTCAGATCATAACCCATCATGCCTGGAAGATGAACGATCCTGCCGCACGCATCGGCATTCTAGAACTGGCGCTAAGGTTCGAGCGTGTCAGGTTCGAGATCGCTTCAGATGACGACGGCAAGATTCTTACACTGAGAGCCAGGAAGTTGGTGGTGTAGGTTGAATCACCCATATGAGTTGCGCCCAGCCGCTTCGACACCTCCGCGACCGGATAGCCTCGCTCGGTGATCTGCGCCACTGCGTCCCGTTTGAAGTCGTCGCTGAAATTGGCTTTGCCCATCATGGCCTCCTTGCCTCAAAACTAGGGAAGAAGGCGTCTACAAATCTAGGTGCAATTCACTGAATTCATTGCTGAGGCCGTCAGAGATTGGATCAAAGCGTTGGGGCCAAGACGGCATACATCGAGCCTGGATCGCCCTGGGAGAACGGATACTGCGAGAGCTTCAATGGAAGGATGCGGGATGAATTACTGAACGGTGAAATGTTCTACTCGCTGCGAGAAGCCCAGATCATCATCGAAAGCTGGAGAAAACACTACAATACCAAACGACCCCACAGTGCTCTGGGCTACCGCCCACCTTCGCCAGAGGCCATCGACCCGATGGACCAAAGGCCGATCATGCACTAACTTTCAGTCTGGACCACTCAAGTGGGGCTGCTCACATCTCAACGCAGGCAGTAAAATTGTAGGGCTTGTGTATCAGATGTGCAGTTGGGCCAAAGGCTCGATTGTTGGATCGCTCGTCAGGGCTAATATCCTACTGTCAAACATTAGCTGTTGATTAATTTATTTGCGTACATCTTGCCGCTTGATCATAAGGGCAGGCCGAACGTGAAAATTTCAAAATACTCGATCACCTCAATTATCGCTGTGTTTGCAGTCACGGCTTTATTGTCATTCGGTGTCTGGATCACGCTGCAGAAAACGATCGCTAATGTTGTGCAAAGCAAAGCAGAGACTTCCGCAATCCATTGGGCTGCGTATTTTTATCAGAATCTTGAGGGCATCGAAGACCTCATAGAGAGTGGTGAGCCAACTGATAGGCAGGCAGCTCAGATCGAAGCTGCTGTCAATTTTGGTGAAGTGTTCCGCTTCAAACTGTTTCAGCCGGGCGGCAAAATCGCGCTTGTTTCCGACGAATTCCGGTTCAAGGCCGAAGGCGCTTCGCTTTCGGAAATCAACGACAAAGCACTCAGAGTATATGAGACTGGCGAAAACTATATTGAAGTCAATGACGGTACGCAAAAGGAAAATCGGCCAGACTTGTATGTCGAAGCCTATGTGCCAGTCAAAAACAATAGCGGGGAAAACATAGGTGTTGTAGAAGTTTACGTTGATCAATCAGAGGCGGGAAGTATCCTTGATGCTGGGTTTTCCTGGATTGCATTAGCGCTGCCAGCACTTTGTGCTTTCATCTATCTCATCCCCTCAATGGCTTTCTTGCGTAAAGGTCAAATTGCAAAGAGGGCGAAAGAGGAAGCTGAGCATCTGTCGAAATATGATGTGCTCACGGGTCTGCTCAATCGCCGTTCTTTTGCAAAGTTGGCTAAACCGCTATTCGGCAAAAATGCGGCTGATGGTGATTTCATTGGCATGATTTATGTCGATCTTGATAATTTCAAGAAAATCAATGATGAGTTTGGTCATGACGGCGGTGACGCATTTTTACGTTGGACTGCAAATGCCATTGAAGCGGAATTGGGCACTACGGGATTTGCTGCGCGGTTTGGCGGAGATGAATTCGTTATGTGCTTGCCAGGCGTTGCCCACGATCAATTGCGCGCATCTGCTCAAAACATTCTGAAAAAAGTATCAAAGGGCACGCAGCACCGCGAGAAAACGATTATCGGAAATGTTAGCGTCGGCATTCACTTTGCCCCGTGTTTTGAAAATCTGGACGACGCGCTTCATGCGGCGGACCTTGCTTTGTACAAGTCCAAGGAGGCTGGCAAGAACACCGTAACATCATATTCAGAAGAAATGCATGCAGAATTGAAACGCCGCCAGCAAATTGAGAGGCTGCTTGTCAATGCTGTCGATGGCTCTGGATTGGAGCTGAACTATCAGCCAATAAACGATCCGGTTCAGAAGAAGATTCTTGGTTTTGAAGCTTTGCTCAGACTGAAGGGCGACGATGGTGAAATTATATCACCGGATAAATTCATACCGCTCTCTGAGAAACTTGGTCTAATAATACCGATCGGTAAATGGGCGTTGGAAGAGGCGATCTCCAACGCTGCAAATTGGCCCGAGCATATGTTTGTTTCGGTGAATTTGTCGCCTGTACAATTTGGTCCAAACGAGCTGCCTGGCTTCATTGAGGGACTGTTGAAAAAGTATGATTTCGCTGCAAGTCGGTTGGAAGTTGAAGTGACCGAAAGTCTCTTGATTGGCGATGATGGCAATGCCGCAGCTCAAATCCAGGAAATCAGGGCATTTGGCGTCTCCGTCGCCATGGATGACTTTGGCACTGGCTATTCAAGCCTTAGCTATTTCTGGAAATACAAGTTCGACAAGTTGAAAATTGACCGTTCTTTTCTCAAGGGATTTGAGGAGAACCCGGCTTCTTTGAAAAAACTGATCGAGACAATAATCAATCTCGGCCACGGCTTTGGCATGACCGTCACTATCGAGGGCGTCGAGAACAACGCGCATGTTGACTTCTTGTCGAGTATGCGCTGCGACCAGCTCCAGGGCTTTCATTTCGGCAGGCCAATGCTGGCTCTCGACGCAGCCAGTGCAATTTCAAAAGATACATTGGAATCAATTTCACATGATCCAATCACAACTTGCAAGACGGGAACAAATGCAGCATGAGCTGGTGTACGCAGAATTTCTGGCTTCATATCAGCAATTTTTCTCTGCTGTGGATTCCGGTCTCACCTACAGGAAAGCAGGCGCACGCTTTTTGATAGTGCGCCTTGGCTCCCAAAATTGATGGTTGTTTAACAAACTTCTTTGGCAAAAGAGATTTTGGTTAAAAGCGCAGTTCAGATTAGGGAATAGCCTGGCGCATCTGTTCATTGAATTGGGCTTGCTTGCGGTGTGCTCTGCTTTTTCCTCCAAGCAAATCGGATATTGAACGGCGATGCAACGAACGGCTGCTTTCCGCCGATGTTGTTGAAAAAGTCGTTGTTGCGCCGCGGGAAATCCTTTGATGCACTCGATTGTGAGGAGAATGGAGGTTTCGGTTATGATGGGGACGCAATCGGCACCGGTGCAGCTGTTTTATGACTTTGATCTGGAGCACCATGTGCCCGACAATCACATGCTTCGCGAGATCGACCGATTTCTGGACGTCGACGGGATGCGGCAGAAGTTGCGTCCCTTCTACAGCCGCATGGGCCGGCCCTCGATCGATCCTGAACTGATCGTGCGAATGCTTGTCATCGGGTATGTCATGGGCATCCGTTCCGAGCGGCGACTGTGCGACGAGGTTCATCTTAACCTCGCTTACCGCTGGTTCTGTCGTCTCGGCCGCGACGCAAAGGTGCCGGGCCACTCGACCTTCTCGAAGTATCGCCACGGCAAATTCCGCGAAAGCGACTTGCTCAGGCACGTCTTCGAAGCGACGGTTGAACGGTGTCTGAAGGAGGATCTGGTCTCGGGTGAAGGCTTTGCCGTTGATGCCAGCTTGATCCCGGCCGATGCAAACAAATCGCGGCCATTGCCTGCCTCGGAGTGGTGCCCGAAGGTGGCCCGGAAGATCCGATCGCGCGCGGCGCGGGAGTATCTCGACACGCTTGATGATGCAGCCTTCGGTGCCGCATCGCCTTCCCAGCCGAAGTTCGTTGCCAAGTCGGACCCGGCAGCCCAATGGACGCGTGCCGAAGAAAGCCGGTCGTATTTTGCCTAGGCCACGAACTATCTGATCGACACCGAGAGCTCGGTCATCATGGATGTCGAGGCCAGGCCAGAGCTCCTTCTACGCTATTGGAGGGGGTGATCGACTGGCCATCTACATCGCTACATAAATTAAAAAACGCTAATTTAATGTAAGTTTAATATGCATTCCTTAGTACTACGCCTGTTGCAGGTGTCGTCTGGCAGGGTTGAATGCGTGAAGAATTCATCGGCTTGGCAAGGCGCTATGCACATTTAGGTTTTGTGCAGATTGAGAGACGTTCTTGCTATGTTGAGTATCTTGAATCCAGCAGATTTTTCCGAAGAAAAGAAATGTGCGCAGACTGCGGTCATCTTCAGAAATGAATCCACGCAGTCCGTACATGTGATTGGTCGCGAAGCTTTTATTGAAGATATCTCTCCCATACTTGGACCGCTAAACTACGTCGCAGATACCGCGGGCGTGAGCATTGACGCGCTCAAAAATGTCGGTTCAGACACTATTCTCGTGATGGATGGCGCGATTCCTGACGTGTTTGGGCTCTGTGAGAGCCTTGATGAAGACTTGCCAAAAATCCTGGTTTCGTCAGAAACAAATTTTGCATTCCGTGCCAGGTGCGCCCGTTCGAATGTGAATGCGATCATAGGCGACCCGATCGATCAAGCAGAACTCATTCACTGGCTGGAACATTTCGGCGGGCAGCAATCCGAGCAACCAGCCTCCATTCTGCTGGTAGATGACGATCCACTCGCGTCGGCCGTTTATGCAGAGCTGCTGCGGGCTCACGGTATGGTCGTTTCGATTCTGAACGAGCCGCTCAAGATCATAGAGACAATCGACAACGCGTTTTTTGATATCATCATCATGGATCTGCAGATGCCCGGTACCAATGGCATCGAGATTGCCAAGATCATTCGGCAGTTTCAACGCCACCTATCGATACCTATCCTCTTCCTGTCATCGGAAGAAGACAAACAGATCCAGATGAAGGCCCGTCAGTTTGGTGGTGACGATTTCATCTCCAAGCAGGCCGATCTCGATGCGCTGGTCTCGATTATCCATCTGCGCGTGCAGCGTGCAAGGATGCTGCGCTCTCTCATTGAGCGGGATGGTTTGACCGGTCTGCTCAACCACAAGCGTTTCAAGGAGCGCGTGGGACACGAAATGGCGCGGTTCAAACGCACAGGTCAGCCGTTTTGCGTCGCTATGATCGATGTCGATCATTTCAAGAAGGTGAACGACACCTGGGGGCATCCGGTCGGTGACCAGGTTCTGTCAATCCTCGCACGAACGCTGGTTGGCTGGGTACGCAAGACTGATGTGGTGGGCCGTTACGGGGGCGAGGAATTCGCTGTTCTTCTTCTCGACACCTCACCAGCAGCTGTCATTGAAGTTCTCGACAATTTCAGGAAGCATTTTGCAAAAATCGTTTTCGATGGCCGGCCCGAAACATTCTCACTGACACTTAGTATTGGTGTCGCAGGCAGCGATTCACAATACGGTCCAGACGCGCTTTTTGCCGACGCCGACAGTGCACTTTATCAAGCCAAGAATAACGGACGCAACCAACTTGTCATCGCCCCAAGAGCCGAGCTTTCAGAAGAAATGGAAGGTCATACGGTAACTCGGGTGAGAACCATAAATGAAGCTTTTTGATACATTTACCCTTCAATGTTCGAACTGCATTCGCAGATGTTGTCACCGACGGATTGGATCAAGACAATGAACCTAACTCATGAGAGAACCGTGGAAAGCACAGGCATAGTACTTGATGGCCGCTCGGTCTGCATTGTCGATGACGACAGCCTGTTCCGGTTGCATCTTTCAGCCCTTTTGGGTCAGGCAAATCTCAGGACAATGGAAGCAGGCGACAGCCACACTCTGACGGCGGCCTTGGAGAAGGAGATGCCGGATTGCATTCTCCTCGATTACAATCTCGATTCCGAGAACGGCTTCCGGCTACATGAGCAATTGAAGTTGCGCTTCCCAAACCTTGCGCCCGTTATCATGTTATCGGCTGATGAGTCGCAACGAACAGCTATCAAGGCGTTTCGCATGGGGCTTTATGATTTTCTGCCCAAGCGCAACTTGCGGATGGATGAGATAACGTCCGCCATCAGGAAATCGATAGCCAGGCATGAGGTGGAGGCAGCGCGGGATGGCGAGATCTCGGCACTTCGCAAGAACGCTATGCTCGACGATCTGACCGGAATGTACAGCTCTGACGAATTGCGCAAGAAGTTGCAGCTGCTTTCGAGCGCGGTCAAGCAAGGAGGTACGTGGTTTGCCATCCTCTCTATTCGCCTCGCCGAGTACAAGAAGTTATCCGCTAGTTTCGGGATTGCGAATGCCGACGATGTGCTTCGCGGTTTTGCCGGCAGAATCCGCTCCAACCTGCGGGCGGAGGATTTCTGTGGCCGCTATGATGAAGACACATTCCACTACGTCATAGACCGGAATCCGTCGCAAGCCAGGCTTCAGGAGCAGACGGAGCGGTTCAAAGAGCAGCTTACCTTTTCACATCACCTAAAGTCGGTTGAGCTCAAGATATCGCCATTGATTGCGGTTTCCCTCTCCGGCGTGGACGGTGACGCTGTTGAGATGCTGGAGCATCTCTCCGCGGAGCTTGATGCACAACGCAATGATCGCGGGTTTGGCGACACCGCGGAAGGCTGGAGTTCTTTGCCCGGTGCAACACCAGCTGCCGGCGGGCTCAAAGAGCCTGACGAGCGGCGCCGGTCTGTCCGCATGCGGACCTTGAAGCCAGCCTTCATAGCGCTGGAAGAATGGTCGTCGAAAATCAATTGCACGGTGCGAAACATATCTGAAGGCGGTGCGCGAATACGGCTTGAACGCCCCTTGGCGCTGCCGGAATTCTTTCTGCTCAAGATAGCCACATCGGGGCGACTGCGGCGCGTTCGAAAATGCTGGCATATCAATGACGAAATCGGTGTCGAGTTCTGCGACGAGTGAAGTAACCCATCCAATCGCCCCAGTCACGCATAGCCCGCAGCAAAGGTGAGGTTGATCAAGTCAATCCGGTCGTCCACCCGCATCAATGGGAGATAAATCCAATGTCCAATCAGATGACAAATACCAAAAAGCTGGACCAATTGCCGGAGGCGGCTCGCGACCGGATACAGCAATTGCGGCTTCTCTTCATCGAGCGATCGATCGAGCAGCTGTCGCAAATCCGTCAGTTTCTGGATGAAAGGGCAAGAGCGGAAGAACCGCGCGCCAAGGATACCGACCTGATAAAGTTGGCCCATTCCATGGTCGGCGCATCGGGGATCTTTGGCTTTCAAGATCTCGGCAATGCGGCATTCAAGCTCGAAAACACTTTGCGGCAGCCTGGTTACAACGAGGCGGATTTCCTGCGGGCCGCTGACGACCTGATTGGTCACCACACCATGCTTGGCTGAGACAGCTATATCTCTTCATTGGCCCAGACCGGGCGGCCCCGATATTGTTGAATGACCTGTCTGCGAAGCGTCTGCGCGTATGAGAGTAGATGTCTTTCAGAATTCAACGCCGGTTGAGCGTCAAGCATTCATCCTTTGACAGATGAAAGCAGGGCCCTGGCTTGCTCGGACAGCGTCATCGGGTCAAACGGTTTCGAAATCACCCCAAGCGCGCCCAGATCAATAAATCGCTCAATGTCTTCGGGTTGGGATCTGGCTGTTATGAACACCACGGGAATCGCTGCGGTCGCCGGGTTCTCCCGCAGCCTGACCAGAGTTTCGGGACCATCTATGCCCGGCATCATCGCATCGAGCAAGATAAGATCCGGCACCCAGTGCTCTACTGTTTCCAAAGCTTCGGAGCCCGAGGAACAACTCTTGACCGTAATATCTGAATCAAGCTCAAGCGCCATGATCGCGATTTCCCGAATATCGTCCTCGTCATCGACATAGAGCAGGTTAATGGCTTCAGTCATGCGCGGCTCCAGCTGCTGTACTTCAACACTCATATGATTGCTTCCAACCCGTTTCATCTGCTAGTTGGAAGCAATCAATGGTCTTCTCATCATTATCCATCATAATGGCGACGTCCAGCACTGTTGCAAGCCGTCACGCCGCGACAAGGCTTTCGATCTTGTCAATAATCCTGCGTTCGGTTGCACGGGATTTGACCATTACCGAAGCGACCGTCTTTTCAACTTCGCTTGATACTTCAGTGGCAGACAGGATCATGACCGGAATCGATGGCCCGTTCAGTTCGGAGATCGTCTTGACAAGCTTGAGCCCCGAACCGTCGGGCAACTCGAGATCGAGAACCACAAGATCGAAATGCGTCTCCCGGAGCAACTGTTCGGCGTCCTTCAAGGTGCTCGCCGTAACCACATTGATCTTGCCCTGGAGCGTGAGGGCAAGAATCCGGCTGAAATCCTCGTCATCCTCGACATGAAGAAGTGTTGGCACCTGCCTATGCGTGAAGTGCAGCAGGCTGCGCTGAACGTCCTTTTCATCGACCGGCCCGGATACATTGCCTTTCAATAAAAGAGGCAACTCGACCCAGAAGGTTGAGCCTTTACCTACCTCTGTGTCAAAACCAATCGTTCCACCCATCCTCTCCATGATCTGCTTGCTGATATGCAGTCCCAGGCCGCTGCCGCCCTTGATCCGGGTCGAAGACGAATCGCTCTGCGAGAACTTGCCAAAAATCTGGGGCCTGAATTCGTCGGCAATTCCGGCGCCGTCATCCTTCACTGATATGCGAATCCGGCCGTTGACGCACAGCGCGGAGACTTCAACTGCACCCTCCCGATTGGAAAATTTGGCCGCGTTGGAGAGAAGATTGGCCATTACCTGGGAGAGGCGCGCCGCATCGACATTCACTTGGTGGCCGTGTTCGATCTCTGTAGCTTTCAACACCACCCCAAGCTTGTCGGCGTAGGGTTGATTGACCTCGATAGCCTGCTGAAGGATTTGATCAAGGTCCTCCGGCTTCATTTCAAAGCGCATCTGGCCTGACTCGATCTTGTCTATATCAAGAATGTCGTTGATCAGCAGGGTGAGTCGCTCGCAATTCTTGTATGCAATATCGATCAGGCGATTTGCCTTTTCCGGCAACTCCTTCGCCATCGGGCCGGCTGCCAGACCGAGTGCACCACGAATAGACGTCAGCGGCGTGCGCAACTCGTGACTCACGATCGAAACAAAATCTGATTTCAGGCGGTCGATTTCCTTGCGCTTGGTGATATCGAGCACCACACCGAGAT
>Ga0208450_1001234_pt1 | contig 12334 bp, 20 predicted proteins | sample MalvireepMed_908_FD_184249 | JGI IMG/M metagenome (GOLD analysis project Ga0208450, IMG submission 184249) | Marine viral communities from the Global Malaspina Expedition - Malaspina viral metaG DeepMed_908 (SPAdes) (version 2) | ecosystem: Environmental > Aquatic > Marine > Oceanic | place... | reverse complement strand
AGATGTATTTAATGTTACTAGAGTTTTAGCCACTATGCACCTCTCATTATCTGAATACCTTTATCGTAATCAGCTTGTAATTTTGCTTGTTGAGTCTGATACCAATTATATTCTGTAGTATCTACTGATAATCTAGATTGAACTTCACTTGCATATCCTTGAGCAGATGCTAAATATGTTTGAGCGGCTTGAGCATACGCACCAGCTGATGCAAAATAACCATTCCAAACTTGAGCTTTTGCAGATGTCCAAGCTCCCCTTGCTTGTACTTCACTTGCAAATCCTTGCGCTTGAGATAAAGCTCCTTGCAATATAGAAGTCCATTCTGATAAATGTGCATTGGCTCTTTGTATTTCTGTTTGTGCAATATTTAACGATGAAGTTACTAATTCAACATCTTCAGCTGCTTGCGCTCCGAAAGCATCTGTTGTAGCTGATGGTTGATTTCCATTAACAATGTCCGATACTTTGTCAAGAGCATCTTTTACCCTTGTTAATTGAGATGTAGCTGTAGTAAACGTATCTTCATCATCAAAACTATGTGTATTTATTTGACCTAAGGCACTAGTTATTGCATTAGCAGCTGTTAGCATTTCTGAAGATGTGGTGTCAGTATCCACTGCTGATTCAGTTACCTCTGCTACACCTAAAACAATATTTGCTACCATTTTATTAGAATCTTCTATTTCGTCTTCTGCATTTGCGACTGAAGCTTCCAAGGCTGTTAAGGCTCCAGTAATATCTGTATTGCCATGTTTATTATTCATTAACTGTTGTAATGCTTTTACTGCCGCGTATAACGTAACTAAATATTCATACTCATTTGGAAAATTTGTTATAGTACTAATACCACTAGCATCTAGTGGAGAAGCTTGGCTATATGTAGGAACAGAAGCCATCAACCCATTTCCATTTGGAAATATATTTATTTTTCCATCTTGTATATAATATGCTGGGTCTGATGTAGTAGCAAATTCCATATCAGAAGAATCTTGTATTCTTCCTCTTTTACTAGCTAAAACCAATCTACAAGGCTGGTCTATCGTGCCATCATTTCTAAGTACGTGTAATATCTTATGACCTTCGGATGTAGTTGTACCATCAGTAACAGTAGTTTCTTCAGCTACTCTTTCCATAACAGCGCGAGGCATAGCGTTAATAACTTCATTAGCTCCTTCTGTTATAAAAGAATCCAATGCAGTCTCATCGCTAAATGCTCCTACTAAATCTACTACTTGTGCGCTAAACGTTGCCATTTATTAATATATCATTTTTTTGTTAGATTTTTTACTAGCTTTTTTCTTACTAGCTTTTTTCTTTTTTGGCATTTTGCCCATTTTCTTTTTGCCGTACATTCCTAGAATCTCCTTTTTTGCCTCCAACTATAGTTTTGTTAGAAACAGTTTTTAAACCTTTACCAAATTTAGACATCTACACCCCACCTTTGATTTCTCATTTTATCCACACTACTTTCTAAATTGGTACTACCAAATTCTACATCAGTTCTTTTAGCTATCTCACTTCTCATCCAAGAGTTAGTTGTAAACTTTGGAGCTGACGCTCTCTTTCCGCACCCTCTACAATAAAACCAATTTTCTGGATTAGCTTTATCACAATGTTGACATTTAGGCATTAAGAACCTGATACAATCATCGTCATGACTCTCTCTCCTCTTAATGGAGAATGAGAAACAGAAATAATTTGATTATTAGTTGAGTCTAAACCAGTTATGTAATCGTAAACATCTTTTGCTATATGACCAGCAGAATTTGATTTAGAGCCAGGTTTTGGGTCATGAATAAATACTTTAACATCTGTATTAGATGAATTATAATCAGCCATTAATTTTTCCTTATTTTAAAATTTTTAGGATATTCGGGGCTAAACTTTTTTTGAATAGCCCCACAGAATCCAAGTCTGTCAATCCTTATTTATTCGGATTAAGATGCAAATAACATCGTTCCTGTAGCAGCACCATTTGTAACTGCTGCATCTGGATTCCACTTACCAGCGTTTACATACCATTTACCATCTTCTTCGCAAATAAAATCAATGGTAGAACCATGTGAGTAAATATTTACAGAGTCGTTAGTTGGTGTAAAAACCAAGTTAGTTTCATCAGCCACAGATGCATCATAAGTAATTAAATTACTTGAGGTGGTTGGCATAACGCAACCAGTTTCCCAAACATCACTTCCAGCGCAGTTAAATGTCAATACAGCGGTTCCACCTCTAGGATCATCCTTAAAGTTGAACACTACTACTGAACCAGCTTCCGCTGCTGGCAAAGTAGCTGTAACAGCAGCTGCCCCAGTATATGTAGGAGAATTAATTGCATTAGCAACAAGCGTACAAGCATTAGAGCTTACAGTTGGAGCTTCAACACTCAAACCAAAATAAGTTCCAACAAAGCCTTCTTGTAAGGCTTCACGGTATTTACCACTATTAGGATTAATTTTATCAGTCTTCATAGTTTACCTCCTTATATGCCTTCTACGTTATAAAGTGCGTGTGATTCTGGTAATGATATTTCAAGACCAGCTTCAGTAATAATCATATCTTTACGTAAATCCTCATCAGAGTTTTGTACGTTAGTAATAATATGAGTATCACGATTTAAACCATTTCCAACTAATGGACGATAAGAGCATTTGCTCATATCAGCCATAAGCATCATACCAGAAGAAATTCCTCTGAATAATGGTTCTTTAACTAAATGCATAGTTCCATGGATAGTGTCAATAGTCATAATTTTATGACCGAACTGACCTTGTCTTTCTTCAAAGTTGTAACGATTAATTCCATTACTAATACCGCCAATAGAAGCATCCATAAATGCACCATCACCTAGCTTGTTAAAGAAAGTAATTACTGGCAATGAAGCCAATACTAACCTGTCAGCTGAACCTCCTCTTGCTGGGTCAAAGATAACCTCTAAGTCAGCAAGCAATCTGTCATAAGTAAGCTCTGCTTGAGCAACACTACGATAGTAAGGTGCTCCACTTGTATATGAAAAAGCACTGTCATCAGTAGTTGGATTAGCATTTTTTACAATATGTCCAACAATACCTTCAGTATATTGAATGCCACCAGTTCTTGCTTTTTGTCCAAACAACATTGCGCGCTCAATATCTACTTTATGCTCACGAAGTTTGGTTGCCCAAATTCTTTCGAATTCATTTGCATAACCGCGATATCTAGTTGCGATTGCTGTATTAGATAATTCACAAGCTGTCTTAAAGATTTGTGTATAACCATAATCATCTTCAATTTCACTTGAGAAAGTATCTGGTGAAGCAGAACCTTCAGCGAATGCAGTTCCAACAACTTGTGCAGCGTCATTATCTGCAAGTACGTTATATCCACTAACATTTGCGTTTGATACGTCAATAATCTTACCAGTAAATGAACTAGTTGAACCAGCATCAGTAACTGCGCTATCTACTCTAACTAATGTTTGAGCATAACCAGCTGTGCTATCAACTGTACTTACTGCAAAGACCATTCCTTTTATTAGCCAATCAACTGATGCTCCGCCAGTAGTGTCGACACTGAATGCATAAGAGCTTCCAGCTGATACAGCACTACCACCATTAACAGCAGCGGCAAGTAAAAAATTACGACTAGTCCAATCAATCTTAGAACGATTTTCTAAGAAACGAAATACAGAATCATCTGTAGGGCTTTTTGCAACCTGAGACAAGTATACGAAGAATGGTGATTCTTCTGGAGCCAATTCAGCAACTCGATCACTAAAATCGTATAACCGCCTTCTATCAGGAGCTTGACCTACACCTGCGCTAGTAGCAGCAGCCGTAATATTACTAGAGAGTTTTGTTCCCTGTGTAATAGCCATTTTTAATAACCTCCGTTATTTATTTTATTTTAAAGTAATCTTCCTGCGTTGCCAGCCTTTAAAATCCTATCCCAAGAAACATCAACTTCGCTTTTTACACTAGGCTCACCGCCTTGTAAAACACCAGCTGATTTTGGCATAGCTTGAGTATTAGCCACAGCTTGTATATTTTCAGATGATGGAGCATTTACACCTTTATTGTAATGCTGTCTGTAAACATTGAGTAATAATTCAACTGGCAATTGATCTCTTGGAGTCATTGCAAAGTTAATAAATTCTTCAATTTCACTATCATCTTCCATACCATACTTAGACTTTAACTCGCCTTTTAAATTTTGCATAGCAACCTGACTTTGGATACCAGCCATCTGTTCGGTGACTGCTTCGTTAACCAAAGCCTTTTCCTTCTCTACTCGTAGTTTATACGAAGGAGAGTCGGGTTTGTAATAGGCTTCCCACGGGTCAAATGAGGATTCATCAACTTGATTATCAGGTTGAATCGTCTCATTGCTAGTAGTAGGTTTTCCCTGTAATCTTTCCTGTATAGCTTCAACTACATCAGGTCTAGATTCTAAAACATTTTGCAATTGTTTTAAAGGTTCCATTTGTTGAACTTGAGATTGCAAAGAATCGTATTCAGCTTTTTGCTTATCATACATAGATTGGAATTTTTTAGTTTCATTTTCCCAATCAGTACCATAATCTATTTGCTCTTCATTACCTTCATCGGTAATAACACTAGGTGTTCTTACAACACCTTCACCCTCAGCTTCCATATTTTCATCAACTGAGACTTCTTTACTAACTACCTCAACGTCTGGCATTGATATATCAATACCTTGACGATCTTCAACTAACTTATCTTCATAAGTCTTTCCTACTTGTTCTGTTTTCTGGTTTTCCCTTAGGTAAAGCTTGACTCTGATTGTTAACCTCAAACGCCTTCTTCGGCACCCTGTATGCCTTGTCCTTGCTTTTGACCATACTTAGCCTGCAAATCAGCTTTATCAATTACATTTTCTAACTTGTTCAGATTTTTTCTTTCTTTATCTTTTATATCACTAAGAACGGAATCTAATCCAGTCTTAAATTTCTGAGTAATAGTTTGCTTTCTAGCATTTACTGCTTCACGTTCTGACGTTTGCAAATCACCACTTAGTTTCTTAACCTGTTCTTCAAGTTGTTGTATGTAACCTTGCATCTGACTCATAGCACCTTTCCGTTGCAAGACACCTTCTTTGTCGTAGATTTCTGTTTTCTTTAAAACCTCGACATCATCTACCAAGCCCAACTTATAAGCATCTAAATACATATTGTACTCAGCCATCTTATTAGATGGTAGCGTTGAACCTGATATTATCCGAATATCGTGCTGACCAAGAGAAATATCATTCTCAATAGACATTAACTCATTAGTTTTATCATCATACATTCTATTGTTGATGGTAAATTCTGTTAAGTCATTGTTTGGTTGCACGACTCTAAAAGTCTTTTTAAATCCATAGTGTCCTTTGCAAAAGTTATATACTACTTTTCCAAGAACATCTAGGCTTCCCTCTATATCTTTAAGTTTGGAACGTCCTCTAGTCTCTCCCATCTCTTGAAGCATATACGTCCCTCTAGCCGTATCTGGAGTTCCTTGTCTAAATCCTTGCATTAATTCTGATATGCCAAAATTTAAATCTATATAATGTTCCACTCTAGCAATTAAGCCATAAAACTCTGAAGCTAATGGTTGAGGAGCTGGATAGTGTGGTTCACCAAACTCTGGATTATATTCAATAACCGCATTTGGATTAGCCCAGTCTCTTTCTAACTGACCTATATCATCTACACTACCTTCTGGAACTAACAATTTTAAACCAGCTGAAGCTTGAGCATGGCTTAATGTAAGTGAAAATAATTTATTAATTAATCTTTGTGAATCTTTTACTTTAGTAACATCTGATTTAGGATATGGAGTGTTAGTCCAAATATTTGGGACTGGTACAATAGGATATATATCAGTGTTGAGAACTTGCTCGTATAGTAAAATTTGCCCTACAGTCGCGACGTGTCGTATACGTGTCTGTAGGACTTCTACTGCTTCTACCAGTCCCGATTCTATCAAATGAGAGTTTTCAGATAGAATTTTTTGAAATGATTCTAAATCTACTATTTTTTCTTCTTGAGTTTCCTTATTAAATAATCTGTAATAAGGAACTTTAATTTTTTCAAACCTCTCCAAGATTCTGAATTTTTCGTAACCACCGCGATCATAATCTTTAACAATGTCAGGCGTAAAAGAAGAAGAGGAATTTTTCTTTTTGGAGGCAGGATAATCTTCTTCATCTGTTGAGCTATCTATACTATCTATTATTTCTTCAAGTTGTGGGTATAATCCAAGGAGTTGCTCTTTGGTAAGAATAGTAGAAAGCATAATAGAAGAAGCATCTGCGCTATATCTATCTCTTGAGGCTGGGTCTACATAAACACGAAAAGGATTGACTCCTGTAATTTTAACATCACCTCTTCCATAGTCTGATTCTGGGTCAACATAGACATAAAAATAACCTATGCCTGCAACAGAGTAATCATGCACTACTTGTTTAAAATGTGTGTTACAATCGGAGATATCCCAAACGTACTCTAGTATGGTACGCCATACGTTTGCTAGTTTATAATCAGAATCTTCTCTAGCAACAGCAGAGAATTTTGGATTCCTAGAAGTTAATAAAGACTTAAGCTTATCTACAGCAGCATAAACTCTGTCTATAATAAAATCACCTTGCCCAACTGATTGAAGCATTTCTGATTCTTCAGTAGAATAGTGATTACCTAGAACAAAATCTATAGCATCTCTAGATTCTACTTCCCAGTTAGACCTAGCATCTCTCCATCTTCTCCATAAGTCTCGGTTAGCCTGAGCATCTTCATGCTCGGCAAAAGTTTCTACGTAGTTAATATTGCGACTCCTTGGTATCTATATATATAATATAACACAAAGTGTGCTATTTGTCAAGTACTTTTAGGTTCTTTGTCCAGTAATCCAGCTTCTAACAATAGATTTCTTTGATTTTTTACGTCTATCTGATTTTTCAACATCAAATTTATCAGAAGAAAAGCTTTTACTAAGAGGAGATCTAGCATTGACTACAGAATACCAAAGACCATCAAGTAGGTCATCATTCTTTCCCTTTGGAAAATGAAACATTTCATCAACAATTTCTTGATGTATCTTTCTGTGAAATAACTTTCCTCTGTTAACAATAGGACATAATGCAGATTCCAATCTATCTTCTTTTTTTATTCCATTAGGAGGTCTAACTCCTCTTGCAATACCTGGTGCCATCTTTCTATCAAATCCACCCATCTTATTAACAGAGTCTTTTATAATACCTTGAGCACCAACGTGTTCTACATTTACTCTTCTTACTGGAGAATACATTTTAGCGTATTCAAATATTTTTTGAGGCATTTCATACAAAGGAAGATGCTCGTGATAATAATCTAATATATAAAAATTCTTTTCACTGTCTACAGCAGTTACCATTATAACTTGAAAGTCATTATGAGCATTAGATTCATAAGCTAAGTCAACACCAATATAAACATTGACTGGAATAATTTTATCGTTATCTCTTATGTAAGCTTGTTTATTACTTGAAACAAATTGATAATCATGATGTTGTAATTTATCTATTTTAAATTTAGCAGTTGCTAAGTCTCTAGCATCATTCATATACTCTTGAGCAAACTTATGTAACTGACCTACATTCTCATAATCTTTTCTTATTTGATTTATTTTTTTCTTATTAAAATAAGATTCCCAAAGAGGTTTTCCATCTTCTAAAACTCTATGAAAAATAACATCCCAAGTATACTCTTCGTCTTTATCTTTAGCCTCTAAATAACCATCGTATATAGCTTGTAATGCAGAATCATAATGTACAATAGTGCCAATCAACCAAATAGAACCTTCGTTTCCTTTTGATTCTTCTAATGATGGATAAACTGTAGACATCAACCACTCCTCTGCTAGTAGTTATTTCTTTTTCAGTCCACTTACTTCCCATCATATCTCCAAAGTAATAATGTAATGCATTATTATATTCAATATGATTTTTTATATATCTTAAATGATCGACTGCCTGACCTTGTTCTTCTGATACCCAAGCTGCAAATTCTTTTTTTCCTTTAGGGTTAAAATATATTCTATGAAGTAAAGCTGCCTTAGCCATTGTAGACTTAGAATGACCTCTAGGTAAAACAATACATAGCTTTCTTAAGGTTCTGTCTAAAAGTTTATTTCCAACTTCATAATGAAATGGAGCAGCAGAACTTTTCATAAAGTCCTCAGGTAAAAACAGTTGACCAAAAGCAACTAAGTCTTTTGAAACCATATTTAAAACTCTTTCTTTTTCAGAAAGATTACTAGAGTTTATATTAAACTTTTCTATTGTACCAATCTCCGCTTTTAATAACTTTAAAAGAATTACTTCTCTGCATTAACTCATCACCAGCTACATATAACCAAACATTTTCTGTATCTCCACTATCCATTTTAATATCGGCTTTAACTCTTCTATATAATCCAGAATCAATTCCTTCATACATATCATATCTAGCTAAATCTTCTTTAGTCACATCATGAACTTCTACTACAGTTCCAGAACCATTCTTATTTTGTATAACAGCTGGAAAAGTATGATGACCTGGATATACAAGTGAAGAGTTTTCTAATATGCCTGTATTTTTATTTCCACTTCTTAATGTTCCGTATACAGCTAACTTCATTTCTTAGCTTTTGCTTTTGCCTTGGACTTAGCTTTAGGTTTTCCTTTTGGTTTTAAATCAAATTTTCTAAAGTTTATATCAAAATGCTGAGGGCTTCCTGGTTCTCCAATAACTCTCATCACAAGCACACCAAAAGATTCTTCATTTATCATATAATTTGATATGCATTCTTTTAAAGCTTCATCTTTTAACTTATCGTGTACTTCTAGCTCTAACTCAAAACTAACTTTTTTCATTAACTCACTCCATGTATTTCTGGTAAACCGACACTATCTATCTCTAACTTTTCATCATAGATAGTAAAGCAACTCACGCATTCAACATATATATTATCACTATCTAAATTTTGTATTATAAAAGCTGATGGAAACAATTTTGACCCACAAAGGTCGCAATGTTTAGAGTTCAACTTCTTTTTCAGCCGCCGCAAGCTGTTTGACTTTGCCTGACCCGATCGCATCTAATTGCTCCTTTGTAAACCCTTGGAATACAGCAACGGATTCAGTTCTCTTTTCAGTATCCATCATTCCGCTAATCTGCATTAAGGTTTTTATTGCTTGAATTTTATCTCTATCTTGAGAATCGCCACTATCTACAATATTTCTCATTTGTTCTAAAAGGTACAAAGGAGTGATATCAGCATCCACAAGTACTTTATCTATTTCATCTCTAATCAATTTCTGTATCCTCTTTGCTTTTAATAAAATTTTGGCTTGACCTTCCGCATAACGACGATTGTCTGTAGGATAAGCTTTTAAAAAAGCATCTACTATGTTTTCGCCCTTAGCCACAAACTGAGCAAACAAAAACTCTCTTTGTGTGGTTTCCTTTTTCTCAATCTTGTGTCTATAAGCACTCTTATCAGCCAAGCCAAATGAGTAAAGATTCTTTCTAGGCTCTCCTTCTATCTTAACTTTCTCATCGCAAACAAAAGTTCCCAGAGGTATCCTAATATAATTTCTAACTACTTTGTTAGAAGCGGATGCACGCAACTCCCCACGTTTCAATACCTGACAAACTTGTCCATCGTCTGAAACTACCCAGCTACCCTCGGTGCCTTTCCTCCAATTGCTGACAACATCACCACTAGGATTGTACCTCTGGAATTCTTCAACATTTTCATAAATCGGATGATTTACCTTTTTTATTTTTCTGGTAATCATCTATTATTCAATATAAGCTGTTTTACACATAAAGTCAAGATTACTTAGCCGTTGGACGTATAAGAATATTCTTTTCAGACATATTACTTTTGCCACGAATATGTGGAGACATACAGCCACCACAATAGTAAAGCTCATATTTACTTGAACCAGTATAATAATATTTACCAACATTAGTTAGTGAATCACTTCCACAAGAAGAACATACATTCTCTTCCATCATGATCGCAATATTAGGATGACTAGTTATGTAAGGTCTAAGTTTTAAATACATTTGCTCTAAACCAATAACATCATGTTTATTATATCTCTCCATTCTTTTTAAAGCCTCTGTATCTCCATTCATACAGTCAAGCCATAGTTGGAAATCTGTATCTAGCTTTTCTTGTACACCTAATAACTTAGTTATATAATCTTGTTTATTAGAAGATAAGGCAAATTCTTTTCTAGCTACCTTCAACGTATCTACAGTCTTATAAGGCATAGGCGGCATAATGTTATTTGCAAGAAATCTTGCTTTTAACTTTCTTAAATCAAATCTATCTCCATTATGAGCAATAATAATATCAGCTTCATCAAGTAATCTCCATGCTGACTGTAGTATTCTTTCGTCATTTCTATCAATAGCTTCCTTTGAAGTCAACACATCGCTTAATACTTCATCATCATACAACCATTTCGCAGACCAACTAAGTACATACCAATCTATTACTTTACCATCAGCATCTTTCATCATATTATGTGTCTGTATATATTGATTACCTAAGCTCCAAGACCACACTGGTATAGGGGTAGTCTCAATATCCAACATCAGTATCTTTGGTAGATTACAGATATCCAAGTTTTTATAAGGTTTACCTAAACGCATTGACTCGATTTTCCTCCGAACTGCCTTCAAGGTACGACTATATCCATTTACAGATAACTGTTCATAAATATCAGACGCTTTCTTATTTGTATTTTCATACTGCCTAAGTATATTAATCTCTTGTGTTGACCACTTCATCGTTTATCTCCCAGTTTAACTAAGAAAAAAGCAAACTTTAAAATATAAGATTCTATTAATTTAAACAATTTCATTATTTACCCCAGACTTTTTCAGATACTAGTTGAGCTATCACACCATAGATAGATAAATCTTTGAATGCATCTAGATATGTTTCATCAGCAACAGCATTCTTTCCTCTATGTTTAATAATAATGTTTTTTAAACGACTTACTTTATCGTTCATTCTAATAACCAAAGCAATCAATGACATCATTCTATCATCTTCTTTATCTAGATCGCCACCAAGTGTTATGTTACCGCTGCCATAGTCATATTGCTTTCTACAGAATAGCTGATATTGTTCATTCGTTATCTGATTGAACCTCTTCATCATTTCTGGATATGTCTTCTCTATCGCTTGTATTACTTCTTTTTCTCTCATTTGACTCCCTCCCCCAGCCCCAGGCAGGCGACGTATAGTACGTAGCTGATGCTCTAGATGGACTAGGCTTTTTAATTACATCATCTATAATCTTTTCTAAAAACTTTATCTTCTTCGGACTTATCTTTTTCATTATTTAATTATTCCTGGTACGACAACTCTGTTAAAATAATTACATTCTTTATCAATGGTACATTCCTTCCCAGCTTTTTTAGAATCAACATACATAACTAAGATGCCACTATCACTACGCATATCACAACCTAGACATTTACCAGCATTCCAATTGCAGCAATGCTTAAGTGCATCTTGTTTTTTATAATTTCGCATACACTCAATATAAGTGGTATACACTATTTTTGCAAGAACTATTATTTTACTTGACAATTATGTATATAGTCCTTATATTGTATATAGTTACTCTAAGAGAATATTATATATATATAATATATATTATATATACTACTAAAGAAAAAAGATATTATAAATATAATATCCAAAAAGAAAGGATTTTTTTATGACTTGGTTTTATTTGCATTGCTTGGCTGCTGTTGTTGTATTGATCGCTGATGCTAAAGGAACATTGGAACCATCTATAATTGCTTTTGAGAAAAAAGTAGGTCTCTATGTAGAACCAGAAAAACAAACGGAGTTAGAGGATGAGCGTGAAAGGAGATAAGAGCAGAGTTACCGATCATACTCGTTATGAGAAAAATTATACAAAAATATTTGGGAATTGGGTAGAAACAAAAACACCAGTTCCAAAACTTGAAAAGAAAGAAAGGTTGAAGAAAACGTAAAATGAAAAAGATTCTCTTTGTGTGGTTCTTTTTGAATGGATGTAGTCAGCATCCAGTTACTTTGAAGGATATTAGTGGAAAACAACACATTTATAGCAATATTATTGTGAATCAGAATAATTGGTGTGAGCTGCATGAAAGATGGGAGCTTGTAGAACGTCCAAATTCACATAAAAACTAGTAAGTTGGTAGATATACTCGAAGAAAGCAAAAAACCTCTGATTTGGTACTAATTTGGGACAAATAACACTATTCCTATATAATACTTATACCCTATATTCTATAAAAAAGAAACTTACACTCCTAAAT
>Ga0208450_1001233_pt1 | contig 12338 bp, 10 predicted proteins | sample MalvireepMed_908_FD_184249 | JGI IMG/M metagenome (GOLD analysis project Ga0208450, IMG submission 184249) | Marine viral communities from the Global Malaspina Expedition - Malaspina viral metaG DeepMed_908 (SPAdes) (version 2) | ecosystem: Environmental > Aquatic > Marine > Oceanic | place... | reverse complement strand
CAAGGTAGGAGCCTCCTTAGAGGATGTAAGGGTGAAATCTTGTAAGGCCTTCTTCATCAAATCCAAGTCGTTGGCATCCACCACGTCAGGCGACTTGAAGAGCCGCTGCAAGGCCGACTGAGCAGCGTTGCGTGCAGACTCCACGTTGCTCGTTGCGGCGGTGATAGAAGACTCTGAAAAGTCCAGTTCATCAGGAACTTTGACCTGTCGCGTCTGTAAGGGATCGTCAATAGGATCGGACAACGTCATCTCTCGACCCGGTTCCGTCTTCTTGACCTGACCCCCGAACTCATAGATCAGACCCTCCTCGCCCATGTCACCAAATATTTCCCGTTTCACATCCGCGATGTCTATCGGCTGCCGGTTGTCGCGCAACTGCTGACGTATCACACCTACCTGATCGCCCAACTTCTTCTTCTCTGCCCGCAGGAGGTCTCCCACTTTAACGACGGTATCCTCAGAAATCGTCTTATCGTCTACCGCTTTAAGGAAGGCTTGACGCTGTTTCTTTCCTTCAAATCCTGCATTAAACGCCTCAGTCACCGGCCCCGCTTCTCTCCCCGTAGTAATGCCTAAAGTTTCCACTCCCACTTTAGCGCCCATCCGCCCGCTCTTACGAGCTACAGCACCTGCGCCCTTACCTGCGCCTACAATGGTGGATATGGCAGGGTCTGAGGCTATGTCTGCAACCTTAGCAGCCTTGCCTAAGGCTCCAGCCAGCCTGCTAGCACCAGCGCCCCTGGAGGCCAACTGGAGGCCTTTGATGCCAGGAAAGAGGATGCTGGCAGCGTTGGCTATGCCGGCCGTAGGGTCTTCCTGCAGTTGCTCTGGAGAAAAACTCTCCTTGAACTCACCAAAAGCCTGCCTTGCCAGGTTTACGTCAGGGTCCTTACGATTCTCTTCTTTGTCCTGTATAATCCTCTTTCCTACCCCCCGGCCTAAGGCGAGGATGCCCTTGCCGGCGGCGATGGGATCATCTATGACTGCTCCCAGTTCAGCGAACCTGTTTCCTAAAGATGTGGGAAAGTTGCCGGCCGCATTGCCCAAGGCCCCCACCATCGACTGCCCCTCTTTTCGCTGGAATGGCGCCGCCTCAGGGTCAAAACCCACACTCCCCATCTGTTGAAGAAAGTTACCTTCCTCCTCCTCCTCATCCGGGAGGTCATAGCCCATCATCTCTTTCCACAGTTCCTTAAATTCTGATGAGGCCATCCTACTTGACTCCCCCAAGGCGCTGACGCCACAAGTCAGAGACGCCTACCTTGATGTCAAACTTAGGTGATACATAAAAGCCTGATTGCCGCACACCCCCTATATAGCGGGTGCCTGAGTCTTCCAACTCTCGCATACGGTCAGTCATCGCTTGCTGGGCAAATATCCAACTGTCCCACCGGTCAGGGAACAGTTGCTTATACGGTTCCACGTCCTGCGCGGACAAGACCCCGGACTGAGCGGCGGTAGCGGCGACAATAGCCAACCTAGCCCCCTCTGCATCTATGCGCGACAAAGCTCGTTGCCCCTCTGGTGACGCCGCCAAATTGGTCTTGCCTATATACTGCTTGTTTTCATCCACCAACCGATAGAAGGATATTAGCGCGGCCTGTAGGTCGGCCCCTGCCCGCACCGTCGTCTCCTGCTGACTTGACATATCCCGACCAGCAAACGTCTTCACGTCAGCGCCCAACCCAGATAGAATGGGTAGTATCTCCCTTTGCGTTATCTCGGGAAGACCTCGGAAGGTGTCAGGGTCATCTACAAACTTCTTCGCCAACGAAACCATACCTGCATGTTTTGGATCTATCTCTGGATTCTTCAAGTCGAAGACTCTCGCCTGCGACAGGGCACTAGCATCATCCGCAGACCTTGAGGTCTGTTGTGCCCCTACAAATCCTGCGGCCTCTCCCGGGCTAAGTTTCCCTCGCTTAGCCTCCTCCACATGTTCTGGTATCTGGAAAGGGTTCTGCGCCGTACCGCCTGCCGCACTAGGATTCAGCCCAACTGACGGTCCTGAAGAAACATTCCTAGCTAAGGCTTCTCGGGCAAAGACATCTTCCCCCCTAGCCTTACCTAAGGCCAGTTCCTCTAATTCTTTCCCTCTAGTCAGTGACTGGAACGTATTGTAGGCTCCCAGCCCCGTATTGGCGGCGGCGATAGCCTTCAACAGGCCGGAGCGCTTGGGCTCTACCAGGTTGGGCTGGTTGTTGGCCCTGGGCGACAGCGCATTGATAAGGTTGGACATCGCCATGGCCTTCTTATTCTTCTTATTCGCCTTGCCGATAGCCCTGCTCTCAAGAAACGACTGTGCCAGTGGTAGGCCTACGCTGAGTAGTGGTAAGAGTGCCATATTATCTCCTATACCAAATTCGCAAGCCGCCGGAACTCAGCGATCTCTGCCGGCGTAGGCCTGTAGCCCGGCTGGTTGATCTTAGCCCTGAGGGCATCAAAAGCCTGCTTGTTCTGATTGCCCCGTGGATCCTGAAGACCCCGGTCGCCTAAGGCTCGGTCTATAGGTGACTGGTCTACCACAGGCCTTGCTGGTGCCTGGTCGATGACTGGAGCACCTACCAACCCCTTGCTTACCCGCTGGCCTAATGCATTATAACGCGTGTCATCTCCTGGATCTCTGGTATCATTGTTGTCGACAAAGGTGTTATCAACCTTCAGAGGATCACGCTCTCCTGGAGGAGGTGGTGGAGGAGGAGGAGGTGGTGGAGGTACGTCGAAGCCCAACGCCTTTCGCATTGCGTCGTTCTTAAGGTTAAAGGACAACGCCTTCTCTATGTCATCACCGGGGGCAGGAGACTCTCTCGCGGCGAGGACCTGCGCTAAGGTATCCAGGTCCTGCTGACGGGCTACCTCGCCCCTGCCCGCCTCGAAGCCGCGCTCATCCAAGCCGAAGGCTTTGTCGAACTGCCCTCCCTGTTGTCTCATGCGTTCACGCTCAAGACCCTGACTCTGTCCAAAGCGGTTGGATATATCACTTAGTTCTCTGCTCTGAAGGCGCTGTGACTCCAACCTTGCCGCTTCCTGCTCCGACATGCTTCTGTCAAATTGACTGCCTTGCTGACCTAACTGAGCTTCAAACTGACTGCCTTGCTGTGCCATACGCTCACGCTCAAGACCTTGGCCCTGACGGAAGCGGTTAGATATATCACTTAGTTCCCTACTCTGAAGACGCTGAGACTCAAGCCTAGCAGCCTCCTGCTCCGACATGCTTCTATCAAACTGAGAGCTTTGCTGACCCAGTTGAGCCTCAAACTGGCCGCCCTGCTGCGCCAGCCTCTCACGTTCCAGTTGTTGCCCTTGCCGGAAACGATTGGATATGTCGCCAAGTTCTCTTGACTGTAGACGCTGTGCTTCCAGCCTCGCCGCCTCCTGCTCTGCGAGGCTCCTATCAAACTGGCTACCCTGTTGGCCCAACTGCGACTGAGCGAGGGCCTCCTGTGCCTGCGTAGCTCTACGCTGTTCCTCCAGCGATTGGCCAAAGCGGGAAGAGACATCACTCAACTCCCTGCTCTGTAGGCGCTGTGCTTCCAGCCTGGCGGCCTCTTGCTCGGCCAAACTACGATCAAACTGAGAGCCTTGTTGCCCCAATCGTTCCCTCTCCAGTCCCAAGCCCTGACCAAACCTGTTGGATATGTCAGACAACTCCCTCGACTGTAGCCGCTGCTGTTCTACCCTGGCAGCCTCAGCCTCATTCAAGGCCCGCTGTCCCAGCGTAGACTGCCCGTCCAGTTCGCCCGTCAACTCGCCTGCCTGTAGCCGTTGCTGCGCCACGCGTGCCGCCTCAGCCTCTGATAACGCGTCACGGGAGACGTCCAGAGCGCCCCTGCCCAGTTCCTGCTCTAAGCCGAAACGCTCCTGTGCGCCTACGCGCTCACCGAAGAGGGTCTTGCCCTGCTCACGCTCCTGAAGGCTACGTGCTAAGTCTTCCTCCACACCCGCCTGCTGTATGTCTAAGGCCCTGGAGCCTAAGCCTAGCTCTGCCTCCAGACCCTGTCGCCGTAGACTCTGATCGCCTAGAGCCAAACCCTGCTGACCCTCCAGTGCCTGAGCCCCTAAGGTCTGGGTGCCTCGCAGGTTTCCTGTAAGCTCACCCTCTCTCAAGCCCCTGTTGGCCTGGTTCTCCTGGAAGGCTATCGCCCTATCCAAGTTCCTACCACCCAACTGCGCACCCAAAGCGTCGACGTTGAGTCGGCCAAGGTTGGTCTGTCCAGCGAACTCACCCAAGACGTCAGCGGAAGCCCCGGCACTAGCACCACCGCCGATGACACCGAAGCGTTGGAGGTCTTCTACCAACTGGTTGCGCTCTTTGCCGACATTCTGCTCAAACTGAGCCCTTAGAAAGGCCGTCTCTGGGTCTTCGCCTGTCTGCCCTACGTCAGATAGAAGTCTTTGTTGTAGTGCCGCCTGCAGTGGGTCCTGTGCCGCCGCCACCTGCTGCTGACCGAACTGCGTACGCGCCTCTGGAGTAGTAAAGTCAAATGTCTGTGCGTTCTGGATCTCGGTAGCCTGCTGCGCCTCTGCCGGCCTCGGATCCTGTAGTCCTCGATCACCCTGAGCGAAGTCGGGCACGGGGCGAGGCAAGGCCCTGTCAGGCTCAAAGGCCGGTAGGCCAGTGATAGGGTCTATGTTGCCACGCTCTGGCTCAAAGCGCTCAGAAGGGGGTAGCGGAGGCGTCCCGTTAGTCGGTGGAGCCGTAGGAAGACCGGTAAAAGGGTCTACGCCCGGAGGCGCTGTCGGGGCGGGTTGCTGACCCGGAAACGGCTGCTGGGGCGTACCATTAACAGGAGATGCTCCGGGGAAAGGTTGCTGTGGTGTGCCGTTCCTCGGGTCCTGAAGGCCTCGGTCTCCCGGTGCTACAGGAGGGGTTCCATTAGGTTGGCCTGGTTGAGCGAAACTCGGTACTGGTCGTGGTGTAGGCTGAGCGAAGTCAGGTACAGGCCTCTCCGCTGGCTGAGCAAAGTCGGGTACAGGTCGTGGGCCAGAAGGCCTCTGAAGGTTCCTGTCAGGAGGTGTCTGGGTTCGAGGGTCTACTAGACCCCTATCCCCAAGGGCTGCGTCTATGGGACGCTGAAGGTTCCTATCACTGAAGGGCTGTATACCCCCACCCTGCATACCCGCCGGCAGAGGGCGGGGACCGGAACCAGAAGAAGCCGCGTTGTTGATCGCCGGTTGAGCGAAGCCCGGCACAGGTCTGCCCTGTTGCTGCTGCTCAAACATCCGCTGCCTTGCGGCCCTCTCCGCTGCTATCTGCGGGTCATTCTCAAAGGCCGCACTACGCTCTTCTGCGGACATACCCGCCGTTCGCTGGCGAAAGTCATTCAGTAGCGGATGCTCGTTTATCGACTCATTCCGAGCGAAATTGGGGACAGGCCGAACTTGGGGACGGTGGAGGTTGAACCTGTCACCACGGGCAGGCCTCTGCAGGTTCGCCCTATCACCCCGCTGCTGCATCAGATCCCGTGTCAGTCGCTGGCGGTCGTTAGGGGCGAAGGTGGCCTGCTTGACCTGAGCATTACCACCAGGATGCCTCAGGCGATTCCTGTCGCTCTGTCTGGGCCGCTGGAGATTAGCCCTGTCATTAGGAGGCGCCGCAGGCCTTCTGAGTCTGCTTCTGTCGCTGCTTATCGCTGCCATAGCTATACCGTTACCGCGTCTGTGCCGAAGCGGATGACCAGTTCATCACCCCTGTTACGTATCGGCGGGGACCTGCGGTTCCCCTGTTGACTGCCGTTCTGTTCAAAGGCCGATTCCAAGGCCCTGCTCATACGCTGGGACTCTCTGTCCGCCTGCTCTATGTCGCCCTCCTCTTCCAGATATAAGGAGGTAGCGTGGTGGGTGATGACGTTCTCTACCACACGAGGGATACCCAAGGCCCTCAGTTCGGTGCCGTCGTTGGCGCTGGTCCACTCGTCGATGTCCGCCAGGTACCTTACCCGGATAGAAGTCGTAGAGTTAGCAGGGGTACGCCAGAGGCTTATCAGATACTCCCCCGTAGTCCCTACGTCTATACCTCCGAGGTATACGGCCTCTATCGTCCCCGAGTCGTCCTGGTCCGGGTCTATCTGGTCATACATATCCGTGCCGATGATGTCCAGCGGACGGTTGTTCGTCACGTCCGTGAAGCTGAAGAAGCCAGTAACGTTAGTAGTAAAGGGGGTGTAGTCTCTTGTCCCCGACACCGTAGTAAACGTCGTAGTCTGGTCCAGCCACCACCAGTTGGCTAAGGGCTTGACCTCCGCCAGAGAGAAAGACAGATACCCTCTAGCAAAGTCCCTATACTCTTTGGTGTCTACGTCCAGACCTACGCGCCGTATGACCAGGTCCATAGCCTCACTGAGTAACATCTATGCCTCCTGTAGACCCCCACCATCAGATACGAGAGCGACCTCACTCAAGCCTTCCGTATTCGCCGGCAGTTGCGCGTTGAGAGAGTCTTCCGCGACGATGTCGAAGCGCACCTTACCGTCCAGCTTCTGACCGGTGATCGCTTTGTCGAGCCACTCCTTGTACCTCATCGACTTGATCGGATTACCATGACGGTCCTTCAGCGCCCCCTCATGCATCAACGCCCCCTCTGGCGTGTTGACGTCGTCAACGTGGTTGGTACAACGTCCCGAAGGCGCTACATACATAGGGATATAACCCGGAGGCTTGGGGCAGAAGTCGTTGCCGTGACGTACCTCTACACCACCATAGACCTTCAGCGCCGCCTCATCGTCGTAGTTGCGTACCCACTCACCCAGCGGCAGTCCCGGCAGGGGCGGGAGACCGATGGCCTTTCTCACCTCTGGATCCTGGAGTTGCTTCAGAAAGGCGTCCTTCTCCTCATCACCTGTCGTAGGTGTCTTGTCCTCCTCCAAAGGCTCCGGTATAGACTCCTGAAGCTCTTTGACCGCCTGGGGGTCTACCTCACCCTTCTGTGCACCCTTCGCCTGACCCATAGCGTCAAAGTTGGGATCCTTCTCTATCGTCGTATTCTTAGCCATCATATCTCCTAGGGTTTAATGATCCGGGCAAGACGTATGCCCTTAAACTGCTCTCGCCACGTAAGGGCCATGCCCGCCACCTTAGCCCACTGCCGCAAGTCAGGGAAGTCACAGTCCCTGACACGCTTTCTCGTTCCGTTGTTCAAGAGGGTAGCCACCAGCATCTGCCCGCCGCCCCTGAGGTGTTCTGACGCCTTGCTGACGATCTCCTGAGGGTCGCGCACATGCTCCAGCAACTCACCACACAAGACGTAGTCAAAGCGTTCTTCCGAGGAGAAGTCTTCCACCAGACAGTGGTGCATCTCCATGCGCTCGATCATGTCCGCCGGTACACGGGTAGCCTCGGCCTCGAAGACGTCGATACACTCCCTCGCCGGCTCTATGCCCACCACCCTGTGTTCTCTGTAGGAATACCATAATAGGTTGCCGCCCGTAGAAGCCCCCATATCGAGTATGGAGGTGTAGGGCTTTATGCCGAAGATCTCCCAGTAGTAGCGATGACCTACCCACTGGTTGCGAGGCAAAGAGGCCTGGTGGTCCACGAAGTCCTGGTAGGCCTCTTTGGTGAAGAGATGATCCATGAAGTGTCGGGAAGAGGCGTCCCCCTTCCCGACCTCCTTTAGTTGTCCTTACCGTCAGAGACGGAGGGACGGTGCATCTCTACATCCGCGATGCCGCCAGAGACGGCGCTGGCACCTTTCATGCCCTGGATGTAGTCGCCAGCCACGTCGGCATCATCAATAGAGCCGGCGGTAGCCGTCAGGTAGCAGTCGGCATTGTCAGCGAAGCCGGTGAGCGCGAGCGCCACACCCTTACCGCTGATCTGATACCAACCGTTCTCCGATGCCACCGTAGCCGCCATGGCCGTAGCGATAGGACCTACGTCGTCGGCGACAGCCAACTTCGTAGACCAGTCGTCGGCGTTGTATACGACCACCTCACCGACCGCCGTTGAGGCCAGCCCCTGGAGGTAGATGAACTCGCCTACACCGCGATCATCGGAACCAACGTCTACCGCCAGAGCGATCATCCCCAGAGGGGCCTCTTTGTCGGTAGAGTTCTCGTTGATATCCTGATCACAGGTATAAGCACCTATGAACTGATAGTCTCCTGCCATGATCAATCACCTTAGTTCCTTTCTACCTCTATGGGCAGAGTTAAGGGGTCCATTGGCTTGGTCCCCGAAAGGTTCCTACGCGCCTGTAAGAGCGGTAGAGACAGCCAGCCTACGCCGGTTGTCGGTGGTCTGCTGTACCCCGGCGACCTTGTAAGCCAACTGCGCCAACTGGCCGTTTGACTGCAGAGTCACGAAGGGTGTGGTGGTGAAGTTAGCCTGACGCAGCACATTGAGCTTCAGGTGCCTCTTGTCGATGTAGTAGCAATGCAAGGCCGCCACGTCGTTGTCAGCGATGAGGGTACTATCATAAAAGGGCGGGTTCATCTGTCCGCCGATACCACGGGCATTCTGTGTCGTGGTACGAGCGTAGCCCTGTGACGACAGCGCCTCCCGGTAAGCCCGGACGATGCTGTAGGTGGTGACGATGTGAGAGACACGGCCACCCTGGATACGTACCAGGTCGATGACGTCGTTCCAGTGGTCGATACCGTTGAAGATGTTGGTAACGGTCTGGGTGGTAAACGTCACGGCGCTGGTAGACCGCTGGCATTCCCAGGCGGTGGTGGTAGCGGAGTTGATGCCTCCGATAGTAGCCCCCGCCGCGTCGGCCATGAGGTCCTGCGTCCCCAGCATCGTCTTGCCGGCCTGTGCACCCAGCGCGTCTTCGTTGATCGCCTTGACCAGCGAAGAGGTAGCATTGGTGTCCAGATACGACAGTTCGTCAAAGACCTGCTCCGGTCCTGAGTTCTCCCAGTCTTCCGTGTCCGAGAGGATAATCGGTACCGCGTAGTAACGCCGCTTGTAGTGGGCGCTCTCCACGGGGTCTATCGGGCTCTTCGGCAACACATCGTAGGTGTCAAAGGCTGTGGCCGATCCACCGCTGGTGGCGACGCGAGTACTTATCTCTTTGCCGCCACGGTCGGTCATCTTCAGTCCGGCCTGTCGGAGGAGGTCTGTATAAGCATACTCCTCAAAGAAACCGTCCTGTACTTCAGGTCGTATTGTCCGCCTTGTCGCGGACCACCTGGTATTCCATACTTCTGAGGTTGTCTGTGGCATGGTTATGCTCCGCTATTTAGTTACATGGTTTCAGCGATAGCTGAGATCGCCTCTTGCGGAGACAAGGACCCTTCCTGGGGCGTCTGTGCTGTGTTGCTCTGCGTCCTGACCTTCTTCTTCGCCGCCTTGCGGTGGCCGTTCTGCTTGGTCACCGCCTCCTCCTGAGCCTTCGCCGGCAGGCCATGAGCCATGGCGACAATCTCTGGGATGGTGTAGGGTTTTTGGGTCAACGGGTTGGGCTTACCCCACAACGCCCGTATATGGTCCCCAGCGGCATCGGTCTTCTCCGCACCGTAAGCCTCGTCCGAAGCCTTCAACTCCTCGTTGATAGCCTTAGACTGGGCCTCTGTCTGTGCGGCGGTCATCTGCTGTGTAGACGCCTGTGTCTGCTCTACGACAGGCTGGAGGGTAGCCACAGCCCATTTCAGTTGCTGCAGTTCCGCCTTAAGCGTCGTGTTCTCCTGCTGTACCCCTTGAATGACGGAGAGGCCTATGCGGTCCTCTTGTGTCAGGTCAGGGTTCTGTAGAGCGCGGCCTATAAGGTCATCCGATTCGGGCTTCAGCGCCGTAATGAGTTCCTTCTGTTGGTTCAGTTGCTCCTGCATCTGAGCCTGAGAAGTCTCAATACGCTGCTGATACTCCGCCTCCAACTGACGACGCTGGTCGGCCAGGTCCTGTGTCTTCCGTGTGTAGTCTGCTAACCGTAGACCCCCTTCTGGGCTGTCGGCAGAGTTGGGGTCAACTGTCTCTGTGCTTTCTGGCTGTTCTCCGTCGTCCGAAGAGACCTCGCTCTGGTTGTCCTCTGCCTCAAAGTCCGGGTTAGCGAACTCACTGACAGGGGCCTCGGCAGGCTGTTCCTCAGTGGCGGGAGAATCCGTCAGCAATCCTTCTGACATGATCTATTCTCCAAATGGGCTATAGGTTTCCATCATGGGCCTGTTGATAGACCCCTCGTGTGTCCTGCTCATATCTACGTCGCTACGGGCGTACATCTTCTGTCTCAGTTCCTCCACCGTGTCCGCCTCGATGACCTCTACGTTTGGATCGCGCTCTGTCCGTGGCGCGTTCTCTCTGTTGTAGATGTCTTCCTCTATCTCTTCTTTGGTCTCTGGCGGCAACTCCACCCACCCCCGCTCCTTCAGCAGTTGCTGCTTGTGTTCGTAGGACTCTATGACCATACCGAACTGAGGGTCGAACTCACCATACTTACGGCCCGAATGAGAGCGGTGGATCTGGTTGCCCTTCGTACTAGCCCACGTAGCCTCCCCACCACAACTGCAGGTAGTAGAAGTAGGTCTGGGTGGTTCGTAGAGATGGTCGAAGACCTTAGCGCAGGTACCGCACTCGAACGTCCATGTAGCAATCACGACAGGGTAGCCTTTAGGGCGCCTATCTGTGCCGCCGTCAGGATGTAGACCGTAGTGTCGGACTGGTTGGCCTCTCTTGCGCCCTCGAGAATGGCTAGACCAGGATGCTCAACCTTTGCGGGTTTATCCTCAACCTTTGCGGCCTTCTTCTTCGGTGGGGCCTTTTTGGCCGGTGCCTTCTTTCTAAGCATTATTGTCCTCCTATATCCGCTACGTCGTTCTGTACTTCCTGCGACAGTAGTTGAGCGTTCTGGTTGACACGACTTTGAAGGCCCAGGATCGGTGCGGAGACCTCGTTGGGACTCGTAGCACCCGATATAGCCGCCTGCTTCTCCGCCTCATGAGCGGCCATGTGCTGCTGGAACAACTGGTCGATACCCTGTACCCACTGCTGAGAGTCTAATGACCCCTGTTGAGCGGCCTGGAACTGAGCTACGTAGGTAGGATCTTCCTGATACTGGGGATGACCCTGGAGGTGGGCATCGTGGTCCTGGCCCGGTACGACGCCTGGATCCTGGCCTGTGGTGAGGATCATGTTGTTCTCGAGGAAGATAGCCTGCTGGGCCTCCTCGTTGACGTCCGGGTTCAGCACCGCCTCTGGATCGGCTATCTCGTAGGTAGATGTAAGGAACTTAGCGAGGGCTTCGTTGTTGAATTCCGGTAGACCGTAAGCCCTGTCGAAGAACTCGAGCGCTTTGCCCATCTCCAACTGTTCGAAGAGGGGTCTTGTAGATCCGGCCTGTACCGCTACGCGGAAGTTCCAGTGGAAGTCGGCGTTTCTCAGAGCTCTGGAAAGTTGCTGCTCCTGATTCCCGGCGACGTTGACCTTGAAGAACTCCGGCTCATACCTCGGATCGCCCATGATCTGGAAGGCGTTACGGACGATCTGCTCATAGGCGAAGCCTACTCTCGCTTCCATCCACTCTCTGAGCATAGAAGAGGCGGCAGCTACAAGACCGGCCTCTGTCGCCGTCTTCTCGGACGAGTCGCCCTGACCGCCAATCTCTGATATAGCCGAAATCTTCTGGATGTACATATTGGCGCGGTCTTCAAGGCCATACTGTTCCGCCGGCACCGAGCCATACTGGAGTTCTTTGAAGTTGTTGATGTCCACGACGTAGTGGAGTTCGCCATCATCGCCTCTACGTATGTCATCCGCCAGATTGGGATTCTTGGACTGCTCCCCCTTATTGACCAAAAGCTGACGCGCTGTACGCTTGAGGACGGCGCTCTGTCTAGAGACGGACTCTATGACGATGTCTTGAAGATCTTTGAGATACTCCATCCTCGACGTCGGGTTGTAGCTGTCATACGAGTGGTCAAACTTGAGGGGGACGAAGGGGAAGCCCTGCTCTACCAAGAACCCTGAGCCTTCCTCGCCCTCCTCGAGGTTGAAGACCGGCTGACCCTCCTCATCGAACTGAGGCTCGGGAGGATCTGTAAACGGGTTCATGACCTGAGGGAAGTCCATATTAGCGAAGGGATGAGGTATGTCCTGGATCTCTTCCTTGACACCTTCCGCGAACATGATCTGGCGCTTGTTCATGCGGTCATGGATGCGGCGGACTTTGACATTCTCACCGTTGAGGACCGACTGTCTCAAGGCTTCCTGCTGGGCCGTGTCGCCCCGTGCCTGCATGGAGTCACCAAAACCCAACTCGTCGTTCTCGTCTACCTGAGTGGCTTTGATCTCCCGCTTATGCTCTATGTCCGGGTCGTCCTTCAACTGCTTCAGCGGCACCCACATGGTCTCTATGATGTAACGGGCATGGCCGAGGATGTGGGGCGGACATTGAGGATCTA
>Ga0208450_1001232_pt1 | contig 12339 bp, 22 predicted proteins | sample MalvireepMed_908_FD_184249 | JGI IMG/M metagenome (GOLD analysis project Ga0208450, IMG submission 184249) | Marine viral communities from the Global Malaspina Expedition - Malaspina viral metaG DeepMed_908 (SPAdes) (version 2) | ecosystem: Environmental > Aquatic > Marine > Oceanic | place... | reverse complement strand
TTTTGAAAAAGGTTGGTTGATTGCTCAACAACTGGAAAAGGAAACCCCCAATTGTCAACGTGCAGCATTTAATCGTGGTTGGTATTACCTAAGACAAGGAAAACTTTTAGAAGGTCACAAACTTTTAGACCAAGGACGTTTTGAGGATGTATTTGGTAACAGGCATATAGGTACTTCCAAACCTATCTGGAACGGAGAAGAAGGTACTGTCCTGCTTAACTTGGAAGGTGGGCTTGGCGACCAGATTAAGAGTTATCGTTTTGCTTTTGATTTACAGGAACGTGGTAATAGAGTGGTGATTTCCTGTTCTTCTGAATTAGCTCCCCTGTTTGCAGAAAAGTTTGCAGTAGTGGAACACGATGCAGCATGTGGAACGTACCATGATTACTGGCTTCCTTCGATGTCGGCAGTGGTTCCTCTTGGGTACGAGTATGAAGATTTAAAAGGAACTCCGTATATCGAGCGCACTGCTGACCCAATACCGGGACGTATAGGGGTTAGGTGGAGCGGGAACCCGGAGTTTGAACATGAACAGCACAGGTTCTTCCCCGCTGATTTAATGTTTGATGCGGTAAAAGGATACGATTGTATTTCGTTGCAGAGAGACAAAGATGCAGAATTGAAACCAGAGTGGATGAAGCAAGCTCCGTTGGACGATTGGCAAACTACCAGAAAGTCAATCAGTCAATGTGAGTTAGTAATAAGTTCCTGTACCAGTGTTGCTCACTTAGCGGCAGCGATGGGAGTGAAAACGTGGATTGTGGTTCCTGTTTTGTCATATTACCTGTGGGCGCTACCGGGAGATGTGACACCCTATTACAATAGCGCCACACTCTTCCGCCAACAGAAGTACGGAAGTTGGGAAGGGCCATTTATGAAGATTAAGGAGCAACTGCAATGTATGCACACGTTAAAGACGATGGCAGCGTAGATTATCTGGGTGGCTTACCTAAAAAGTGGGGTAATGTATCTGGTTTACATTTATCAAAAGGTGATGACGAATATCTCAAGACTGTTGGGTGGCTTCCAATAGCAGAAACATTTGCTACTCCAACCTACAACCAGACATTTGACCCAGATGTAATTACTGTTGAAGAAAACAGAGTTACTTTGGTACATCGTGTAAGAGAAATGACCCCAGAGGAAAAAACCGCACGGGATGAGAGTCATCTAAGACATTTACGAGAGAGAAGAGATGAAAAACTTGCGGCTTCCGATTGGACGCAAGCATTAGATCATTCTTCTCCTTTAGCTAATGATAAGAAAGAGGAATGGGAGACTTACAGACAAGTTTTAAGAGATTTACCAGCAACAACAGATATGCTGACATGGCCTGATTCGTTTACTTGGCCCACGGAACCGGAGTAATAGAGTATGACTGATGGAAATTATTGTCGTTGAATGGACCGACGCGGCGGGCTCCGACGGGGCCTGGTCGGAAAATGCGGACGACCTGGAACCGGCCAAGATCACCAGTGTTGGGTTTTTGGTGAAAGAAACGAAGAGAGCAATCACCCTGGGCCAAAGCCGGGATGATAACCGACCGCCGAAATTTGATAATCTGCTCGCAATCCCGCGGCACGCAGTAACACGGAGGGCGCCACTTGTAGAGGTTTGATATGGTCAAGAAATTTGTACTCGCATCGGTCGCTCTAGCGGCCTTTTTTTTTGCCGTCCCTCTAGCACAGGCGGCGGTTTCTCAATCGGATGAGCATGAGCAACGCCAGTCCGCCTCACCGTGCGGCCAGGATAAGCTGCTCGAAGGCATAACCCAATTCTTCGAGTATCGGTGGCAGGCGAAGTTTGTTGACCTTGGCCCTGGCCCGACGCAGCGATTTCTGGAACACAACAGCCTGACGGATGCTGAGATTGCAGTGGTGCGCGTGTTCCATAGCCGACACCAGCCCACGGTGGCAGTGGTGACCGCCAGGCGCTTTACGAATTACCTGGACGGCAACCCCATCGTAGACGTCCTGTGCATTGTGCCTGCCCTCGGCGGTGGTCTGACGTGGCAGTACGGCCCACGCGAACTAGAGGCGATTATCGCTGTGCCTGGACATGACACATAATGGAAGGCTTCAGCTGGCTCACACAATACTGGCACCAAATTCTGGCGCTGGGCATCCTGGTTGTTTGGGCTACCCGCACTAAAGAAAAGCTGTCCGAAGTCATCAAGGATCTGGACAGCGTCACGCGGCACCTTGAGAAAGTCAGCGACAACGCGGAAACCACGGCCAAGGATCACATTCGGCTGCAGGCGAATTACGATGCCAACCTTACTGTGATGCAGAAAAATATTACCTCACTCTGGCAAATCATTAACTCCATGCGTGACAGGGAACTGGACAAAAGATGACCACAAGAAAAACGCCCACGCAGATTGCGCTGGCAGCGCTGGACCGGATCGACCGACATGAAAAGGAATGCGGTGAACGATGGAGAGAGGCGCATACAGAACTTCGCGCTCTGAGGGAGCGTTGGGAGAAATTGGCCTGGCTCATCATTGGCACCCTCGTAGTCGGGATACTTACCGTTGTTTTTGATTCACTTTTTTAAAAGGAAATAAAATGGAAAATTTAATTAGTTGGTTTGGCGATCTTCCTGCGTGGCTGACCGCTATCACAACAATTGTGACTGCCGCGACTGCGGTCACTGCCTTAACCCCGACCAAGGCCGATGACGCTATTGTGTCCAAAATATTATGGGCGCTCAACCTCGTCGCAGGCAACTTTGGCCGCAACAAAAACGCCGACGGATGACATGGGTAAGCCTACTACGTGGACTGGTTGGTCTTGCAAAGGCACTGACGGGGCTCTTTCGTGACCGGCAACTCATCAAGTCTGGCGAGGCCAACCAGGAAGCAAAGGCGTCCGGCAAGGTGCTCGACATGGCGCGGCGTGCAAACGCTGCTCGTCGGGCTCTTGCTCACGATGACGACAGCGTGCGCCATGATCGAGCGAACCGAGACAACCACGGATAGCGCGTGCGCGATCTTTGGTCCGATATTCTTTTCGCAGACATTTGATTCCGAGCCGACAATAAAAATGATAAGAGAGCATAACACCAGCTGGTATGAAGTCTGTAAGCCCCGTGATCGTGTTACCGATTAACAAAATACTCACCTCCCTCAAACGCGAGGAGGGGTTTCGATCGCATGTTTACAAGGATCACCTTGGCCACGACACGATCGGATTCGGAAAACTGGTTTCAGAGGGCCACGGCATTACCGAAGCCGAGGCTGAAATGCTCCTGCGCAATGACGTTGCGCGCACAATCAGAGAAGTGCGTCGCAACTTCGGCTGGTTCCGCGACGCCCCCGCCTCCATTCAGTCTGTGGTTATCGAGGTGGCTTACCAGCTGGGCCTCCCTCGCCTGCAAAAATTCCACAAAATGTTGAACGCTTTGTCCACGGGCGACTATGATCGCGCGGCGAACGAGATTATTGATTCAAGATACTACCGCCAATGCAGAGGGCGGGTGACGCGTTACGCGGAGCGCCTTCGTGGCAAGTAGACCCGTTGACGATGAAGTCCTTGCCGCCGCCCTGGCGGCAGTACGGGAACATGGCAACCGTTCGGCAGCTGCCAGAGCACTGGACATCCCCCGCTCAACCCTCGACCATCGCTGCAACTTAGCCATAAGCCGCGGCCTCGAAGCCGCGCCCGCCCAAGAGGTCGAACTGCCGAGTTTCGCCGAGCCTGGCGACATCCCCGTTGAAGATATCCTGAACACGATGGAACGACGCTTCGAGCGTCGTGCCGCTGCCCATACCGAAAAGCAGTGGTACGAGGTCCAATTCAAGCGGTCTAACCTGCCGATCGCGCTCCATTTTATCGGCGATCCCCACATAGATTCGGGGGCCTGTAATATTTCTGCTTTGCGGTCCGACCTGTCCTTGATGAGAAACCCCGGTCCCGGGGGTGAGGACACTGGGCACTACGCTTGTAACCTTGGGGACACAACTGATGGAGATTGGCCAGGACGCTTGATGCGTCTGCACGCGAAGTCCGACACCAGCCTGGACACCGCCAGACGACTGGCAAGGTGGATGTTGAACGAGGCCGGTGTGAAGTACCTCGCTTGGATTATGGGGAACCACGATTTGTGGGGGGCCGATGCCGATCTGTTGAAGGCAGCCAATACGCACCGAATACCAATGGCGGACTGGTGCGCCAAATGGCAGCTGGTGTTTCCGAACGGCCAGCGGGTTCGCATCATCAGCGCCCACGACTTCCCCGGCAGATCCATCTGGAATAGTTTGCACTCCAACCAGCGTGCCGCCATTACCACCTCGAAGGCACACATCTTCGCCAGTGGACACACGCACCACTGGGCCATGCACCAGGAGGAACACGAACACAGGAATTTTGTCTATTGGCTCATCCGTGCCCGCGGCTACAAGTGGTCGGCGTTGGACGATTACGCCGAACGGCTCGGCCACCCGGGACAGCAACACGGCTCGACCATCTCGGCTATTATAGATCCGCAGGCCACCAGCGAGGTACGGCTAACCACATGTTTCGCGGACGTCGCAGAGGCGGCTGACTACCTGGCGTGGAAGCGATCGCGTTAAGTCTGCGCGTGGCACGCGCAATCCCACGCGCAAAATACGCGCAAAAAACTTGTGTAACGCTCGCGTACATGTTAGGGTGAACGGATACGAGAAGATACACAGGATTGTTGGTTACAGCCATTTTTTGTGGCATTTGCACACTGAACGGTACGCGAAGATACGGCCCAAATCAGTCTGTTAACCACCATGTCGCTGGTTCGAGTCCGGCCCGGGGAGCCACTTTCAGCCGATCAGGTCCGTCTCACGCGCAATCCACGCGCAAGCGGCAGGTGCAAAACGGTGGCTACGGCCACCATGTCAGGGTCTTGCAAATATAACTGACAGTTACTATATCTTCTCAAGGGAACACTTGTATAACGGAGAAGATCATGACATCACCCTTCAAGCGCGTAGAACCAAAATGGTGGTCCAGTCGTGGCTCGTGGCTAGTCCGACATGGTGGACATACTACTCAGTTTCCCCCCATCCCGGGCTCTCGGAAACCACCGCCGGCGGCGTTGGCCTTTTGCGACACCTACAACGCGGCCCTCGAAACCGGCGGTCTAGTCCTGGATGCAGACAGCGGGACAGTCGCCGCGGCGATCGAGATTTTCTGTGCCGACCTGGAGCACCGCCGCGACATCAAGCAATCCATCACCCCGAAATACTGCCGCGATACCCAACGCAACGCGCGGACATGGGTGCAAGAGCGTGTCGGGTTTGAAGGCAGGGGGCGGAACCGCAAACCAAAGTTCGCATCACGCGAATATCAGGGCAAGGAAGTCGGCAAGATGCTCGTCCGCGATCTCATGGTCGCCGACGTTGCAGCAATCTTTGCCACGCTTGATGGCGGGCATAAAACTCTCAAGAATAAAATCGAAGCGCTACGTTGTGCGATTGACCAGGCTGTTAACTTCAACTGGGTAACCAAGAACGTAGCCCGCGCTGTCAAGCACGAGCGTGCTGTGCATTCGACGACCGAAGCCGAGGCCGAGCGGGAGGGCGTACTGGAACGCATTCAAACGCCCGGCATCGCACGCCTGTGTGACGAGGTCGTTACGTTTGATCGGCCTGTCTACAAAGCCGACGGGACCGTCCGTTGCGTCGCGTGGTGCGACGGCCTCGCCGTCGTCTTTGCCATCCACACTAACCTGCGCTTTGGCGAGCAGGCGGCGTTGAAATGGAAGTTCGTCGATTTTGATAACAACCTGATCTGGGTCCGCACCGCCGTGCGCGAAGGCGACGCGGGCATCCAGACCGTTGGTGTTACGAAGACCAAGCAGTCGCGTCGTTCGGTCTTTATGACCCCGACGTTGAAAAAACTGTTGATCGAATGGAAGATGCGCTCGCCTTGGTCTGGCGACGAGGACCGTGTGTTTGTCACGCGGGACGGCAACCGGCAGGCTTCAAGTGATAACTGGCGGACGCGCGTCTTGCATCGTGCCTGCGACAACATCTCAATGCCTCGGTTCACATGGCACCAGCTGCGCCACATGTTTGCGTCGATAGCGATTGCGATGCACAAGCCGTCAAGCGATATGAAGGACGACACCTGGAGCACGCTTGCCACGTTGATGGGCCATAAGACGCCGCGGGAAACCTTCAACACATACGTGCACTGGATCAACAACCTGGAGAAGACGACCCAGTGGGGCGACGACTTTGAGGCGCACCTGCGCGGGGTTGCCTGACCCATAAAACCCGTATTTTATGAGTGTACCCCGGGGGGCCTAGAGCCCCCCTTTTGTTACATCCCCATAATCCAGATCGTTGGTGTCTCCCTGCTCCTGCAGCCACATGCTCATGCAGTCGGGATCGGAGTGAAAGAACCGGCCTGTCCCATTGATGACGAAATTGCGAGCCGTCAGGCGGTTACCGCAGTACTCGCAGTCCCTGTTTGGGTCCGCCGGTTCGTTCTTCTTCCGCCTCCGCGAGCGCCGCTGCGATGGCGAAGTAGCCAATGGCGTCTTCATAGTCATCGATGTTGTAACTCCCGCAAGCGATGCGCGAAACCTTTAGTAGTGCGCTCAAGATGGCCGCCTGACTCCCTTGGAGGCGTTGCCCCAAAAAGCTGCTCTGAAGGTCCGCGGTGTTATTCAGGTTTTCGACATAATTGCCATGCTGGCACCCACGGTCGGCGATGGTCGTCCTGACCTTTTCCAAGACTTCACTTGGCGTGCGAGCCATTTTTGAGCCTTTCAATTTCGGAGGCTGGGATGTAAAGCCTTTCGCCCAGGCGTTCCGCCTGGACCTGCCCCTTATCTATCATGCGATACAAGCGCATCATGTCCGCTTTCTTTATGTGCTGTTCCCCCTTCGCTACGCGGATGCTATTCAGGAACAAGGCTTCCGCTGCTTCGCGGGTGGAGTACAAAGCGTCAGACATCGAACGGGTCCGACTTGGACTTGTCTTCGGTTTCAATCCTACGGGAAAACGACAGACTGATCGCACCATCCTTGGCGGGCCACGCCGATGCGCCCACCTCACGCGTTTTGAAGGTGATCGTTTCGGGGATCGGCCTGGGCTCACGTCCCTCTTTCTCGGCAAGGTATTTCTCTTGGCCAAGCATCGAATTGTAAATGCTTGAGTTACTGTGGGGTGGACGATTTGATTCTATATCAGCGGAAGTCAATTCGTTTTTGATAAGCAAGCAACCGAAGAGATATTGATATTCAGCCATGTGTAGGTACTCCTTTGTTTTCTAGGATACGTGAGGTTCTTTCCGAACAGCTTTTTGCGCTGGCAAAAAGTTCGGGACGCTGCGCCTTTAATCTCTTCAAAACGGGGAGTGCTGTGGTGTACACGTCCATCAACTCTCTTATGTCCTTGGATCGTTCGATCAACTTCTTGAAGTCGTCCGTCCAAGCACGGTCGTCTTGTTCGGCTTCACTTTCATCGGGTGGCGGCGGCACGATATCGATCGGCATCATAGCGTCGGGAATGACCCTTGCCTTCCTGGCAAGCTTTGGTTTCGGCAGCGCCTCGGGTGCGGTTGCCGACTGTGCATCGTCGTCCTCGTCGCCGACAATCCCGAGCAAGGCGCACAATCCATAACGGCGCGCATAGGTGATGGCGGCCCCCATTTTCTGTGGGTTGTTCTGATCAACGCAACGGAGCGGAACGCCACCGTCCTCTAACATTTCACCGCTGGTGTGAACCAGCCGTGTCACCAGACGGTCGGGCTCGGGCTGCACCATCTGGACGATGACAAAGTTGTTCTGGCTAAGTGCAGCCTTTGCGTTCTTGAGGCATTGCGACAATGTGGCATATTTCCCATAGTTCGCATCCCCGTCTGTAAACGGGTTGTCGATACCCGATAAAGCCACGTGCAAATCTTTGTAGAAATCACTCATCGATCGGCCTCAATGATTCTGCGTGGACTTCGGGCTCGGGTTTGTTTTTGTCGTCGAGGGTGACCCCGTACCGCATCGGGCCGTCGTAAGCGACCGTCGTAATACGCCCATACCCGATCGGTTGATTGTTGTGCGCGTTCAACAACGCCACCCTGGTCTTTATCAAAAAAGTTCGTGTCTCCATTTCATTCTCCATACGGTTGCTTTTCGCCCTGATTCATTCTTACGGCGGACGCCGCTGTCTTCGATTTCGCCGAGGCGTTTGAGTTCCGTCACCCGCGGGCGGATGGACAGAAGGGACAAGCCAAGGCGTTCCGCTGCTTCATCGGCGGTCAGTCCATGTTTAGACTTGTGGATTTCGCGCAGTGTCAGACCGCGCAATCGGGCGCTGGTCGGCGCGGCGTGCTCTGCCGCATCCTGGCTGGTGCCGTCAGCCTTGGCCCCTGGCACATCCGGGTAACGGTTCACAATAGCGGCACCATGAATATGGCCCCGCAGCTGTCATCGAGCGCGCAGGTGAAAACGAAACCGGCGTAGGCCATTGCTGCAATCAGCAGCCAGCCGCAAAGATCGCGTAGGTTGTCCACCATTATCTTCCCCATATCTTGCACGCGAGTTTGAAATACTCGGGGTGCACGTTGTTCCATTTCCAGTCGTCAAATTTGGGGGTGACCATCTCGAATAACTTCTCGCGTGTGGGGCAAGCCTGCAGGATTGCCTCGCGCTTTCGTGCGACCTGGCGCAGATGATCTAGTGCTGCACTTAGCTTCGCTTCGCTCAGTGCATCGTGCACTTCGCTATCGAAAACTCTGTACCCGTTGCACCCCGCATACACTAATTTGATCGGCACATTTTCAGATTGCTCCCGCAGCCACCGCCAATAGAAGGCCACCTGCAAGACATGATCGTACTCGGGGGAACTCGGCAGGGTCGGCGGGCCCCACCCTTTTTTTGCTGCGCTTTTCTTCGGCCATCTGGTTTTCAACTCGATCACCCCGCGGTCCTGCAGGTCCAGCTGGCCGATGGTCGGAAGTTTCAATCCATCGAAACGGATGGATGCCCACTTGCCCTCCTCCACTAGATTGCTTCCGACGGTCGCTTCGCGGACGCCTTGCAGCAAATGCTCCAGGGTAAGTTCAAAGATGTTGCCGCTGATTTTCGGGTCTGATTTCGGGATCTCGTAGATGCTTTCGCGGATGACTTCCCACTTGCGGCAGTCGCCCTCAATCCACTCCCGGTGTTCGTATTCGTCGAGCCGTGACATGGCATGGCGGAACGCTTCGGCCTGGTCGACCCCTTTGGCAATTATATCGGTGACATAATCGTGAGCCATCGTCCCGCACTGTGCGGGTATTCCAAAAGGGTTGAACACCTTGGCAGGCCGTGCGACGCACTTCTCGAAAAACTCAAGATCGTCAGGCCTTGTCAGGGCGGAAGGGCTATGGTTGAGAAAATGATGTCTGACTGCCCAATCCGGCAGTAGCAGGTCGTCTATGTCTGTCACAATTCTTCTCCGTTAAGATGGCGAAGATGTAACAGATACGTATAAAAATGGCAAGGGCCGCATAAATGCGACCCTTATCAGGCGTTAAATATTGTAAGTGTCACATCGCTTTCTTGCGTTTTCGTCCACTCGCAAGTTTGGGTTTCGGCATCGATGGCTTGTAATCCTCGGCCTCTCTTTGCGCCACGCCAGGACGTAGTACGCCGCTAATGTTTATCTCGAACGAACCCTTCTCGCCTACCTTGACGTCAAAGGTTTCGTTGTTGTGCCCCCCGCCCTCGCCGCCGCGATAAACCAGCGCGTCGACGGAACACTCGTATATTTCCGCCAGCTTTAAGATGGTGCTGGCCCCCGGGTCCACCTCACCTCTTTCATAACGAAGATACGCCGCAGGCGACATCTCCAACTTGCTTGCCACAGTGTTCCCCGTCCATCCCGCTTTCTCCCGGGTTCGCCGGAGACTCGTGCCAAGGGTCAGTTTGTTTGTCATCTCCCGTTTTCCCTCTGTCTCATTTATACTTGAACGGCTACTTTAGTACCTGTTTGTTACACAAGCCAGACGCAGGCGCTTGATTGTACGGGGAAAGACTCGTAAATCGTCGAACACAAAAACAGAAATTTTGTTCGATGAAAGAAGACGACGTCCATATATCGATCGTTGAGTGGTTCGAGGTGGTCAAGCCTTTGGGGGCCGTCCTCCACCATAGTCCCAACCAAAGCTGGAAATCGAATGTCTCCTGGCGAATGAAAGAAAAACGCCTTGGGGTGCGGTTTGGTTTCCCCGATCTCATTATCTTTTGTCCGATGGATTTCTGGAAGTGGTCGCACCACTACGCACCGATCCTCCTGGAAGTGAAAACCACTAAAGGCATCATCAGCGAGAATCAGCACAACTGTATCAATGATTTGAAGAACGCCGATTGCCACGTCCATGTGGTGCGCTCGATCGATGACACCGCCGAATGTCTCACAAAGTATATGGATTTGCGTCATGTCGGGCGTGCCTGATACCGGGCACAAACAGTTCCAGCCGAACTCGATCGCCAAGTTTCGGGGTCGCAAGGGCTGGTCGCTGCAGGACTGCGCCGATGCCCTTGGTTGTGATGAGGGTTCGGTACGTGCGCTCGAAAAGGGCGAGATGGTGTTTCACGATGGATGGCAGGAGCGCTTCTGCATTGTCTTCCACTGTAGCCGAGGTGAGATCATGGCCCCGTCCTGGGTGGCACGAAACCCCGGGGTAGCCCGCAAGCGCAGCAACCGCAATCTGAAGAAGGGCCGCGGTGCCGATCGCTGGGCTGGTCGGCTGACCATCCCCGAGAAGGCAGACCCGCTGGTCAAGCGCATCTACGGACTGATGAATGCCGAGCGCTACATGATAACCAATGTTGCGGAGACCTCCGGCGTCACCCGCAGCACCATCTCCAGTTGGCGCTATGACCGCCAGCCCACGGTCGCCAACCTGCGAGCAGTAGCCAACACCCTCGGCTATGACCTGGTGCTCAAGAAACAGGACGACCCATGACCCCTGAGCCCTTAAAGGTCTTGCCGGATCTACACGACTTTACCCGCGCGGAACTTGATGTTGTTTTGCGCTGGCTCCGGCAGCGGCGTGATGTGTTGGCGTATGAACGCATTCAGATTCTGTGTCTAACAGCGGCCAAGGATGAGTCCTTACTCCCCGAGGAGGACCGGGAGCGACTGGAAAATTCACGGACTGAGGAGAGCGCGGCCCGCCGCTGCATCATCGCTGTCAAGCTTGAGGAGAACGACCGTCAAAGGCTCCTGGTGGACGACATGTTCGGGGAGTTAGAACCATGACCCCGGCGATGCCTGCCGTCAAAGAGGGCACCAAGGCCGATCTCTACATCAAGGCGTGTCACAAGCGCATCTGGGCGTTGGCACGCATCATCAACCCGGGCGTCACCGGCGACTGCCTGGAGGTGGCCGACAAGATCATAAAGGAAAAGAAGAATGACAAGGTCAAGGTGTAACCGTTGCGGGCAACTGTGCGATCCGATCGAGATGCACGGTCACACCCAATGCAGCCTCTGCGGCAGCGTGATGGAGGAGTGCTGCCAGGGAGAAACCGCAGAGAAGCCCCCTGTGCCGCGAGAGGAAGAAGATGGCGATGCTGTGGTATGATTGTAACCAGACAGCACCTACGTGCTCTGTACGACGCTCTGAGGCCCTATGATAGCGATGATAGTGCGACCTCGCCAGCTGGAGGTACTCGAGTATATCAATGAGTATTGGCTGGAGCATGAGCAAGGGCCAACGGCGCGGGAGATTGCAGCGGAGTTTGGCTGGTCGCTGGGCACCGAACAGTTTCATCTGGCGATCTTGCTGAAGGCCGGGATGCTCACCCGTATCCCGGGCAGGTGGAGAGGCGTGACGGTGACGGAAGCAGGGACGGATGCACTGGACAATGCGAAGCTTGCTGCCGCACTACGGAAGGAAGACGGATGATCAGCGTCGACGGCATCAGGTTGTTTATCGAATTGAAACGATCCGACGAGTATATGGCGGAGGAGGAATTGCTGCGGGTACGGTGTGCGGACCGGCTCGATGGCACGTTCGAGGAGGCTGTGGATAACTTGAAATCGCTGGGATTGGTCGAACAGCTATATATAGCTACAGCTAATAAAGCTCTGTCAAGCTATAAAGCTACTACAGACTCTATTACTTATCTTAAACTTAATATAGCTATAGCTATACGTAGCTGCCACATGAAACCGCCGCCGGACCCGCGCACAGTAGTGCGTGCAGTGCAGCGTGCGATAGCGGGCAAGAACTTCAACAGCAATTATCGCCAGGTGGTTGCGGGCAAGCGTGCCCGGCGAGATCCCATTGTGGAATTTGGCAAGAAAGTAAACCCGCAGGACCGGGCCGACTACTGGCGTGCGATCGGAGCGATGGATGACAATGAGCG
>Ga0208450_1001228_pt1 | contig 12355 bp, 12 predicted proteins | sample MalvireepMed_908_FD_184249 | JGI IMG/M metagenome (GOLD analysis project Ga0208450, IMG submission 184249) | Marine viral communities from the Global Malaspina Expedition - Malaspina viral metaG DeepMed_908 (SPAdes) (version 2) | ecosystem: Environmental > Aquatic > Marine > Oceanic | place... | reverse complement strand
GCGAGGGAAAAGCCGTGCGGGTCGGTCAGCGGATAGTCGAAATAGCGCATCGCATAGGCCGCCAGCGCGCGCCACGTGCCGCCGATCATGTACATCGGCCCGGGGTGCGCCGCGGCCCAGCCGGCCGAGCCGAGCTGCTTGCGCACCGCCTGTTCGAACGCTTCGGACCCGCGCGCGCGCAAGGCCGGCAGGCGCAGCGTGCCGAGCTGCAGGCTGGCGGCCTCGTGGCAGCTGTTGTCCGCCACCGAGACCAGTTCGAGGCTGCCCCCGCCGAGGTCGGCAACCACGCCGCGCGCGCCCGGGAACGCGCCGAGCGCGCCCATCGCCGAGGCGGTGGCTTCCTCCTCGCCCGAGAGCAGGCGCGGCTCCAGGCCGAGCGCGGCCACCCTGGCCAGGAATTCGCTGCCATTCGTCGCGTCGCGCGCGGCGGCGGTGGCGACGGTCTGGACGTCCTCCACCCCCAGATCATGCAGGATCAGCGCATAGCGCGCCAGCGCGGCCAGCGCTTCCTCGGCGGCTTCCTCGGGGATCGCGCCGCTATCTGCCAGATCGCGGCCGAGCCGGGCGGAGACCTTCTCGTTCCACACCACTTCGGGCGCGCGCGCGGTGCCTTCGTAGATCACCATGCGCACGGTGTTGGAACCGATGTCGATGACCGCGCGCGGCGGCTGGATCAGGCGGCGCTGCCACTTGGCCGAACGCGACTTGTTCATTCGCTCGCTCCTCCCAGCGTGAGGCGCGGGACCTCGTGCTCGGCCAGCGCCGCACCGCGGCCCGACAGCGAGGGGTTGGCCATGAAATACTGGTGGCAGTTGAACCCGCCGTCGCCTTGCCGCAGCCGGTGGTACTGGCCATCGGGTTCGAGCTGCCAGCTCTGTTCGGTATCGAGGATATTGGCGAGCATGACCTGTCCCAGCACCTGATCGTGCACTGTCTTGTTGGTGATCGGCACCATCACCTCGACCCGCCGCAGCAGGTTGCGGCTCATGGCGTCGGCGCTGGTCAGATAGACCTTCGCCTGCCGGCTCGGCAGCGCCTTGCCATTGGCAAAGGCCCAGACGCGCGAATGTTCGAGAAAGCGGCCGATGATCGACTTGACGCGGATGTTCTCCGACACGCCCGGCAGGCCCGCGCGCAGGCTGCAGATGCCGCGCACCATCATGTGGATCTCGACCCCCGCCTGGCTGGCTTCGTAGAGCTTGTCGATCATCGGCCGGTAGGTGATCGAATTGAGCTTCGCCCAGATCCCCGCCGGCTTGCCCGCGCGCGCATTGGCGATCTCGGCGTCGATCAGGCTGAACAACCGCGCCTGCAGGTCGATCGGCGACAGCGACAGCTTTTCCAGATCGTCGGGCTCGATATAGCCGGTGATGAAATTGAACACCTTGGCCGCATCGCGCCCCAGCGCCGGATCGGCGGTGAAGAAGCTGAGGTCGGTGTAGATCTTGGCGTTGATCGGGTGGTAATTGCCCGTCCCGAAATGGCAGTAGGTGCGATAGCCGTCCTCTTCGCGGCGCACCACCAGGCTGACCTTGGCGTGCGTCTTCCATTCGGTGAAGCCGTAGATCACCTGCACGCCGACGCGTTCGAGCTCGCTGGCCCACTGGATGTTGCGTTCCTCGTCGAAACGCGCCTTCAGTTCGACCACCGCGGTCACTGCCTTCCCGTTCTGCGCCGCCTCGATCAGCGCCGCGATCACCGGCGACTGGTCGCCCGCACGGTACAGCGTCTGCTTGATCGACATCACCGCCGGGTCGCGCGCGGCCTGTCGTAGGAAGTCGACCACCACGTCGAAACTCTCGAACGGGTGATGGATCACGAGGTCCTTCTCGCGAATGGCGGAAAAACAGTCGCCGTCATGTTCGAGGATCCGCTCGGGATAGCGCGGGCTGAAGGGTTCGAATTTCAGATCGGGCCGCGGTTCGTTGCAGATCGTGGCGAGATCGGCGAGGCCGAGCATCCCGCCCGACTTGACAATCATGTTCTCTTGCACCTCGAGCTCCTCGCGCAGCATCGTCTCGGCGATGTCGTCGCATTCGTCGTCGAGTTCGAGCAGCACGGTACGGCCGCGGCGGCGCCGCTGGATCGCCGTGCGGAAGTAGCGCACGAGGTCCTCGGCTTCCTCCTCGACCTCGATATCGCTGTCGCGCAGCACGCGGAACACCCCGTCGCCGAGCACCTTGAAGCCGGGGAACAGCTGGTCGGCAAAGCGCGTCACCAGCTGTTCGATCGCGACATAAATCGCCTTTTCCCCCGGCACGCGGACGAAGCGCGGCGCACCGCTGGGGATCAGCACCATTTCGATCAGGTCGGCCTGGCGCTTGCCGCGCTTGAGCCGGAAGATCACGCCGATCCCCTTGTTGGCAACGAAGGGGAAGGGGTGGCTGGGGTCGATCGCCTGCGGGGTGATCAGCGGCAGGATGTCGCTTTCGAAATATTCGGCCAGCCAGTCCTGCTGTTCGGCGGCCAGCGCGCTGGCCGGGGCCAGCACGATGCCTTCTTCGGCCAGCAGCCCGCTCAGCCGGTCGAGGCTCTCCTGCTGGCGGTCTTCCAGCCGCAGCAGCTCGTCGCGGATCGCGGCCAACTGCTGGCGCGGGCTGGCCCCGTCGATCGCCTGCGTTTCGATCCCGCGGTTCACCTGGCCTTCCAGCCCGGCGATGCGGACCATGGTGAATTCGTCGAGATTGCTCGCCGAAATCGACAGGAAGCGCAGCCGTTCGAGCAGCGGGTAGCGTTCGTTCTCGCTTTCGGCGAGCACGCGCCGGTTGAACGACAGCCAGCTCAGCTCGCGGTTGGTGTAAAGGTCCTGCGCGGCGGCCGGGACGTCTTGCGCTCCGGCATCATTGGCCGGCGCCTGGGGGGAAGTTTCTGCAGTCATGGTGGTGCGGTGTGGAACATGGTCCTCGCATATGACGGTTGCGCGACAGTGTGGCCGACCGGCGCGCTAAAGGAAAGGGCGGGCGGTGGCATCTTGTTTCCTGCGGCTGCCGCATTTATGTCGCAACGCGCAATGAAGCGTACACACCTGCCTCTCAACGCCCTGCGCGTTTACGATGCCGCCGCGCGGCATCTCTCCTTCACCCGCGCCGCGGACGAGCTGGCAGTGACGCCCGCCGCCGTTGGCCAGCAGATCCGCGCGCTCGAGGATCACCTCGGCACGGTGCTGTTCCGCCGCACCAGCAAGGGGCTGGAGCTGACGCAGGAAGGCGCCGCGGGCCTCGACGCGCTGCGCGAAGGGTTCCTCAAGTTCGAGGAAAGCGTCTCCGCCATGCAGGCGGGCCAGGCTTCCGACAGCTATACGATCGCCTGTCCGCGCGAATTCTACGCGCAATGGCTGGCTCCGCGGCTGGCAACCTTCGGCGAGGCCAACCCCGATATCCGTTTCACCTTCGTTGCCGACGAGAACGCCGATTTCACCGAGGCGAACCTCGATTGCGCGATCCGGCTGGTCGACGGGCCGGGCGACCTGCAGGGCATCGAACTCGACGAGGCGCGCCGCGTCACGGTGGCCCGGCCCGCGCAGCACGGCGGCGCCCCCGACCAGTGGATCGATTGGGGCCTGCCCCTGCAGGACGGGATTGCGGCGCATGTAAGCGTGTCCAACGCGGGCCAGGCGCTGTCCTCGGCACTGGCCGGGCTGGGCAAGGCGATCCTGCCCGAACTGCTGGTCAAGGATGCGATCGATGCGGGCCGGCTCGAAGTACTCGACGGGCCGCACACCGGCACACGCGCCTACTGGATGGTGGCACCGACGCCGCAATGGCGGACCAAGAAGGTCCGCACGCTGGTCGAATTCCTGTCCGCGGAACTGTAATCCGGCCGCGCGCGGCGCGCGCCAAGCCGTCACGGCAGGCATCGCCGAAGACGGCGGCCGTTAGCGTCCAACTTCCCCCGTTCCACCCGCCCCGCGGCAGGCGCGGGCGCATGCGCATGGTGAACCGATTTCAACCGGTTCTTAACCCGCGCAGGTAAGGTGATCTTAACGGTGGGGCGGTTAGTCCGGGGCCACAGGGGGCTGGCTTTGTGAACCGTATGCTGCAAAATCTTCGTACCGACACCAAGGGCAACGCGCTGGCGATCTTCGCCGCAGCCTTGGTGCCGCTTGTCCTTGTGGTCGGCAGCGGGCTCGACCTGAGCTTCGCCTACATGGCGAAAGCCAAGCTGCAAAACGCCTGTGACGCCGCGGCGCTCGCGGGTCGCCAGTCAATGGACGGCACCAGATGGACGAGCGCGAACGAAGCGGAAGCCGATAAGTTCTTCGACTTCAACTTCCCCGAAGGAACGCTGGGCGCGCGCGACCGGGTCTTCAACATCGCCAAGGATCCCCTCGACAACACGCAACTCCTGGGTGAGGCAAGCGCCACGATCCCCACGATGCTGATGTATATCTTCGGCTATGACGCAATCCCGATCGAGGCCGAGTGCAACGCCAAGCGCGACCTGGGACATAACGACGTGATGCTGGTGCTCGACACCACGGGGTCGATGGCCCAGCGTCCCTCGACCGGCGGCAGCAAGGACAAGATCGAACTGCTGCGCACGGGCACCGCGGGGCTGTTTCGCGCGCTCGACGATACCAGCAACGGCTCGATCACCCGCTTCGGCATCGTGTCCTATTCGCACACTGTGAACGTCGCGAGCAGCCTGGGGAATCACGATGTCCTCAAGGACCAGCTCTACGCAGGCGAGGAATGGGAGCAGACCGTTTGCTACCAGACCAAATCCGGCTGGTGGTGGCAGACTGATTATTGCACGACGAACACCTACGACGACGAAGACGATGCCCCGAGCCGCGGCTATAGAGACCAGAGCAGTACGCGGCGGACCTATACTTACGATCCGCAGTACAAATATCCCGGCGACGTGACCGTCAAGATTGGGGACACCAAGTGGGATAATCGGCGCGGTTTCCGGGAAAGCACCGAAGGTTGCATCGAGGAACGCTCGAGTGTCGGTCAGCCGGGCAGCCCGGTAACCATCCTGCAGACGGTGAGCCAGGCTGACATCGACGAAACCGCTTCGAACAACGGCAACAGCGCCGCCTATCAATGGGGCCGCTACGATCCGGACAGTCAGAACGGCCAGTCGCAGAACGGGTGCCCGTCGCAATCGCAGAAACTGAAAACCTACGCGTCCGAAACCGCGTTCCAGAACGCCGTGAACGCCGCCACCGCCAATGTCACCGGCGGCACCTATCACGACATCGGTATGCTGTGGGGGGCACGCTTCCTGTCGCCGACGGGTATGTTCGCCTCCGAAAACCCGACGCAGCACGGCATCGTGCCGGTCAACCGCCATATCGTCTTCATGACCGACGGGAAGCTCGATACCGGCGATACGCTGTATTCGGCCTTCGGCGTCGATCGCTATCACAACCGGATCCAGGGGTCGCAGTCGCAGACGACCAAGCACATCAACCGCTTCGACTCGATATGCGACCGCGTGAAATCCACCGGCACGACCATCTGGGTGATTGCGCTCGACGTTACCGATACCGACGATATCGAAGACTGCGCAACGACCTCCGACCATTTCTATACTTCCGACGGATCGGATCTCGAGAGCATCTTCGAACGGATCGGTCGCGGGATCGGCAATCTGAGGCTGACGCGGTGAGGCAGGCGATATCCAGGCTGCGCCGCATCCGCCGGGACGAAAGCGGCGCGACGATCGTCGAGTTCGCGATTATCCTCGTCCCGATGGTCATCCTGCTGATGGGCGGGATCGAACTGGGGTACAACAGCTACGTGCGCTCGGTCCTGCAGGGGTCCCTCAACGATGCGGCGCGCCGGGCTGCGGTGGAAGCCCCCGCGATCAACGCTTCGGGTTCGACAGTGGAGGAAAAGGTCGAGAACCTTATCCGCGGCACGGTGCGCAAGGTCTCGCCGAATGCGACGGTAAACGTCACCCAGCAAAGCTATTTCGATTTTTCGAACATCGGGAACCCGGAAAAGCTGATGACCGATCACAACAGCAACGGCCAGTTCGATGCCGCCGACGGCGATTGCTGGGAAGACGCGAACGGCAACGGCCAGTTCGATACCGATGCGGGCAAGACCGGGCAGGGCGGGGCCGAGGATGTCGTGCACTATGTCGCCGATGTCAGCGCGCCGCGGTTATTTCCGCTTCACGCGTTCATTCCCACGATCAACCCGACCATCGAATTCGAACTGCAGGCTGCAGTGCGCAACCAGCCCTTCGGGCAGCAGGCCAACGCGGCGGTGATCTGTGCTTGAGATGCTGCGCTCCCTGCGCCGCGACAGCCGCGGCCTCGCCCTGACCGAGTTCGCCTTTGCGGCGCCGATCTTCCTCACACTGGTGCTGGCCGGTCTGGAACTGACGAACCTCGCCCTGGCCCACCTGCGGGTCAGCCAGATGGCGATGACCGTGGCCGATAATGCGGGCCGCGTGACCTCGGGGATCGACGAAGCCAATATCTACGAAGTGTTCAGCGGGGCGGAAGCGAATTCCAGCGCGCTGGGGTTCAAGGAAAACGGCCGTATCGTGCTGTCCAGCCTCGAGCACAACGGGCGCTCGGGCAGCAGGGAAGGGCAGACCATCGTCTGGCAGCGCTGCTGGGGCGACGATACGGCTGTCTCGTCGTCCTATGGCGTCGAAGGCGACGGCAAGAACAACGACGACCTCGAGTTCGGGATGGGCAATGGAAGCAACACGATCACTGCGCTCGAAGGCACCGCGGTGATGTTCGTCGAGGCGACCTACGACTATCAGCCGCTGGTCGACACCGGTTTCTTCGATCCGCCGACGATCCGCTACGAAAGCGCGTTCAACGTGCGCGGGCGCCAGAACAACGAGATCAGCAACACGCAGAACCTCGACGAGATGGACTGCTGAGCGCAGCCCGCGCGGTTCCCGCCGTTCCTAGCCTGCAGGGCCATCGAAATGCGCGAAGATGTCGCTCACGCCGGGCGGGTGGCGTTCCTCGCGCAGCCGGTCGAGCGCGGGAGCGACCTCGAGCCGGTATTCGGCCTGCGGTCCGTCCTGCCCGACATGCACCCCGCCGAGCCGCTTGATGAAGCTGCGCGCGGCGTCGTTTTCCGACAGTACATGCGCCCGCAGCGCTTCCATCCGGCCCGCCGCGGCGTCGATCAGCAGCGTCGCAGTGAGCAGCCGGCCGACGCCGAGCCCGTGGTAGGCATCGACCACCCCGACCGAGAATTCCGCCACCGCGTCGCCCGCATCGGGGCGCATCGCGTGGACCACGCCCATCGCCGGCTGCGCGGGATCGGTCAGGTCGAGCGCGCCCCAGGCGAGGTGCAGCACGCCATCGGCATCGAGCAATCGTTCGATCACCCAGTCGGGCGGGCTCGCCCCGCCGGAGAAGAACCGCAGGTAGCGCGAGCGCGGGCTCATCGCCGCGATGCCGGCGCGCAGGCGTCCCTCGTCGCCGGGGGTCACCGTGCGGATGCAGATCGCGCGCCCGTCTTCCAGCCGGGTGACGATCGAGGCCTCGCCGCAATCGTCCGGCGCGCGCAGTCCCGCAGGTATGTCGCCGCTGTCGGCCATCGATCCTCTCCACGCTGTGCGGCACTCGCCGCGCGCGGCCGAGCCTAAAGCCATTCGCCGCGCCGCGCCAGCACCTCCGTCGCCCAGGGAACGCTCACCCGGCCGAGCCCCCGCGCAGCCACGCCAGCGCGCCCGCCGCCATGCCCTTGAACTTGGGCCAGCCGTCCGGATCGTCCGCCAGCGGCGCGCAGGCGAGCGCGGCATCGCCGGGCAATTGCCACTTGATCCGGTGATACAGCTTCGAGCGGCTCAGCGGCGAGCGCACCAGCCACAGACCGTCGGCCAGCGGATGCCCGTCGCCATGCAGGTCGAGCGGCCCCGCGGGCGCGGCCTCGGGGTCGTGCCACACGAGGTACAGCGCCGCCGCGTCCCCGGCGGTATCGGTGGCTGCGGCGGGCGAATCGCTTGCGGTTGGCGGCATCGTCGATCTCCTTTGTAACTCAAAGGTAAAGGCCGCTTCGTGGTTCCACCTGCTTGACCGACTCGCGGTGCCATTTTACCCCGTAGGCATGACCTTGGCCTCTCCCTGTATCGGCGTTTGCCGCCTCGATCCGGCCCAGACCCATTGCACCGGCTGCGGCCGCAGCTGGGGCGAGATCGGCGAATGGACCGTGGCAAGCGAGGCGCGCCAGCGCGAGATCCTCGCCGCGGCCGAGGTGCGCGCCGCCGCCGCGCTGGCCGGCGATCCGCCCACGGGCGTGCTGCGGCTGGAACGCCGCGCGCCCGCGCACACCCCGCGCGACATCACGCATCTGGTCGACCCGATGACCGGCGGCCGCGCGCTGCAGCGCTGAACCGTTCCGCCATATCTCCGGCGCCTTGCGCATAGCGCTCAGAACGGCGGGTCCGCTTCCATCTCTGCCAGGATCGTCCGCGCGCGGCGCACCGCGGCATCGTCCCACGCGGGCAGCTGCGGCTTGCCATCGGCGTCCTCGGCCTCCCACGCATCGGTGATGTCGCCCGCCCTGGCACCGGCCGCCTGCCGCTGGCGCCACAGCCGCCGCCGGCGGAAGGTCTGCAGCGCGATCGCGCGCGCGGCGACCTCGTCCTGCAAGGTTCGCTTGATCTCGGCCACTTCGGCGCGCGCCTGCGCGGCCAGCTCCTCCCACACCGGGTGGCCGGGGCCGATTGCGCGCGCCTGCGCGCCGTAGCGCGCGGGCAGGCGGTGCGCGAGGAGGAAGCGCAGCAGCGCATTGTCGGGCTTGTCCCAATGGCCGAGGATTTCGCCGCCCGAGACGATCGGCGTGCGCGTGCCCAGCAGCGCGCGCTCCATCGCCATGTCCTCGAGCCGCGCCGCCCCGCGCTCGAGCGCCGCGTCCCAGGCACCGGCAAACCCCTCCGCCCCCGGCCGCGCGCGCAGCTTGTACAGCGCCTCGAGGCTCTTCCCGATCCGCTTGGCCGCGACCTTGACGATGCCCGTCGCGGCCAGCGTGGCGACGAAGCGGCGCTGCAACTCGGGCGTGATCGAATTGCGGCGTGGGTGAGAATGGAGATACGGTTCGAACGCGAGCAGCGGGTCGTCGTCCTCGGGTTCGTGTGTGAAATGCGCGACGGCGGAGGTGGCTTGGCGGGCGATCTTGCGCGAGGGGGTGGGGTGGTCTGACACGAGCGGAACCTCTCAAACTAGCGGTGATCCGGTCGGCGACCAGCCGACCGCAAGGGCGACCGCCCGCCGTGGCTTATGCCGCGAAGCCAAGCCGCACGGATGTGCGGCGCCCGGCGTATGAGGGGCGAAAACAGAAAACTGTGGAGTAGGAAAATGCTTTCTGGGCCGGACTGTAAGGGTTCGATGAATTACAAGAACCTAAATTTGTCAGTGCAACGTACCGCTAGATATTGCTTTCAAAGAATCTTTGACGCACTTCTTTGATGTAGGGGGCGGGAATCGTATGCCGAGCAAAGTCAAAGAAATTGCCAAAGCTGACAAAACCGCTGTGCTTACAGGTGTTGGCATGGCTATTGGTGGTAGCGTCGTCGCCGCATGGGCTCACGGATGGCCGGATAGCTGGGAAAAAACTGCTGTATTGGCAATTGCCACTACGGCCCTCTCAATTGGTACGCTCGCGATATTCTTTGAGCTGCAATTAAGACGAAGCGTTTTCACAGAGATGGCCGCTCTAGCGGGTCTCTCGCGGAAGCTTGAACGACAAGCGCTCGATGATGCGGGTACCCTCCATGGTTATGACTGGAGTACGTTTTTTCAGCACTCAACTGATATGCATATCTTGTTGCGAGACGCGCATCGTTGGACCGAAGCTCAATTGTCCACCGTTTTTGAAACTATGAGAAGGCGACCTGTTAAAGCCGTTTTTTACCTGCCCGATATGGAGGCAGACTATTTTGACACGTTGGCTGAGTCGCTCGACTTCGATACGGACGACCTTAGAAAACGCGGCGAAGATGCAATTTCAAATATTGAAAAATACTGGGAAGCATTCGACACAAAGAAAAATATAAGATCGGGTTCGAGTTTGGAAGTTAGACTGCTCGAAAGAATACCTCTTTACGATCTATTTATAACCGATAGCATGTTGCTCATTTCTTTCGGTGGTCCTGGCGGATCACGGGCCGCCGACCCTCACTACTATTATCTTCATGTGGGGGAAGAGACTGATCACCCCTTCCCTGTATTTTCCGGTTTTCTTAGTGACATGCCGAGCAAACGGCGCTTTGAAAGGGTAGCCGCGTGAGGAAATCATCGACAAGTGTGGCTCAATTCCATCTGGGGAATATCCTAGAGGAGATTAATGAGGGCGGGATTGCGCTTCCCGAATTCCAACGAGACTTTGATTGGGGGGTGCGGGATATTAAATCACTACTCGCTACCGTGTTTTCCGGGTGGCCTGCTGGTAGTCTTCTTCTACTCGAGAATGGCAGGTCATTCTTCGAACTTAGACCTATGGAAGGCGCGCCTCCCCTTGGTGATGTCGAGTTTTCCGTACTTGATGGGCAGCAGCGTCTAACCTCCTTGTATCACGCGCTTTACGAGCAAGGGAAAGAGTACTTTGCCATTCAATGGGTCCTCGCTTCAACCGTGGATGATATTGAAGAAGCGATAGTCAGTTTAAAGGGCAAAGCGACTGACAAGATCGAGACGTTGCAGGCACAGCTTGAGAATGAATTGATTCCTTTGCGTGTGCTTCAAAGTCCGACAATGTTTTTCAAATGGCGCGATGAAATTCTGGAAGTCGCCTCAATTGATAAGCGGGAGAATTTAAAGAAAATTCTGACAGATGTATACACATACAAGCTGAGCGCGATTCATGACTATGAGTTCCCTGTGGTCAAGATCAATAAAAGGGTGCCGATGGCGTCGGTTGCTCGAATATTCGAGAAGGTCAATCGAACTGGTATGACATTGAACACCTTCGATTTGATGGTCGCGAAATCATTCGAAAGAGGTTGGAACCTTCGCGATGAATGGAACCGGTCGAGGGAGGAATATCCAAACCTGCAGAGGTTCTTTGGGGATGATGGTTTGCCGCTGTTACAAGCGATTGCCTTGCTCGAAAAGGAAGATGTTCGGCAGTCAGCAGTTCTCGAGTTGTCAAAGAGGCAAGTGCAGTCGCGTTGGAGGGAGGTAAGTCAGGGTGCATCCCGAGTAGTCGAACTACTCCGAGACAGTTGCGGAGTAGCTCGCCGCGATTTGATGCCGTATTTCAATATGCTTCCCGTAATGGTGGCGCTAGAATGTCTTGGGTTGGCTGTCGATAGGGCAGATCGGTTCAGTCGGTGGTTCTGGATTTCAGGGTTCTCCGCAATCTATGATGCGGCAGCGAACACTCGCTTGGTTTCGCACTTCAAAACGATGAAGGAGGGTGGTGAGATTGATTTCTCGCAGCTCGAACTCCGTCCACTCGAAGTGTCGGAGGCGAGCAAAAAATCCAATAAAGCAGCATGGAACGCCGTAAATTGCGCCATGCTCCTTTCGATGGAGAGGGAGGCGGGACGGTTTGACGAGAGTTTGATCGAAGATATTCAGGTGTCACAGCTCTTCGCACTAAACCAGATCGAGGCGTCGTGGTCGCCACTCGACGACGACGGTGCGAAAGGGGAGTTTCGTGCAGCGGTAAACTCCTTCCTTGTGCCAAAAAGATTCATGCGACTCGCTAGTAAGAAAAACGCGGCTGAAACGATCAAGCTCCTGAGGGATACCGAATTTCGCACCTTTTGCGATGCGCAATTGCAGCGGACTGGGTGGACCATGACTTCAAATTGGCGGTCGGCCCGCGCTGAACGTGAACGCTGGATTAGTGAATTCGTGGATGAAAGGGGGCTCGCGACGTTTGTTAGGGTCGGGCATTTGTTGACGTGACCTTGACCCATCCCCCCATTAAATTTGGTGCGCCCCCATCCAGTTTATGAACCACCTCGCGTCATTTCCTCGGCGGTAACATAGAGCCGAACCTCGCCGGTCATGTCCCAGCAACCGCCTTTCTCAGCCTCCCTAGGCACCCGAGCGCCCGCCCGCTACGCCAGCACCCATGTGCAATCTCTACCGCATGACCAAACCCAACTCCGAAGTCGCGCGCTGGTTCGATGCGATCGACCAGCTTGGCGGGGCGAATTTCGGGGAGGAGGTCTATCCCGGCTATCCCGGCGCGGTGGTGGCCGAAGGGGCACTTGTCTCGATGACGTGGGGCTTCCCGTTCAGCCGCAAGGGCGCGAAAGGGCAGCCGCTCAAGCCGAAGCTGGCGTTCCTTCATCCTTGACCGCGCACCCCCATCCCACTATGTGCGCCCCCATCCGGTGCAGGAACCGCCTCGCGTGATTCCCTCACAGGGCAGATAGAGCTGAACATTGCCGGTCATGTCCCGGAGCCTGGTGC
>Ga0208450_1001224_pt1 | contig 12398 bp, 19 predicted proteins | sample MalvireepMed_908_FD_184249 | JGI IMG/M metagenome (GOLD analysis project Ga0208450, IMG submission 184249) | Marine viral communities from the Global Malaspina Expedition - Malaspina viral metaG DeepMed_908 (SPAdes) (version 2) | ecosystem: Environmental > Aquatic > Marine > Oceanic | place... | reverse complement strand
TCTACGGTCACAGGGGGTTGTGACAGGTCACCGCGGTGACAAGTGACGAGGTGACACGGTGACGTGTGACAAAGTGACAAAAAAAAGCCCCGGGCGGGGGGCCCCGGGGCTGTGGAGAACCCGGTCGGGAAATCCAGGAAGTACGAAGCTAGACCGGGTCGAATAACTTGGAAAGCGGGGTACCGTCGGAGATCGTCCACCACTTGGGATCGAGGGCCAGCGTGCCCTCCGCGGCTTGTGCGAGTATGTCCCGGGTGTATTCGGAAAGGTCGTCCACGGACATGGTGCCCTTCTCGACGCGGCTGATGTACCCCTTCATCCTCGCGTCGTGGCCCTGCACGAACAGCCTCTTGGCGTTGTTGCCGCGCCCGCATCCGCAGAGGCAGTAGGGGACAACCGGGGATTGGGCGACGGTGGTGGCGGTTTCCGACTTCTCGCGTTTGCGTGTTTTTCCGTCTTCCGCGTTGGAGACCCGTTTCGCGTGCTTGGAAATCCTGGAATTGTGGGCTTGCGCCTCCGCGACCTCTGTGGAGGCCTCCCCGGTGTCCCCGACGTCCCCGACTCCGGCCTTCTCATCCCGTTCCTTCAACTCGGCTTCTATCTTGAGAAGCTTGGATCTCATGCTCCCGAGGGCCCGGGGGTCGGCTTGGGCCTTCTCCATCTTGGTGAGGGTTTTGCGCATCTGTGCTACCTTGGCGCGTATTTCCTCTACGGTCAATTCTTCAATCTTCGTGCTCTGTGCCTGTGCCATCTCGGCCTCCCTGTGATCCGCCTCGGCGGACTTGTTGTGCCGGGAAATCCCCGACTACAAAATTAAATCACAGGTTTGACCTTCTGTCAAGTATTTGTCTAAAAGTCGGGTTTGTCCAACTGGTCCAAGAAGGCACAGAGTTCGTCGGTGGTGATACCTAAGGAGACCGATATCTTCCGGGCAAGCTTGAGCGAGGGCATATGGGCCCTCTCCGGGTTGAATATCCGGCTTATGTGCTCCACCGTTGACCCGGTGTCCCGGGATATGGCCGATCTGTTGACGTCCTCCATGCTGAGGGGGACGCTGGTGTCCGTCGTCATAGTACACCTCCAGAAAAAAGGATAACACAGACTTGAGGGCCAGACAAGGGGGGACATGAGGAATACTTGACAGGGAGACAAAGGTATGTTATAATTTTATTATAACGGAGAGAACAGAGAACAGGAGGACCCAATGATAGTACAGATCAACAACCCGGCCATCGCGGCAAAGCACAGTTCGTCCATAACGCTGACCAAGGTGGGAGCGGTGGCGGGCGGCATGTGGTACTGCTTCGCAGACATGGACATGAACACCTTGGTGGACATTTACAACCAATGGGGACACGACAACAACGACGAATGGGTGGACATCCCCGCAGACGAGGACCCCGATTTCATCATCGAGATGTTCCGGGAAGACGAGGCCGCGGTGGGAATGGAAGTCATCGAAGGGTAAATACTTGACAGAAAGACAAAGGTATGATATAATTTCCATAGATCGAGCGCACACACACAAGGAGGTTGCAAATGGCACAATTGAAGAGATGGGGAGGAACATCGGACTCGGGCACGTGGTTCTGGGTGCGAAGGCCCCGGACCCGGGACAGCGAGGTCGTGGTCGGCAAGGTCTCCTACGGAGGCTCGGCCTACTTGGACGACGGTTTCGGCGTCAACGGCTGGGTGCCCGTCAAGGGCGTCTTCTACGTAGACCCGGCTTGGGATGGTGCGTCGGACGACGACAACGTCTCGCAGTTGGTGTGGCGCGAGGTCGATTTCGATCTGGAGGAAATGGTAACGGACGGGTCGGTGTGCAAACACCTTCCAGGATATGGGGGTTGTGACGGATGTTAGACGAGGGCCAGCTGATCACAGAGGACGCATATGAGCGGTACCCGCGATTCGACATCCGGCCCAACAACCGGAGATGGAAGAGCCGGGTGCGTCGTCTCGTGAATGGACACCGCGGGTTCTTCCTGATGGTAGACCCCACCAATCCCAACGAGGACATGTTCGTGGACGGGGGCGGATGGGTGTCCTTCTTGGACGAGGACGGGAACTTCGCCGCGGTAGGGACCCACATCAGGAAGATGTACCCCGACATTTGGAAATAATTATTTACCCCGGGATGGGTGACGTGTTCCCCGTTGCCCATCTCACAACAAGGCCAAGGAGGCCAACATGAACAGCACAAACGATTTCTCAATAGAGTATTCACGGGAATATCAGTGGTATTCCGTGTACGAATTTGGCGAGTACCCCCGGGGCTCCGTCCTTGAGGGGCAGACAATGAAGTCGTTCCGCGACTCCTTCGACACGCTGGAGAAGGCACAGGCGGCGTACCCGCAAGCCGAGGTCGGATTCCGCGACCCGAACAACACGTTCAACCACCTGCCCGACTACGAGATGTCGGCCCGGGAGGAGGAAGACTTCTTCGTCGAAGGTGGCGATTACTGATCGCGGGGTGGACCATTGATGGCCCACGGCCCGGGGGGGCGTCTCCCCGGCCAACGGAGACACCAAGACGGGGGCCTCTTAACCGGGGCCCCCGTTCTGTGTGCGGGCCTAGGAGCCGTCGGTCTGTATGACGTCCTTGGCCAAGGCTATGATTCCGGCGGCGGCAACCCCGGCGATCTCGTTGACGTCCTGCATGACCGACACCAACGCAATAGTCCCAAGGAAGCAAATAGCTATAAAGACCTGAGGGCGCACCTTGGAAAACAGGTTAAGTATACTCATTTCGGCCTACCTTATGAAAACTGGTTGCTCTTGTACCCCGTCGTTCAGGGTGTTGACTTCCACTGTGGAGTTGATGACCAAATCGGCACTGTCTATGTCGCCGTCGTCACCGATGCGAACATTCTTCATAGTTAGGCTTCCAATCTCGAAATAGTCGGCGTTGAAAGCCCCCGTCCACGCGTTCACGTTCTTGAGGTGGAGTTTCTTGATAAGGACGTCGCCCCCGGTTGTGGTCTGCCTGATAATTATTCGGTCAACCGTCATGTCCTTGGCGTCGTAGGTGACCGCGCCACGGGTTGAACTCATGCTGACGTCGTTGGTGGTGGACGCCATGGTGGGGCTAAACGTGTGACCCGCCGCAACCACCGAGGAGGTGGCATTGATGGTGTAAATGTAGCCCGAGGCCCAATCCATCGTTGGGAACTCCGAGTCCTCGATGACGACCTCCTCAATGGTTATCATGTCGGTGGTCGAGGTGCCCGTGAGTTGGAAGGCGTCGGTCAGACCGCCCTTGCCCAAGCTGATGTTCTCGAATCTGACCAGATCCAGCCTTGTCCCCTGCGGTATGTTGAGTTGCAAAGTCTGACTTCTGTCCGCTGGAAACTCCGCGTCCACTATGGCGTGGCCCACCATGGAGGGGGCCTCGTAGGACGCGCCCAGCATAGGGAATTGGATCTGTTGCTCCCCACTGGAAACAAGAAGGAAGAGGGACGCAAGAAATCCAATAGCTACCGCAGACAAGGAGCCGACAATCAGCTTGCCTCCACCCATATAAATACCACCGCCAATGGGAACCCTGAAAGACCAGAACTTGGGCAGATTAAAACTGCCCATCGAGAAACCAACCTTCAGTGATGGTGTACTAAGTTTACGTTTCTTCATTCTTTCTTATCTCCTTCCTTCATCCTTCCTACTATTACCCCGGCGGCGGCCGTCACCGGGTTTGCGAATATGGCGAAAGCGACCAGTATTATGTCAAGGTGTGGTGCCACCTCTGCTGGCCTCGATGTCACTTTCCAAACGATGATTACACCCAAAGCCACGAACGCTAAGAAGACGTCAGAGAGGCCCGACTAAAACTATGGTCAAAAATTCCGAACCAGTAAGTGTGGTCTTGGTCCGGGCTTTTAATTCCACAATTTCTTGTCGGGCCTCAATTAACTCCTTTTCCAAATCGTCGCGATCCGCGTCTTGCGTCATCTATAGAGAGACCACAGAATAAAGCAGTTCATGGACAGCGAGAGAGAGATGAGCACCAAGGACAACCACCCGAATGCTTCCACTCGCTTGACCGTTTTTTCCAGGAGGTGCACACCGCCGCATCCGTGATCCCGGATGAATTGGAGGCCGCTTCTCACCTGTAGTATGTCCGTTGTTCTTGGCATCAGTCCCTCGCTTCGACGAGCTCCCCCACATCCTTGACCGCGCCGTTGCTCTCGGCTTTCTCCAGTTCCTCAACCCTTTCCCTCATCTTGGCCTCGCTTTTCTGTGAGGTGAGAATGCCGAACTCCAACTCAGTTATTCGGTTGTTCTTTATGTTCAACAACTGTTGAAGTGTCTCGATGGTTTCCTCTGGTGAAACCTGTTGTTCTTGCTGAGTCATAAGACCCTCCTATTCTGCGGGCGTATACGTCGGTGGCGTTGGTGTTACTTCTGCTGTCAATTGCTTGTCAGCGGCGTGGACAATCCCATTTGCCGCAGAGTTCGCGATATGCACAGACCAAGTATCGTCTGTCAGGTCGGGATTATCTTCACCCCCACGATTCCTGTTGAGCCATGCAATCGCATCAACCCTGACAGCACTGAGAATCGTTGCCGTCTTAGCAGTTCCCCCAGTAACCTGTACGGTGATTTTTACATCTCCAGTTGCCATATCTAACTCCTATGTCGCTGCCGTGAATGTTTTCGGTGTCCATGAGGCAGCAGCTTCAGCCTGATGATTAGCCTGTGCCAGTATTACCTTAGCGAGCTTGTTGACCTCAAACACCTGCCACTCAGCATCAGTATCTATATCCTCATTATTCCCTTCCACATAAGCCCTTGCGAGTACCCTTGTAGCAGAGTCCAGTACAACTGACTTGGTTACCCCACCTTCCACCGCTATGCTGATAGTCGTATCACCTGTTGCCATTACTTCGCTCCTTCAAGGGCTAGTAACCTTGTCTTTAATTCTGTCACTTCTTCCTGTAGTTCCATCTGTCTCTTATATCCCTGCCAGATTGCGCCGTTATGGAGTTTCTGAAGACCTGTTACGTTAAGCAAGCCACCATTCTCCATAGTCTCACCAAGCACACCAGCATCTATAAGGTCTTGCTCATTATATTGAACAAAGTCATCCCACTTGTCTCTAATCATGCCCTTAAACCCTGCCGATGTCTTGGCGTGGTCTAATGTCCTAACCAACTGGGCATCGTCATAATTATCAGACAATGCCCCAACTGAAACATCCCCAGTGTGAGCATTGGTAGTTGCATATATTTGTCCATCTTCATCTACCAGAAATACAGTGGCATCAGTATCACCGACTCTAGCACTGATATTAAAAACATTTCCATTCGCTGCTATATCTGCCAGACTATTATTATCAGCATGTTCACTAACATATATCTCTGCAAGCCCTCGTGCTGATGTGGACTTGTCTGTTTGTGCAGTACCACCATAAACACCCAGTTGGAAGGCAGGACGTTGTGCCACATCTTCCATCATTACATTCATCCGCACTCCACCACCTGAAGTGCCTGCAACCATCTTCTCAATAGTGAAATAGTCATCTATCTCTACGTCACTACCACCTGCTGTGCCTGTTGTCAATCCGTGGTCTACATCAGAGGACTTCAAGGCAAATGCTTGGTCATCAGCAGCACCCTGATTGATGGTCAGCCCTGTGGTCATGTTGGCGTTGGCGGTTTCGTTTATGAATAACGGACCAGTTACAACATCTTCATATGCGTTACCTCCACTGAGAAATACGAATTGCGAATTGTTATACATGATACGTTCCGTATCATCAGCATCGCCAATAGCAAATCCCCTAGTGGCAGTACTAGCATCAATTACCCCATCAAACCTGCTAGTGCCTGAGTCCACATGGAGGGCAAGTCCCGCACCCGCTTGGTCAATCTTGACGGCGGTTGTACCACTGGCACTGGCATGGGCTTGGTTGAAGTACACCATGTTTCGCGTATCGGTACTACCAGTTCCACCATATACCCTCAAGATATTCCCTGTGGTAATGCTGGAAGCCCCACCTGTCTGGACATCCATGACATAGCCAGTTGTGATGTGGTCTCCCTTAACTCGCATATTCGCTGATGCCACGCCACGGTCAAATGTTACCGCAGGAGTTGTTCCCAGTGTATACCCTGCGCCTATGACGAGGGCGTCTGCACTTTGGTCCCAACCGATGTGATAGCCCGCAGTATTGGTCTCAAAAATAATCTTGGAGTCGGCATCTGAATCAACACCCAGTTGCAGGGTCGGGCTGATGCCACCCGACAGATACATACTGGCGGCGGTAGCGGTACTCCATCCAAATGTGTCTGTATCTTGTTTATAGTTAAATCTGCCACGGTTCTCGTCATTAACGTCACCGAACCAGATTTGTCCATATCCAGCATTGCCAGATATCAGGGAAAGTTGCACACCATCGCCTGTTGCTGATGAATTAACAAGCGTCAACCCTGTCGAAGCGTCTGGAGTAGCAATAGAACCAGCATCGACATTTATGCGTGTAGCCTCAGAAATTGTTACGCCACCAGAACCTGTAGTCTGGAGAATGATACCGTCATCACCATCTATGGTTAATACCCCTGAACTAGTAGACCAAGTTGAGGCCTCTGCTGCTGTAATTGTGATGGGTGACCCAGCTATAGTTGCACCAAGGTCACCATCATGGGTGATACTGAAGCCATCATCATCTCCCATCTTAAAAACAGAACTATCAGAATTAAGAGTTAGGTCATCAGTAAGTGTTAAGTCTGTAAACTGAGGACTGTCTCCAGTACCAACCCCGATAGAAGTTCTAAGGGTTGCACCGCTCTCAGCTACAGGGTCAGTAGTACCATCTCCAACTATCATCTCACTGTCTGCAAGAACTGCCATAGCTGTGATGGCACTTGCACCAGAACCCAGAAGGACACCGCCGTCTGTGAGGGTCGAAACCCCTGTTCCACCGTAGGCAACTCCGACATCGGTTCCCTGCCAGACTCCAGTTGCTATCGTTCCAACTGTTGTCAGGCTAGAGGTCACAACGGTGGATGCCAGAACCGTTCCCTGCAGATTATTGGAATTGACTTTTACGCCAGTATTGCTCGTCCCTGCATGGGTGTGACTTGACGAACTATCCAGAACGTCCGTCCTTAGATTGTTGTACTGTGCCGCTGTTGCGATATCACCTGTTGTAACTGCACTAGATGCCGCCATAGCTTAACTCCATTTGTTCATTCCCCATCTCATATATCCCCATCTCCCTGCCGCCGCCCCGACTCCCGATTGGGTAACATGGATTGTCTGGTTGATTACAGTATTGCCCTGGGAGAACCTGTATGTAAACCCGTCCACATAGGCCGAGAAACTCAGGCCCATACCGGATTCGATAACATGAACCCTGTCACTCAATCTGCGGTGGACGATATTCAGAAGGGTTGCCTTGTCATGGTTGATAAGATCCAGGCGCATTCTAACAATCGGATCTTTCACCCTGGCAATCCGGTGGGCCGCAGGGATAGTTGCCAGACCCAGACCATCGAAAAAGGTTTTCTCCCTGGTTAATCTACGCTCTCCAAAGGTTGTGATGGAATCGGAATTTTCAACCTGAGTGATGCCCTTATTAACAGTGTTTAGAGTTGCCAGAAGGTTGAACTGTAATTTCTTGATATACCCCTGACTTGCCGAGGTGTTCGTAATCGTAGCCTTGGCATACTGACCGCCATAAACTGTTGTTGAGGTGTAGGTGCTTGACCAGTTCAACAGGGAACCCGAACCATCTGCCGCCGTGTTAACCTGGATCAAGTCCGATGAGGTGGGACTTGTGACCGTATTGGTTGACCCTGCGATTCGGTGGGCATAAACTTCATCGTTTGCTGTTCGGTCTTGAGCCTTGGCAATAATGTCAATGGTTTCCCCTGCGGATATGGGAATGCCCCCTGCAATCGCACTCTCATCGACATAGGATGCCGTCCCGCTTGTGAGAGTGTTGGTGTAACTGGCGGTAGATAATGCCCTCTTATATCCAAACTGGGCAATATTATAAACTCCGTCCACCCCGTCATCGTAGGCAAAGCCAGTGTATGCAGGGTTTGTTCCATCATACTCATCATTGTAGATACACGCCGTGTCCTGGTGAGTATCTGATTCCCTGTGATTGTGACTCTCAAAGTGAATCATCCCATGACCGTCACCGTAGATAAACCCATCCTCCGAGTCCTGAAGGATAAACATGGTCTCCAGAAAAGTCAGGCCATTGAGAGTGATGACGCCCGTGGCGGCATACGCCCCATCCTCACCCGTGCATTGGTAATAATCTGCCGCATCATCTTCTATTGTTCTGGTCTGGTCTGCATCGGCAGTTCCACTCTGCAATCCAGTGGACATCATAATTGAACGGAAGGGAGTCCCCGATGCCCCTGCCAGTTTTATTTCTTCTTGGTCATTGATAAATCCAAAGTTCTGGGACAGCTTCAAATCCTCAAACAGGTCGTAACCCTTGAGATAGCAATACTGCATGCCAGATGAGGGCCTGGGGCGAATCTCTTTCAGGGTTCCTTTAAAGAGTGGGCGAAAGCCGCCGAAATCGTGGAACTTCACATCAGTAGCAGAAGAGAAAGCGATAATCCCATGCTTGGTTGCCTTCTCCATATCGAGACTTGTGGAGCCTGTTGCCAATCTTAATACCTTGGTATCGTCAACAAATACCGAGATCCTGTCGCCGTGACATCTCACCATGAGGGTTCGCTTGGTGGAAGCTCCCCAGGTATATGAGGCAAAGCCGACAGAGGAATCAACACCCGCAACAACCTTCCTCAACTCAATCTGGTTCGATGCCAGGGCCGTTCGCACGAAAAGGTAATTACTGGTATCCACATATCGGCAGATAATCCCTGCATCATGGTTTGCTGTGGTCCCTGCCGAGGTGGTTATTTCCGCTGAGAGTTCGACATCGTAAAGAGTCAGATCCAGAACACCGTATGAAGTCGCCCCGGTTGTCAGTTCCGCATATCCGTCAGCGTGGCATTTGAATGCTCCTGTCGGAACTGTCCAGGTGAAGTCGGCGTCATATGGAACCGCATGGCTCGTGAGATTGGTTCCAGTGGAGTCGGTGAAATTGTCGTAGGGATACCACATTCTGCAAACCATAGGCTTGCCAGATGTAAGGTTGCCGTACAGGGCCCCTGATTCTTTTGGCGGGGAATACAGGTTGTCATTGTTGTTCAGCTGGACGTTGAGAACCGAACCGTTCATGTAATCGGTGGATTCTTGTCTGGTATGAGTGAAGGACATAGAACGGGTATCGTCTGTGATGTCGTCATACGTTCCAGTGAAATTACCGTTATTATCCCAATCCACCATGACCCGAACATAAGCCTTTGTCATTAAAAACCCGCCTGGGTTCTGAGAACCTGTCGGATCTCCCTGGTGATGAAATCGCTGAACCTCTGCATGGTTTGTTCATCGTCCATGATGACGGTGCCGCCCTCTGGCATCATCACATTTACCGTAACCCCACCACCAAGGCCTCCCCCTCGATTTAGAGGAACAACAGCCTCTGGCCCCCCTTCACCTATCATGGCAAGCGTTGGACGGTTTACGATCCCACCCTCTGCCAGTTTTGGTATTTCTGGAATATTCAGACTGAAGGACTTACCGCCTAGCCAATCGGGTAGAGAAAATCCGATACGATTGACGGCCTTAATCAGACCGTTAAACATCGTAAGAATACCGTTCACGATACCCTTGAACCCGTCAGTAATCTTGTTGGTATCCCCTGTGAATATGCCGACAATCAAGTCCCAGATTCCCTTGAGAATCTCAACAAATCCGTTAAAGAATCCGATAGCCACATCAAGTTGCGCCTTCATAATCCCACTGAAAAGCGTCCAAGCCGCTCCGAGTTTATTAGTCATAAAATCATCAAAAGGTTTCCAGAGGTTTTCAACGAACATCTCCCATGCCTTTTTAAGAAGGCCGAGAGCGTTGCTCATATGCTCCTTGAACCCTTCTATATCTCCAGAGAAAAGAGCAAACATTCCTTTGAAAAGTTCAACAATTCCTGCAACTACATCCTTGACAACTTGTTTCAGGTATATCCAAGTAGGGCCAAAGGTGTCTCTCAGAAACTTATCTATTTTATGAAGGGTCTCATTAACAACCGCCATGATGGCATCCCAGTTCTTCCATATAAGAATTGCCGCCCCTACAGCTAACGCAATACCAATGATAATCAACCCTATGGGAGAGAGGGCAAGGCTGAGTGCAGTAGCGGCGGCGGCTCCGAGCCAACTGGCGACAGTTTGTAATCCTGTGACAACCGTGAGGGCCGCAGTCTTGATAGCCGCCCCCATAGTCGCAAGGGAAAGACCGCTCATCATACCGGAAAGGGCGGCGATTCCGGCAACCATCGAGGGGAGGATTATCACTATAGGCCCGATTGCCGCCATGATTCCGGCCAGTGGCTCCAGGGCGATCTTTGCCCTGTCACCGAGCATCTTGAATCTCTCTCCGGTTGTGAGAGTTCCCTCGTTCATGGCATCGACGGTTCCCTGGGAGTTTGCCAGGGTATCGCTCATTTCCTGTATATCAACCGTGCCGTCCCTTATGGCAACACTCATCCTCTGTGCGCCCTCGGCACCGAATAGATCTGTGGCCATATTCAGGGCTTCCGTATCGGAGGTGGCACCCTTGATATTCCTCATGGCCTCCTGGAGACCCTCTGACATATCAGTCGTGCCGGATGCCGCCATCCTTCTCATCGCCGCATTCAATCCGGGCATTACTCTTGATGCGGAAATACCCGCCCCTTCAAGTTGGCCCATCAGGGCAATGGTGTCATTCATACCCAGGCCCAGGTTCCTCAATACGGGGCCGAACTCGGTTACCCTGCTTGTTAGCTGACTGATTGGAACACCTGTCATCTGGGAGGCTTTGGCGAAGCTATCCATAGTTGCCGCCGCCTGATCTGAACTGACACCAAACATATCCATCGAGTCGGACACCTGTTTGATAAGTGGCCCGACCTCAGTGCCAGTGATACGGGAGAGATCGAGGAACCGTTTTGTGGTTAGCTCCAGGGAATCACCAGACAGATCAAGTTCGGTTTTAACGTCTGCAATGGCTTTTGCCACTGTATCGAAATCCTGGGGAACTGTTACCGCAACATCCCTGAATTCCTGTTTTAACGCCTCAAGCTCTTTACCTGTTGCACCCGTTCCCGCCGTGATAGTCCTGGATGCCTTGGTGAAATCGTCACCGATCTTGACAAGCGCGAGTCCCGCTCCGGCAACGGCCAGGCTTACACCCGCAACGGCCTTGGAGATCTTCTGAAATTTCTCAGCCGACCCCTTGGTGTCCGTGTTGATAAGGATATTGACTTCATTGGCCATCTATTTCGTTTCCTTAGTGCCAAGACTTACCAGGTGGAGCGTTTTCAACAGACTTACATCCTCTCTCAATAATTCAGACGGCAAAACGCTATACCTCTGGCAGATGCCGTCAATTAACTCTGCCTGTTCCAGAGCCAGAGGTTTAGTTATGGGTTTTCCATCCCTGTCCGATCCCCCGCCGACATGAACCCACTTCAGGATGTCGGCCTCTAACCTTCCCCCGATGATGCCGCTTCTTCTGCCCAGGAGCTGATTATTGCCGTGCATATATTGGGTGGAAGTGAAAGAAACCCGTCCCCGGTGGACGGGATGCTGTGCGCGTCTTCATCTGCCAGGTTCCATTCCAGGATAATGTCGTCGCCGAATTTACTGAACCCCTCACGGGTTTCCTCTGTGCTTGCACCTTCCCCGAGCTTCTGTAGCTCAAGGAAGGTAGCAATATCAACGTCGAGCCTGGCACGGATCTCCGCACCCTCAAACTGGTGGCCCTGGGGGAAAGTCAACAGAGCCTCACGCCTCTGAACAATAAAAGAATGAACAGAGGATAAAGCCTGTTTCTCCCTTACCACTAAACAGTGCCCCAGGTGGGAACAGTACCGCTCTGAAGATTCAGAGTTGCCGCCCATGTCAAACCGCCGTCATTACCCCTTGAGAGGTTGTAATCAGCAACCAGACATTCGGCCTCAAGTTTGGGATAACCGGATGTATTTCCACCCACTGCCAGGGTTACGGTTCTTGTTCCTGACTTGGTTTTGAAAACGTCGTGAGATTTATTGCTCGCCTTGTCAAAAATACCCGACAGCGAAATCGAAAGATCTCCAAGGCCGATCAACCTTTCCATAGCCGATTTGGAGATGGTTGTGGAGTCCAGGAGATTCTGGCTGTTCCCTATCTCATAATTGGTTATGTTGTCCGATATATCTCTGGCAGTTCCCCCGCTGTCGTCCACCGCTATGTAGTCACCTAATCCTGACTGTTTAGCCATAAAATTCCTCCTAAGAAATTTCTTAAAACCTTGAAAACCCGACTGCTATTTTTGCATTGGTAAATGTA
>Ga0208450_1001222_pt1 | contig 12413 bp, 13 predicted proteins | sample MalvireepMed_908_FD_184249 | JGI IMG/M metagenome (GOLD analysis project Ga0208450, IMG submission 184249) | Marine viral communities from the Global Malaspina Expedition - Malaspina viral metaG DeepMed_908 (SPAdes) (version 2) | ecosystem: Environmental > Aquatic > Marine > Oceanic | place... | reverse complement strand
CTACTATAGAGGTGGGGACAGACGACAAGACGATCAACAATGTATACCAGCTTGACGGAACAATAGGTATCGGAAAGAGTGACGGGTTCTATCGCTACATGTCGCTTGAGGGGAACAGGTTTGTCAACGTGTATCCTGGGGCAGAGTCTGCAGCAGATTCCGACAACTTCTCCCGTGGACTCATGTACAACGGTTGGTTCTACACGACAATGAGTGAGGTAGGGCTTCTCAGGTATAACGGTACGTTCTGGCAGGACTTGAGCCATCTGCTCAGGAGTCCTGGCTTTACTGAGTTTGGCAACAGGGTGAGGGCGTTCGGTACTGACGGCAAGTCACTCTATACCCTTGTTGAGTCACTCGACACGTCTTCTATATCAAAGACGATGTGGCTCTATGCAATGAGGGAATATGCAGGGGGAGAGTGGGATGTCCATCAGGTCTGTTCTATGCCTTTGACTGATGCAAATGATATACACGTCTTCAAAACGTCTGGAGCTTCAAATAGCCATATCTACGTAAGCGGTGAGCTAACTACAGGGGAGGCCTACTCCTACAGGATGACACTGCCAAACCAGGCAGATGCACCAAGGCTTGCTGCAAATAAGGATATGGCACTGAGTGGTGATCTTATTACAGCATACTGGGATGGTGACAGACCAGGTGTTGATAAGGCGTTCAACAAACTGACGATACTGTCAGAGAGCCTGAGTTCAAACCAGACGATTACTGTCTATTACCAGGTTGACAATGATACCTCATGGACAAAAATTCATGCGAGTTATGCTGAGTTCACGAGAAGTCCACTTGAGACAGTTGGTTTTACGGCAGGGGTTACAGGTAAACGCATACGTCTGAAGTTTTCGTTTGCCTCAAATGTTGCGACAGGCAGCCCCATACTCAAGGGGTTTGCCCTGCACACGAGCTGGCGTCCCAAGAGACTGAGAAGGTGGAGAATTGTTGCCTCACTTGAGGATGACATACGTATGCTCCAGGGGGTACGTCACAGCCTTCCTGTGAACAGGATGCTTTCTAACATAGGTGTTCTGAGGCAACTGACTGAGCCTGTTATACTTGATGATATAGACGGTAACTCCCACAAGGCCCATATTGTTGAGGTGTCAGAGAGACAGTACAGGACGAGATCAGGATCGGCAGGAACGCCACGTATGAGCAGGGTTATTGAGATGGTTCTGACAGAAGTCCTTGGCGCAGGATGGGGTTACGTAAACTGGGATGAGTTCAACTGGGAATAAGGGGGATATATAGATGGCTAATTCATCAACGGTATCAAGCGGTGATCTCGCAACCGCTACGCAATATAATAATTTACGGAGCGACGTCATTGACACAAGCACAGGACATGTCCACGACGGCACAAACGGTCGGGGAGATGCACAGACGATACTCCAGGTATCGGGAACCCCTCTTGTTGTTGAAAACAGCACAGATGCTGCGTCTAATCAGGTAGCTATTTTCAGAAGTGAACGGGGTGCTAGTAGTGCCACCGACAATGATGAAATATATGTATCGTTCAACCTAGATGACGATGGTGGAAACAGCCACGAATTTGCACGTATAACGGCTATAGCATCCGATGTGTCAAATGCCAGTGAAGACGGAGCCTTGGTGTTCTATGTTGCTGATACAGATAACAGCGGTGATCTTCAGGAGGCATTCAGAATAGCAGCTTCTACAGGTGGGACGGTAACCCAGACGTTCGCCAGTAACACGTTCACCTTTGGCTCTGGTGCAGACACAGATATTGCACTGAACTTCAATGCCAACTCAGCCGATGGTGTCATCACATGGATGGAGGACGAGGACTACTTCCAGTTCTCTGACGATATCTTTATGAGTGGAACTGAAAAGATAGTGTTCAATGACGCTGGAGAGTACATCAGTGGAGACGGCACAGACCTTACGATAACTTCTAGTGCTGACCTAAACCTTACTGCTACTACTGATATAAACATACCTGCTGATGTGGGCCTTACCTTTGGTAACGATGCAGAGAAAATAGAGGGTGACGGCACTGATCTCACGATAGCAGGAAATAACATCAATCTGACAGCTACAGCAGATGTAGTCGTTCCTGCAAATGTGGGGATTACCTTTGGTTCTGGAGAAAAAATAGAAGGAGATTCAACTGACCTCACAATTACGTCTGGGGCAAAGATAAACTTAACTGCAACAAGTGATGTGGTTGTACCTGCGAATGTTGGAATAACCTTTGGTAGTGGAGAAAAGATAGAAGGTGATAACACAGACCTTACGATCACAAGTGGCGCAAAGATAAACCTGACCGCCACGAGTGATGTCGTTATCCCTGCTAACATCGGACTTACATTCGGGACTGGTGAGAAGATTGAGGGAGACAGTACAGACCTTACGGTAACTTCAGGTGCTGACATTAACCTCACGGCTACGGGCGATGTCAATATGCCAGCAAATGTAGGTATAACCTTTGGAGATGATGCTGAAAAAATAGAGGGAGATGGTACTGACCTCACTATCACTGGCAATAACATTAACCTAACGGCAACCGCAGATGTAAACATCCCCAGTGGCGTTGGAATTACCTTTGCTACAGCAGAGAAGATTGAATCTGATGGAACTGACCTTACGATTACAGTAGGTTCTAATGGTGATATCAATATACCTGCAAATATCGGTCTAACTTTTGGTGACGACGGTGAAAAGATTGAAGGAGATGGAACCGATCTTACTATATCTGGTAACAACATCAATCTCACCGCAGCAGCAGACGTTGTTGTGCCTGCCAACATAGGTATTACATTTGGAACTGGCGAAAAGATAGAGGGGGATAATACCAACCTTACCGTAACATCTGGAGCTGATATAAATCTCACTGCAACCACTGATGTAAACATACCAGCGAACGTTGGTATCACATTCGGGGACGACGCTGAGAAGATAGAAGGGGACGGTACCGACCTTACCATCGCAGGGAATAATATCAATCTCACGGCTACAGCGGACGTAGTCATACCTGCTAACGTGGGGATAACATTCGGTAGTGGCGAGAAGATTGAAGGGGACTCAACTGATCTGACCATAACATCAGGTGCTGACATAGCCCTTACTGCTACCGCAGATGTGAACCTTCCAGCCAATGTTGGACTGACATTCGGCAATGATGGGGAAAAGATCGAAGGTGATGGAAGTGACCTAACCATCAGCGGTAATTCCATTAAGATAGCAGGCAACCTGGTTCCCAATGCAGACGATACTTATGACCTTGGAAGTGCAAGTGCAGCATGGCAAGACCTCTTCCTAGAGGGCGATCTGACCATGACAGATGCAGGCACAGTCGCCACTTCAGCAGGAGCACTCACCGTAACATCGGCAGCAGCAGCCACATGGTCTACGGCAGCAGGTATCCTTACCATAGATGGTGATGACGGAATACTATTAAAGCAAAGTGGTAGCGGTGGATTGGATATTGCTGGATATGCTGCTGTGGGTAGCGGAGACGGGGGTGCTGGTCTGTTCTCCAAGCACACATTTATTGTAGACAGGAACCATACAGTAAACGCTGGTGGCTCTCAGTTATTTGTCAAGGGAGATATGACCATAGATGGTGGCACTAATGAATATGCACAAATATATGCAGGAAGTGATAGTGGGTACAATACAAGTTTTGTAATAAACAGCGGAGGAGTCCACCCATATATTTCCACGGCTGCTTTCTATGAGCCTAATATTACTGAGACTTCGGGAAGTGTAACAAATGCAGTCGTTATGCAGTTAGTTGATGCTCCAACCGAAGGTACGAATAATTACTCCCTTTGGTGCAGGCAAGTGAGCGGTAGAGCAAATTATGCAAGGTTTGATTCTGGAACAATCATAGGAAATACTACAAGCACGAATGCCCTGATAGATGATTCTTCCACGGGGAGCGGTACTGTTACCCTCTACATAGGTACAAACACGATAGATGTCACTGACCCATCTGATTCCATCCTGAAAGAAAACATTGAAGACACGAGTATTGATTCATTATCAATACTGGATCAGCTTCAACTGAGAGACTTCAACTGGAAATCCGACAACGATAATTATGGACACAGGACAGAGAGACAGTTCGGTATGGTTGCCCAAGAGGTGGAAGAGGTACTTCCTCATCTCGTGAGGCAGGACGAAGATGGTATAAGAAACGTCCAGTATAACCGGATGATTCCCTACCTCGTGAAAGCCATTCAGGAACTCAATGCAGAACTTCAGGAACTCAAAGGAGGTAACTAATGGCAGATACTGTTGTAACGATAACCGACGGGAGTGTATCAAAGAGCTTTACCTATCCTCAAGCTAGGTGGGATAAGGTTGTAGCATGGTGGAAGCGTGACAACACCCTTGCTGATACATCAGCGGAGTTTACTTTTGCTCTCAATGAATACTCAGCAATTCTGACAAGGCTGGAGAACCGTGAAATCACTATGGCAGCAGACGAGGGTGCAAGCAAGTCATCATCCCCGTCAGTGAGCTAGGGACATGCAGAAAGGGGCCACATCTAGTGTCTAACGCCATCGGGGTTCCTCATACTCCTCGTAAGATGTCTCCTTTCCGCATAATAGGCCTGGGCAACTCATGGCGTGTTAGTTAAGCCCAGGTGGTGTGGCCCTGCAATAAAAGGAGCAAATTATGATAGGAAAAATCAGACCACAGATTCTGGTAGCCATAATAAGCGCAACCTTGTTCAGTGTCTTCGCACTGTGGATAGGAATGGAAATGGCAGCGACTGAGGTAGTGACGGCAGTCATAGGAGGGATCTTCGGATTCCTTGGTGGTGTAAGTCTGAAGGTACTTGAAAACGAGTAGGGGGTGAGCATGTACAGGATCAGTAACTTCTTTGGTTTTTTGAAAAGGATGCTTATAGCGATCCTGTTAGCACCCCCACGTTCTGTGCGTTGGATAGCACGTAAGATATGGCAGGGCATCAGGTGGCTTGGTCGTAAGATATGGGAGATTATCCAGTGGACTATCCATTCTCCTGTTGCTGCATACCATAAGATTATCAAGGCACGTGATTGGTTGTTGGCAAAAGTCGAGTATCTGCAATCTGAATCTGCTAAGTGGAAGACGGCGTTCACAATCGCCAAATTGCCGTACACGTTCCTGACGAAGACGATGGGACTGTCTCCGGCTCAGGCTGCATCTTTTCTGGTGGCTGGTTCGGTAGCCACAACAGGGGTGGCAGTCAATGAGACTATACTCGCAGAGAAATCATTCACCCGTGGCGACTCAGGAACCTATGCAGCGTCTCTTATAGGGGAAAACTTACCCCTAGATGTACCAACTGAGTACGTAGAGGGTGACAATACCTTACGGATAGACCTTGGGTCTACCCCTGTAAGGGAGATCACGATTGAGAACGTCAGCGTAGGCACTGTATTCACTGGTTCAAGCCTACCATCAGGGGAAGCTAATGTGGTTCAGATATCGGGAAACCCCAACGCCTCGGGGTTCAACTCCACCACGCTAGAAATAGGTACCTTGATTTTTGAGAACAGCCGATGTAAAAAGCTGACACTAACTGACATCCAAGCTCATACCATTCTGATACAAGGGAATGCCAGTGATGGGCAGTCGATCAGCCCAAGTCCCGGGACTTCTCGTATGAGAGCCATTGGTGGTGGTCATCATCAGGCTGAAGCGATGGTCACTTCTGGGGGTACCTACGACCGTATCTGGATTCAGGCTCCTTCATCTGGAGTCAACGGAAAGATCGGTACGTTGCGATTATCGAATCTTTACACTAAAGGGGGAGATTGCGTTCTCTCACGTATGAATGTTGGGACGATGAAAATTTTACTTAACGAGGTTGGAATGGGAAATGGATTTTCAACCAAAGAGTTCACTGTAGCCACTAGTGTCACGGGTGCCAACATTACCATCATTGACAATGTTGAAGTCAGCATTTCTGAACCAGCAACAAGCTAACATGAAGGATACGGAGAAATAAAAATCAAGGGGGGAAATATGTTCTCGTGGATAAAGTCGCTTATCGTCAAGGAACCAAAACAGGATGAAAAGAGCTTCAAAGTCTATGGGGAAACTATCACTCTGACTGAGGAAGAGGTGATAGCAGCAAGACCACCACAGAACGGGGTTGTTGAGACGATTGGCAAGCTCAACTGTGGAAAGTGTGGGAGATTTGTTTCACGGGACAATGCCCATACCTGTCCTGCTAAGGGACAAAGAAGAAGCACCCAGGCTACGGCCTGAATCCCTGATCGCTGTTCTTCATAGACTGAGCCTATAGGTCTATTACCTGGGGTGTTTGATGTAGAACTTCTTCAGTGTTGTTGCTTTCTGGTACTTAAGGTTACAAGGGAAACATCTCTCTACACCAAGCCGTGCCCTGTGCCGTGGTATCCACCTGCCTTCTCTGCAGTCCATGCAATCTACATATATGTAGATCATGCTTTCTTTCTTCCCGATCTCATGGCCCCTGGCAACGTCACCAATCTCTGGCATTTAGTATTATCTTTCCTGAATCATGTCCAGTTTGAATGATATGCATGGTATATGGCACAGTTCTTCTATCTCAGATATCAATGCACCCATGAAGTCTCTCCTGTCCTTACCATTTCCAATCATGGTCTTTCTCCATGCACCTGTCCTGCACAGTATACCCTCTACCCTGAATTTTGGCCCATGCTCTCCATGAACCTTGTGCCCATAGACTGCGAAGTCAGCTATGTAGGCACTTGCCTCTCGCATCCACCTGGCAGGAGCGAAGTATATCCTTACTACATACTTCTTCGTACCTGAAGTGAGGGGCAGGTCATCTATGTCAGGGTCAATACCACCTAACCCTAACCTGTAGCCCTCACCCTTCTCTACTGACCTCGTTGTCTCCCGTAGCTTTGTCATTCTTAGGCTCCTCTCCGAATACTCCTTCATCAAGGTATGACCACAGTCGTGCAAGGCCGATGAACTGCTGCTTGGATTCCTCAAGGTTCTTCACCCTGTGCAGCTTCAGCCGTTCCTTGGAACTCTTAGGTATCTTGAGTACATAAGCACTATCTACGGAAACTCCGTATGTCTCCTCAGTTGCAAGGGCATACGCACCCTGCTGTATAGCTGATTCAGGGTACACACCATTGCCTGTCTTTATATCAATGATAGACAGAAGCTCACCCTCAGATTCTTCATGCTTATACCAGCAGAGGATATCCAGGGTTCCTGCAAAGTTATGCTCAAAGCTCATTACCTTTGCCTCAGCCATAAGGGGCTGTACCTTTTCTTTTTCCATCCACCGAATGAAGGCGTTCACTGGGTAAGCTACTTCTTCTGGTATGAATGGTTTCGGGCCGAACCCTCTTGCATGATTGATGTACTTCTCTATCACCTCATGTGCTCGTGTGCCATAGGTAGCGGACTGCCTGCGTATGTCCTCTGAAGTTGAAAGTGATATGTCAATATCATAGGGGGTTATTGTTTCGCCAGAATGATACTTCCTCATAAGTGACTCCCTTATATTCCTGTTGTTCCAGTTCAACAGGTCTTTGTGCATAAGATTGAGAACCGTGGTTACTGAGGGGAACTTGATCCCCTCATAGCCTTCCCTGTCAGTGGTGTAATACCTGCCATTGAACTCGTTGTGCTGTACTAAGCTGTACTCTGGTTCATTCATTGTCACTACTCACCCCCTGGAAAGAGTTCGTCCTGTATCTCTACTATTTCTTCTTCAGTACCAGGAAATGGTGTAGGCTCACCATCGTACTCTCTCATTCCGATCCGCTCGTAATTCTCCATGACGTAGTTAGCCGTGTCAAACAGTTCCTTCCAGTTCATATCTGCAAATGGAGTTCCTTCTTCCATCTTGAAGAAGGCCTCTGTCACAGCAGCTAGCGAAGAACGCCCCATACCCTGCCGTACTATAGAACGATCCTTGTCTGCTGGAACAGCCCTGTTTTGGGGTGTCTGTGTGGCTTGTGGGGCACTCTGCTGTACTATTACAGGGGCTGACTTTCCTGACCTGCGTATCATAGGTTTCGGATTTGTACTATCCTTATGGGGTGATGATACGTTGAGGTACGTCTTGCCTCTGCTTTCTGTTATGTAATAGTCAACTTCAAGAACTTCATCGTTCTTTACCATCAGGTCTTTGAGTGCATTGAACTGTGGATTGTTACCCCAGAGCTTTATCATGTTGGTAAGCCTGTTCTGGTCGTCGAACACCTGACCATCTGGATGCCATACCGAGTCGTCACTCATAAACAACAGGATGTTGTCATCGTAAATAGTGACGTCCTTCAGTGACCCTACTACTGTATATGTTTTCGATGCCATGATTTCCTCCATAAATAGATTGACACCACGGTGTCTCATGGAGTAGGGTAACCCCCATGACACCATAAAGTCAATACTTGAAAAGGGGGAATTATGAGAAAACCCTGGAAAAGAAAGCCAGAGGAAATAGACGACGGTTCCGATGGGCCTGCTACTACAACGGTAGCAAAGCTCGTCTATAAACACACGTGCCAGCAATGTGGTTACAGGTGGGAAAGTGGTAAGGACGGCAAGAGGAAATCGGACAACTCGATTGAACCAAGGCAGTGCCGTAACTGTAACTCAAGGCGGTGGGACGGATGGACGGGGTAGAAGAGAAACACCAGACAGCTCTTGAGTACCTTGCAATGGGGTTCTCGGTTATACCAGTAAAACCTGGGAGTAAGGAGCCACTGGTTCCGTGGATGGAATACCAGGAGCGTTACCCGACGGCAGAGGAACTTGATACGTGGATGGAAGCATGGCCTCAGTGTAACCTTGGCATCATCACTGGAAGGATATCAGGGATATCAGTGATAGATGTTGATGGTGAGAAGGGCCGTGATTCCATCAGGGGTATCGTTCTGCCACCGACAAGGGTAGTAAAGACTCCACGTGGTTACCATTACTACTATCAGTACAACGAGGGTATGAGAACCGTAGCAGGGCAGCTAGATGGTGTGGATATAAGGAGTGATGGTGGTTTCGTTGTGGCACCGCCAAGCTCGGTGAATGATCTCCCCTACCATGTGGTTCGGGATAATGACATAGCATCCTTTGATCCACCAAGGGAATTGATTGAAAGGCGAGGAGCCGTCACCGCTGAGGTGGCGCAGAGAGATGATCTCCCATCCATGCCACGGTGGATAGCACAGGCCTTACAGAATGGGGCACCTGATGGAGAGAGAAACCAGACAGCGACAAAGCTCGTGGGGTATCTCCATAACCGTGGCATAGCACCTGACATTATCAGTGGTATCTTGAGAGACTTTGCTGCAAGGTGCAGTCCACCTATGGATGCTGCGGAACTGGATCGTACCATTGAGTCAGTAACCAGGTATCAGACACGTGCGGTGGAGACTATCATCTCTGAGACAGCACGAATGGAAGAAGTCGGAGATGAGATCAGGTTCCTGTGGGATAGCGTTGGCGTCAAGATAACGGTGTTCAGGTTCAAGACAACCTCTGATGAGATCAAGGCAAAAACCCGTGTCGAGGTGCATCAGCCTGGAGTTCCCAGTATTGACAACAGGATGACGCTGAACTGGTCAAGCTCTCAGACAAGGAACGGACTCGCCAAGAGTTTAGGGTCAAGGGTGGATATAGACTGGTCATCTATTCTGGATCAGGTACACAACTCGTTGTGGGATAAGCAGGGCGAACTTGAAGAAGTCAGCTACATCAAGGATCACGTCAGGAAACGTGACAACAAGTATCTCCTGCACCCACTGGTGATGGATAAACTGCCGACTATTATCTACGGTGATGGCGGTGTAGGTAAGAGCCTGATAGCCCTGTCACTGATGATTGCACTGGAGACAGGTGAGAACATAGCAGAACTCAAGCCACGTGTGGTCAAGCGAGGATTGTACCTTGACTATGAGTCAGGGCCAGAGACGCATGGTGAGAGAATGATGCTGCTGGCAAAGAGCATGGGATTAGACCCTGACTATCTATACTGCCGTCATGTCAGGGCAAGTGCGCCACTGATTGACCTTGTTCCGCAGCTAAAGCGGATCATAGATGAAGAAGATATTGATTTCATGGTGGTAGACAGTGCGGTTCCTGCTTCTGGTGGTGATGCGATGAAGCATGATGGGCCTGAGCTACTGTATCGTGGGCTGTTTGAGCTTGACGTTTCAAGTCTCATCATAGCGCACGTTACTAAGGATCACGCCAGGGGTAAGGGTGAGTCAGGTATCTATGGATCTGCGTTCTGGAATAACTTCTCAAGGAACTCATGGGAAGTAAAGCAGGAGCGTGAGGCAGGAAGCTCAGGTATAGAACTGGGGTTCTACAACACGAAGAATAACTATGACAGGTTACAGCTACCCTTCGGGTTCAGGGTGAACTTTGGCGAGGATACGATAGACATTGATCCGTTCGCCCTTTCTGAGAGCAACACCCTGTCGAGGGGGTTGCCATTGAAGATGCGTATCGTCAACACCATAGAACAATCCCCCGATGGCAGGATGTCTGTTGCTGAGATAGCATCAGAACTGGAGATGAGCGACGACAAGCAGATCAGGACACGTTTGAAAGAGATGCTTTCATCAGGACAGGTTGTTCTGATGCAGGATAATGGTAAGAATTATTATGGAAAAAGATCACATATAGAATGACACACACACATGGGGTATATATATACCCCCATATGTGTGTGTGTCACATGTGTATAGGGGTGTGACACACATGTGTGTCGGCAGAAACAAGGGCGAAAAACGGCACAACGGTACAAACATGCAAAGGGGAAGAGTATATGAGTAAACAGAAATGGAGCCATTCTCACCAGACGTACAGGTGCTATGAGTTTATATGTTGCGTATGCGACGAGAAGTCAGAAAGGCCAATCAACCCTTCTATTGGCCCTGCTGTAGGTACTATGGATAAAGAGGTGGAGTCCTACACTGATGGCGATGTTTATCTTTGCCATGAATGTCAGGAAAAGATCACGCAGTCAGGTTTTAAGCGTGAACGAGGAGATAATATTGAATGGTTACGTAAAAATACGAAAATTATGGCTATAGAACTACTTGCACAGACTACTGGGCATCTTAATACCCCTGCTGAAGTAAGATATTTATGGGGGCAGTATTGGGATGCAAAGCGACAAGCTGTGCAAGACAATCTGGTGCTAATGTATGAGACATACGCCGATGTTTTCGGTGAGGGAGATAATGATGAGTAGTGTTGAAGAAAAGACGTGGCTTATATTAGAGGCTGACGATCTGCCCGACATGGGGCTATCGGGAAACCGCAGAAGGGGTAACTTCTGGGCAGAGCTGGCAAAGAAGGAGAATGCTGAGAGTGAGAAGTGGTTCCTGCTGTTTCACAACCAGGTACGGGAAGCACAGTCAGACCCACGTATGGCTCCGATGCCCTGGAAGAAGGCCAGTATCAATGTCGAGCTGACGTTCAAAGAGGAACGCCGTCGTGATCTCGACAATATAATGATAGCAATGAAGCCCCTGCATGATACACTGCATGTTGGGAAGAGGCTGAGGAATGGGCATGGGGCGCATGTCTTTGGGCTGAACGTCCTAGAGGATGATTCAACGTCAAATATACCCCTCTACAGCCTTTCAGTGGCTATTGATAAAGGTACTGCACCACATACGAGGATTGAAATAGTAAAAGAGGACGATGATGCTGCCTGAGAGTACGGTTGAGATGATAAAGATGACAGTGGGATCAATGAACCCTCATGGGTGGTTTCTGCCACGTCATTATGATAAGGCTATCATAGGAATGGCGCACGTTGATGCAAACGGCCCTGTTGTATGCTACTCACTGAATGAGACACTTGATGTACTTGTAAGGGAGCAGGGGGCTACTCACGATCAGGCTGCGAACTGGCTCCACTCCAATATCCTCACCACCTCAGAGCCAGGCGCACCAGTGTTTCTGTCTATACCTGTAGAAACAGCCATGCAATAAGGATACTATATGTTACATTTCGACAACGGCATTATTCAGTTATACCAATCCGACGCCAGGAGCCTTCCGATACCTGATAACAGCGTGGACTGCGTTGTGACGAGTCCGCCCTATTGGGGGCTTAGAGATTACGGTACAGCAACATGGGAGGGCGGTGATGAGTCCTGCGATCACACCGTTTCAATGCCTCTCAAGTGGAACGACCCCAAGAGAGGCACGAATTATACTAGACCAGAAGTGGCTCATCGGGGGGGCGATTCGAGTAAATGTTTCCGATGTGGCGCAAAGCGTATAGATGAACAGCTAGGGCTAGAGCCAACACCAGAGGAATACTGCTCCAACATGGTGGCAGTGTTTCGTGAGGTCTGGCGTGTCCTGAAGCCGACTGGAACGCTATGGTTGAATCTTGGGGATAGCTATGCTTCCCAACCAGCAGGGAACAAAGATAGCTCATTCTC
>Ga0208450_1001215_pt1 | contig 12449 bp, 13 predicted proteins | sample MalvireepMed_908_FD_184249 | JGI IMG/M metagenome (GOLD analysis project Ga0208450, IMG submission 184249) | Marine viral communities from the Global Malaspina Expedition - Malaspina viral metaG DeepMed_908 (SPAdes) (version 2) | ecosystem: Environmental > Aquatic > Marine > Oceanic | place... | reverse complement strand
TCGCCTTCGGCACGAATCTGCGGTTCGATCGGCACCGGTTCGGCCAGCGTATCGCTGATGATGCGGAAGCGATTGCGCAGATAAAGGCGCCGCGCCTGCTGGGGAATGTCGGTGCGCGGATAGCGCAGGCCGTGGAAGCTGTCATACCCCTCTTCGACCGATTCCGCGATAACCGCGCCGCTCTCGTCGGACTGGAAGCGATAGACCATCACCCGGTCGAAGCCGAGCAGGTCGCGCAGACGATCCGCAGCCTGTTGGCACAGTTCGAGCAGATCGTCGGAGCGTTCGAGCTGGCGAAGGATCGGCTGCAGGCTGCGCAACTGCCGGTCCATCTCGTCCGACGCACTCGGCTCGAACTCGATGACGGTCAACCCGTCGGTGTTGTGGATCGCGCAGTCGAACGGCCCTTTGCCGCCCACAAGGTGCACGGCGAAGAGCCGTTCCACGCTTTCCGGATCGTTCAGCATTCCGCTGGCGCGACCGATCGCGGACATGGCTTCGGGTGTGAACAGCGCGCTTAACTGCGTCCCGATCTCCGGAGGCTCGGACAGCGACAGCATTTCCGCGAAATTGGCCGAGCGATGGGCGATCATGCCGTCGGTGGTGACTGCAATCAGGGCGCCAAAATTCTGGATCGCGCCGATCTGGTGGATCGGTTCGCGGTCGCAATTGGTCAGATCGACCGGGTCGAGATCGACATGTTCGTTCATGCCGTTTCGGCCACTGGTTCGAGCGCGTCGAGGAAGCAAGCGAAAACCGCTTCGGCGGCAAGCACGGCGCGGCGCGCGCGCGCGGGATCGGCCTCTACTTCGAGTTCGGGACGCAACTTCTTGAAAAAGGCGGGCATGGCCCCGTCCGACAGGAAAGCTTCCGGCCCGTCCAGTCCGAGCTTGCGCCGCTGCGCGAGCATGGCCCGATTGCCGAGCGAGGATCCGGCCAGCGCCCATTGAAGCCCGATGGGATCTGCGTTTTCCGGCAGGGAGAAACCGTGGTGCCGCACGGGTATCGTCTGGCCCAGCGCCGCAAGATCGGCTTCGATCAGCGTAGCCTGCGCCGGGGGGGCGGCATGGGCGGGAAGGTTGCGCTCGACCCATTCCTCGATGGGTTTGCGCGCGCGATGCTGCGCCATGAGGAAGCGCGCATAATCGCGCGGCGAGGCGATCGCCTCCTCTCCCATGGTGCCATCGAGCGTATCATGCATCGACGCGGTTTCGCGCTTCAGCACGCTTCTCAAATCGGAACGACCCGTACGACCCATGAAATTCTGTCTAGCCCCTCCAGTGTCGCGAACAAAGCCCTAGCGGCATGCCAGCAACCACTTTGCAAACGTCTGACGAGCGCCTGCTTACCGATGGCGCAGCCCACCCGCGCGCAATCTTCCTCAGCGATGGACTGTTGAGTTTGTTCCAAGAGAAGCAAATTTTTTTTGCGGAAAAGGCTTTAAGATGCGCTACTTGGGCGCCAGCAGCTTGCGGCCCTTGTCGCGGATCGCCCCGGCAATCATCGGCTCCACGAAAGAGAGCGCGGGGGGGAGGTCGACTTCGAACACCACCTCGTGATCCTCGATCAGCACGCGCCCATCGATACCCTGGCCCATCGCGCGCACCGAGAGGTCCATCCGGTCTTCATGCGGCCAGCCTGTTTTGACGTCGGCCATGCCGCCGGGCACGAAACTGGCGATTTCGTGGCTGCGTTCCCTCAAGCGGCGGCGGACTTCCTCCTTGGGAAGCTGGTGGGCGATAGGCACACGCATCAGGTCCGGTTCTCCAATTGCGGGCTCGTCTCTGCCCCTTCGCCGAATTTGTAATCGAGATAGCGGTGCTTGATCGCCAGATCGTCGAGCGAACCTTCGGCAAGCTGGCGCGTGATCGAATCGATTTCGCCGCTGATCTTGGCGAGACTGTCAGTCAGCTGCTCGTCCGGCGTCGCTCCGGCGCGCTTCTCCGTGCGCAGATTGGCGGGTATCCTGCGATAGCTGTCGATCATTTCGGGTAGCTGTTCGCCCACCAGGCTGCGGACCTCGCGTGCCTTTGGGTGGTTCTGGTCGAGCCCTTCGAGCTGCAATCCCAACGCGTCGAGCTGTACGCCCATATCGCTCACCAGCGCAGCGGCGGGAGGCGGCAAAGCGGGGCGCTGCGCTTCCAGCCACAACTCGGTGCGCGTCACCATCTGGCCGACATCGCCCTTATTGAGATCGGCGCGCTTGGGCGGTTTCGCCTTGGGATAGCCGGCCAGCACCGCCACTGCGACTACGCTGGCAAAAATGAGCGCCATCACGCCGACGAACCCGATGCCGTTGAGGACGATCCCCAGCACCCCGGTCGTGGCCCAGATCGCGAAGAGGGCGATCGCGATATTGCGCAGGCGCTTGACCCACAAATCGCGCTTGGCCTTGCGGGAGGCTTCGCCGATCGAGCGGCTCGAGACCGCGCGCCGATGGCGCCCGCCGGAACGGTTGTCGTCGCGCAGGCTCCTCGCGTCGGCGATCAGACGGTCATGCTGGCTAGTAAGGTCGGCCATCTTATCCTTCGATGCTCAGCAGGCCGCTTTCGGCGACCTGACGCTGGGCCTGGTTCTGACCTTCGGCGCGGGCGATATAGCCCTTCGACTTCTCGACCTCGTCACTGAGCACGGTGACGGTCTGCTTCATCGAATCGAGCGCGCGCAGCTTGAACTGGTCGACCTCGTCCATCGTGTCGTAGATGTTCTGGAAGGCGCGCTGGAGCGTTTCCAGCGGGATCGTGCTGGCGGCGGCCTGTTCGTGGATTTTGCCCGTCTGGTCGCGCAGCATCGTGCTCGTGCTGTCGATAATACCTGCCGTCGTTTCGTTGAGCGCGGTGATCTGGCCCAATACCAGGCGCTGATTGGTCATTGCCTCGGCCACCGTAACCGCCGTGCGCAGTGCGCCGACCGTGGTGGTGCTGGCGCGATCGACGCCCTTCACCAGCTCGACATTGTTCTTCTTGACCAGATCGAGCGCGAGATAGCCCTGCACGCTGACCGCCATCTGCGTCAGCAGATCCTGCGTGCGCTGGCGGACGTAGAACAGCGCCGTCTCGCGCACCGCCTTGGCCTTGGCCGGATCGGTGGCGTCGAGTTCCGCCGCCTTCTCCTCCAGCTTCGCATCGAGCGTATTGGAGATGTGGATCATCTGTTCGAGATTGCCCATCGCCTCCCACAATTTCTGCCGCTCCACGTCGATCGCGGCATTGTCCATGATCAGCTCGTCCTTGCCGCTGGCGAGGTTGGAGAGGATCGACTGGATGTGCGTCTGCGCGCTCTGATAGCTGCGGAAATAATTGGTCAGCTTGTTGCCGAACGGAATGATGCCGAGGATCTTGCGGGTGCCCGACAATTTGCCGCGCTTGCCGGGATCGAGATCTTCCACCACGCGGCGCAGTTCGGCCAGATTGGCGCCCACGCCCTCGTCCTTGTCCATCGCGCGCACCGGCCGGTCGAGGAAGCGGTTGGACATGCCCGCCGCCGCCATGATTTCCTTGCGGCCCATATTGGTCAATTGATCGACCTTCTTGCCGAATTCGGGCGAATTGGCATCGGACGCGATCAGGTCGGCCACGAACCCGTCGACCTTGGTGTCGAGCTTGGACTTGACCTCGTCGCTGACGGGAACGAGCCCGGCGGCCTTTTCCGGCGCGACCTGGGGGACAGGATCGGGCGGGGTCAGATCGAAGGCGGGTTCGGTCTTGGTGGCCACCGGGCTGGCGGCGGTGCCGGAGGTTTCGGTGTTGAGCGTGTCGGCCATGAATTCGTCCTTTACCCCATTATGGCGCGTGCAAGTGTGTTATGCAAATAAAACGGCTGCCGCGATCTGATCGGCTTTCTCTGTCCTGCGACTGCGTCTCGTCTTGCCGCTGGTATCTTTTGCAATCTATGGGATCGGGCCGGTCGAAGGCAAGTAGGGAGCATCGATGGCCAGCGCGCCGAACCGAACAGATACGCGCGACGCAGCGGCGGCCAATTCCGATCCCACGCCTTCGGGCTGGATGGACCGGATCGTCAATACGCGGCTGGAAACCTGGCGCCGGTGGTGGCGGGTCGCGGTGCTGGAGACGGTCGATCAGGAAGCCGTGATCGAAAAGCGGCGCGAAGAGGCTTATACCTCGCCCCGCTATCTCTTCATGCTGGCCATGTCGGCGGGGATCGCGATCCTCGGCCTGTTACTGTCCTCGCCGGCCGTCGTGATCGGCGCCATGTTGATCGCGCCCCTGATGGGGCCGATCATCGGCGCTGGTTTCGCCCTTGCGATCGGGGACTATAGCTGGCTGCGCGGATCGGCGGTGGCGCTGGCGGCGGGCACGGTGCTGGGCGTGGCGCTGACTGCGCTGATCGTGTTCGTCTCGCCCCTGCAGACCGTGACGCCGGAAATCGCCGCGCGTACGCAGCCCAACCTGTTCGATCTGGCCGTGGCGGTGTTCTCCGCCCTCGCAGGCGCATACTCGATGATCCGGGGGCGCGAGGGCACGATTGTCGGCGTCGCCATCGCGACCGCGCTGATGCCGCCTCTGGGCGTCGTCGGTTTCGGCCTGGCGACTGCCAACTGGACCGTCTTTTCCGGCGCGCTGCTGCTTTACGTCACCAATCTCATGACGATCGCGCTGGTGGCGACGATCATGGCCCGCATCTACGGGTTCAGCGCGCGCCTTTCCGAAAAGCAGACGCGCTGGCAGACCGCGCTGATCATCGCAGTGTTCATCGGCCTGGCCGTCCCCCTGTTCTTCTCGCTCAGACAGATCGTCTGGGAAACCAACGCCGCGCGTGTAATCCGTACCACCGTGCTGGCGGAAGCAGGTGCCGACGCAAGACTGACGAATATCGATTTCGATCTGGATGCGGATCCGGTGACCGTGTCCGCGACAATCCTGACTCCAAGCCCGCGCCCCGCCGCCGAAGCGGACAGTGAGGCAGCTCTCGCCAGCCAATTGCATCGCCCGGTGGAATTGGCGCTGACTCAATACAGGGTCGGCACGGGGGCCGAGGCGGAGGCGGTAGAGCTGCTCCGCGCGCGTGAGGATAGCCAGCAGGCCTTGAACGAGGAAACCCGTTTGCTCGTCGAGCGCGTGGCATTGATTGCCGGGACCGATCCGAGCGACGTCACCGTGGATCGCGAGGCGCGCCGGGCCGTGGTGCGCGCGGCGCGCCTTCCGGGCGCGGGGCTGGCGGCCTATCGTGCGCTCGAGGCGCGCATCCAGGCGGCATCGCCGAACTGGACCGTGCGGATCGAGCCTCCGCTGCTCGCGCTTCCCCAGATCGCTTTCGACGGTCAGGATTTGACCGCCGCAGGCCGCGTTGCGCTCAATCTCGTGGCGTGGGCCGCTTCGCGCCGGGGACAGCCGGTCAGCCTGACCGGGGGAACGAGCGAAACCCGCGCCATTGCGGCGCAAATTTTGGAAGAAGCCGGTGTGACCCCGATCCTCAATGTCGGCGGACCGGTCATGCAGGCCGGATGGACGCTCGACCCACCCGAAGACGAGACGGGCGCGCCCTGATCCGTCGCGTCAGGCGGCGAGGTCGAGCGGCTGGATTTCGCCCGAAAGGTACAGCTTCTTCGCCTTGGCGCGGCTCAATTTGCCCGAGCTGGTGCGCGGCAGAGTGCGGGGCGGCACCAGTTCGACGACGCAGTTCATGCCGGTGACGCCGCGCACCTTATCGGCGATCTGGTTACGCAGCTTGATGCGCTCCTCGGGATCCGACACGCGGCAATGGACCAGCACGGCGGGCGCTTCCTCGCCATTGTCGGTCTCGACCGCGAAGGCGGCGATGTCGCCATGGTTGAAGCCGGGCAGCTGTTCGACCGCCCATTCGATATCCTGCGGCCAATGGTTCTTGCCGTTGATGATGATCATGTCCTTCGCGCGGCCCACGATGAACAGATAATCGTCCGCCACATATCCCATGTCGCCGGTATCGAGCCAGACATCGCCATTATCCTTCGCGACAAGGCAATCCTCGGTCGCCTCCTCGTTGCGGAAATAGGAGTGCATCACACTCTTTCCCCGGCACCAGACCTTGCCGATCTGATGGTCGCCGCGAGGGCTTTCGTCCTCACCCCGGATTTCCACTTCCATGCCCGGCAGCGGGCGCCCGCAATTGACGATGGCGCGATAGCGCGCCGGGCGGGTGAGGTCGCGCGGGCGGCCCGACAGGCGCTCTTCCTCGACCAGTTCGACGCGAATGCCTTCGCCCGGCGGCATCACCGTGACGGCCAGAGTGGCTTCGGCGAGGCCGTAGCTCGGGGTGAAGGCGCTTGCCTTGAACCCGGCGCCTGCAAAGGCGTTGACGAAATTCTGCATCACGTCGGGCCGGATCATGTCCGCGCCATTGCCCGCCGTGCGCCAGCGCGACAGGTCCAACCGCTCGCCGACATTGGACTGGCTGGAAATGCGGCGCGCGCAGATGTCGTAGCCGAAAGTGGGCGAATAGCTGAGCGTGTTGCCCTGATTGCGGCTGATGAGATCGAGCCAGGCAAGCGGGCGGCGCGCGAAATGTTCGGTCTTGATGTAATCGACCGAGGCCTGATTGGCGATCGGCGACAGAAAGCAGCCGACGAGGCCCATGTCGTGATACCATGGCAACCAGCTCACCACGCGGTCGTTCTCGCCGAGGTTCACGCCGGTGGCGTGACCGTAGAGATTGTGCAGCAGCGCTTCGTGCGTGACGGCGACGCCGGTGGGAAAGCGCGTGGAGCCCGAACTGTATTGAAGGTAGCAAATGTCGTCCGGCTGCGCCTCGGGCAGGTCGGCTTCGGGATCGGGGCGGTCGACGAAATCTTCCCAGCTTTGCCCTTCGCAGCCCTGCCGTTCGGCCGCAGCGCTTGCCATTTCCCCGATCTCGGCGGGATAGAGCAGGATCTTCGGATCGCTGCTGTCCAGTTGGACCGACAATTGCTCGATATAGCCTTCCTTGCCGCCGAACCCGGTCGGCAAAGGCAGGGGGACCGGCCAGGCGCCTGCATAGATGCAGCCGCAGAACAGCGCGGCGAATTCCGCTCCGGTCTCGGCGACCAAGGCCACCCGATCGCCCTTTTCGATGCCCATAGCGGCGAATTGGCGCGCGGCCTTCATGGCATCTTCGCGCATCTCGCGATAGGGATAGACCCGTTCCAGCGCGCCGCGCATATCGTGAAAATTGAGGCCCTTTTCGCTTCTCGCCGCGTAATCGATCGCTTGGGCAAAGGTCGCGAAATCGGATCGGCGGCGCGGCAGATCGCAGTCATTGGGCGTTGGCGAAGGCGTCGGCGTCTGGGCGTCGTCACTCATAAGCTTACAGATATCCGTGAAGAATCAGGGCCTTGCGGCTTCCTAGAAGGGGCAGATCCGCATGTCTCCCGAATGCGTCCTGCGATAAACTTTCCCCTTCGATAAGGAGTGTGGCATCAATATGGCAAATGCGACCGGATAGCGATCCCCCACGACAAGACAAAAGCCGCTACGGCAAACGGCGCGAGCGCAGGGCGAGGCCGCTCGATCCGACGCGTCTGGAAGAGCTTGCGCTGGCCTATGTCGCTCGTTTCGCGACCAGCGCGGGCAAATTGCGCGCCTATCTTCGCCGCAAAATGCGCGAACGCGGCTGGGCGGACGATACGCCCGATCCCGATCTCGATGCGCTGGTCGCTCGCTATGTCGAGAAGGGCTATGTCGACGATGAAGGCTTCGCGCGGTCCAAGAGCGCGGGCTTGCTAGGGCGCGGCTATGGCGCGCGGCGGGTCGAACAGGATTTGCAGGCGGCGGGGATCGCCGAAGGATTGCGCGCGCGCTTTTCCCCCGACGAAGCGGCCCGGCGCGAGGCGATCGCGGCGCTCGCCCGCAAGCGGCGGTTCGGCCCCTTTTCCAAAGAAGATGCGCGCGCAAGCGAGACTTGGCCGCGGACGCGTGAAAAGCAGCTTGCGGCGATGATCCGCGCGGGCCATGATTTCGACCACGCCCGCCGTGTGATCGACGCGCCCGATCCTGCGGCGCTCGACGAATGGATCGAGGAGGCCCAGGAAGAGGGCCCCAAATAGAGGATATCTGACATGATCCGTGCATCGTTCCTGCTGGCCGGAACCGCCGCCTTGCTGGCGGCCTGCTCGCCCCAGGCGCAACCGAAGGCCGAAGCGAGCGCTGTGGCGATGCAAAATGCGACGCATCCCGTTTCGGGCCTGGAGGTCATTCCGCTGACGGTCCGCTCGGAAGACGATACCCATCGCTTCCGCGTCGAAGTCGCCGCCTCGCCCCAGGCGCAGAATCGCGGCCTTATGTACCGTACCGAGATGGGCCCGAACGAAGGAATGATCTTTCCCAGCGCTCCGCCCGCGCCGCGCAGTTTCTGGATGAAGAACACGCCGCTTCCGCTCGATATCATCTTCATCGGCACGGACGGACGCATTCTCAACATCGCCGCGATGACGACGCCTTATTCGCTCGACTCGGTTGTGTCGGCAGGGGTGACGAGCGGCGTGCTCGAACTGAATGGCGGCCGGGCCGAGGAATTGGGGATCGAGCCGGGCGATCTGGTCGAATGGTAGGGGCCGCAGTATTGCTGGATGGCACGGCGTTCAGGCGCTTGAGGCCCTCGATAAAACAGGCTAACCGCGCGCCATGAACTTCCTGTCCAAGATCTTCACCTGGTGGAACGGCGCGACCATCGGCACGCTGTTCTGGAGCTGGCGCAACGGCGAACAGGTGGGCACCGATGCGCAGGGAAATCGCTATTTCCGCTCCAAGCCGAAGCGCAAGAATTTGCCGACCGGCGGTTCCTATACCGGGCGCGAGCGGCGCTGGGTGATTTACGAAGGTTCGAACGATGCCAGTCGCGTGCCGTCCGAATGGCACGGGTGGCTGCACGGATCGTTCGACGATGTGCCGGAAAGCCATTTGCCGCCTTCGCGCATCTGGGAAACGGATTACACGCCGAACGCGACCGGCACGGCCACTGCCTACCGCCCGGCGGGTGCGCTGGAACGTGGTGGCACGCGCGCACGGGCAGCGGGCGATTACGAAGCCTGGACGCCGGACGCCTGAATCATGGCGAAGGTGGGCGCTCTGTTGCCGCCGATCACGGCGTTACTGCTCGCGGTCGGCCTCAGCGCTTGCGGCGAGGATCCGCCCGAGCCGGAAGCGATCCGCACCGAAATCCCCGAAAGCGTCGCTGACGACGCGCCTCCGCCACCCGAAATCGCCAGCGACGCCGCCGAACTGGGCACGCCGCTCGAAGAGCGGGTGGCGACGATCGGTATCCTCAACAAGCGTAACAACGTTTCGCAGGAGCTGGAAATGTCGCCGGGCGATTCGCGCCGCGTGGGCGATGTGATCGTGCGATTGCGCTCGTGCGAGCGGACCGCTCCGTGGGAATTGCCGCAGGAAACCGGCGCCTTCGTTCAGGTGCTGGTGGCCGATCGCAGCGGCGAAAATCAGTTCCGGCGCATCTTTTCCGGCTGGCTGTTCAAGAATTCGCCCAGCCTGAATGTGGTCGAACACCCGATCTACGACGTCTTCGTAAAGGATTGCGCGATGAGCTTCCCCGAAGAGGGTGGCGGTTCCGCGCCGTCTTCGGACGCCTCGGACGAAAGCGCAGAGGCCGCAACCGAAGCATAGCGCGCCCACGCTTGGGGCAGGCTTGCATCGGGCGTTCCACGCGCTTCGCGCACTTTCTCGAGATAGGCCTTTTGCGGCATCGCCTGCGCGCCGAGCGATGCGAGATGATCGGTCATGAACTGGCAGTCGAGCACGCGGTATCCAGCGCTTTTCATGCAGGCGACCAGCCAGGCGAGCGCCACCTTGCTGGCATCGGGCACGCGGCTGAACATGCTTTCCCCACAGAATACCCGATCGAAGGCGACCCCGTAGAGCCCGCCGACGAGGCGCCAGCGCTCTTCGCCCTCTTCCGTGTCGTCGGCCTGCCAGCATTCGAAGCTGTGCGCATGGCCCGCAAGGTGCAAAGCGAGGTAGCTCGCTTCGATCCGGTGGCTGATCCAGCTTTCCGCGAAGGCTTCGCGCGGTTCGGCGCAGGCGGCGATAGTGGCGGCGAAATCGGCGTCGCAGGTCACGCGGAAGCGATCCTGCCGGATCGTTTTGCGCAGGCTCTTCGACACTCGGAAATCCTCGAGCGGGAAAACCGCCCGTTCGCGCGGTTCCACCCAGAACACTTCGGGATCGTCGCGATGGTCCGCCATGGGAAATACGCCCGCGCGATACGCAGTCAGCAACAATTCGGACGGAATTATCGTGGTGGGGGCCGGGGATCCGTGCATCGACCCTGCTCTAGCACTGCAACGGCTTCACAACCCAGCGGAAAGGTCGGATCCCAAGGACACGCTTGCCAAGCCCCGCCCCGCCGGGTAGGGGGCGCGACCGGCTGCAGGGGTGTAGCTCAGCTGGTAGAGCATCGGTCTCCAAAACCGAGGGCCACGGGTTCGAATCCTGTCACCCCTGCCATTTCTTCGAGATGGACCAAGCATCTGAAAAGATTCAGGTCTCCCTGCGAATCAAAGCCGCGTGCTACCATGCCGTGGCACCTCGTCGCGGTCTTGATACGGGCACCATGAATCGAGATGATTCTCAGTGCAACCTTCTTGGTTTTCAAATTGGGTTTTCACACAACCTTAGCCACAAATTTCGTTTGCTGACGTTCGGCTCTGCGCGGTTGTAGAGCGGTGACTGATGCTACTTTCGCGCCCGCTTTGTTGGGATTGCTCGAAGCGCGATAGCGGCTGAGTGTTCGAGAGGGGATGTCCGGATTTTATGAACTGGACTTGCACTGAGATAGGATCGACGGGAATTGGGCCGGAAGCGGACCGTCCGCTCTTGGCTTTACCTTCGGCAATATCGACATCCACGGGGCCATAAGTCGGTGCGAGACGTTGTCATAATATGACCATGCACCATACGCGCACGGGGCGCGGAAAACCCCTTCTCCTTGTCCACGGACTGGGGGCAACCTGCAGTTCGTGGGACACGATCTCGCCTGCGCTTTCTCGAGACAGGGAGATAATCGCCCTCGACCTGCCCGGACACGGAAAGACACCAGAAGAGGCCGATAGCGGCACGTTCGAAGGACTTGCGCGCAGTTTGGACGACTGGCTCGAAGCGGAAAACCTGACAGGTATCGATATGGTTGGCAGCTCGCTGGGTGGTCGCCTGGTGCTCGAGATGGCGCGGCGCGGCCAAACGGGCGCGGTGGTGGCACTCGATCCGGGCGGCTTCTGGCAGGGGTGGGAGCGCACCTTCTTCAAAGCCACCATAACGCCATCAATTGCTCTGGTTCGCGCGCTGCGACCGGCGCTTTCTGCCATCACCGGAAATGTCGCAGGCCGCACCGCGCTCATGGCCCAGCTCTCCGCAAGGCCTTGGGCGCTCGATCCGGCATTCGTCGCGAGTGAACTGAAGTCATTGGCTGATACGCGCACCGTTAATTCGCTTGTGAAAGATCTCGCCAACGGGCCGATGCAGGAGGGCCCTGCAAAAACGGCTGCGCCCATCGTCATCGGCTGGGGACGAAAGGATCGACTGTGTCTACCGCAGCAGGCGGATCGGGCGATGAAAGCCTTCCCAGAAGCGACGCTGCACTGGTTCGAGCGTAGCGGACACTTTCCGATGTGGGATCAGCCAAGGGAGACCGTTCGCGTGATACTGGCTGCAACGAGCAGCTCGAAACCGAAATAATATTGCAATTGGGTGGCTAACAAAGCGCGGGCCAATGCAGGGACTGGCGCCGTTTTAAGGTCCTTTATAATCGGACATTCGCGGTGCTCATTACCGGAGCAAAGCTGCCGGTTCGCTTTTAGGCATCCGCAGGGAAAGCCTGAACGTCCGGAATTGGGGCGCGAAGCCGACTTTCGCGTGCGCCCCACTTTCCATTCGACTTCGGCGGCAAATGAAGCATTGGTGTGATCAATGGATCGCGGCCGCATCGACCGGCTGCAGCCCCGGCGACGTTGTTCGGTCGGGGCGATAGGCGGTGGGAGCGGCATGGCCCATGACGAAACAGGCGACACCCAAGCCGACAGTCAGCACTACAACGGCGGCGGCCGAAAGAACTCCGGTTGAGCCCCGCGAAACGAAGATCGGTAAGGCCATCGCGCTGTTCGAGCGCAAGGAAGGCGCCACGCTCGATGAGATGATAGGGGCCAGCCGCAGTAGCGACACCCTCAACCTTCGCAATCACGATCTGCGGTTGAGTCATGATTTGCTGCATAGCGCAGTGATCCGCGCGAAGTCGTGCTCTAGAGGCCTTGGATCGGTATTGGCGACAAATGCGTGAAGGTCGTGCCCTGCTTTGAAGATGCGACCACCGGCGCCGACAAGGACAATGATCTCGATCGCCTAGTCAGCCGCCAGCGCATCGAGACGTGTCCGCATGACCCCGACCAGTTCGGACAAAAGCGAGTTGCCAGCCTGCGACCGGGTGAGAATGAGTTCGGCATCTCCCGCTTCGCTTGTACCCGAAGCAGG
>Ga0208450_1001214_pt1 | contig 12450 bp, 14 predicted proteins | sample MalvireepMed_908_FD_184249 | JGI IMG/M metagenome (GOLD analysis project Ga0208450, IMG submission 184249) | Marine viral communities from the Global Malaspina Expedition - Malaspina viral metaG DeepMed_908 (SPAdes) (version 2) | ecosystem: Environmental > Aquatic > Marine > Oceanic | place... | reverse complement strand
AATGCGATTATCGCTGGAACTCAATATGTCGATGAAAGTGCAGACGAGAAAAACGCCTGTGTAGATAGAAACGTAGAGCATCTTGAGTTAATGCTAACCAGAGACTACTGGACATCAGAAGACATGACTGACGTTGATGCAGCCATTGTCTCGGGGAACGCCTACAATGCCTAAAGCAAAGAAACAGGAAAATGTAGTAAGTATCGACGGCTCAGAGTACAAGTTTGAAGACCTGAAGGATGAGGCTAAACTCGCTATCAATCATATCGCCCAATTAGAGGGAGAAATCAACGCCCTACAGATGAAGTTAATGCAGTTAGATGCGGCTAAGTCTGTGTTTATGGGCCAATTGAAAGCAGCACTGCCAGAGTAAATGGCACTCGTTCCCGTAGACAATGTAGGGCAAGTCGGTATTGTCAAGGATCAAAATCCTTGGCAACTGCCCCCTAATGTCTGGTCAGATGGTAACAATGTAAAGACCGATGAAGGCTCCATAAAGAAGGCTCTGGGTTACGCCAGCGTCATGGAGACTGTTCCTGCTGCCCCTTACTACATTACTCACCTTGTTTCCGGTATTAATGAGTATTGGGTTATAGGTGGTCTTGCAGCCATCCATGTCTACGATAATACTTCTAAAACAGATACCCTGAATGGTGCTATTAATGCGTCAGTTACGACCATTACATTAGATAGCACTACAGACTTTGAGACTGCTGGCACTGTAACTGTAGGTTCTGAACAGATAACCTATACCGGGAAATCAGCAACTCAGCTTACAGGATGTACAAGAGGTGCTAACTCTACCACTGCTGCATCTCATTCAGATGGTGCAGTCGTAACCAGAACTAAGAAGTGGTATGACATCACTAGAGCCAGCGGAGCATATTCAACTACTGCTGCTGAGAACTGGGCTGCTACGGTTATAGGTGGTGTTCTTATAATGACCAATAAGGTGGATGATCCCCAATACTGGGCATTGGCTGCTGGTGTTCCTGCAACAGCCCAGAAGATGCAGGATTTAAATAACTGGCCAGCATCCACAGAATGTAAAGCAATGAGATCATTCCGTTCCTTCTTGGTTGCCCTTAACGTAACCAAGTCAAGTGTTAAGTATCCAAGATTAGTCAAGTGGTCTACAGAGGCTGCTACTCAAACCACCCCAACTTCATGGGATGAAACATCAGCCACAGTTGATGCGGGGGAGTATGAGTTGGCTGACTCAAAGGGTGAGATATTGGATGGTCTTCAGTTAGCAGACAATTTTATGATCTACAAGGAAGATTCCATCTACTCCATGCAGTATGTGGGTACTCCATTTATCTTTGCATTTCGTCAAATCTCCCCGACGATAGGCGCAATTGCCAAGAACTGTGTCGCTGAGTATCCCGGTGGTCACGCAATCTTTGGCAATGGTGATTTCTATATAAATGATGGTAGAACTATTAAACCCATCTTACCGCCCAAACTAAGGTCTTATGTATTCTCAACGATTGATGGAGATGCAATAAGCAGAAGTTTTGTGGTGGCGGATTATGGTAGATCAGAGATGTTATTTTGCTTCTCTCAGGATGGTGGCGTAACAGGACAGCCAGACAGAGCGATTGTTTGGAACTGGAATCAAAATACTTTCACTATCCGAAATTTGCCCGGTTTGGGCCACATAGGTTATGGGAATATTTTAGACCCCAATGTAATGACTACATGGGGAGCCATGACAAGTCCATTGGCAGTTGCTATTACCTCAACTAGCGCAGTCGGAGCAATCTTAACAGTAGATGATGCTTCTGGTTTTGAGCCTTCTGGTAATATTACCATAAATGATGAGCAGATGACCTACACAAGTAGGACGGCTACTGTATTAACTATTTCTGCAAGAGGAGTAAACAGTACAACGGCTGCAACTCATGCTGTAGATGCGGTGGCATATAACGGCCCCACTTGGACGACAGTTAGTGGGCCTTGGACTATGAGTTATCCAACGGTGGAGAATGTTCTTATGTTTGCATCTCCTGAAAACACAAAGATATATAGGGATAATTCTGGGTTTAAGGAAGATACAACCCTTATGAATTCTTTTGTTGAGCGCACTGGATTATCCATGAATTCTCAAGGACAGCCTGATTACACGGTTGTTAAGAATATCACCGCAATATACCCAAAGATGAACATTGACAGCACGAATACTATCAATGTTTATCTTGGAACGCAGATGTCTACAGAAGAGGGTATTACATGGGGTAGTGCTGTGTCATTTAATCCAGATTCACAATCAAAGGTATCTGTAAGAGGTTCTGGAAAATACTATGCTGTCAAGTTTGAATCAGACGCAAACATGGATTGGAAACTGGATGGCTATGCTTTGGAAGTTCAGGATGCAGGGCGTAGGGGTGGTAGATCATACTAATGGCTGAGAGGAAGTGGTGGGAAAATGCTTTATATAGAGCAGTGCCAATGGCTAATCGTAATTGGGGGCATTACAGGGATGCACAAATATTTGAGAATATGGCAAGAATCGGAGAGATTTCTGCTGCGGAGGCAAACAGGTTAAAGGGAGCAAATCTTTATCGTCATGGCTTACATCCTATGGTTTCTCTTTTGGGGGCTTACCCATATCAGATGGGGCAAGAAGTAGTTAGGAATTTAAGGGAGCCAATTTCTGAGGGGCGTTCAATGTCTCCTCTAGAGGCTCTGAGTCGTATTGGTTCTGGCATTTCTGAAGGATATTCTGCTGGCACTCAAAATATTTCTGGAGTATTGGGTTCTATGGTAAAGCCGAAATTGGGATTACTAGATACAGCACCTGTAGAAAAAAAGAAGAAAAAAGAAAGTAAAGAATAGAAAGAGGAAATAATGGCTACTTATAAAGACAGAGTAGTAAAGTCTGTAACTCATTACGAACCCGGATCACCTCCTGATAACCCAGAAGACATGGGAATCTATGTCGTTAATGAGTTAAAGAGATTAGCAAACGTAGTATTAAACCAAGCAATATTCAGACTAGAGGTAACGAATGAAGCGCCGTCAAGACCAAGAACCGGAGACATCAGATTCGCAGATGGAACCAACTGGGATCCCGGATCGGGCGCGGGAATTTATTTCGCAAGTACCGCTTCCCCACCAGTCTGGACAAAACTGTAAGATCGTATTAGTTTCTCCAGATGATGTTCCTTACATCTGGGAGAAAATACACGACCATTTAGTTTCTATGATGCCCCACTCAGAGGGGGAGCTAGAGCCTGATGACTTCTATGAAGCCATCTCTGAAGGAGAAATGCAGCTATGGATAGCTTTAGAAGAAAAAGAACTCTTGGCGTCTATGGTTACTCAAATAATAAACTATCCAAGAAAGAACGTGTTGAGAATCATTTCCATAAGCGGAGATGATATGTACAAATGGATAGGTTACATACCCACTATAGAAGACTGGGCCTTATCTCTAGGATGCACTTCTCTGGAGTGCTGGGGGAGAAAGGGCTGGCTCAAAGTATTAAAGGACTGGAAATGCTCATACCACATAATAACAAAAGACCTAACGGCTAGGATGCACTAATGTCAGCAGCAACCAAAGCAAGAAAAAAAGCTAGAAAGCAAGTAAAGCGTCTTGAGAAGGTAAAGAATCCGAAACCGGCGCAATTAGCACGATTAGCAAGAGAGAAGGAAACGATTAGAACTGCTAATATTGCCATATCCGCAGGGAAAGAGACTGAAGGAAAAAGCCTAGAAGAGCTTAGGGAGATGCGTGAAGAGTCGATGGGTGCTCGTGGTCTTGCCAAAGGTCAGTCTAAATTCGATGCAGCATTACAAGCAAGAGCATATGCTGATGCTATGCGCGCCATTACAGGTCGCCAGAAAGGACAGGGAACTCCATATACTGGCCCCGGTGCTACGGTTGTGCAGGACGATGAAGGAAATATTGTAAGAGGCCCACAGGGTAGAGTTCAATACCAGATTGATCCAGAGGCTTATGCCAAAAGGTTTATTCCCCAGTTTACGCCCACACAAGAGCAACTTGATATGGGCCTTAATATTCAACCGGGCTTACTCACACCGTGGCAGCAAACAAACTTTCAACAGTTGCTTGGAGGAGAAGGATTAGCCCCCACTGCCGGAGGAAGAATTCCCACTGATTTCAGACAAGACTGGAGAACTGAGCAATGGGGAGATGTTTACGATAAGGAAACAGGTCTTTGGAAAAGAGCAGATCCAGATAAAAGACAAGCTGCGGTAGCAGAACAATTAAGAAGATATGAGGCTGGAGAGTTTAATCCTACTGTTGGATCAGTGGCTGGAGATAGATGGACTGGTAAGGGAGTAGGGGTAGCATCAGCAGACCAATGGCTTCCACCGGGTTGGAAGGCTAATGCCGCAAAAAATGTTGCTAGAGGATTAGGTGGAATAATAAGTGAGACTCCATACACACGACCCGCACCAAAAGACTGGTCTAATTTACGGTATACATACGCAGGAAGCCCTGAGTCTGAACTTGGTCAAGTGACTCAGACCCCAGCGAGTCGAGCAATGTTTGGTAATCAGGGTCGAGCCTTACAGCCGTGGACAGGAGGGCAGGGCGTTCCTGCTGGATTACTTAATTATCAAGTACCGGGTGGTACGGGGTTTGATGTGACTTATTCTGGTGCGAATCCAAGCCTGTTTGATTTCAATCAACAGCAGAATAATCAGAGCAATGTTGTTAATAATACAGGACAAGCATGGACTGGCCCCGGCGGAGTGACAGATTTTAACGCTTGGCAAGATGCTGAATATGAAAGAATGTATCCGGGCAGACGAGCAGCAGCACAGGCAGCGGGATTTGCTGGTTTGGATTATTGGAAACCGGGAGCAGCAGAGTGGAGAGCATCATTACCCGGAGGTGCGACTTCACAAGACTGGATAAATATGTATGGAACTAAGGATCAACAAGCGGCTGGGCAAACAGCAGCAGAACAAATAGATGCTGGGTGGATAGGAGATGAGGGTGGCGAAGATGCCCATCTCTTCGACTAAAAGAGGATAACATTATGGCAGGTGGAGCAACAACAAGAACAGAGCCGTGGGCTGAACAGAAGCCTTATCTTACGGCGGGATTTGAGGAAGCCGGAAGACTATATGGTCAGGGAACCCCTGATTACTACCCCGGCGCAACATTAGCAGGATTTGATCCTTCCCAGACTGCTGCTCAACAGGCTACATTAGGCTATGCAATGGGTAAAAGACCTGCTGCGTTACAAGAAGCAGCCCAGCAAGTAACGCTTGGACAGATGCAAGGAGCAACACCATTCACTGGTGGACAGATGTCAGACCTATTATCCGGTAATGTACGAACCGGAGCAGGAACTCCATATAATGCTATGGGAAGTGCTTTAGCTCAACAGGTTCAATCTAACTTAACTGGAAGTATCCTTCCGGGTATTAGAGAAAGTTTAGTAAGGTATCAACCCGGAGGCGGTTCAAGGGGTGATTTAGAGCAAAACAAGGCTATATCAAAAGCTGTAACTTCAGGAATGACTATGCCTCTTGCCCAGATGTATGGTGATGCTTATACACAGGCACAAGGAATGAGATTCCCTGCTGCCCAAATGAGATTAGGCCAACAACAGACAGGACAGGCTGCTTATCCATCTATCATGGGCGCACCACTAGAGATGTACGGTGCTGTAGCGGATGTAGGAGCGCAGAGAAGGGCTATGTCTCAGGAAGCTATCAACCAAGCCCAACAGAAATATGCTTATGATGTAGGTAAGGATCAGACTGCACTATCCCAGTACATGGCTAATATCTCAGGAGACTACGGTGGAACCACCACCCAGACTCCTAGCGCACTCTCTTCATTAGGCCAGATCATTGGCATAATGGGGTCATTGTAATGGAGCGCAATGGGTTATTTGGATGGAACCTTTTTGGTAATACAGGCTCTTCACCTGCACCTGATCCATATAATCCTCAATACCAGTCTAATCCTAATGCTTATTACAAGGCTTATGAGAGATGGGCTTCCAAGGAAGCTGAAAAGAAAAAGAGGTTAGCCATGTATCAAGAAATGAGTCGGACTATGGGGCCAACTGCTCCGGCGTTTACTACCAGTATGGGTACAAGAGATTGGGAGCCTTTTGCTGCTGCTGGCTCTGCTCCGGTAGATATTTTAGCTCCAGAGGTAGAATCTTACGCAGACTGGGAGCGCAAACAACCTAATATGTTTAGGACGGTATAATGGCATTAGATACATTTACAGTTCCGCAAGGAAGCAATCTATTTGATACTTTGAAAAAGAAGTTTCCGTGGAAGGCTGACTGGCAGATATGGAATCAGATTATTCCTGATGTTATGGAAAAGAACAAGGGTGTTCTTAACGATCCAAATCAGGTAAGCCCTAATGTTACTTACTTGGTATCAGGCATAGAAAAGCCAATGGATAAATACCCGGATGAGCCATATACTGATTTTGCACCAGCTAATGTAGCGGGTATGGCATCAGACCAAATAGCAGAAGCAAAAAGACTTGGAATGTTAGAGGACGCTCAATGGGCAGCGGAGATGAACGCTGACAGGGCTTTGACTGACAAAGTTGGTCGTATGTATTCTGCCTTTACAGGTAAGAGATACACTTCTTCTGCTTTGGCAAAGCCATCAGATAGTCCTTTTTCTAAGACTAGGGATTCCGCCGATGCAAAGAAAATAGAACAAGAAGATATTTGGAGAAGGTATCAGGCTTTATTGAAAGAGGGGAAAGAGCCTCGAAGTAAGGGAGCCTTTGAAGCGTGGATAAACTCTATCAACCCAAGTTCTGACGGAGCCAAGTATATCTTCGATCAAATTGCAGACAACTATGATTGGGGAAATTGGAAGCTGCTTAGAAAGTTAGACTCGGATGATCCTCTTGCTGTACCTATTTCTATTTATAGGCAGGAGAACTCTCCTGAATTTTATGAAGCGATAAGAATGGGATTCTCCACTGGAGATTTAGTAGCCGACAGAGCAGCAGCAAAGCGTCAGGTTTCTATTGGTGCTATAAGGGCATTGAACAGTGCAATGGGAGGAACCCCAACGGAATCTAAATTCAGAGAATACTACAATAAACAAACAGACCCAGTAGTATTAGCAGCTTTAGAAAATTGGGCGCAACAGCAAGGGTTTGATAGTCCGGGTGTAGTTTTCATAGATGAGAACAATCAGCATGTTTGGGCTAAAAGAGGCACAAAAGAGTATGAAGCCCATGTGAAAGCTGGACGTAGAAGAGCAAGTCTTGCTGAATGGGCCAAAGTTGATTATGCCGAGCAAAGACAAAAATTACTTCAAAGGGTAGAAAATGAGTATAATAATTGGAAGGTAAATATGCCAGATACGGCTTACCTATCCCCGGCTACTGTTCAAAAGTGGGTAATGGCTGCGTTCAGGGATGATCTACACTTAATAGACTCTACAAACAGTATAACCAATATAGCAGAACAGTGGATGGCTGGTTTAGGTGGAGTAGAAAGGAACGAAAATATATATGCAACTACAGAAACTACACTTCAAGGGTTATTTGACTCAGAAGTGGAGGACTATGACCAGTTTGTAAAAATAATCAACGATACCACATTGCCTGAAACTGGAGATAACAGCAAAAAGACTTTGCTTGATAAATGGAAAAATATACTTGATACTAAGTTTGGTTGGGAGCCTCAACCTGCTGTTATGTATATGGATGGCGTGGCTATAGAAGGAACCAAGCTAGGCTATATAAAGAGAGATGGCACTACAGTATATCAACCGGGCGCGGTTTTCATGACGGAAGACCAAAGATATGCTGTCAAGAAAGGAAAACCGAGAAGAAAGGATGAAATTGTCTTCAGTCCTGCTGATGCCAGAAAATTCAACCTTGAAGAGATAGAGTTAGTATGGAGTGCTGCTCAGAAAGTAAGACAGACGCAAGGCTTTAATAAAATAGATGAAGGCTTCAGGGATGTACACAAAAGATACTATGGTATAAGAGGTAATTTAATTGCAATGTCTGAACAACCTGAAGGCCAACGTGCTTGGGGTGCGTTCGATCAGCAGATTGCAGATATGTGGAAAAAGCTCACTGACGAGTCGATGATAACGTCAGAAGAGTTTAGGACTATTCTTGAGGGAACAGGTTATACACAACAGTTAGTTGCCTTTTTTAAGAAGAGATTTAGTGATGATGCAACAGGATCATTTCTTACTCCAGAGCAAAGAACATCCATCTTGGTTATGACTCGACTGGCGTTAGAGTACAAACAGGGGCAAGCACAAGAATATTTCACCAGCCTTGCAGACCAATGGAAAGATAACAAGTACGAGGTCAGCGGATACACAAAAGCTACTGCCCCGATTGTTGATCTGGTTAATACTGAACTTGAACCATTCAACTTAGATGAACCAGCCCTTCAAGAAGCCTTAAAGTCTAGTCCTAATGCAGATGTTGTTGAAGAGGTTACTACAAAAGTTGAAAAGGGTGACTGGATAGCAGAAGTAATAATTGGCGATCCTCAAGATATGTCTACATGGAAAATTGAAACTCCGACTGGAGAATTTGTTACATTAGACCTTAACAATCCAGAGCATAGAAAGTGGTATAATCTTCCTCCACTTTGAAAATAGGACTAAAAAAAAATGGAAATAACAGTTCTAGGTAAAAAGTTTCAATTGCCATCTCCCTCTAAAGAATGGTTCGATATGACCGATGACCGGAGGATGAGAATGATGATAGACCAATTGAGAATTCTTTATCCCTCCGAGTTCTCAAAACGTCCACCATTAGAAGGGCCAGCAGTAGACCCGCGTACTGGAAACTATTCTGAATCTGCCCTAGCACAAATGCAATGGGGAAAGGATAATCCCTTTGCATATAAATTATGGAGGGAAGGAAAGAGGCGAAGCATACCAGAAGGATTTACTGTTGGGCATGGTGGAGAATCAGAAGCAGCTATAAGAAGTCTATTCTCTGGTAATATCCCCTTCCTTAAAGGAGACTTTGAAGGAGACTACAAAAAACAGCTAAAAGAAATAGACACTGCCTATAGGATATTTGAGCATATGTATCCCTTAGAGGCCACGGTTGGAGAAGTGGTTGGTGGTGTTGGTTTGGGGGGTGTGGCTGGTCTTGGAAAAACAGCAGTAACAAAAGCTCCAGAAGTAGCCAGAAGGACTTGGGGTATGCTGACTGGATCAGAAAAATTTGCAAGATTTCTTAAATCACTAGGAATAGGCGTTGGAACAGGTTACGGTATTCATGGAACTTACCAATACGGTAAGGGAAGGGGTGGCCGTATGGGATGGGAAGAAACTTCTGAAGCAGACAGGCTCAAGACGGCTTTTCTTGGGGAACGTGATGAGAGGTGGCCTCCAACAGTAACCTCCCCTTATGTACTTGGCCCAGCTTCTGGATTCATTCCCCAAATTGCCAGTGGAACAGGAAGGCTTTTGCGTAGTTTTACAGGAAGCCCCGGAAGTCAAATATCTAAAGAAAAAGCATTGGCGTTAGATGATGTGGTTGGAGCAGGATGGGAACAAACCAACGCATGGAGAAAATTACAGAGTACTCCAAGTTTGCTAGATGAGATTGATCCTGTAACCCAATTACCACTAAAAGCGATGCAGAGAGGTGCTGATGATCCACTTCTAACCATTACAGAAGGAGCAACCCCTCCAGTCACTGTAAGAGGACAGACTGAACCTCTACCTCTTCCCCTTACAGCACTGGAAAGAGAGTTGCAATGGTCACTACATCGTGACCCAGTGGTTGGGGCTGTTGCTGCTGGTGGCTTAAAAAAGAGAGCGGAAGGAAGCACTAATAGAATAATAGATCAGTTATATGATGCTTCTCTTGGGGCAGAAAGAGATGCTGGTGCTTTCCTACAGACTCTTAATGATGACTTAAATTCTGTATATACTAAATCATACGGTAAGGCTTATCTGACTGAAGATATGCCAGTGACTGGTTCTGGTAGTTTTAGAGAGATAATGCAAAAGAGTATGGGGCAAGAAGAAGACTCTATATTAGCTATAGCATACGAAAAAGCTAGGTCAGAAATGAACCAGAAGATTGCACAACGTACTTTGGGAGAAGACGTAGGAATTTTCAGCATACCCTCCGACGAACTCACTCCAATGGTTGATTTAGAAACTTTTCTGACATATCCTACTTTAATACCAGTTTACCAAGCCCATGCTATAGCTAGAAGAGCCGGGGAAGAGGTGAAGACAGCTAGAAAAGCTGTTTCTCAAGGTACTGCTAGTCCTTATCAGGCTAGTGATTTGGATTTGGCCGATACTTGGATACGGTTGTGGAACCAACAAATAGATAAGCGTACAATGGATTACAAGGATGCAAGAAGTGCTTACAGAACTGGGGAGGTCTACAAGGATTCATTAAAAGAAGGTAGAAATCTAAAGGACATGACTCCTGCTGAAGTTGAAGATGCTTATAATTCTCTGAAAGCACCCCACGGGTTATCTGAAGCTGATACTAAATTAGTAAGAGACAATATGAGAAAGTTATTTGTCTCAGGAGCTATTGAAAAAGCTGACCTGTCTAACTTAGATAGTTTATCCTCAATACTGAAGGGTGGGGAAATGGCTAAGTTGGAAATGGCCATACAGAAAGAAGGAAGAATGTCTGGTTTTACTTCTGCCATGACAATCGCTCAAGGTGGGGCTACTGCTCAAGAGTTAGAAAGAAAGGGTGCTGGGTGGCTAGAAAGGATCATTCATGGCGCACCTGCTGCTGCATTTTCTCTTCCATTCTATCTTAGTAGGGAAGCTGGTGCTATTGGTAGGTCTGCAAGAATGTTAAAGAATCAAACAATCGCAGCAGAAATACAGAGATTACTATCATCTACTGAGCCAGTAACAACAAGAGATGCTATGAGAGAGATAGAAAATCATGCAAGGAAAGCAGCTTCAGTAGAGGACAGGGCCATCCTTAATACTATTTTGAGATTAGCTACGGCCCCAGAAGTTGAAAAAGAATTTCCAATTTCTAAAGCAACAGGTCGGGGTGCTGACTACATGAGAAGGGATGTAATGGGAAGGTTGAATCCATTTTGAAAAAACTCCTAGTCCTTTTACTGCTGCTTCCTCTAGCTGCATCAGCCAGAATGTTCCCTACAGAATTCCCGATCAAGAGTGTCTGTTGGAACGACGTTGATGAAGCAATCACATATCATCAAGATGTATTAGGAGAGTATCCTATCGGAAAGGGCTGGATCAACAACACCGATGATCCATCCTTCGCTGCTATCATGTATAACCCTAACAAGCCCTCTTGGACATTTCTAAGTTTTCATAAAAATAAAGATGCTATAATAGTGTGTGCTATTACAGGTGGAACTGTATGGGAAATTATACACCCCGGCGATGAGGGTGAGAAACTAGAAATATGACCAACGGAACCCAACTGAATAGGAGCCTATCTGTAGGCCACATAGTAGCCACGGTAGGTTTGATTATCGGTGGGTTTACATTCATCTATGATCTAAGGGAGAGTGTAGCGATACAGTCTTTTCAGTTGGAGAATGTAGAGGATAGATTAGAGCGCGTCATCTCCAGAACAGATGATCAGTTCGGTGAGATAATGCGCCACTTAATTAGACTAGAGGAAAAGTTAGATGCAATGGTTTTACCCAACCCAGTATATCAGAAGGCACGTTGAATACAGTCCAGATTACAATGAGGGGGCAGACTTTCATTTGGAATTTAAGAACAGAATCATGTGGAAAGGCATGGCTTTACGAGCCTACTTGTGCTGGTCTATCTGTGTAGATATTGCTGCGTTCACTGGTCTGCTCTGGTACATTTTCAGATGAAATGCACACACTTACAAATAGTTAAGGAATCTTATGGAAGCCATCTACGTTTTACTCTACAACTTTGTTTTGATTTTCTCCTTCTTGCTATTGTTTCCGTAGTGCATGGGCTATGTCCTTGGGTTTTAACAGGTAAAGTTTCAGACAGAATAAAAGAATTAAATGTCATCCTTAATGAGCGATGGCTAAATCCAGATGAGTGATGCGATTGATGTAAGCGATAGAACTAAATTCGCTATGCCGATACGCAATCTTATCTCTTTGATTGCATCTGTTGCGGTAGGAGTCTGGGCCTACTTCGGGATTATTGAAAGACTGAATACCATTGAGACAAATTACATTCTCATGCAAGCCGATGTCTCAGAGAACACAATTTTCTCGCGGGAGTGGCCACGGGGTAACCTCGGTTCCCTGCCCGCCGATTCAGAACAATTCATGTTGATAGAGCACCTATCTGGCGAATTTGACAAACTTCTCCACAACATAGAAACAGGTAAAGCACCGTTCGATCAACAGCAAGCACTCACCTTGGACTTCTACAGGCAGAGAATAGAAACTCTTGAAGGGAAGGTGGAGATACTCAAGGATAACGTAGCAGAGTTGAAAGCACACAATGGAAGCGCACGATGACTATTAAAAT
>Ga0208450_1001201_pt1 | contig 12538 bp, 9 predicted proteins | sample MalvireepMed_908_FD_184249 | JGI IMG/M metagenome (GOLD analysis project Ga0208450, IMG submission 184249) | Marine viral communities from the Global Malaspina Expedition - Malaspina viral metaG DeepMed_908 (SPAdes) (version 2) | ecosystem: Environmental > Aquatic > Marine > Oceanic | place... | reverse complement strand
GGACTCAAACTCTGTGCGCAAACGTTCACCAAGGATGTAAAGCAGTTGTCCTGCTGTGCCGGTTAATCGCTCCGGCTCTGGTCAACGCGAGCACTGTCCAAAATTTGAACGTTCGCTTTGCGACCACGCTGAACATTGAATTTCTTCGCATCGCTCAGTCTGCACACAGCAGACCTGGTCTGTGTTTCCTAACTTCTTCGACCAGTATTCACCCACCGCCGAATCCAATCCAAAGCACCCTCTGACGGGCTTGAATTACACACCCCGCGAACCTCGCCGATCACCCACGTTTTATTCTGATACTCAAGCGATATGGTTAAACGCGCCGGGTGGACCATCCGGTAAATGAAGACTTCCCCGAGGGCGACCGGCACGTCATAGCTGCCGACGCAATGGCGCATGGTTGCCCCTTCTTCCAGAAGCTCCAGCCAGGAACCCAACGGCTCTATACCGTCGATTGGGGCGAGAGGCGGTTTCGGATAGTCGCCGTGCTCCTCAGAAAGCTCCTTCGCCAGGTCTTGCCGCTTCTCTTCGGAGTTTCGGCTGTTTGCCCGGTTAAAACGTTCAACCAGGCGGTCATGCTGGGCCTGAAGGGTTTCTCTGGAATGGATTGCTGCAAGGGCCTGTTCGTTACCGCCGGCCATGGCGAGCGAATCCCGAATCACCCGGCATAGCCAGGACAACTCCACTGCCGAGGTGTGTTCATCAACCAGATTCAGCAATCCGGGCCACAACGGTTGCCGAACGCGATTCAGCAAACGAAGGTGGTTCACATGGAGGTGAGGGTGGTGCCGCATCAAGGCTAAGTACTCGGGGTTCTGAAGTGCGGCGCGAATATCTTCCAGCTCCCAAGGTAATAAAGGCGACAAGGCCAGGCGACGGACTAATCGAACGAGGGATCTGCTGCCCCGAAGCCCAACTGCTTTAAGAATATCGGAGCGCTTACCGGCCAGAAACGCGTTAAACCGTTCGAGCGACCAGGACTGTTCACGCGCATGATCCACCGCCAGGATAAACAGTAGAGGAGCGTCCCCGGCCAATTCCCGAGCCGCTGCCGAAGCCGCACAGGCCTGTGCGAGCACAAAGTCCATGGCGGGCATCAACGCAGTGATGGCTGATACTGCTTTCGGCAGGGCATCACACAGGCGCCTTCCTTCATCATCTTCCAGCGTAAACAGCGGTAACCCGGGCGGCTCCAGGAACTGGCCAGAGGCAATCTGACCCTCATCGTTATAGCTGGCCCAACGCAGGGGATGCTCTGAATCCCATCGATTAACCTCAACCCGGATCGGGTAATTGAGTATCTGGCTCAGGTCGTAAACGGTGGTGGTGCTGGTCATACAATTAAGCTCTTCGACGATCTTCAGGCAGGATAATCCAGCGATACGACAGTATGGGTCGCCTGAGCCGTAAAAGTTTGACTACACTGCCTCAGAACGAACGGCCAAGGATGCAGCTATGCATCGTTGGTTTGCGAGCCGGTAGGCGATGTGTCGATTATCTCCGCTGATAGCTAGCTGGTGTTAACGAACCCACCAGGAAATAAAAAACACCGGAGCAACCACCAGAATCGGAATCTTTAACCACACCGGGAAGGCTTCCCATTCCTCCCAGCCGACTCCGTGGTCATTGAAATAGCTGATGCACAGCATCGACACTACAACCCAGAGCACCACACCCAGCGCAGCGAAAATCAGAATCATCACGCACCTCGCTGGATGTTAAAGACAAACGTCATCGCATTGGCTTTGCTGATGGTCAGCACGTGAATGCTGGCGGCATCTTCGTGCATCTCCAGATTGAGCAACTCCAACACCGGATTCTCATACCGAAGCTCCTCAAACCATCGGGCATAGAAATGCTGAACGGCTGCGGAAAGATTGTCTGACTTGGTGACGAGCTCACAGCACAATAGAGCGTCGGGGCAATCGGGCTGCTCGCAAATGAACGATTGCTCGCTGAATACCGGGTCGTTATGGATCAGGGCATTAAAGATGTCGTGCTGGAACCCCAGCATGGTGGCGTCGAAATCGTAGGTCTTTGGGGTAAACCCATGTTCTAGCAGGAGGGAGGCAAAATTGTGTTTGTTCAGGGCAGGGCTCCTTGTGTCGTTGGCAAAATTGGCCAGCGGCTTTACTTGGCCAGTACAAGAATCTAGCATGATATAGCGTCAGATTGTGTCGCTTAAGTTGTCGACTTCGAGAAAAGACAAGGATCCAGTTATGTCCAACACGGCCGTTCGCTACCTCACCATGCTCCGGATGGTGCCCCGGTACCCAAGATCCATCACCACCACCGAACTGGCGAGCCGCCTGGAAGAGCAGGGCTTTTCGGTCACCATGCGCTCGATCCAGCGGGATCTGGAAAAGCTGAGTGCGGACTTCCCTTTGTTGGTTGATGAAAACTCCCGGCCTTACCGCTGGTCGTTCGACCGCAATGCCACCATGGACATCATACCGGCGCTGGATTTGCCGGCAGCACTAACGTTTGAGCTGGCGAAGGCCTACCTCTCACCAATGCTGCCCCCAAGGGCACTGTCCCACTTAAAGCCCCACTTCGATGAAGCCCACCGCACGCTGTTGCGTGAAAAGAACCCCCTGGGCCAATGGCCAGACCGGGTCAGGGTGATCAATCGGGGGTTAGGAGGTGCGCGCCCGCCCGTTGATGCCGATGTTCTGGAAACGGTCACCGAAGCCTTGCTCCGGGAGTACCAGTGCAAACTTACGTACCAGGCCCGCAGCTGGCCGGAACCCGAAGAGATTGTGGTGCATCCGTTCGGGTTGATATTCCGGGACCCGAATGTGTACCTGATCGGCACCATCGAAGGCAGGCAAGGGATTCGCCAGCTGGTACTGCACAGGGCAACCGCCGGTGAGGTAGTGGAAGAGCGCATCGAGCGCCCGGAAGATTTTGATCTGGATTTGTACATCCACTCCGGCGCCATGGGTATTCTGAAATCCGATGAGCCGGTGTATCTGAAGTTACGCTGCGACAAACCGGTGCTGAACCACCTGATCGAATCCCCACTGGGATTTGATCAGATCACCACCGAGATTGATGACAAGGCCTTCGAAATGGCCGTCACCGTGGGCGACACCCAGGACCTGCGCTGGTGGCTCACCGCTCAGGCGGTGCATTGCGATATTCTGGAGCCGGCGTGGTTGCGGGCTGAGATTGAAGACACGCTCAAGCAGGGTCTAAAGCGGACGCGAAGGATCGGTAACGCATGAGTCATTCCCCCAAGGATTCAATAATCACCGTTTTACCTTTGGCCCGTGCATAATTCAGGGCGGACGCGGTACCCCGGGATTTGCCATCCCAGAAGGCGATCATCAAATCAGCCGTATCGACGATGGTACGGTTACGAATCGGGCCGGCCCCACGGCCGTATTGTTTCCAGTCGGGTTTGATCACGGTAATAGGCAGCTTATGTTCCCGGGCCAGTTGCTCCGCCAGAGCATCCGCGCCTTTTGCGCCGCCAGAGATGATTTGGGCAGGCAGCCAGGGCTGAAGCACACGCTCCAGGCGGTCGTAGTCAGTAAAGTGGCGAGAACCAATAACGGCGATTTTGCGCATAGCGAGCTCCACAGGCTGGTAGACAGGACTGAGAGCTTAGCGCCAGTTAGCGACTATCCTTGTCGCTTTGAGCATGATTCGCCACCCCAAACGGAATATGTACCATCGGAACATTCCCCGCATCCGACTGCAGATGGCTGCGCTGGTCATCAAAGAACATATGGGGCTTCAGCACATTCAAAATGCGGTCTTTCTTCATACCGCCCAGGAAAAACACCTCATTGGCATCCACGCCCCAGTGTTCCAGGGTGGTAATCACACGCTCGTGGGCAGGGGCGCTGCGGGCGGTGACGATGGCGGTGCGCAAGATGCGCTGGTAGTCCGGATCGGCTTTCTGGGCCTCATCTTCCAGTTGCTGCAGCAGTGACAACTTTCTGAATAGGTTAGCCAGTGGGCCAGGGCTGTGGGGAATGCGGGCCTTGGAGGTTTCGTGGGCATGGAATGCTTCCAGCTCACCACCTTTGTAAACCCGCTCTGACGCATCATCGGCAATCACCCCATCGAAGTCGAAAGCAATACGCAGCTCGAAATCGTCCTCGTCATCCACCACAGGGGACGGCAGCACCGTGCCTGCCGGGTATTTGTAGTCGATGGCTTTTAGAACATCCTGCTCATTGGACGACAGGAACAGCGACGCATTGAACGCCGGAATATAGGGGTAGGGTGACTTGCCCTCCAGAAACGCCGCCCGGGAGATATCCAGCCCATGGTGCTCAATCGACCGGAACACCCGCTTGCCGGTGATGGACGAGTTGCGGGACAGCAGTACCACTTCGACCGGCGACGTCTCCGGAAAACGCTTGTTGATGTTCAGGAACCGCCGAACAAATGGAAACGCCACCCCCTTGTCCAGCGGGACCTCCAGATGCTCTTCCTGGTAGTCCCGGTAAGCAATGGCACCCTGCTCCTGAAACACCCTGTCAGACTCGGACAGGTCAAACAGGGCGCTGGAGGCTACAGCGATAACGAGTTTTTCTTCTATGGGGTAGGGCAAAGCGAATTCTCCAATTCATCCTAAGCGGCGCAACGCTTCTTCCCGGGCAACCTCCCAGCTGGAATCATCGGTAGGCAATCCGTTAGCTCCCAGCGGTGGTACCCCGCGATCTTTCCGGCGGGCGTTTACCTTCTCGGTGTAGTCCACACTCATAGGATTAATACCATGGCGACGGTCATTGGCGTCTGCGATGGAGTCCATCATGGCATCGTATTCTTCCGGGAACAGTTCGTAGTGTACATCGTGGACCAGCTTGTTGAGCTCATCCAGCTTCCGGCACTCCTCCTCGGATAGACCCTCGCGTTCTGCGGTGCGCTTCTTAAGCATTTCTTTTTCGGCACGATTCATCGTTTGCTCCCTGTTTGTTTCAACGTTGATCACTCTATAACAGGGTCACGACGACTGGTGTCGCATACCTCATATGTAAACAATCGTTACGTTTGTTTGTGTCGCCTCCAACTTTACGCACTATCCTTTATACTCCGAACGAAACGCAGCCTAACCTTCCTGCCCCCTGACAGGCCGGGCTGTGCAGAGAGATTTACCAAACAAGGATGACATCCATTGAGAAAAGAAGGGTTTGTCTGGGTGGCGCAGGAAACCTGAGGTTTATAATGACTAATCATTGCCCATAGTTGCAAACCTGAAACACCACAGAAAACAATTACATAAAATGTAAAAATACGTGAACATCACTTCACCTTTACGCCGCGATAGACCATTATCAGGGTAACGTAACGGTAATCTTATAAAACGACAACGGATGTCGGAGCCAGCAGCTACCCTCCCAACATCCAGTTAAACCAACCAGTCGGGAAGGGCACATGTCTTCACTCTACGCACCAGGCGCCAGAGTACTCATTCGGGATTGTGAATGGATCGTCCGTCGCGCAGATGCCAGCGACGACGGTGGTTACATCCTCACGGTAGATGGCCTCTCTGAGCTGGTGAACGGCACAAGTGCCCGCTTTCTTACCAAGCTGGAAGAACAGGCCGATGCCATCCGCGTTCTGGACCCGGCAGAAACCCGCTTCGAGCAAGACCTGACCCCCGGCTTTGAAAAAAGCCGCCTGTTTATCGAAACCCAGCTACGCCAGATCTCCCCGGCGGATGAAAAAATCCACCTCGGCCACAAAGCCGCCATGGACCCGGTGCCTTACCAGCTGGACCCGGCTCTGCAGGCCCTGAAACAGAACCGACAGCGTATTTTGATTGCCGATGCCGTGGGCCTGGGTAAAACCCTGGAAGCCGGCATCCTGATGACCGAACTCATGCGCCGTGGCCGGGGCAAGCGCATCCTCGTGCTTACCCTCAAAAGCATGATGACCCAGTTCCAGAAAGAAATGTGGAACCGCTTTACCATCCCGCTCACCCGGCTGGATTCCGCCGGCCTGCAGCGGGTGCGCAACCACATTCCCGGCAACCACAACCCGTTCTACTATTACGACAAGTCGATCATCTCCATCGACACCCTCAAGCAGGACAACGAATACAGCCGCCATCTGGAAAAAGCCTACTGGGACATCATCGTTATCGACGAAGTCCATAACGTGGCCGAGCGGGGCAGCAGCTCCCAGCGGGCGCAACTGGCGCAATTGCTCAGTGGCCGGTCAGACACCCTGATCATGCTCTCCGCCACCCCCCACGACGGCAAGGCGCGGTCTTTTGCCAGCCTGATGAACATGCTGGACCCCACCGCCATTTCCGACCCGGACGACTACGCTAAGGAAGATTTCCGCGACAAAGGCCTGGTGATCCGCCGCTTCAAAAAAGACATCCGCGACCAGGTGCAGCAGGAATTCAAAGAACGGGTAGTCAACGACATCTACCTCAACGCCAGCCCGGAAGAAGAAGCCGCCTACCAGGCACTGCTGGACGTACCCTTTACCTACCGGGGCGAGCACAGCGCCACCAGGAATGGCCAGCTGGTGCGCATCGGCCTGCAGAAAGCCATCTTCAGCTCCCCGGCCGCGGCGGAAGTGTCCGTACAGCAACGCATCAAGAAGCTGGAAAGCAAGCCGGACATCAGCGAAGACGAACAGCAGGAAATCCAGGCCCTCAACAGCCTGCTGCTGGCCCTGCGTAACATTACCCCGGCCAGCTTCCACAAATACCGCGATTTGCTGAACCTGCTCGGCAGCAAGGATTACGGCTGGAAGAAAACCGACACTGAAGACCGCCTGGTCATCTTCAGCGAACGCATCGAAACCCTCAACTGGCTGCATAGCCAGCTGCAAGGTGACCTCAAGCTCAAAGACGATGCCATCCGCATTCTGCACGGTGGTATGGGGGATATCGAGCAGCAGGAAATCGTCGAAGAGTTCGGCAAACCGGAAAGCAAGCTCCGCGTACTGCTGTGTTCCGACGTGGCCAGCGAAGGCATCAACCTGCATTACCTCTCGCACCGGCTGGTGCATTTCGATTTGCCCTGGTCGCTCATGGTGTTCCAGCAGCGCAACGGCCGGGTAGACCGCTACGGCCAGGAACAAACGCCGATCATCACCTACCTGATCAACCAGAGCGACAACCCCAAAGTGCGCGGCGACCAGCGCATACTGGAAATCCTCAAAGAGAAAGATGAGCAGGCCTACAAAAACATCGGCGACCCGGCCACCTTCATGAAAGTGCATGATGCCGAAGCCGAGGAAGCCCTCACAATGGAAGCCATGGCCGAAGGCACTGATGCCAAAGCCTTTGATGACAAATACCAGGCCGACGACAGCAACGAAGGGGACGACCTGCTGGCCCTGTTCCTGAACCCCGAGGCCGCACAACCGAAAACCGAGAAAGAAGCGGAGCAATACACCGTAGAACGCTACAGCCTGTTCCCCAGCGATTACGAATTCGCCCGCCAGGCGCTGGAAGCCATCAACCGCGAGCGCAGGCAGGTGCATTTCACGGCCAACAACGACAAACAAACCCTCACGCTCACGCCGCCGGATGACCTGGACTACCGCTTCCGCTTTCTGCCGCCGGAAATCCGCCCGGTAGACGGCAGCCTGGTACTAACTGCTGACAAGCAGCGTTTTGAAAACGAAATCCGCCGCAGCCGGCAGGATGAAAACGCCTGGCCCAAACTCCATTACCTGTGGCCCCAGCACCCGGCCATCCAGTGGCTGCAAGACAAACTGCTGGCCCAGGTGGCCCGCCACAGCGCGCCCGTGCTGGCCCTGCCGGATACCGATGCGGTAAAGCAAGCCCTGCACCCGGGCGAATCCGTATTCCTGGTCAGCGGGTTGATCCCCAACCGCAAAGCCCACCCGGTGATCTGGGAGTGGTTCGCCATCAAAACCCGCAATGGCGAAGTGACAGCCCTAGAGCCGGCAGAACACTGGCTACAAAGCCTGCAACTGGATAACAAACTGCCCAACCGCGCCCAGCCGATCAACATCAGTGAACTGGAAGCCCTGCGCCCACCGGTGATCAGCGCCGCCAAGGCAGAAATGCACCAGCGCCAGCAGGCCTACACAGAACAGAAGAACGAAGAGCTGACAGAGCAACTGAAGGCCCTGGAAGCACTCCAGCAGCGGCAGGTAAAACAGATAGAGCTCCAGCTGGAAAAATCCGCCCAGGCAGAGCACTTCAAAGCCGCCAGAAGGGAAGAGCGCATCGGGCGAATTGAACGGGTGTTCGATGAATACCAGGCCTGGGTACGGGATACCCTCACCATCGAGCCCGTGCCGTTCATCCAGATCATCGCCGTATTCACCCGTGAAGCCGGGGAGCAAGTATAACCATGGCCGTACAAGACACCGCCGCCACCTTCATCGGTTTAACCAACGACAACGAATTCTTCAGCGCCCACTACCTGGCCGAAGTGTTCCAGGGCGACTTTGCCGACACCATCAAAGACTGGGATGCCCGCGAGGAGCAGGCCAAAGAGGCCGGAGCGGAATACACCACGCCCCACCGCGCCCTGCGCAACCTCAACCAGGGCTACTTCGCCCTGCGCCACAAGCTCAAAACCGAGCGCAGCGCCGCCGAGCGAATCCGCCTGCAGCGGGAGTTCTACAAAGACCTGCTGGGCGCCCTGGGCATTCCATACCAGCCAGAAAACCGCACCATTGCCCCCAACACCGAGTTGCCCGTGCTCAGCACCCTGGGCGACCAGCTCTGGGTACTGGGCGCTCTGGATGCGAACAACGAGGGCGAAGACCCGCTCTCCCTGCAACTGCACAGCAACCAGTTCTTCGGCCCCGGCCCGCACCACGACAAACTGAAAAACACCAGCTGGTACAGCATCCTCAACGAAGCCGTGTTCCGCCAGGTGGCAGGCCATAACGACAACCCGCCGCGCTGGGTACTGCTCATCAGCGACCGCCAGGGCATCTTGATTGATCGTTACAAGTGGTCACAAAACCGCATGCTGCGCTTCGACTGGGAAGAAATCCTCGGCCGGCGGGACGACAAAACCCTAAAAGCCACCGCTGTACTCCTGCACCGGGAAAGCCTGGCACCGGAAGAGGGCCAGTGCCGCCTCGACAGCCTGGACGAGAATAGCCACAAACACGCCTTCGCCGTCTCCGACGACCTGAAATACGCCCTGCGCCAGGCCATCGAACTGCTGGGTAACGAAGCCGCCGAACAACTCATTGAACAGGCCCGGGACCGCAAAGAAGGCATCTACAGCGGCAGCAACGCCCTGGATGCCGACCAGCTCTCCAAAGAATGCCTGCGCACCATGTACCGCATTCTGTTCCTGTTCTACATCGAAGCGCGGCCAGAACTGGGCTACCTGCCGGCAGACGACGAAACCTGGCGCATGGGCTACAGCCTGGACAGCCTGCGCGATCTGGAAAGCGTACGCCTGACCACCGAAGACAGCCGCAAGGGCCACTACTTTCACCACAGCCTGCAGCGCATGTTCACGCTGATCTACCAGGGCCACCAGATAAGCCGGCAGCAAGACGACCTGCATGAAAGCACCGCCAACGCCTTCACCCTGCAAGGCCTGGACAGCCACCTGTTCGACCCGGCCAAAACCCCGCTGCTGAACCGCGTTACCTTCAGCAACGAAACCCTGCAGCAGGTCATCCAGAGCATGTCGCTCACCCGCCCGACAAAAGGCAAAAAACGCCGGGGCCGCGTGAGCTACACCCAGCTTGGTATTAACCAGCTGGGCGCCGTGTACGAAGCCCTGCTCAGCTACCGCGGCTTCTTCGCCACCGAAGACCTCTATGAAGTCGCCCCCAAAGGCCAGAACATCAACCCGGACGAACTGGACACAGGCTACTTCGTCACCCAAAGCCAGCTGGACGAGTTCGACGACAAAGAGCGCGTGTACGACAAAGTCGACGGCAAACTCAGCCTGCGCGTACACCCCAAAGGCAAGTTCATCTACCGCATGGCCGGGCGCGACCGGGAAAAATCCGCCAGTTACTACACCCCGGAAGTGCTCACCAAAAGCCTGGTGAAATACACCCTCAAAGAACGCCTGACGGAAGACGTAACGGCAGACGACATGCTCGACTTAACCGTGTGCGAACCCGCCATGGGCAGCGCGGCCTTCCTCAACGAAGCCGTCAACCAGCTTGCGGAAGCCTACTTAACCCGCAAACAGCAGGAACTGGGCGAACGCATCCCCCACGAGGACTACCAGCGGGAACTCCAGCGGGTAAAAATGCACATCGCCGACCACAACGTATACGGGGTAGACCTGAACCCCATCGCCGTGGAACTGGCAGAAGTGTCCCTGTGGCTGAACGCCCTTAGCGGCGGCCACAACGTACCCTGGTTCGGCTACCAGTTGTTCACTGGCAACAGCTTGATCGGCGCCCGCCGCGAGGTGTACTCGAAGATCGCGCTCAAGAAACAAGCCAAAGAAGGCCTCTGGTACAACAACGCCCCGCGCCGGCTAACCCCGGAAACCCTCCTGAACCCGGCAGGCGAGGGCGGCCGTGGCGAAAACGAGATTTATCACTTTTTGTTACCCGACCCCGGCATGGCCGGCTACAACGACAAAGTGGCCAAACAACTGCGCCCGAATGCCTTCAAGAAAATCAAAGACTGGAAAAAAGACTTCTGCGCCCCGCTGGACGAACAGGAAATCAAAACCCTGCAAAGCCTGAGCGATGCCGTCGACCGCCTGTGGCGCGAACACACCCAAATGCTGGCACAGCACCGCCGGCGCACCGAAGATACCTACCCCCTGTGGGGCCAGGAACAGGTGGAAGAACACCACACCACCACCCGGGAAAAAGACAACCTGCGCGCCCACGGCATATTCAACACCAATGCCCGCATTGCCTCCCCGTACCGCCGCCTGAAATTGGCCATGGACTACTGGTGCGCCCTCTGGTTCTGGCCGCTGGACAAAGTGGATGAACTGCCAGACAGGCAGAAATGGCTGTTCGACCTGAACACCATCCTCAACAGCGCCGGCACCTTTGATTTTGCCCCGGAGCAGGAAAGCCTGCTGGGCAGCACTTCAATGCACGAAAGTGCCGCCCCGGATAACGACAAGCCGGCAGAGCAGGGCGAAGACTTGTTTACCAAACCGGTAGACGACCTGTTCGCCGCCGACGAACCCCAGCAAACCCTGCGTGCGGAAACTCAGGCCGCCCGCGATGTCAGCAACCAGCGCGGCGAACTCAATCTGGAAAAACTGTTCAAAAACCCCTTCTTCAACACCCTGGCCATTGCCAATGAACTGGGTGAACACTACCGCTTCTTCCACTGGGAACTGGCTTTCGCCGACATCTTCGCCAACCGCGGCGGTTTCGACATTACTCTGGGCAACCCGCCGTGGCGCAAGGTGGAGTGGCAGGAAGGTGGCATCCTCGGCGACCACAACCCGGCCTTTGTGCTGCACAAACTCAGTGCCAAGCAACTGACCGATGAACGTGAAGCCGCATTCGAGCGCAGCCCGCAACTGGAGCAGGCCTGGTTTGACGAACTAGCGGAAGCGGAAGGCTCCCAGGCTTTTTTGAATGCGACCCAGAATTACCCGCAGCTTAAGGGCGTGCAGACCAACCTGTACAAGTGCTTCCTGCCCCGGGCCTGGGCCAATGTGAACGGGCAAGGCGTGAGCGGATTCCTGCATCCGGAGGGGATTTATGATGATCCCAAGGGTGGGGGATTCCGGCGGGAGGTGTATCGGCGGTTGCGAGCACATCACCAGTATCAAAACGAAAAAGGCTTGTTCCCAATCGGCAACCGCAACAAGTTTAGCGTAAACATATCTGGCCCTTATCGTGGTGAGGTTCGTTTCGACAATATCTCTAACTTGTTTATGCCGCAGACGGTTGATGGCTGCTATGTCGATCCGGTACAGCGACTGGTCGGGGGAATAAAGAATGAGAATGACGAGTGGAATCTTGATGGCCACTCCGATCGCATTATTGAAGTCGGCCAGCATGAACTGGCCCTGTTCGCCCAGCTCTACGACGAAGCCGGCACCGATGCTCTGGAAGCACGACTGCCGGCCCTGCACGCCCGACAGCTCACCAGCGTACTGGAAAAATTCGCTGCCCAACCCCGGCGGCTGGGGGATCTGAAAGGGCAGTACTTCTCCACGGTAATGTTCGACGAAACCTATGCCCAGCGGGACGGTACCATCAAGCGCGATACCCAGTTCCCGGAAAACCCGGAACAATGGATACTCTCCGGCCCCCATTTCTTCGTCGGCAACCCGATGTTCCAAACGCCCAAGCGTGTCTGCGAAACCCACCGGGCCTACGACAACCTCGACCTGCAAACCCTGCCGGACGACTACCTGCCGCGCACCAACTACATCCCCGCCTGCGATCCCGCCACCTACCGCGACCGCACCCCGCGCGTGCCTTGGGTGGAAGAGGGCGAGCATCGGGCGCGGTTGGTGACGGAGTATTATCGGTTGGTGTCTAGTGTCCCTTAACAAAAGTCCGCTTACTTATTGAGCTTGTCTGATAATCTGGCGATTGACTCAATAATCTGGTCGGCAGATTTATGCCATTCAAAGGGCTTCGGGTCTTCGTTGTAAGTCTTCAG
>Ga0208450_1001190_pt1 | contig 12620 bp, 16 predicted proteins | sample MalvireepMed_908_FD_184249 | JGI IMG/M metagenome (GOLD analysis project Ga0208450, IMG submission 184249) | Marine viral communities from the Global Malaspina Expedition - Malaspina viral metaG DeepMed_908 (SPAdes) (version 2) | ecosystem: Environmental > Aquatic > Marine > Oceanic | place... | reverse complement strand
GCGGGTTTGTTCCCCCAAAATCTGATCAGCAATGTTAATCTTGCTACGCAAAGCGCGAACGATTTTTTCGTCTACGGTGGAGGGGGAGATCAGATCGATGTATGTTACTTTGCTTGTCTGCCCAATCCGGTGGGCGCGGTCTTCCGACTGAAGCCGCAATTCCAAATCATAGCTGTTGGAATAATAAATGACCGTGTTGGCGGCAGTGAGCGTTAGCCCATAGCCGCCCGTTTTAGGGTGCCCCACAAGGAACCGCAGATCTGATTGCCGATCCTGGAAAGTTTCCACGATCTCCTGGCGCTCAGAATCCGGCGTTTCCCCGTGGAGCTTTGCAACCGCCTGTACGCTGTAGCGGTCACGCAAGGCATCAGCAATCGAACGAATGTCCATGGTCCATGTCGCCCATATGATTGCCTTACCTTGTATCTCTTCGCATAAGTCCAGAAGCATATCTAAACGCTTGGAGGGTAGCTCATGCACGACGCCTTCGTCATCCGTCAGGTGACCACAGCAAATTTGCTGTAAGCGCATGATCTGGGTGAGAACGTTTTTGGTCGTGGACAACTCCCCACTGTCCAGATGCGCCAACGCCAAATGCGTCATCTGGTCGTAAGCCTTCTTCTGTTCCTTGGTCAGTTCGATGTCCCGTTTGACATAGACCTTGTCTGGAAGGTCCAGGCAGTCCTCTTTACGGACACGGAACGAGTGCTGCTCCAATTTAGCAGTGAGTTCGTCCAGCCGTCGAAATCCGACGATGTGGTTGAAAGAATGACTTCCCAGAGTACGGCGCTGAACAATCGCGTACCGTCCCTGGAATGCGTAGTAAGAGGTGAAGCCTAGAATGTCCGGGTCCAGGAAATTCAGCTGACTGAAAAGATCCAGCGGAGACTTGGTCACCGGGGACCCCGTCAAGATACGCCTGTACCGCGCACCACGGCCCAAGTCACACAGAGCTTTGGTCCGCTTGGCTTTCCGGTTCTTGATAGTGGTGCTTTCGTCTACCACCATGAAGACATTGAATTTCTTCACGAAGAGGGAAGCTACCTCCACTCCCTTGCGGGTACTGAACGCCTCGACATTCATCAACAGGCATTTCAACCCGTCGCCGTCCTGGAAAAGGGTGTTCAGCGACTTTCGCATGGCCTTGGTCAGGGAGGGCTTCCACAGCAGGATCTTGTTTGGAAACCTGTCTGGGAGGTGCTTGTGGATTTCCGGCACCCAGTTGGCAATGACGGTTTTGGGCGCTACAATGAGAACGAAGTCGATTTCTTTTTCCTCATACAAGTAAGCTGCCGTGTCTAACGCGACCTTTGTCTTACCGGTTCCCATGTCCATCAAGAGTGCATATGTCGAGCATTCGGCGCTCGCGTTGAAAGCATCTTCTTGGTGTTTATAGGGCTTTGTTAAAAATTTATAATCCATCAGATTTATCTTGCTTTTTCCCAGAAGCTCACATATAAGGGGTTTTGACGGCGTAGTCAACCGCCAATGAAGGAAAGAGGAAACAAGATGAAAAACAAAGACATTTTAGAAGAGATGGCCGCTGACGCTGATACGGATCAGCTGGACCATCTGAGCGAAGGCAAGTTAGATGCCGTCGCCAAGCTGGCAAAGGAAGCCAGCAGCCTCGAATCGATTATTTTCGATTTGGAGGCGCAGACAAAAACAGCGAAGGCGGCTCTTTACAAAATTACCGATGAGCAGCTTCCCGAAACCCTGGAAGAAATGGGCCTTCGGAAATTCACCTTGATGGATGGCAGCGAAATTGCCGTCAAACCTATTTACTCAACCTCCATCCCCAAAGACCGTAAAGACGAAGCCTTCGACTGGCTCCGTTCCCACGGCTTTGGTGATCTCGTTAAAAATAACGTTACCGTTACCTTTGGTCGTGGCGAAGACAAAGCTGCCACAGCTTTTATCGGTCTATGCGGTAGCGAGGGATTCGTTCCCAGCCAAAACGAAAAGGTCGAGTCGATGACCTTGAAGGCGTGGCTACGGGAACGGGTAGAAGCGGGTGACGCCGTCCCGCTTGATTTATTCGGCGCATACATCTCTCAACGAGCCACGATCAAGAGGAGCAAGTGATATGGCAAAAGCAGTAGCGAAAAAAAATAAAACTGAGGTTGGGGAAGTCACGCCTGACCTGTTTGCAGCCGACGCTGGCGAAGGTGTTACCAACCTGGGCAGCGAAGACCTCGCCATCCCGTTTCTGAAAATCTTGCAGAAGATGTCTCCGGAACTGGATGAATTGGATAATGCCAAGGCCGGTGATATCTACAACACCGTGACGAAGGAAGTCGTCAAAGGCAAAGACGGCGTCCGGGTCATCAACTGTGCATACACTCTTCAGTACATAGAGTGGGAGCCGCGAGGCACCGGCACAGGCGCACCGCATCGTATCTATGCTGCGGACGAAGAGATTCCGGCAACGAAGCGTGGCGAAGACAACAAAGACTACGTTGTCGATGGGAGTGGTCGTTATCTTGAGCGCACCGCCCAACATTACGTTCTTATCATCGATGAGGACGATCTTACCCAACAGGCGCTGCTGCCAATGAAGGCTACGCAGTTCAAGAAGTCGAAGCAGTGGAACTCCTCCATCAAGTCCAGCAAGATGAAGGACGGAGATGGTAACTTGTTCATCCCTGCTCGTTATTCGCATGTCTGGCATCTGACTTCCGTGGGTGAAGAAAACAAAAACGGAAGCTGGCACGGATGGTTCATCGACAAGGAAGGACCGATAGAGGATGTGAACTTCTATCGGGAAGCAAAACTCTTCCACGATTCCATCGCTGCTGGGCAGGTGCAGGTTAAGCATGTCCGGGAAGAGGAAGCACCATCCTCCAACGAAGACACGCCCTTCTAGAGTGGGGGGGAGGAGGGGCCGGGAGCCAAGTCCTGGTCCCTCCAATTTCTTGTGGAAAAGGAACTCACCAAACGATTCAGCCGTCTTTTCCGGGGCTTGAACAGAGCCTACGGCACGTTCGATATAACGGGTAAGGCAGCTAACGGCAAGCACAAGGGTAAGGCTCGTATCGTTCACGAACCACGGACCTTGAAGACTTTTGACGCCCATTTAAACGGCGAACAAGGTGTTGGCGTTGTTCCCATCAACGAGAACAACCAATGCTTGTGGGGGGCGATAGACATCGACACCTATCCCCTGGATCACACCAAGCTTATTAACCACATCTCCCAATTGAAATTTCCCCTTGTCGTCTGCCGTAGCAAATCCGGAGGGGGACATCTTTATCTATTTCTCAAGGAAGCCGTCGCCGCCGAAAAGCTGCAAACCAAGCTGAAGGAAGTGACCTCTGAGCTAGGCTATGCATCCAATACGGAAGTATTCCCAAAACAGATCCAGCTGGTTTTGGAGCGGGGCGATACCGGCAATTTCTTGAACCTTCCCTATTTCGATCAAGAACGTGGGTTACGATACGCCTTCAACGCTGACGGCAGTGCAGCCACTCTGGAAGAATTTCTCGACATGGCGGAAGCGTCTGCCATTACAGAAGAAGAACTGGACAACCTCGCGTCTGAGGAAGCCGTCCAAATCGACAAGCGGCTACCGGACGGACCCCCATGCCTACAGGCTCTTTTTCGTCAGGGATTCCCGGAAGGCACCCGAAACAATGGCCTCTTTAACGTAGGCGTTTACCTACGCAAGGCGTTCCCCGATGAATGGGAAACCAAAATTCTTGAACATAATCAATTGATTATGGACCCTCCTCTGGATTTGAACGAAGTCAACATCGTAGCCGACCAATTGAAGAAGAAAGACTACCAGTATAAATGTACCGACCAGCCCATCTGTAATTTCTGCAACAAGGATTTGTGTCGCAGCCGCAAGCATGGCGTTGGAGGAGGAGCCAACACGCCCACCGTCGCCAACCTGCGTAAGTATGACAGCGAACCGCCGCTCTGGTTTCTCGACGTAAACGGCTCTCCTGTCGAACTGGATACGGAGGGTTTGCAAAAGCAGCCCCGGTTTCAAATCCTCTGCATGGAGCAAATTAATTTCATGCCCCGCACCGTGACGCGACAAGCGTGGGAAGCGCAGATGAATACGTTGCTTTCCGCCATGGTCGATACGGAAGGGGCCGTCATCACAACTTCGGACGATACCAGCATCCGGGGTCAGTTCTACGAGATGCTGGAAGATTTCGCCACGCATATGCAGACAGCCTTGGACAGAGAAGAGATCCTGCTCCGTCGCCCATGGACCAACGAAAAAGAGGACCGCACCTATTTCCGTCTCAAGGATCTGGAAGCGTTCCTCAAGCGAAATAAATTTTTTGAGTACAAATCCAACAAGATTGCCCAGCGCCTACGGGACATGGACGGGAGGGCAGAGCAATTGAAAATCAAAGGCCGTACCGTGCGGTGTTGGTCCATTCCGGCTTACGATCAAATCGATGAGGAGTTCAATTCCAAGTTCGATGAGGAGGATGTGCCATTCTAAGAAATCACTGGAGCGTTTTGATCCGGCAAGCGAGAGAGGAATCTGGCCTATCCCAACGTGCGCTGGCTATCAAAGCCAAGATGCCGCAACGCACCGTGGGGGAATACGAAAAGCTGGATGTGCCACGCGAGCTTTCCATCTACAAAGTCGAGCGTCTCCTCGACGCCTTGGGATATGACCTCGACGCGATCTGGAGAAAGGACGACTGATGCTGCGCTACTTCGGTCCCCCCGGTACAGGGAAAACCACCACCCTCCTCAACGAGGTCGAACGCTTGCTTGGTTCCGGCTATAGCCCAAATGACATTGGCTACTTCGCCTTTACCCGCAAGGCCAGCCATGAAGCGCGTGACCGCGCCGTTATGCGTTTTAACATGGACCCGGAAAAAGACTTCACCTACTTCCGCACCCTGCACAGCCTTGCGTTTCAGACGCTGGGCCTGACCGCTGCCGAAGTTCTGAAGGAAACGCACCTCAAAGAGTTTGGACATCTCATGGGTCTGGACCTAACCAGCGGTGTTGAAAAGGGAGAAGACGATGGCTTTATCCCGTTGCGCTCCAATCACCCCCTGATGCGGTGTATTGATTTGTCACGCAACATGCTCCAAGACCCCGCTCAAACTTATAACTCCACCCAACTCAGTTATCCCTTCTACGAGGTGCAACACATCTTCCAGGAGTATGCCAAATTTAAGCAGTCACGCGGGTTAAAGGATTTCACCGACATGCTGGTCGAGCTTGCTGCAAACCCCGCGCACATCCCCACCTTGAAGGTTGTGTTCCTGGACGAAGCCCAGGATCTGACGCCTCTTCAATGGCAAATCGCGCACCTTCTCAACGATAAATGCGAGCGCATGTTCATTGCCGGGGACGACGACCAAGGGATCTACCGCTGGGCCGGGGCGGATGTAAACCACTTCATCTCTCTGGAGGGAGGTTCTGAAGTCCTGTCTCAATCGTACCGTGTTCCCAAGGCCGTGTTCCGGCTGGCGGATTCCGTTGCCAATCGAATACGCAACCGGCAAAAGAAAAAGTGGTTGCCCCGTGATGACGAAGGCACCGTGCAACGCGCCTACGACACCAGAGATATCGAATTCAACAACGCCAACTGGCTGGTACTGGCGCAAGCCAACTACATGCTCAACGATGTCGCGGCCCATCTCAAAGCGACCGGCGTCTTCTTTGAACGCTTCAACACGCCATCACTAAGCAAGTCGGTGCGCTCCGCCATCTCCTCCTGGGAATATCTCCACCTTGGCGATAACCGGGAGATTTCTCTGAATGAAGCCGTAAACCTATACGCTCACCTATCGTCTAGGGAAAATGCCGTGGCCCGTGGGGCGAAAAAGCTGCTGAAAGCCGCCCATGAAAACGACACGTTCAGCCTGTCCGTTCTCCGTAAACACTACGGCCTGGAGGCTACCGGACGATGGGAAACGGCGCTCGACAAGATCCGCGACGAAGACAGAGCCTATGCCACGGCCATGATTAATCGCGGCGTCGATCTGAGCAAGAGGCCGTTGATCAAGTTGTCCACGATCCACGGCGCTAAAGGCGGCGAAGCCACCAACGTCCTTCTCTACCTCGACCTGTCCGGTAAGGCCGTCGAGGAGATGGGCCGAAATCCCGATGACGCGCACCGCGTTCTTTATGTCGGTATCACCCGCACCAAGCAGAACCTCGTTTTGAAAATGCCAGACGATGCACAGAAGGGATGGGCCTTATGAAAGCACATGAAATTTTAGAAAAAGCTGCCAGACTCGTTAAACATGATCGTGCCTACAGCCACGGTTCCATGTTAGAAAATCACCAGAATATCGCCCAACTATGGAATGGTTACCTTCATAACATTGACTTTGTTACTCCGGAGGATGTCGCCAACATGATGGAACTCCTCAAGATAGCGAGACGGAAAAGCGGCTTGTTTAATGTTGACGATTATGTTGACGGCGCAGGGTACGCGGCCATCGCCTACGGTTGCACGGGGGAAGCCAATGAAAACAAATCTTAAAAAGCCCAAGTTTGGCGTCAAAACGGAATGGGTGCCGGTGACGGAGTTGCCCGTCACGCCGTCCGACATTGAACAAATCGCCATTGACCTGGAAACCAAAGATCCACGGTTAATGACCCACGGCCCAGGCTGGCCTACAGCCAACGGGGATGTGGTTGGAATTGCCGTAGCCTACGACGGCTTCAACGCCTACCTGCCGTTTGGGCATGAGGGCGGCGGCAACCTGGACCGTGGCCGCATCGTCCAGTGGTTCCAGAAAGAAATTGCCGACTATGAGTGCGAGAAGGTCTTCTTCAACGCCGCCTACGACATTGGCTGGCTGCGTCACCTGGGCGTCCGTGTACACGGTTCGGTACGGGATGCCATGCTGGCTGCACCGTTGCTGAACGAAAACCGGCGCTCCTACAGCCTGAACGCCCTCTCCTACGACTACCTTGGCGAGATGAAATCCGAAGCCGCCCTCCGTGAAGCGGCCACGGAATTCGGCGTCAATCCCAAAGCCGAACTGTATAAGCTCCCCGCTCCTTTTGTCGGGGAATATGCGGAAGCGGATGCGCGTCTGACCCTGTCTCTCTGGCAACACTTCCAGGCTCTCCTCACCAAGGAAGACCTGTGGAGCATCTTTGAACTGGAGAGCAGCGTCTTGCCCATCTGCATCGACATGACATGGCGCGGCATCCGCGTCGATTTGGAAGAAGCGGAACGGCTCAAGCAGTCCCTGATCAAAGACGTTAAAAAGATCCTGTCGGCCATTAAGAAAGAAACTGGTCACGATGTCGAGCTATGGGCGGCGGCGTCCGTCGCCGTCGTCTTCGACAAGTTGAGCATCCCCTACGCCCGTACTCCCACGGGAATGCCGTCCTTCACCAAAAATTTCCTCTCGACGCATGAGCATCCTATCGCCCAGCAAATCGCCCGTGCCAGAGAGGTAGACAAAATCGGTAACACCTTCCTCTCCAGCATTTCCCGCTACGCGCACAAAGGCCGCATCCACGGCCACATCAACCAATTGCGCTCTGAAGGCGGCGGTACGGTGTCGGGGAGAATTTCCATGGCGAACCCCAACCTCCAACAAATCCCGGCCAGGAACAAGGAAATGGCGGAAAAGATACGCGGCCTGTTCCTCCCGGAAGAAAACGAGCAGTGGGCGTCTCTTGACTTCGATCAGCAAGAGCCACGCATCCTGGTTCACTACGCCAGCATCACGGACCACGGCCTGACCGGGTCCGGTGCATTCGTCAAAGCCTACCGAAACGAAAGCAAAACCGACTTCCACCAAATGGTCGCGGATATCATCCAGCGCCCACGGACCCAGGCCAAGATGATCAATCTGGCGCTGATGTACGGCATGGGACAAACCAAAATGGCGGAACAGCTGGACATAACTCCAGCCGAAGCCAAGCAGCTAATCCGACAGTACCACCAGGACGTTCCATTCGTGAAGGAGTTGATGGACGCCGTCCAACGCAAGGTATCGCATCGCGATAGAGGGGGGTTCGTCCGGTCTCTGTTGGGACGCAAATGCCGGTTTGATTTGTGGGAACCCAACCTGTTCGTTTCGTCAAAGGCGCTTCCCAAAGAAGAAGCCTCGCATGAGTACGGAGACAACATACGTCGCGCATATACCTATAAGGCATTGAACAGGCTCATCCAATCCAGTGCAGCCGACCAAACAAAAGCTGCAATGGTCAATGTTTACAAGGACTTAGATACAGTACCCCTGGTTCAAATCCACGACGAATTGGCGTTCAGCGTGAGTGATGAGAAGGAAGCCAGGAAGTTGTGCGAGGTCATGGAAAATGCAGTGGAACTAAGCGTCCCAAGTCCCTGCGACATCTCGCTAGGTGATAGCTGGGGGCAGTTGCAGAAACCGGATTAATTAGATATTATCCCACAACTATAGGGAGAACTAAATGACTGACCCGCGCACATTACACCGGCAAGAAGGCCCAATAACCAGTATCGAAGCTGCTTACTCAATTGATGTAACGCGCTTAGAAAATTTGGTCTATAAAACTATTTTCCGCGCTGGGGACACGGGAATTATCAGCGACCAAGTCCGTGCCCAACATCCAACACTTTGTTATTCCAGCGTCACTGCTCGCTACCGCGCACTACTCGACCAAGGCTTTATTTGGGATAGCGGTGATAAAGCGAAAGGGGATAGCGGCAGGAACCAACGGATCATGGTAGCTGCTCACTTTGCGCAGGACTACCGCAACAACCGGGAACGTGAAAAAACTGCCGCGTTAAAATCTTCGCAGGGTTATTTGGATCTTCGCAGCCAACGGGCGCATACAGAATGAACGCCAAAAAATGGAAATCGGTTGTCGTTTCCATCGACACCTATCGCAAGCTAAAGGCGCTTGCCGTCGCCAACCACAGAACGTTGAGCGGGCAATTCACGCATATCATCGAAACCGCCTCTAATGAGAAGCCTGATGAGCGAGTTACCCAACAGACGTGATTCCGTAACGGAGGAAGTTAAAGGTGAGGGCTTCAGTCTGGCCGTGACGGTAGGCTTCCACCCTACCTTCGGTCATCCCTGCGAAATCTTCATCACCAAGCGAACCAAGACCGGTACGGCGCTGGAGGAAGTGCTTTACGAAGTGGGTGTTGCCACGTCAAAAATTATGCAAGAATATGACCGTTCTGCGGATACGATTGTGGCCTTGAAATCGCAAGTCGCCAAGTTGTCCAAGGCGCTGGATTTGGAGACGACCTTATGACCACCGCACTCATTGCATTTGCCGCCTACCAGGGCTTGGTCCTGTTAATTGTGGCGCTTAATTCTTAAATGGCTGCGCCGCTTGCGTACACCTAAACGTAAGGGCGGAACGCACACGCCCAAGATTTAGTTGTCAGGGAGCCTCCTACCGTGCTAAAGAATGAGTCCATTTTACCTCCCTGTGACCCGGCTGGTTTCGACTCCTCGTCCGGGTCATCACTCCCGGATGACGCTTCGGCGTCGTCCGGTCTTTTTTTCAAAACCTGCAACTGGTGCGGGGACCGTGTAAACCCCAGCGACTGCTACGCTACCTTTATGGCGCAAAATTGGCTTTGTGACTTGTGCGGTAAGGCCGTCGCATGACGCTTCAACAACGAATTGATCGTCTGCGCGAGGCTCTCAGAGAGATACGCGACATTGCCCAGGTCAGCGAAGGTGTAGATTTTTACGCCATGCTGGCCGACCGTGCGTTAACGTTTGACGAACATCATACCGAACACGACGAAAACAGTGGCTGAAAAAAAAGAAGAGGGGCCAGAGGGAATAATTTGCTCCGTCTGCCGCTCCGAATTTGATCTTGATGAGGAGGGCGGCACCACCGGCCTGTTTGGTATCCTCCCCGTCGCCTTTTGCCCCTGGTGCCTCGCCAGTCTCATCGACATGGTGCAGCAGGGTTGTCCTACTTGCCAGGACGAATCGGAGTCTATTCACTAATGGGCAAAAGATCCGATTTTAAACGGCGGGAACGGGACTTTTATCCCACGCCATACGAGGCTGTATTCCCTCTGCTCCCCCACCTTGCGCCTAAAACCAAGTTCATCGAGCCTTGCGCCGGGGAACGGGACCTTGTGCGTCACCTCACCGAGCATGGGCATGAGTGCGTCAGTGCCAGCGACATCAGCGACAGCCCTGGAATCGATGCGCGTCACCTCACAGATGGTGAAGGAGCCGACGCTTTCATCACCAATCCTCCCTGGGGGCGGCCTGTCCTACACCCTATAATTGTAAATTTATCCAATACGCTGCCCACGTGGCTTCTTTTTGATGCCGACTGGATGCACACGAAACAGGCGGTTACCTATCTTGAGCGGTGTCTCAAGATCGTCTCCGTCGCCAGAGTTAAATGGATGGGTCCCGATTCCCCCCACACGGGAAAGGACAACTGTTGCTGGTATCTTTTTGACCGAAATCACCCAGAACCTCCCGTGACGCAATTTTTTGGTAAGCCGTGGAATATATAAGCGTCAGCCTTGGGCTACTCCGTCTATTGTACGACCTCAACAGCCCTGCCGCCGTCCCTCCCAATCTCATCATCCAGCAGTGGCTCTATGGAAAGGGAACTTACGTCATCCACCAGGACATCACCGAAAGAGAAGCCTGTTCGCGAGCCGAATCCCGCGCCAAGCTGGACGCGCTGCGGCAATTCGGCGGCGAATACATGGGCGCACAGTCTCTTGTAGCCTGTGAGGAGACCAATGACGGCGTTAATTGCCCCATGCAGAATATCACCTGGACCACGGTCAACGGACTCATCAGCCGTATCCGCAACAAGACCGTGCGAGCCGGTGAAACGCTGGAAGGGCACCGCACGTGCCGCGTCGTCCTGGAAGCGCAAATTTCCCTGCGCCCAGAGGCCCCGGACCCCGGCTTCGACATCCAGATCAAGCTCTCCTCCGACATCTTCCGGGAGGGAGACCCCATCACCATCAGCCTGGACCCAAGCCAACCCATGTACGTTAATTTGTTGATGGAAGACGCCAATCACGACATTCATAAAGTCTTCCCTAACCAATACGATACAAACTTTTATATCGCATCACGGACCACGGTCCCAGCTACGAAGGGTTACAAAATCCTCGCGGCGTATGCACCCAACATTACATCCCCTACTTCCTACGAAATCCTGCACGTTCTCGCTACGCCGCAAAAGCTATTCTTATCAGACACTTACGACCCAGAGACCCTCGCCTTGAAGGTTCTGGAAATTCCCAACGACCAACGACGTTATACCCGTCACACATACAAACTCATCAGGAGGACCCAATGAATATAGCCCTAGCCATCGCGGCCTACTTACTCGTTAGCTTTTTACTCGCCGGTTGTTCGTCCCCGGCCCCTGGCTCTCCCGAATCGTTCATGCAGAAGCAACAAGCCAAGCACAACGCCCAACAGGCCATGATCCAGGACACCATTGACGACCTCCCCAAGTGGTACAAGGATGTGCCAAAAAGCGACTATGCCATCCTGTCGGCTGGTGTCGCCACATCGCCTCACCTCCAGCTTGCCGTAGACAAGGCCATCTTGAACGCCAAGCGTATGCTCGCAGACCGGGTTGAGGGGCTGTTGTCATCCCAGGTAAAACAGTATGTGTCTGAAACGGGACGCGAAATCGCACCTATGGCTCTCATGGACTCAGAACACGTTACAAAAAATGTCCTAAGAGATGTCAACGTCTCCGGATACCGCGTCGAGGATATGGACATTAAATCGCATGGGACCTATTTCCGAGTTTACGTTCTCCTTATGTACCCCCTCGGTGAAATGAACGACATCCTCACCTTACGACAGAGGCAGAGAGAGGCCAAGGAGCGTGTCTCCAGAACCGAAAAGGCGTATGATGAACTAGAGAAAGAACGCCGTGTTCCTGATTCGTACTAGCCCGATTCGTTCATCATATGTTCAAGCCTCAAGAACCACCGCACAGCAAGCCACAGTCGCTGGAAGCGACCAAGCTTCGACGTTGTCTTTTGTGTCTCCGGGATTTCCCGTCCAGTCATGCTGGCAATCGCGTCTGCCGCCGCTGCAAAGACACCACAGATTATAACGACCTCTCCCACGCGGAACCCTACCCACGATTCTAGCTCTGTAACCCCTTGAAAACACGGGGTTATTAGAGCTTGACTTGTATTTTGGGCTATGGGACAATTGGCATACACTATAAGAGTGAGGAAAGATGATGGAACTTAAAGACAAAACGAAGCTGGTAGATTTCTTACGCAGTTGCGTAAGAAGCTTCACGGGCGATACCTCAGACTATGCCAGAGGCTATCGCCGCGCCAACCTGCTTTTCCGCAAGGCCATCGAAGCCGTCCACCGTGGTGAGTGCTGGGACGACCAATTGGAAGAGTGGGTAGCGGGAGAAGAGAAATGACCCCCGACACATTTGATCACCTCGTAGGTGACGTGGAAGAAATCATGGGACACACAGTGAGTTTTTATCAGGTCTACCAGTTGGCTCAACTGTTCGTGCCCCTCCTGAACGTCCCCGCTAATTCCAACCAAAAGGAGACCAATAACGATGATTGACAGAGAACTTTTGTTGCCAAGTCAGGCCCCGTGTACCTTACCGGAAGAGGCCATCGTGCCAGACGCAGGAGAGCCTCGCGCACGGGTATTCCCTCCCGACTATACGAAGGTGCC
>Ga0208450_1001183_pt1 | contig 12654 bp, 16 predicted proteins | sample MalvireepMed_908_FD_184249 | JGI IMG/M metagenome (GOLD analysis project Ga0208450, IMG submission 184249) | Marine viral communities from the Global Malaspina Expedition - Malaspina viral metaG DeepMed_908 (SPAdes) (version 2) | ecosystem: Environmental > Aquatic > Marine > Oceanic | place... | reverse complement strand
GTCCAGCAACGCCTTCGCGTCATCTGCGATAGGGATTGCAGCGCCTAACCGTGCAGCATCTTGCATGGTGAGCGCGCCGTATTCCTGGCCTTGAAAGACCACCGGGGCATTCGCGTCATTCATCAAGTTACTCATGCTGTTTCATCCCATGTCTGAGTGATTGGCCCGACAGACTCAAACGTGGCCGTTATGGATAGCTTGCCCACGTTAGGCCGATCCATAGCCATCGAAGTTACCAGCGCCGTGAATGCGTATGTGCATCCAGTTTGAGCGGTTAAGGTCAAGCTGATCTTGAACGCTGTATCCAGATCCCCTACAGCCATCGCACTGCCATCTGCCGCAGCATCTGGAAGTGGGGCCATGTTGCTTGCATCAAACTCACCCGTGCCGGTGATTGTGCCATCCATCGAAACTCCACCGGCTGATGATCGGCTTAAGAAGCCGCCGTCTGCGAACCCGGTATCGTCAACGGACGGGTTGCTGTAAGTCGCACTCCACCCATCGACTTTAACGTGGAGCGCGTTCGGAAGCGTTGCGCCGCCACCTATCCCGTGAATCGTCTGCTGTGCCATGATAGAATCCTTTCAGTGGCGGCCTCATGTCCTTACGAGGCCAGAACCTGCCAGTCACTACTTATCCTGTATGCATCCTCTTCAATAGTTAATGTTCCGCGATCCATCATCCGAACGTGAATCTTTGCGTATGTCGCGCTAGGTGTGAGCGCCTTGTTAGCCAGGGCAGTTGTTAACTTGTCCGCATGGCCCTGGATTACTGCCGCGCCTAGCCGAACGTCTTCGTAGATGTCGAACTGAATTGATAGCTCGCTGTCGTCGTCGTTGCTGAAGTAATGCTCCTGCACATCACTGATCACGCTGTAAACGCAAAGCGGAAGTGCAGCATCATCCGAACCACGCCCCAGATATATACGGCCACTTACCGCGGCGTAGAATGTCCCTGCCGATTGATCGGCAGTGAGTTGCGTATAGATCGCATCGGTGACTACTTTCTGGCTCATTACCTCAACGTCCTAACGAACTTAGCGATACTGTCCTGGTATATCGTCGCCATCTTGCGCTTGGACCGATTAAACGCCGGGCGCATGAATGGGCGAGGCGGCAGGGTCACGGTCTTCGCGCTTCGCCATACATCCTTAGACACCTGGAAGGCCAACCGCGCTGCACTGCTTGCGCTGATACGCGCACCAAACTCTTGAACGGGCGCGTAGATCAAATTGGTGCCTACTCGGATTGACGGCTTCGGGCCTTTGTTCTTCGAGCGATCAATCTGTATGGACCGGCGAAGCGTCCCAGTTCGCACGCCTGGCGGCTTGCCGGGAGGACTTGACGGGCCATACTTCCCCCTGCCATGCTTGGACAATATGAGCTTCACTTGCGACTGGAAGTGCCGGGCCACCCGCGACAACGCAGCACGCTGCGCTCTGTCGAGCTTGCGGGTGAAGTCATCGCCATACCATTCAACCTTCACGGCCATCAGTCTGACTCCTCGCACATCACTGCCATGATCACCCCGGCTTGCTGCGGGTTCCGTATCTCATTGATTTGCAGCGTGCGCGTTACATCGCTGCCGGTGGTCGAGTCAACGAAGGTCACTTGATCCTCCTCCACAATGTCCTGGCCGGTTGCTACAAATATCTTCCACATCCTGCGATTAGATTCCCTGCCGTAGCGCAGAGCTTCCGAAGCGCTTACCTGTTGAATGCGTGCAGGGACACTGGACAGGCTGGCATTGAAGGTCTGTATGGGACTGCCGCCGCTATCCCTGGTCACCGTTACCCTGGTGGTATTGATGGACGAATCTAGAAGATGGATTGGTGGCGTAGCCATATCATGCGGCACTTACCGGCACATCGACCCACGGGCGCAAGGCATCGCGGATCTCATCATCCATGTTCAGTTGATCGGACAAGGTGTAGCTATAATCGCCCAGGCTTTCCGATCTCAAGTTAGGATCTTTGCGGCCCAGGTGGAACATACGCGCCGCCCATATATCAGTGAGGTTCTGTAGCGATTCAGGCACGGTCGCATAGCCTGCGCGGTAATGCACCATCATGGTCTGAAACGAACGCCCGAACCGTTGCGAACTATCAGGCCAGATATTTCCAAAGGTGTGATGATATTCAACCTGCCCCGACTCCAAGTCCACAATGTAATCGTCGAGGATCTCTTCGGGCCAGGTAAGCCGCACGGCGCTACTCTTCGCATTGGTGATATTCAATCGGTGCAGATCAGACGATTCACCATCAGCAGTCACCTTGTTCGTCACCGTCCAGCCTGACCTGGCGTTCAGGGCTGTTGCCATTGCTGAGAATGTGGGGCTATTGCCGAAGGTATCTTCTGACTTGATGATCGTTCCATCTGCACTCATGCTCCGCAGGTTCACCCCGTCATTGTTCACCCAGACGCTGGCGATCTTGTCGGTGCCGGTGTACTGAACTTCCAATGCATCCCCTACGCCCCAGCCGACTCTATACAGGTCAAGCACTGGCCGGTGGTGCAGGCTAAGTACCCGGTCACTGTTCGGCCTGTAAAACTCGCGGTAATCTTGGGCAGTGAACTTACGCCCGGCAATGCGTGCGATCCTATCGCTCACGGTATTTATCATCTCAGTTAATAGATCGTCATCGCCGGTGCCGGTGATCCGCAGGTATCGCTTGACGCGAGCCAAGCTGGTGAGTGCTGCGGCACTGATCAATGTGGTACTCATTGCCAAGCCCTTTATACCGAGGCGACAAAGACTTCCAAGTCACAAGACGCAGTGTCCGCATCCGCAGTGATATCAACCAAGTCTTCAAGGCCCACAGTTAACGCGGAGGCGCTAGCGTCCATGATGTCCTTGACTCCTCCGCTGTTATCTCCGGGGCAAATGAAGCTATGCCCAGCGTCCAGTACCATTGCAAATTCGGCATTGCCTTCTGAACGGAACACCAAGACCACATGGTTGGTATCGTCCAGGTTCGTGATTCGTATATATCGCACATCATCTTCGTCAAATTGACCGGCTAGATAGGACTTAGACAAGTTGGTGGATGATGCCGTGCTGAAACCTAATAGCCCCGATTCAGTCGTTGAAACAGTCACAATACGCTTCACCACCTCATTGACCGAAGCAACTGTTAGCGTATTGGTGCCGCCCTGGTCTTTGCCATTGAGGCTAATTGATTCGGTGACCGTCACCGTCATGGTCGCTGCTGTTATCGTGGAGGTCATTTGTTCCTCGCTTTCCTGATTGCCTTGTCTCGCGGCGGGGCATCCATGCCCTTACCAGTCGGCTCATCCATGATCTTGACTCGACCGCGAGATGCCCACAAGTGTGCCAGCCCCGTTTCCATTGCAATCAATTCACCCGCTGGCGTATGGTCGAACGCCTCCAGGATCTTGCACATCACCAACGTAAGGCGTTTATCGCCCTCGCCCATATCATGGCCCCAGGTTCTCCAAAGACCCGACAGCAGCGTCCAGTTCAGTTACTGCTGCCGGGCCTTTAGGAGACACCTGCTTGCTACACTCGAAGAACATCCGCAGCGCCTGCCTCGCTTGCAGTGTCAGGCGTTGCCTCGCCCCGCGAGAGTATCGCGAAGATGGTAGCGAATGTTCCAGCACTGCCGTCACCGGCGGTGGCCGTCACATCCAGGTAGCGCTTCCTTGCTTTCAGATCAACCTGAAATACAAAGAACTTATTGTCATCGGTTGCACTGGGCAGCGACGAGGTGGACCCGGCAATGTTGGAACTGGTGCCGTAGACAAGCCCAGTTACATTAGCATGGCCCGAACCGGAGCTATCCGATTCCGTAACTGCCAAGGCAGTCATGGCGATATCACTAGCACCCAGGTAGCAAACAATGGTGGCGTAATCAAAGCCCAGCGTATCAATCTCGCCAGTAGTATAACTGGCGTTGTCAACAATCGCCGCTGGCGGCGTAACCGAAATGTACTTTACATTCTGCGCATGAATCATCTCAAATCCTTTCGGATATATAAGTCTTTTGCTTACGAGCTAGGCGTAGCCAGAACGACCGTGGGACCGGCGTTAGAGGCATCACCCAAGTCGTGGTTGTTAATAGCCACCCGCTCAGTTCCGCGAATGGCAGTCTCGTCCGTATCGAAGTATCGCTCGTCCGATGTGGCGATGGACAAGGCTCGCCGGTCACCCAGCGTGCTGCTCATCGACAGGTCACCGAAGGCTATGATATTCGTAGACGCTTGAGCGGTAAGCGTAGAGTTGAGCTTCTGCGTGAAGACCACCTCATAGCCCAGGAACGACATCTGGCTACCGGCTTCAGTTTCCAGCCTGGTTACACCACCCTGTGCATGCGCCAATCGCTGCATGGAATCAGCGAACCCGGCCTTACTGATGAACCACTTAGGCACGATACCGGGGAAGGCAGGAACCGTACCCGTGACCGTATGGAAGTCGTTCATGTCCAGCGTGCTGAAGGCAGTGTTACCTGAAGCAGCAGTGATCTTCCCGCCTGCGGGAATCTTCGTCATGATGCCCTGGATGCCGCCGTAGGTTGAAGTGCCGTCACCGTTGAAGCCCGCAGCATCTTCACCACCGGCAAAGGCCGTGGCAATTTCCTGAGCGATCAAGTCACCGACTGCAATGGCGGCATCCTCGAACAACTCACTAGAGATACGGCTTAACGTGGTGGGCTTCTTGGCAATCAGTTCAACGTTGTCGGTGCCGACACTGCTGGCCGATATCGAAGAAGCTTCACCAGTCCAGTTCAACGTGAGGCCGCTGGTACGTCTTGGCACCATGACCGCGTCTGAAGTCATCGGCATGACTCGAGCGTTAGCGCGAAACACTCCGAACTCTTCAACGAGGCTGATGATGTCACTGACGAACTGCTCAGGAACCAGAGCGCCGCCGTCCTGGTTGGAGCCTTCCGTCATCGTTGTGGCTTTGCTGATGATGCCGTTCCGCATCAGCCAGTCAGCGTTACGAACGCCCTTGCTGCCGACATGCTGCATCCACTTTGCGAACGCATAAGAATTAAATTCATTCTCGTCTGCATCCGTTCCACGGGTGAAGCACTTGAGACGGCCACCGCCCCACTTGCGAGCCTGGGCAGGAACCCGCTGCTTGGTTTGCGGTACGTTGCGGATCGGGTTGCGCTGGTGAAGACCGGAGCCGCCTAGCTGTTTCCGAATTGCACTATCCACCATCCGCTGGAGACTCTCGGCAGCGACCGGCTCCTCGACCTCTTCAGCAATGCCAGCGTCTACCGCGTCCTCTTCGGACGGCGCACCGACAAGGATAATCTCGGTCACCGGCACCGTTTCGCCTGCCTCATTCACGACAGGAATCTCGGCTTCTTCGTCGCCCTGTTTGAGCGTTAGCTTGACCGATTTGATGAGTGCGGCTTCATCACCGCCCGCGGCCTTGACCAGCCCCGGCAGGATATTGTCACGGAATATGCGTAGTGGAATCGCAGGAGTTGCCATAATAAGACCTTTCAGTTGACAGAAAACAAGCTCGCGCTTGCCGCTGACAACCGATCCAGCCTTTGCAACGGGGCAACCGATTCGGCCTTGTGAGGGGCCACTCGTCCAACCACGCCGCAGGCAACTCGTCCAGCCAGGACTTGATTTGCGCTAATTCATCCAGGGATCATAGCGACCCACCACCGGACCTGTCAATAGAAGGTCTTCCCCGCCCGGCGGGCCAGGTGCCATGCCAGCCTCTTATCGACCATTGCCGCCACTTGCTGGGCGGTGGTCGCCCTCTCAGCGGTTCTAGACGGCGGCAGGATTACCACCAGGGGTCTGGGTCTGGGTGGCTTAGGCCGCGGCTCAGCCTCCAAATTGACCGTAGGGAACAATGCCCCGGCGGTGGATTTGGTGACCAAGCCCTTGCTGACGGCGGTGATCAGGGCGTTCTGGTTGGCGGGCAGGGGTGCCACTGAGAACTCCAGGAGCTTCCATTGGCTATGAACCGTCTCGACTTCATCGCCAAATTGCTGCTTGTCCTTCGGCGTAGCCCGCCGATTTGCGATGGACTCGAAGCCGACACTTACGCCGCGAATCACGCCCTGCTGTATCAGGCTCAAAACCGTATCAGGGAACCACTCGCCCTCATGCGTATCGGGCCGGTCAGCTAATTTGGCGCGGGCCATCACATGCTGCGGCTCACGCACGAAGCCGGTGGCTTGGCCTATCGGCATATCGTAATTGTGATTCCAGAATACCGTGGGGCTTTGCATGAACTCCCGCGTATTGACACCGTCAGGGATCAGCACCTCCCGTTCGCGGTCCACATCACTAGTGGAGATCGCTGCTTGGAATTCCCTTGAACCTGCCGCAACGCTCAAGTCTGCGCCCAACTGTTTGCGCGCCATTTCATTTCCTCCTGAACAGATGCACAATAACGCCCAGGGCAATCAAGCCAACCAGACCGTGCTGGCCCAAGCTATCAATCAGCCCAGTTAGATTTGCTACCACGTTACCTACAAACGGAACAGCATCACCGAACAGCACACCGGCAAGAACGCCAAGCGATACTACGCCAATCCCGATCTCTGCAATGTCGCTGATCCATAGCTTTAACTGTTTCATCTGCCTGCTCCAATCTTGAAGGGGAAACGTCAGTTAGGTACTGCGATCAGGTCGCACCTGCAATTCGGGTGCAGTGGCGGCCCCTTGATATCGCGGAAGTCTATTTTCATCTTGCCGCCTCTAGCGCCTTGCAGAACCACATTCGGGCCTGCACTGATAAACGAATCGGATAAGCCTACTGTTCTATTCTTGAATTGCTTTGACAAGGCCAGGCAGAACTCGCACGGGTTCGGGGCAAGCAACCACTTCATGCCAGCGACCACGCCGGACTCCTGCCAGCCTACCTTCTCGCCCTCCACATATGCCAGGGCTGATTCTGTTCTTGCGATAGCCTCGCTCCTGGCACTGCCGAACATCCCCGCCTCGTTGATCTGCTGGGCCAGTGTCTGCGGTGATGCGCCTGCGGCCATGCCCTCGGTGAGTACCCGCTGAACTTGACTCAGCGTAGTGGCCCGGACATTACCGGCTAGCTCGATTGTATGGCTTGAGATGAAGGCATCAACCGCAGGATTGGTAACGTCGAAGACGCCGTCAAACAAGCCGCCTTCAGCTAATTGTGCTACGCCTGCATTGCCGCCCACCGCGATGATCTCAGCCATTGGGCCGCGGACTTCGTCGATGAATATCTGCTCGAAGTCCCGGTTGATCTGGCTGATGATCGCCTCGATATCGGTATTACGCAGCTTGACTCTTGGCCGGTGCTGACGAGTGCTGCCGATGCGCTGCGCGACTATGCCGCCGAATCGGTCCAGCACCTCCTGGATCGCCGCCTGCATCAAGGATATCTTCGATGCTTGCTCGTCATCCCGCTGCGTATCTTCAGCCGGGCCGATTGCCGGGTCTGCCTGCTTCCAAACCATCTCTGCCTGCGAGACTATCTTGCCGCCTCCACATGTGGCAGGCACCGTCGAGCGAGAAGCAACCGCGGCAGGCTCTTGGCCTTGCTCCGCGTCAGGCTCCGCATGATGCGCCTCAACCACATTAGGCGTAGTAGCGGTGCCGGTTCCTGCTGAACCCATAATCATTTCGGCCTTTTCCAGGCTCAGGTTGAACAACACTTGCAACTGACCAATGCCAGCATCTCTTGGCATTAGACCCTCGGCGACCTGCATCACTATGCCGGTGGCCGCGGTGATTTGTGCGCCGTTCAAGACGCTCTCGCTCGCCACCTCATCGCCCTGGGGTTCGACTGGAACTGGCTCTGGCTCTGGCTCTGGCTCTGGCTCTGCCGGTTCTTCAATTTGCGGGGCTGGCACTGGCTCTGCCGGTTCTTCAATTTGCGCCGCTGGCGATTGGAAGGGGAGATTGAATACTGGAGCGCTGGCCCCTAACGGCTGGCCGTTGATCAGCAACGAATCAGCCAGGGGATCGTCGGACGGCTCCAGCATCTGGTCGCGCCGTGCTTCGTTGAGTGTCGAAATGCCAGCGCCGGTCAAAGCCACCGCTTTATCTCGCTCGAATATTTTGTCTTCTGGCACCACATTGTCGTAGGCCAGCACCGCGTCATCGAGGCCGAACATCCCCTCGACCAGTCGCTCGTTGAGTTTCTCCTCGTCAACTTGCAACAGCGGGGCAATGGTATTTCTCAGCCAGTGAACGTCACTGACTTCAGCCTGACCACCGGCCACATGGAAATTGGCCTTGAGCATACTGACCGGCACACCGAACGCGCCGCCTATCTCCTCCACTATCTTGTCGGCTGATCCAAGCGACACATCAGGCATAGCCAGCGGAGCAAGTTCGGCATCGCCGGTGAGGGTCAGGATGTTGCCCGCGTTCTTAGCGCCGCGCAACTTGCGCTGGACCATCTTCTCGAACCGATCCAGGGCTTCGCTTGTTGTGCCAGGCTTACAGATCAGCAGATAATCGGGTCGCCCCATGTTGCGTTCTTGGGCCAAGTCACGCTGCCGGTTGCTTGTTTCAAGTGTCCACGCAGACCATGCCGCCTCCATGAATCCCTTGCCATACCATAGATCAGACGGGTTGGGCAGTTTGTAGTGGATCACCTCGTCAGTCTCAAACTTACTTTCCACCTCCGTACCGGCACCGTAGATATAGCCGCCGATGAACTCATTGCTGCCGCCGGGGATTATCCTCGTCCACTGGCTTGGCATCGTCCAAAGTTCAGCAGGCAACCCATCATCGCCCAGAACGATGTGCTGATAGGAGTTGCCCGTCATCATCAGGTAGACCCACTTGAGCAGGCCGGTTTCAAATCCATTGGCCCACGGGTTCACCATGCGAAGCAGGTCAGTGATCGGGTGCCGGTCAGTCACCTCCTCGAAATCATCAAGGCCGAACTCCAGAATCTTCCGCGTGACTGACTTGCTTGGCCGGTGATCCAGGTCGCCAGCCAGGTACGCCTTTGACCGGCGGTCTAATTTCCGCGTTTGCCAGGCGAGCCTGCCCGGTCCCATCTTGGGCTTGCTGCGAACAAATAGCCGCAACGGGACAGACTCCAACTGGCGGGCGTTGATCATCGCCGCGATATAGCACCACGATTGAAATTGCTCGATGGCTTGCCGGGAATCGAAGGGCGGTGGCTTTGCCCCCTGCCGCCCGGCGATGTCCATGATACGAACCGAAGATTGGAGATAGGCTTCGCGGCTATCCGCTTTCGTTGCAACGTATGTCATATCTGCCTTCCACGGTTAAAACCTACCGGCGGGGCAACCCTCACCGGCAGGCTCGAACAGGCTATTTATTCACCAATTTGTCCAATGGTCCTCATCCACGGCCTCGTACGGGCTGGTGGAGATCACCCTTGCTTCTAGTCCGAATGCACCCAACTCGCGGCGGCATTTGACCGCCAGAGCCAGGGCATCTACGCCGTCATCGTGCTGACTACCCGGTGCATTATAGCGAACCCCGGCGATGGGACTGTATTGGAACTCGAAGGATTCAAGCTCATGACACAGCCAACCGGCGGGGAATAGCACTTCCTGCTGCTGGATAGCACTGGCCAGGCCAAGCATTAACTGCTGCTTGCTGCCAGCCGCACCGCCCGTGAACTTGAAGCCGCTCACCTGGGGGCAGACTCGCTGCATGTCCTCCACGATAGGATCGCCCACGCCGGTACTGTCGCAGTATGCAGGCACGTTCCCGATTGCGGCGATGACCTGCCTGCGAGTCGCACCCCAGTCAAGGCGGAACCGCTCAAGATGGCACACCCGGCCAGCGGCATCCAGGCCGCAGATGACCGTCCAGTCAACTGATTTGGCGAGGTCCACTCCATACGCTACCGGGGCGCCTTCGGCCAGTTTGTCCAGCGTGCAGGCGGCGATGGCGCTTAGGCCAAATGGGTTGCCGCCTTCGTCGCTGGGTTCTGCGTAATACAGTTCGCGGAAGATGTCAGGCGGCAGTGATCGCTTCGCATCTTCGAGTTCACCAGGGTCAAAGATCCCCGCGGCTATAGCATCCTGTGCGGTCAGTTTGTGGTAGGCATAGTCAGGCTCACCGGCCTCGGCCATTCTAGCGCCGCGATAAAACCAGTTGCGCCTGCCCCGCACATTACCAATAGCCCGGACTCGTCCCTTCGTTGCGGTGATTACTGAGCGGATGGCAAACCATGCGTCTTCTTTGCAACGGCTTGCTTCATCAATGACCACATCGTATACATCTTCGCCGTAAAGAGAATCTGGCTTATCCGAACCTTTAAAATATATCCTGGCCCCATTGGTTAAGCCGATCCATAAGTCGCTTGCGTTTTCATTCCAAGACAGTTTGCGCGGATCGCTAGAGGCGAGCATACGCTTGAGCCGCTCGTAGCCTAACGCTTTAGCCTGAGAATAGACGGGGGCAATCCACCATGAGTTCCTGCCAGGGAAGCCCCGGTTCCATGCCCGGCCAAGAATCCAGGTCAGGCACCCGGCGGTCTTGCCGCTCTTCGTGCTGGCCTCGATATAGGAATATCGCGCAGGATCGCAGACCGCTGCTTTCTGCTGCGGATATAGCCTGGGGAATCTAGGTGGTGGCAGTATAGGCATCCGTGCCCAACTAAGCGTCCGTGCTTAATCCTCCAGGGCCGAGGTTGTCTTCGCTTGAATGTACCGCTGCGCAGCAGCCCTGGGCACGGCCAACTGCTTGGCTCCGACACGGATTGCTTTTAGCTGGCCCTGCTGAATGTGCCTACAGACGGTGGGCTTCGACAGCCCGGCGGCGTCAGCAATTTCCTGCGGAGATAAGAATTTGCGACCATCCATGAGGTGGCAGTATAGGCATCCGTGCCCAACTAAGCGCCCGTGCTTACAGGGCCGAGGTTGTCTTCTTTAACTTCTGCACATATTGCTCTGCGGTTTTAGCTGGAATAACCCACGTTTTGCCGACCCGAACAGCACCTTCAAGGTGGCCGCTGTTCAGCGCGCGACTGACCGTCATGCGAGAAACGCAAGCGGCCTGCGCAACTTCGATTGCCGACTTCAATTTGGGTGTTGGGGGTCTATCCATGACCTGCAAGCCTCCGTGCCGTGATAAGTGGTCGAACGGTAACACGCCGCGGCCTGGGTTGTCAAGGCAGGCTATCTCTTCCCGGCGTTAGCCGAGGTTGTCTTCATGTTCTTGGCTGCCCCTGTTTGGGCGGGGCCACCTTTAACTTCTGCACGTATTGCAGCCCCGCCGCCGCCGGGACCACGTAGATCGGCCCGACTCGGGTTGCATCTGGAATGCGACCAACGCGGACGTCCTTGGTGACGGTCGAGCGATGAACATTCGCCAGCTTCGCCAACTGAGGCGGGGTGTAATACTTTGGGGTGCCGTCCTTGGTCATGTCGCGGCTCCTTAAAAGTGCTAGCGACGAGGGCATTTTCCTAATCAACCGTCATGCCGTCAGAACTCCCTGCCCCCGTCAAGCAGTATCGGCCCTAGTTCAGTCCGCTCTGTAGCTTCCCCGGCATCCAGCCGCTCGATCTTGTCCAGCATAACCGCGGCATCGACCCGGTCACGCATCATGGCCCGCAGGACTTCCAGCGCCCGCAGCTTCTCCCGTGGATTCCCTGTAGCGGCAATCTGGACCGCGACCTTCGGCAGCGCCTCCAGCCATTCGTCCTTGATGAGCCAGCCATTTTCTGCGGCACGCTGGATGATTTGCAGTGACCGCCGCACGCGACCACCGGACTGCTCCATGAGTTGCAATCCCCCCTCACCCCCGCTGGAATGCACGGGGGTTCCGTTGCCGTTGCCGTTGCCGTCTTTGCCGTTGCCGTTGCCGTCAGTCATCGCCATATTATACCACTGCTTCCATAGCCATTTCTCGCTGCACCTTCTGCCTGGTCAAATTCTCCCACCGCTGCACGATGATATCGCAGTAGGCCGGGTCGATCTCTAGGCCGTAGCACTTACGGCCTAGTTGTTCAGCGGCGATTAATGTAGTGCCCGATCCGAGGAAGGGATCGAAAACAAGACCCGCAGTCCACCTGACCACCTCCGCAATCAGCAGCACAGGCTTCTGCGTGGGGTGTAGATCGGGAACCGCCCGGTCGAACATGATTGCATCAGTAGGGCGGCCATTAGTCCATGCATGCGACTCGCCAGGATAGAAAGCGCACACCTCCGTTTGCCTCGCATGTTCATGCTCCAAGTCTCCCATAGACCAGTTATTCTTCACCCAGGTTACCAGGCTATTTGGCTTGGGGATCAGTCTGATGTTGTCCCATCGGCACCAAACATACACTGAATGGTCTGCCTCGATAGCCGTAGCATGGGCAAGCAGTCTTCCCGTATTATCCCCCTCAATTGGTTTATGCTTGGTCCTCCTGTGATTGCTCTGAAACCCCATCCCATAGGGTGGGTCAGTCACCACAGACCCAACGGCCTCCCCATCCATCAGCCGCGCCACATTATCCGCGTTCGTCGAGTCACCGCACAGCAGGCGGTGGTCGCCCAGGGTAATAAGTTCGCCCGCCTTCGTCACCGGCTCTGCTGGAGGTTCTGGTATCTCGTCCTCCACCACCTCGTCCTGCCCATTCAGCCCGGCAAGCAGTCCCTTGATCTCCTCATCACTAAACCCTGCCGCCAGGTGGTCGATGCTTTCATCTGCTTGCAATGCCTCCAAGTGTCTTGCTAGTACGGCATCGTCCCACCC
>Ga0208450_1001182_pt1 | contig 12663 bp, 10 predicted proteins | sample MalvireepMed_908_FD_184249 | JGI IMG/M metagenome (GOLD analysis project Ga0208450, IMG submission 184249) | Marine viral communities from the Global Malaspina Expedition - Malaspina viral metaG DeepMed_908 (SPAdes) (version 2) | ecosystem: Environmental > Aquatic > Marine > Oceanic | place... | reverse complement strand
GATCGGATGCCTTCGGGTTGCTGTCGAGGACGGTGCCGCTGATGATCCGGCGGGCTTGCGAAATTTCATCAAGGCTGCGTGCCAGCGCAAGTCCCTCGAAATGATCGGTTACCGGGATCCTGTCCACGGCCGCGACAATCCTGCCCAGCCGGAATGCTTCGGTAACGGCAAAGAATGTTTCTGCGGCCCGGTCCAGATCGGTCTTCGAGTGAGCGGCCACGTGGCAGATGTCGGGCGCAAGGGTGAGACCGGTCAAGCCGGCGATCTGATCCGCCAGGTCCGCGGGGATGGACTGAACCATCAGGGCGGCGCGGATGTCTTCGGCTTCCTGGCGCATGAAATCAGGCATGGCGGCGGCCATTTTTCCGTCAAGCTTGGCCAGGCCCTGCTGCATCGACTTGACTGCGGTCGCAAGATCGCCCTGCGAAGCGCCGGTCTTGATCGCCCAGCCGGTAACCTCCTTGAGAGTGTTGCCGATGCGGGCGTAGAGCTGGTTTTGAACGCCACCGGGAACCTTGGTGTCGAGCGCATCGACCTGTTCATAAAGCTGGTTGAGTGACAGGCCGTCGCGGGCAAGAACGAAGGCCTTGACGATGTCGGCCGCGGTTGCGCCGGATTTGTCGCCCATGCCGATGACAAAAGCCGGTCCGCCGCGATTGATCGCGTCGTTGCCCAGCAGGGTCGCAATGATCTCGCGACGCAGCCTGTGACTGGCAATATCGGTGGAATAGGTTTTCTGCATCTTCTTGGGAAAGTAGGAGCGCAGCGTGGTGTCGAAATAGGGATCGTCAGGCAGAGAACTGGCGACGATTTCATCGAACAGCACGAGCTTGGCATAGGACAGAAGAACGCCCATTTCAGGCCGGGTCAGCGCGTGACCCGCTGCGATCCGCTCGGCGACGGCACTGTCGTCGGGCAGGTATTCGACCTTGCGGTTGAGCAGGCCCCGGCCTTCGAGATTGCTCATCACCCGGTTGAGCTCGCCAACGCCCGATATGCCTTCGGCTTCGGCGATCGATATGGCCAGTGTCTGCAAATAGTTGTTGCGCAGCACCAGTTCGGCCACCTCATCGGTCATCGAGGCAAGCAGGGTGTTGCGCTTGGGCCGGGTCAGCCGGTCTTCGCGCATGGCGTTTGCCAGGGCGATCTTGATGTTGACCTCGACGTCGGAAGAGTTGACGCCGGCGGAGTTGTCGATCGCATCGGAGTTGCAGCGGCCGCCATTCAGCGCATAGGCGATGCGGCCTTTCTGGGTGAGACCCAGATTGGCGCCTTCGCCGATCACCTTGGCGCGAACCTGCCGTGCCTGAACACGAATTGCGTCATTGGCACGGTCACCGACATCGGCGTCGTTTTCGCCGGCATCCTTGATGTAGGTGCCGATGCCGCCAAACCACAGCAGATCTGTTTGCATCGACAGGATTGCGGTCATGATGTCCTGCGGGGTGGCTTTGCCGGCTTCAAGCCCGATCACGGCGGCCGCTTCCGGCGTGAGGTCCACCGATTTCAATGACCGCGGGATGATCATGCCGCCCTTCGACAGCTTGGACTTGTCGTAGTCCTGCCAGCTGGAACGGCCCAACTCGAACAGACGGCTGCGTTCGGCAAATCCAATGGCGCAGTCGGGGTCCGGATCAATGAAGATATCGCGGTGATCGAAAGCCGCCAACAGCTTGATCTGTGTCGACAAAAGCATGCCGTTGCCGAACACGTCGCCGGACATGTCGCCGACACCTGCGGCGGTGAACGGCGTGGTCTGGATGTCGATGTTCATCTCGCGGAAGTGGCGTTTGACGGCTTCCCAGGCGCCGCGCGCGGTGATGCCCATCTTCTTGTGGTCGTAACCGGCGGAGCCGCCGGAAGCGAAGGCGTCATCAAGCCAGAAATCCTGTTCCTGGCTCAGCGCGTTGGCGGTGTCGGAGAAGGTGGCTGTGCCCTTGTCGGCGGCAACCACGAAATAGGGGTCGTCGACATCATGGCGAATGGTATTGGCCGGCGGGACAACCGCATCGCCGACGATGTTGTCGGTGACCGACAGCAAGGTACGGATGAACAGCTTGTAGGCGTCGCGTCCGGCTTCGAATATAGCATCGCGGCCGCCATCAGCCGGCAATTTCTTGGGATAGAAGCCACCCTTGGCGCCAACCGGGACAATCACGGCATTCTTGACCTGCTGGGCCTTGACCAGTCCGAGCACTTCGGTGCGGTAATCCTGGGCACGATCCGACCAGCGCAGCCCGCCGCGGGCAACCGGTCCGAAACGCAAATGCACCCCTTCGACTTCTGCACCGTAGACGAAAACCTCACGGAAGGGGCGCGGCTCGGGCAGGCCTTCGAGCTTCTTCGGATCAAGCTTGAAAGCCAGTGCCGGCCGCGGCGCGCCGTCGGAACCGGTCTGGAAATAGTTGGTTCTGAGCGAGGATTCGATCGCGTTGATATATCGTCTCAGGATGCGGTCATCATCAAGGCTGGGAACCTCGGCCAATGCTGTTTCAATTGCTTCAATTACACTGGCGCTTTGTTCCGCGCGCTTGGCAGCCTTGAGGCCGAGATCAAACCGGATCCGGAACAAATCGTACAATTTGGCGGCAATCGCCGAGTACCGGTTGAGGCTGTGGGCGATATATTCCTGGGAATAGGCAATCCCGGCCTGGCGCAGATAGCGCGCATAGGCCCGCAGAACCGTTGCTTCGCGAACCGACAGGCCGGCATTGGTGACCAGACGGTTATAGCCGTCATTGTCGGTGTCGCCGCGCCAGACCGACAGGAAGGCCTCCTCCAGCCGGGCTCCGTCGGTGTCCAGATCGATGGCGCGCTTGTCCTCGTGGATGATCTCCATGTCGTGCAGGACCACGGTATTGGAGACACCTGCCTGGCCGTCGAGAAAAATCTCGTGGGTCTGCTCACTGATGACCTTGAAACCGAGATTTTCCAGCAGCGGGACCCGGCGCGACAGGGCCACCGGTACCCCGGCATGGAAAATCTTCAGGGCCAGGTGATCGTCGGGTGTGTTGTCGCCGCGATAGAACGCGATCTGGATGGCACCGGTTTCCTTGCAGGCGATGATGGCGTTGAGATCGGCCAGGGCCTCTTCGGGCCGGAAGCGTTCCTTGTAGGACTGGCTGACGCTGACGCGCTCGGTCTCGCCGCCACCAAGTACCCGGAACTGGTCTTCCCAGCGGGTGACGATGGAGCGGACGTCGCGTTCCAGCTGATCCTGCAGAATCTGAGGCGTCTTGCCTTCTGAGCGGCCGATGATGAAGTGCACGCGGGCGACGCCGCCTTCGGGGAAGGCCGGGTAGTACGCCGACACACGGCCATTATAGACCGTCTTGAAGTAGTCGCCGATACGTTCCCGGGCGATCGAATCATACTGATCGCGCGGCACATAGACAATCAGCGAGACGAACCGGTCAAAGCGGTCGATGCGGGGCAGAACCCTGACCCGCGGACGATCCGAGAGCTCGTTGATCTGCATGCAGAACCGCGCCAGAAGATTTGCATCGATCTGAAACAGATCGTCGCGCGGATAGGCTTCCAGCGTGTTGAGCAGAAGTTTGCCGGAATGGCTCTCCGGGTCGAAGCCGAATTCGGAGACCACCGATTGCACCTTCGAGCGCAGCAGCGGGATCTTGGTGACCGAGCGGGTGTAGGCGGTGGAAGTGAAAAGCCCGACAATGCGCAGTTCGCCGACAACCTTGCCTTTCGAATTGAAGCGCTTGATGCCGATATAGTCCATATAGGTGCGGCGGTGGATGACCGAACGCACATTGGCCTTGGTGACAATCAGAAAATCCGGGCCTTGCAGGAAATCAAGAATTTCCGGCGTGGTGGTGACCTGGTCCTTGCCCAGCCGCAACACCAGCACGTCCGGGTTTTCGAGAATACCGAGGCCTTCGCCTGAAGCGCGGTTCAACTCTGCGGATTTGCCGTCTTCGGTGTAGACATATTCGCGCATGCCAAGGAATGTGAAATTGTTGTCGCGCAACCAGCCGATGAAGGCCAGGGCTTCCTGGCGCGCCGGTTCGGTCTTCTTGTCGACATCAAGCGCCACCAGATCGGCGGCGCTGTGGTCGATCATCGCCAGCATCGATTTCCAGTCGCTGACCGCAGCCTGAACCTGATCCAGCACATGGCGGACGCGGGCGAGGAGATCAGCCGCCGCTGCCTCGCTGAGCTTCGGCATATGGATCTGGATATGGCTGACCCTTTGGGAGGGTTCGCTGCCGTCGCCATGGGAATAAAGGGTGGCTGGCTTCTTGCCTGACAGAATCAGAATGGGGTGCAGCGCCATCAGAATGTCGCGGACATCCGTGGTGACTTCTCCCATGACCGAATCATACAGGAAGGGTTTGTTGAGCGCGGTGATCGCCAGAATCGAGATGTCGCGACCGTCGTTGGTGGCCTGATCGACATTCACGAGGCTCATCCTGGAGGATTTTCCATCCCATGCGCGAACCTCGGATTCGGCCAATACCGTGGCAGAAGCAAGAATTCTTGGCGGAAAAAGCTCCAGATCGTCGGCACTGACGCTGGAATAGAGGACCTCGGGATTGATGTGCGGCTTTTTGCCTTTGGAGGCGATTGATGCCGTTTCCGCAAGTAGTGTTTCCGACTTGCGGGTGTTCTTGATCCCCATCCCAAATCCTCCAAGGCTTGATCTTTGATCGAATCCTAGCAGAAGTGTGTGTCAAAGCGACCCGATTTCGTGTTCAAAGCCAATATTGGAGGAATAAACATGAAAACACCGCAAGATGCCGTCATTGCGTTGAATCTGGAGCCGGAAACGCCGCTAAGCGCCGAAATGGAGGCCTACTTTGCCAAATGCCAGGATAAACTGGGCATGGTTCCGAATGTGCTCAAGGCCTATGCATTCAACAACGAAAAACTCGAGGCCTTTGCCGGGTTATACAATGACCTCATGCTCGCCGGATCAAATTTGAGCAAGCTTGAACGTGAACTCATTGCGGTGGCGGTGTCGTCGGTCAACAAGTGCTTCTATTGCCTGACGGCGCATGGTGCCGCGGTGAGGCAATTGTCCGGGGACCCGGTGCTCGGCGAGCAGATGGTGATGAATTACCGGGTTGCCGATCTCGAGCCGCGGCAGCGCGCGATGCTGGATTTTGCGATCCTGATCACAGAGGATCCGGCCAGGATCGTCGAGGCCGACAGGCAGAAGCTGCGCGATGCCGGTTTTACGGATCGCGACATTTGGGATATCTCAGCCGTAGCCGCGTTTTTCAATATGACCAACCGCATGGCGTCGGCAACAGACATGCAACCGAATCCGCAGTATCACGGGCTCGCCCGCTGATCCGGGCGGAGATGCAAACAAGCCGGGCTATGAACCGGACACCTGTACCGGGCCGGGAGGCCTTACGATGAACGATGATGAAACAGTCCGCCAGGCCAAACGCTCGCTCGACCGCCTGGGTGAAGAGGGCGGCTTGTCGGCGTCACCGGTGATGAAGTCCGCTGCCAACAGTGTGCGCGATCACTTCACCGCCAAGGATGCGGACAAGTCCGACAAGATCGAGGTCTGGGGCACCCGGATTGCCCGCGGATTGGCGCTGGTGGCGTTTGCCGGGCTGGTGTTGTGGATGATCGGACAGATTTCGTGATGACAACGGAAAAACAGCGCAATTCCGATATCCGGACATCGGTGATCGTGATTTCAAGCCATGTGGTTCGCGGATCGGTCGGCAACCGCGCGGCGGTGTTTGCGCTCGAGACACTTGGCTTCCCGGTCTGGGCGGTGCCGACGGTTATTCTGCCCTGGCATCCGGGGCATTCGCGGGCGACCCGAATCGTGCCGCCGCGGGAGGATTTTTCACTGCTGATCGACGATCTGTGCGGCGCACCCTGGCTTGAGGAAGTGGGCGGCGTGCTCAGTGGCTATCTGGGAGATGCCGGGCAAGCCGCCGACGTGGCACGGCTGGTTGGCGCGGTGCGCAAGGCCAATCCGGATGCACTCTACATGTGTGATCCGGTGATTGGCGATACCGGCGGTCTTTACGTTCCCGAAGCCACCGCAAGCGCGATCGGCAAAGAGCTGATCCCGATTGCGGATATAGCCACCCCGAATGTGCATGAGCTTGCCTGGCTGTCCGGCGCGCCGATCACGGATTCCGCATCGATGACAGCGGCGGCGGAAACACTCGGGCCGGCGCGGGTGCTGGTGACGTCGGCTCTGGCGATGATGGCAGGCAGCACCGGCAACCTGCTGGTCAGCGGCAAGCAGTCGGTGATGGCCGAGCACCGGCTTATCCCCAATGCGCCCAATGGACTTGGCGACCTGATGTCGGCGACCTTTCTGGCCCGGCTTCTGGAAGGCATGGCAGAAGAGAAGGCCTTGCAGACGGCGACCGGCACGGTGTTTGAAATCCTCGCCCGGACGGCGCGCCGCGGCGCCGATGAGCTGACGCTGGAAACCGATGCACAGAGCCTGCGGACACCGATGGCGATGGTCAACATGCGCCGGGTGATGTCGATGGCCAACCGCAAGAAGCCGTGAGCGGCAGAGGCCGTCCCGGGCAGATTCTGGTTGGCGTCGACGGCTGCCGGGCCGGCTGGATCGCCGTGTCAAGGCGTGCCGGGGATACGCGGCCGCAAGTTCAGGTTTTTTCGCGTTTCGCCGAGCTGGTCGCAGAGTTTGGCACCACAGCACTTATAGCGGTGGACATGCCAATCGGGCTGCCTGGCAGAATTGCTGCAACGGGGCGCGGACCGGAACAGGCGATCCGGCCCTATCTCGGCGCCCGCCGGTCCAGCGTGTTCTCCATTCCGGCACGGGCTGCGGTCGAGGCTGAAACCTATCGAGAGGCCTGCGATCTGGCGCAGCTGCACTCCGATCCGCCAAAAAAGATCTCCAAACAGGCATTTTTTCTGTTCGGCAAGATTCTTGAGATCGATCACCTGCTGCAGGCCGACATTGGCTTGCGTCAGCGCATCATCGAGTGCCATCCGGAGTTCTCGTTTTGCCGGCTAAACAACATGGTTCCGATGGCGGCACCCAAGAAACTTCGCGGCGCGGTCAATCCGGCGGGAATTGCCGAGCGGATGGAATTGCTGGCGGCGCACGGGATCGACCGGGAGTTTTTTGCCAAAGGACCACCGCGTGGCGCGGCCATGGATGACCTTATCGATGCGAGCGTCAATCTGCTGCTGGCCGGGCGGTATGCGCAGGGTTTGACTGAGACCTTTCCGGCCAGCCCGCTGCGTGATCGTTACGGGATTATGGTCGCGATCCACGGCTGATCAGGTTTTCACCAGGATGAACATATCGCTGACCGGCAAGGCTGTGGAAGCAGGCCGCAATGACGGCGGGTCTGTTCGCGTGAGCAAAAGGCTGATTGATCTTCGCGGCATGCCCGGCTATGTGCAAAGGATGTCGACATTTCCGAGCCGCCTCCTCGAAGGCTACAAGACATTCATGAGTGGCCGCTACACGGCCGAGCGGCAACGCTACCGTGATCTCGCAGAGACGGGTCAGGAACCGCATACGCTGGTTATAGCCTGTTGCGATTCGCGTGCGGCGCCCGAGACCATATTTGATTGCGGTCCGGGTGAGTTGTTCGTCGTGCGGAATGTCGCCAACCTTGTGCCGCCTTACGCGCCGGACAGCAATTATCACGCGACCTCTGCTGCGCTGGAATTTGCCGTTCAATCGCTGAAGATCCGGCAGATCGTGGTGATGGGGCATGGCCGCTGCGGCGGTATCAAGGCGGCGCTCGATCCCAATGCGGCACCGCTTTCGCCCGGGGATTTCATCGGTCAGTGGATGGGCCTGCTCAAGCCTGCCGCACAGCAGATTCAGGACAGCCAGCTTTTGACAAGCGGCGAGCGGCAGATTGCGCTTGAGCGGATCTCAATCCGCAATTCGATGGCCAACCTGCGGACATTTCCTTGCGTCAAGATCCTGGAAGATCGCGGCTCAATGGTGATCAGTGGCGCCTGGTTTGATATTTCAACCGGCGAATTGTGGGTGATGGATCCCAAAACCGGCGATTTCTTCCGGCCTGAACCCGCGGAAGCTTGACATAGGGTACCACGGTCCGGTTCCATGAGTGTCAAGCGTCAAGAAGCGTGCGATGACGTGGGGAGCTTGAGATGATTGCAGTCCGGCCTTTGATATCCTTGGTGATTTTCGCGGCGTTTCTGGCTGTTGCGCCGGCTTCGGCCCAAAACACCCTGGTTGACCGCTGGTATACGGCGCTTTTCGACGTCAATCGCGTGGCGATTGCCGATCTGCTTGCGGATGATGTGATTATCAATCTCGAGGATCTGGGGGTGACCCAGACCAAGGCCGAATTCATCGAGTCGCTTGATGAATGGGAAGAAGTGGCCAAAAACGCCAATCTTGCATGGCAACTGGAAGAGGGCAAGGAAACGGGCCCGAACGAAGCTTCGGTGCTGGTGTGTTACCAGTTTCCCGACAACGAGATGATGATCCGGGAGGTTTTCGGCTTCCAGGAAAGCAAGATCATCAGCAGCGTGCAGACAACTGTCGGCGACAGCTGCGAAAGCTTCTGACAGGCAGCGCGTTCAGATCAACTCATCAGAACGCGCTGTGCTTTCAAGCCTCAGCCGTCGATCTCGGCGCCGATCTTTGCGATGGCTTTCTGGTAGACACCGGCCGCGTTCCATCCCTGAATGGCGCGATAGTTGCTCTCGCCTGGCTGGTAGCCGCCACCGCGGCGCCATCCATGGCCACGCAGGAAGTTTGCTGTCGAGGCAAGAGCGTCGGCTTTTGATCCCAGGTTGACGCCGCCGCTGCCGTCGCCATTGACGCCGAAGCGCGCCACATTGGCGGGCAGGAACTGGGTCTGGCCGATTTCGCCGTGGGCAGCGCCTTTGAAATCGGGTGAGAGCCAGCCTTTCTGGATCAGTTGCATCAACGCGTAGAGCTGTTCAGTGAAGAAGGCAGAGCGGCGGCAATCATAGGCCAGTGTGGCCACTGCGGAGACCGTGTGCTGATTGCCCATGAAGGAGCCAAAGCCGGATTCCATGCCCCAGATCGCGATCAATGGACCGGCGGGAACACCGTATTTCTTCTCAATAGCTGCAAACAGACTGGCATTCTGCTGCTTCAGCCGCTTGCCCTTGGAGATGATTGTGGAAGCGCCACGTTTTTGCATGAACTGGTCAAATGACAGTTTGAAGCTTTTCTGGTTACGGTCCGCCGAAATGGTCTTGGTGGCGTAGCGGACGTTTCTGAAAGCCTTATCAAGTGTGCTCTGGGAAATCCCGGCCCTGCTGGCTTCCTGTTTGAACTGTCCGACCCAGGTTGTGAATCCGCTTGAATTGTTGCCGCATGTGGCCGCCAGCGCCTGTCCGCTCAGTCCTGCTGCAATCAGTGCTGCAGCGCCCACAATCTTGAGTTTTTCAAACCTGCTATCCATGACTGCCACTACATCCCTTGTAAAACTGTTCCGCGCGGACTTTGCCAGCGATTCGGTTAAAAGTCACGAAACCTTGCAACAGGAAAACCCCGCCATTGGATCGCAATGACGGGGTGTACTGTTTTCAGGCTCCGGGCAATCAGGCTTCGGCGCGTGGCTTGATCAGGCGGCGATTGACCATAAGCTCGGCAATCTGGATGGTGTTGAGCGCTGCGCCCTTGCGCAGATTGTCCGACACGATCCAGATGTTGAGACCGTTTTCAACAGTGGCGTCCTCGCGGATGCGGGAGATGAAGGTCGCATCTTCACCGGCACATTCGTAAGGCGTGATGTAGCCACCGTCCTCATGCTTGTCGATGACCTGACAGCCGGGCGCATCGCGCAGAATGTCTCGGGCTTCGTCAGCCGTGATCTCGTTTTCGAACTCGATGTTGACCGATTCCGAATGACCAATGAACACCGGAACGCGCACGGCGGTGCAGGTGACCTTGATCTTCGGATCGAGCATTTTCTTGGTTTCGGCCAGCACCTTCCATTCTTCCTTGGTGTAGCCGTCTTCCATGAAGTCATCGATATGCGGGATGACATTGAAGGCGATGCGCTTGGTGAATTTCTGGCTGGAAATCGGATCGGCGACGAAGACCGCACGGGTCTGGTTGAACAGCTCGTCCATGCCGTCCTTGCCGGCGCCGGACACCGACTGGTAGGTCGAGACCACGAGGCGCTTGATCCTGGCATGGTCGTGCAGCGGCTTCAGCGCCACCACCAGCTGGGCGGTCGAGCAGTTCGGGTTGGCGATGATGTTGCGCTTGGTGTAGCCGGAAATCGCGTCCGGGTTCACTTCCGGCACGATCAGCGGCACATCGGCGTCGTAACGCCAGGCCGAGGAGTTATCGATGACGATGCAGCCCTGCGCACCGATCTTCGGCGACCATTTCTTGCTCACGGTGCCGCCGGCCGACATCAGGCAGATGTCGGTGTCGGAGAAATCATAGGTCTCGAGATTTTTGACCTTCAAGGTCTTGTCGCCGAAGGAGACTTCGGTGCCGACAGAACGGCTCGAGGCCAGCGCCACGACTTCGCTCACAGGGAAGGCGCGCTCTGAAAGAATATTGAGCATTTCGCGGCCGACATTGCCCGTCGCCCCGGCGATTGCGATTTTGAAACCCATGGTTCCCGTGCTCCTCTCTCCCCTTGTTAACGGTCAAGCGCCACTCTTCCCGCCCCGGGGAGAGTGAGGGGGCGGAACGGGTCAGATCGTGGTTTTGGTTTTGATCGTGGTGCGCATGGTGGCGGTGTTTTGATGCAAGTGTGTTGAAATGTCAATTCGTCTTTGTTTGTGACGCTTTGTGAGATGGATGACGGTCCTGCGCGGCGTGATCCGGATTTCAAAACTGCCTGATATATTTGCTGGCATGGGCATCCCCTGACGGGACGCCTGGACCGCACGGTCTTTCGCAGGGTCTTGCCGGTAGCGGGTGTTGATCCAAGGTACCGTCTACAGCTGGCGGATGACGCGGGTGGCGCCAGACACCCGGATCGAGCTGCCGGGTTGATCGGTGAATTGCGCCTCGATCAGCGATTTTTCGCCCATGTCTTCGCCCTGGGTAATAAATATCCGGTTCCCGTGCGGCCAGCCGAGATCACGCAGATAGCCGGCAAAGGCCGCCGCCGCTGCTCCGGTGGCGGGATCTTCAAGCACACCACCGGAGGCAAAGGCGTTGCGCACGTCAAACCCGGTGTCGCTGCGGATATGCACCAGCATGATGGTCACGAGACCGAAGCGGCGCATCAAATCTCGGCCGGCAGCAAGATCATAGCGCATGGCCGCAAGGTCACTGCGATGCTTGAGGGCCATGACCAGATGATCGGCGCCGGCATGGATTTCGGCGGGGGACACTGCGCTGTCGAGCTGTTCATCGCTGTAGCCAAACATTGCCAGCGCCTGCGCAACGAGATCGGGGCGCGCAGCCTTGCTCCGGGTCGGCGGCGACTGCAGAGCGGCAACATAGCCCTTGTCCGAAACCGCGGCCTCGACGCTGATTGTGGCTGCGTTGAGTTCAAGTTCAAAGCGGCCCTCTCCGCTGTGCCCGGCCAGTGCCGCTCCCAGCGCGATTGTTGCATGGCCGCAAAACGGCACTTCGGATTCGGGCGAAAAATAGCGCACGCGCCACTGGTCGGCAGCGCCCCAGGGGACAGCGAAAGCGGTTTCGGAGTAGCCCACCTCGGCTGCGATCCGGCGCATCTCGGCTTCCGGGGGAAAGTGATCGGCAATGACGATTCCGGCCGGGTTTCCGCCCTGCCCGGCGTCTGAAAAGGCTGCGATGCGTTGTACAGTCATGGTGGCTTCCTTCATGGCTTGTCGTGGGCTGAAGATAGACAATCAACGCAAGTTCGGCCTTGATAAACTCAAGGAAAAAATAGCATGCTGCCTTTGCAAATGAGCCCATTTGTTACCAAAGGCTTCAACATGAAACTTGATGATATCGACAGGCTGTTAATCAAACTGTTGTGCGGCGATGCCCGCATGCCGGTGAGTGAGCTCTCCAGGCGGGTAGGCCTTTCGGGGCCTTCGACCAGCGAGCGGATACGGAAACTGCAAGACAGCGGGATCATTTCGCGTTTCACGGTGGATCTTGATCTCGAAGCGCTGGGCTATCCGTTGCAGGCGATTGTCAGAATCAAGCCTCGGCCGGGCAACCTGCATATTGTCGAGGACATGATCCTCAATGAACCGGGGTTTCTCGATTGTGACAAGGTGACCGGAGATGACTGCTTTGTCACGCGTCTGGCGCTCAAATCCATAGCCGATCTCGATCCGGTGCTGCTGCCGTTTCACGAGAGGGCGGAGACCAACACCGCAATCATCAAATCCTCACCGCTGCGCGGCCGGGTTCCGGTCTGAAGCGGCAAAGGAAAACCCGGCCAGGCATATTGCCGGACCGGGTCAACAGAGTGCGCATCTTGCGCCAGAGCGTGTCAGCCGGCGTAGGCTGCGAGAATTTCGTCGCCCATTTCCGCAGTACTGATCTGCTTGCAGCCATCGGACATGATGTCGCCGGTGCGCAGGCCCTTGTCGAGCACGGCAGCGATTGCGGCTTCGAGGCGATCAGCCTCTGCCACCATGTTGAATGAATAGCGCAGGCACATGGCGAAGGAGGCGATCATGGCGATCGGGTTGGCGATGCCCTGGCCGGCGATGTCGGGAGCCGAGCCGTGAACGGGCTCATACAGCGCCTTGCGCTTGCCGGTCTTGGCGTCG
>Ga0208450_1001181_pt1 | contig 12664 bp, 18 predicted proteins | sample MalvireepMed_908_FD_184249 | JGI IMG/M metagenome (GOLD analysis project Ga0208450, IMG submission 184249) | Marine viral communities from the Global Malaspina Expedition - Malaspina viral metaG DeepMed_908 (SPAdes) (version 2) | ecosystem: Environmental > Aquatic > Marine > Oceanic | place... | reverse complement strand
TTCACCGCCTCATATGTATCGTTACGAAACGAGGGCAGGGACAACGGTTGCCCCTACCCTCCAGTGACCTAGCCAGCCTTCCGAACGTGACGCTTGCCACCAAACGGTTCAATGCCAGCGTCCTTGCGCTTCTGCGCTTCTTCCCGGCCTTGCTTACGCCTGACCGTCTTGGTCAGCGCGTCATACTGACGATGGATCACTTTCGCCACCTTCGGCGGTATGACGATTCGCACATTGCCATCCTTAGATGCCACCTGCAAAAAGATGGTGTCCTTGCTAGCGGTTCCTTGTTCCAGTTCCCGTGCGGTTCGCACATAGTACGTAACGCAATTGCCCACTAGTGGATCAACATATTCAATGCCCGACTGCCTCGTCATCGTTACATCCGGTCGGCCTTCCATACCGGCTCGGATACGGTCAAAGAACTCCACCGTTTCGAACGCTCGTCTGTCTTCGCTCATTCATTCTCCTTCTTGATAACGTCAGCCAACTTCACTGACAACGGCTTCACCACTGCGACACGCTTCACAGTCCAACCGTTCATCGGCTCTGCCGACCGCGCACTGGCTTCGGGCATCACCGTTCGCATCATGCTCTCCGTGTTCTCTGCCATGAAGTTCCACTGCGCTCTGGACATTCCTTTTTTTGCCATTGCTCTCTCCTTGCGGTGCTTTGACCGCCTACGAGTTCCGAATAGTGGCACTGCATCACCACTCTCATGTCATCCGCTGGGAATAACATGAGGCTGGTGATGAACCAGCCTGTGCTTGCTCGGCGCTAGCGGTGCGCCTTGCGTGAAGCCTTGGCGATCTGATTGCGCTTCCGATTGCGCTTGTTTCGATTTGCTTGCTGCGCGTGTCTGTTGATCTTCGCGTTCCGCGCACGCTTCTGCTTCCTCGATGTCCTGCGCCGTCGAGATTTCGACTTCTATCTTCTCAGCCTTCGCTCCACCGAATAATCCCAACACTGCTGCTATTAATATTTCTACCATCGTATTCTCCTGCGGTGCCTTGACCGCATAACGAATTGCCAAATAGTAGCGAACCCTCGCCACTCTAGAAGCCATGTCGTGCATAGCCTCTAGGCTGGCGAGGTGCCAGCCAAGCAACTAGCAAGCACGATAAGACGTTAGGACGTTAGGACGATGTACTGCATCATGTAATCGTAATCGTCCGGCGTGAACTTCTCTTTAGGGGATGACGAATCAAAGTAACGCAGAATATCCGTCGAGGTGTAACGGCTCTTCTGTCGTGGTGCAGAGTCGATAGCCCAGCGGATGTGCTTGCTCATCATCAGTTCGATGATCTCGGTTGTCCAAAAGCCTCGACGAAGAAGCTCCCTGATCGCCTGTCGCCATCCTGAGTCAGTGAACTGACCTCGCGAGTAAGCATCAACTGTTCCTTCATCGCAGATGTGAAGTAATGCGGTATCAAATGTCATTGTCGTTCTCCTTGCGACTCATTGGTCGCGGTTACGAATTAGGAACCTTATCAAGCTGGTCAGTTCCAGCGACTGCGTGATGCAGTTTCTAGTTCCGTGTGGCCCGGTCAGCGCGTGAGCGGTTGCGGTTTCTACAATCTCAAAGCAGAGCAGGTAGCTGGGTCGGTTTCTAAACCGGTTCGCTTGCAACCAGTGGTAGCTGGCCTCACCTGATACTTGTAATTGAAACGCAACATCACGCGCCTAGCTAGCTTCATGTTCCACTTGCTAGCCTAAGTGTCAAAAAGCGTTCTCGCTTTTCGCTTCGTCGAAAGGTTTTCATCTCTACCCCCGATACTGCCCTGCAAGTATCGCGGAACCTACTCACCTTTGTCTCCTTGCGCCGACCATTGTGCGGAACCGAAGTTCCTGACTCCCATCTGAGTCCCCGCCATTCGCTCATTTCAGTGTTTCGAGCTTACCGGTGGCAGCGCGTTGTATTAAGTTGTCGTTATCGTTTATCTCATTAAGGTAATTATTATTTATTTCTTCATACCTTGTAAAGCTAGCACCTTAAAATAAGGCTCAAAACACTTCAAATCATTAAGGAAAACGAGCGAAAAATAATTGAAAATAGATGAATCTATTTTGGAGGTGTTTTCAGCGAATTCGACACTGAAAACGAGCGTGCAGCAGGAGTGGTCTAGCGGATGAAACTCAGCACTCGACGCAGCCAACCAACAAGAAACACGATCTGTTCTGGATTCTTCTGGACAAATGCAGCCAAACGTAACGCACGTTCGACGGCGAGGCTGCGCTCAACTTTATCTGCACCGAGTTGTTCAATTGCGCCGAGTGTAATGTTGCCAATGATGCCGTCCGTTGTAGTACCGACTGCACGTTGCAAATCTTTCACAGCTAACTGAGGGCCAGAGAGAACCGCGTTATCAATAACTTGTTCTTGCAGCGTTCCGGTCAGGCGATGAATGCCGTTGGCCTCCACGTAGCGACGTTCAAGAATTTGTAATGCTTCACGTTCATCGAGCTTCTGCAATTCCTTGCGCGTGCATGGGCGTTGTCGCCACTGTCTCAACGTGCGGATGGTGATGCCACCCTTGGTTGGGCCACCACGATCTTGCGGATGCTCAGTGTAGGTCGGCCACCCCTCGCGCTTGAGAACATCGCGCAGGATGTCGGTGATGGCGTCACTGCTCACGAAACGCTCCGAGCAACGCTGCGATCAACGCACTGACAACTGCACTGATGGCTGCTCCCCATTTCAACGCCGTGTGCTTCGCTTCCAAGGAGTCTCGTTTCTCGCGGTCGCAGAGGACCGCCATCCGTTTTTCGAGTTCAACTACTGATGCGTTCAATGTGTCGAGCTTACGAGAATTATCCTCGATGCGACTGATGACCAGCCGGTTCATTTCTTTCCAGTCGCCAACGTTCGCCATCGCCTAAACCTTTCACGATCACCACGGCACTCCCGTGCCGGTTCTTGGATGCCCTTGCGCTGCGACATCGGCAGCGATGCCATCTTCGATATCAGCCACCGTTTGTACGCCTAGCACGCTCGTCACCCAAGTAAGACATTGCTGTTCGGTTAGAGAATCAAAATCTGTAAAGTTTGACAGGTCGAGTGGGTGCAAGCTAACGCCACCCTCATACCGTCCCACGGGCGAGGGAAACGGCAGCGCATCGTCATCCGTCACCGTAAATTTAATTTCATCCACCACGCGATCATGCCCACTGGGATCGTCGTTGCGGTATTTCAATTTCCGAATCGTCCATGTTGCCATTATGGAGTCTCCCACGTCGGTGACACGCCAGCACCGCCAGACGTTAGCACTTGCCCAGCCGTGCCTCCGGTGTAGACGGTGGGCGCACCAGCCGTACTGACTTTGAACTCGCGACCCGCTCGGAGCAAAATGTCCGCTCGGATATACATGTCATCGGCCCACAGCCACACGTCCTGCGTGGTATCGGCATCGTTCTGCCAACTGATCGCGGAGCCGGTCTGTGTTGCCTCTCCACTGGAGTCTCTCGCGGTTCTGAAGTGTGCGCGACAGCCCACATCCCCACCGCCAGCATCGTAGCCCACTCCTGCGTAGACTGTAAGCGCAGCGAGTGTTGAGAACGCTGCGGTGGGATCAGCCCCCGTGAAGTTCCCCAGCGTGGTGTTCGTGCCAAGCGTACCGGGAACATCCAAATTCGTTTGCCATGCCGGTGCGCCTGACCCGGCAGCGGTTAACACCTTCCCTGACGTATCAGTGGCAATGCGTGCTAGCTGCGTGGCGCTTGAGGCGTAGAGCAAGTCATAAGCTGCTTGCGAAGTCACCGACATTGCCCCGGCATACATTGCCGTCTGGTTGTCCTTTATGTAAGTGTTCATGAGTGCTGCCGTGACGAGTTCGCCACTGACCCACGTTCGTGGTGAAGTAAACAAATTCCTACCCTCCTACCCAGATGGCGCATCAGGCCATGTGATATTTTCAGGATCGTTTTCGTTCTGAGGCACATCCCTCAAAGCCTGACGATACGTCTGCCAACTCGCTTGGTCGGCCTCGCTCAGTTGGGAATCGGTCACGCAAGTCCAGTCGCTTTCCTGTAATAACCGATTGCGTTTAGTTCTGGCGAACTCCCATTGCACCTGAGTTAAGGCTGCGCTCCCGTCGTGCGCTTCAACGATAGAACTTACCTGTCCTTCTAAGATTGCAGGAACCGTAATCCAAATAAAGTCATCTCGTGTTTCGAGATGCTCTGGCTGAATCCCGTCCGCGTTTAATTCGTCCATGAGTACGCCGGGAACGTTCGGCTTTTCATATTCAAAGCGTGGCATAACTTGTCTTCCTAGAAAAGTTTCGTAAGCCCAAAATTCGAGGGACTGTTCATCCCCCCACTCGCAGTGGAATGGAAATAGACATCGACCGTCGAGCCGGAGTTCTGGTAAACAAACATCTGAATATAGTCAGCCGCCGCGAGGTCCATCACATCGGTGATGGTCACATGCTCTCCTTGGCTTGGATTGTCAAAGCCTCCCCATGCTGCATCACTCCCGTTCTTCCGCACGATAATCTGGAAGTTGCCACTGTTCCGTGGCTGAAAATTGCATTGGGCGATGACGAGATACTTGCCCTCCTCGTCGGCTGGAATAGTGAGCCGACCCGTCGCAGATGCCGTGGAATGGAACGCATCGCTATCGAAGGTTTCGCTGTTCCAAAGCAATTCAGTGACGGATGCACTCGAAATCGTCTGGGTAGCCGAGTTATACACGCGACATCCCTTGAGGCCACCACCACCGGCTGCTGCCCACGCCACATCCGTGCCGTCTGAAGTCAGCACCTCTCCAGCACCACCAACACCCAGCCTCGCCCCAGTAACCGTTCCGCTACTGCTGTATAAAATATCCCCCCGTGTGGTGAGCGGTGAAACATCGGCAAAGGTCGCCGATGCGGTCGCACTCGTGATGGCTCCTGTTCCTGCGCCCTTGAGGTAGTTGCCATTCGTGTGCGTTGCTGCGCCAGTACCGCCACGCGCCACCGATAACGTGCCTGATCCAATGCCAGCAGCAGGGATGCCCGTGATGTTCGTGCCATCCAATGTCGGAGATGAAACGATGCCGACTTGAATTGTGCCAGCCCCGTTCGTCACTTCAATCTCGTTGGTCGTGCCATCAATCTCATTCAGCACCGGGTCAGTCGCGCCATCGCCAATCGGAATCTGTCCGTTCGCAGCAGCCCCAAGCGCCGTAATTGCATTTGTCCCTGACCCTAAAAGTAGACCGCCATCTGTGAACGTCGCTGCGCCGGTACCTCCCTTGTCAACCCCAAGCGTTGCCACTGAGGTGATCGCGCCTGTGCCAGCCCCAACGAGCGTGTTGCCGGTCGTGTGGGTGGCTGCGCCCGTCCCACCTTGCGAGACATTGAGCGTAGCTTGTCGCGTTAGCTGCGATCCTGATGAGGCGGTGATTACGTCACCGGTCGTGAGGCTGCTAATGCCACTGGCTCCTTCGTGCAAGGCTGTCAACTGATTGCTGTTATCGTTCATCAATGAGGCCGTGAGCGTATCGCCCGTCGACCACGTTCTAGGAACCGACCACGCGCACATTTAGATACTCTCCTTTATTCCATGCTCCACATTTTCTGCCACCAAGAACTTCACAGTCTCACCCTTCTTCCAGTTCCGATTCGCCATCGGGCGCACCAATAGGATGCTCTCTATCTTGCCAGCATTCCTCGGAAATTTCACGACCTTGTAGACACGACCGCAGTCGAAGCAGCACGCGATCTTTGCTGTGCGACAACTCACCGCAGCACCGTTGCACTCGCAGTTGATTAGCCAGCGCCCGTGATTCACCTCGACGTTGATCGGAGTCTCGACCTCATGCAGCTTGGCCTTCACATGACGCGCATGTGCAATTCTGAGCGTTTCGAGCGAGGTGACTCCTGCGTGGCTTAAACAGTCTGCGAAGTTGTGAATATGTTCAGGCATCATGCATATCCTAATGTGGTGCCGATTCCGAGTAGCGAGGTATTCAGTATCCATGCCGACTGCTGTTCGGCAGGAGCCAATGTCCAGTCCACGCTGGTGAGTCCTGACGGGTGAATATGCAGCTTCACGCCATTGATAAAGTAGCCTACCGCATCCAGCCCCGTCATGGTTTCTGTCACGGCAATTCGGTCGCCCGGTTCTCTCGCCAGCACTTGCGTAAGCAACGCTGATGTCGAGCCGATCACGGACATGCCTTTGACCACATATCGAGGGCTGGCAAAGATATTCAAGAGCCACTCCGCAGCGTTGGAACTAAGCGTGACATCGTCTTCGTATTTCATATCCAGCCGTCGATCAAGTGCGCCGAACTTGACCTTGCTCCCCTCGTCAGTGGCAGACACCACCGTCTCGCTGACATCCTTCACCGTCTTGCCTCGCACCTGCACCGTCTGAAGATAGGCCGTGACGGCTCCACTATTGACGAACTTCAGCACCGCAGCATTCGCAGCCGTTTCATCAATGGTCATGGCAACGTCGCCCGTGATGACTGAGCCACCGGATGCTGCGTCATTGGCAATCCAGTCCGTACCAGCGACCGGCGTGACGAGTTCAATGCCACCAACGCTGTACGCATTAATCGTGGACTCCGTAAACGGAGCCGTGATGTAGAGCGTTTCCCCGGCTGGAATGCTTGGCACACTCGCGGTCGTGGTCAACTCCCAAAGCACTGACGTTGACCCGGCGATGGTGCGCGGATGTACGACAATATAAATGCGGTTGATGAGGTCTTCCCTCGCTCGACTGGCCTCAAGCTCCACCATCGTGTTTGAAAATGTATAGGCAGCAGTTGGAGTCAATGGCCTCGCATGACGAGATTCCAGCGTCAGCACTCCCCCCGGTGAAGTCGTTGACCCTTTCACATATAAAAAGCCAAGCTCACTTAGCACAACGTCGCGCAGGGCAGATAGGACACTCGTCTTGGTGTCCTGTAAATTATCGAAGGCGTAAGCAAAGGTGCTGATGGTGGTGTCGTAATCCGTCTGCTCCGGTTGGCGCTTCACCGCATTAGTCACGAGAGTTGTGACGAGTTGGTCTGCCCTCTGGTCGGTCGCAATCGGGATACTTTTTATCTTGCTGGTCGCCGCCTCATCCATCCAGTCCACGGCGGTGCAAGCCACGGCCTTGTCTTTGTATTGACCTGCGCTTGGCACAATCGCATTCACCGTGCCGAAGAACTTGTAATAGTCGGTGCCACCATACGCCAGCTTCAATCGGCATCGCACCCCGATATCCCATCCATCACGCGCATTTGTATGCCCCGGTGAATAGGCTCCTGCATTGCCTGTGCTGTTGGTGGCAGCATTATTGAGTGACCACTGGAGCGTCCCGGTCGAGGCGATGCGATCATTCGGGCCGGTGCCATCGATACCGTAGCTGGCTTCAATGGGTTGCACGCCAACCCGTGTGTCAGCCGTCACATCTGTCCACGTTCCCCCAAGCACGCAGGGCAAGTCCGACTCGCCAAGGATGCAGCCCCCCAGCAACACTTCCAACGTCGTGGTCGGTTTCACAGTCGGCATAATCAGCTAGCCAAGATGATTGCGTCACGAAGATGCAGTGGAAGCAGTCGAAGCTCTGACCGTAGCCCTCGCACCTCGCTGAGTAACGCCTCGTTCCCCATCTGATCAAGTGGCACAACCGCTTCAGGGCCAGCCTCTCCAAGCAGTCCCACGGTCGGATGGCTGACAATGCCCCCATGCGCGAACTGTTCAACCATTTCCGTTGACCCGACACCACCCACATCGATGCCAACCTTTTTCACTTCTGCCACGGCAAGGGCAGCCATCGCAGCAGCGTGAGGCCCACCAGCAGCGATGCGTGCAGAGAACCTATCTGCCAGTTCGTCAGCCGACTTCCATGTCGAGACTAACAACGCAGCAGCAACAGCCCCAACTCCAATGACCGTGGCGAAACCTGCAAACGCTGTGGCAGCTTGAGGCCCAGCAGTGACCGCCCCAGTACCAACGCCAGCAACATCTCCAATAAGGCCACCGCTACCGCTAGCTCCACCAACCGTTTTTCTCAAGCCACTCATCATGCCTGTGACATTTGCCCAACCTCCCCCGGTGAAGAAACTGTTGACAGCCTTGAACGCTGACTTCACCCCATCAATGGCGCTCGTGATCGCCTGAACCTTTGTGACAAGTTCACCAGCCTTTTTCCAAACCTTGCCCATCTCATCACCACTGATTGTGGCAAGGTTGCTGAACGCTGCACCGACCTTCCCAATCGCATCGGTGAAGGATGGAATAGTCTGCGTGGTCTGCGTAGAATATTTCAGCGCAAGGTCATCGAGGCCACCACCAAGCTGTGTAATGCCTCCAGCTTTCAAAGCGAGTGCAGCCTTGCCAAATTTCTCAAGTTGAGCTTCGTTTAATTCGCCTTCTCCCTTGAGTTCTTCAAACGTAGCCCGAAGTGCTTCAGCATCCGCGATGGGCTTTTCCATTGAGAACCGATCACGCATTCGCTGCGATGCTTTCTCGGCAGCAGTAAGAGCTTCTGTTTCAGCGCGTGTCGCTTGATAGGCAGCAACAATCTTTTCAAACCCTTCAGGAATCTTACCGCCCTTGTCGGCAACATCAGACAGTGCTTCTGCCAGACGGTTATTTGCTTCAGTTGTGTAGGTGCCGTTCAATGTCATGTCGTGATACGACGCGACAATTTCATTCACCGTGCCTTGTAAGTCTGCTCCAGTGAATTCACGGGACAGTTTATTGACGGCATCGGCAAACTTGTTCTTCTCTTGAGTGGCCTTCTTTGTCGCCTCAGTGTCTTCCTCAATCGCTTCAGTCACATCTTGAATTTGAGGAATTGTTTCTACGACTATTTCCGAAGCCGCATCAAACTGTTTGACCAGCTTTTTCATCATGCCCGTGAGAGGCACGCCTTGCTTTTCAAGCTCTTTGGCTCGTTTCACCATCACCTTAATTTCGTCGTTGGTGATGTCTCCAGTCTTGCTTAATTCCTTCAGGACATATTCCAACCCCGTCATGCTTTGCTGAGTTAGGTCTAAGGCTTTCAAGCCCTTGACCATTGCATCGTCAATTTCCTCTTGAGATTTCGCAAAGGCACTAGACTTTTTCGCACCAGCATCCAAGTCATCGAGGCGTCCAGTAAGCCATCCCCCGAACTGTGCGATCTTCTCCATTCCGAAGAACAGATCGGCAAGTCCCCCGACAAATTTAGACACCCAGTCGATGGCTACCTTGATCCCTCCCATAACAAATGCTGTAAATCGTTTTCCTAGGTGGAACACGATGGTGCCAACATCCTTCAACACTGACCACAGGCTGTGCGAACCCCCGGTGAGCTTTTTGATTGCTGCGTTGATTGCCAAGACTGCGGTTATTGCGAGTCCTGTGATGACATTGACCTTGGTGAATAGTGACCAGACTTTGGAGAATGCTGTGGTGAACAGCTTGTAGGTTTTCGTTAACGACGCACCACGCACAGACAGATTGCCGAACGTCTTCGCAAGGAAGCCACCGGCTGATACGAGTGGCCCGAACCCACGCAGCAACACGCCAGAAATTGTCATCAAGGGGCCAAGTGCGACCGCGAGAGCCAGCACGGCAATCGTGGTCTGCTGAATGGATGGGGGCAACGCTGCGAACGCTGGCAGTGCGACGTTCGTGAGATACCCTGAGAAGGCCGTCAGCTTGCCGAGTAACGCTGTGAGGGCTGGAGCCAACTGTTCCCCCATCGCAATCTTCACGCCCTCGACCGCACTCTTGAGCAACGTCCATTGCCCCATCAAGCCTTCCAACTGCACTCGCGCAATACGCTCTGCGGTGCCACCGGAATCTTCCAATGAGCGCGTCATGTTAATGAGCGCACCACTTCCGCGTTCAAGCAATGCAGCCATCGCAGGGCCAGCGCGTTGCCCGAACAGTTGCATGATCTCGCCCGTGCTGAGTCCTCGCGTTTCAAGCTGGCGCAGAATATCTGCCATCGGGAGCAGTTGCTTGTTGGCATCCATCGTGACGATGCCCATGTTCTTCAACTGCTTCGCCACTGCTGGCACGGCTCCAGCGAGTCGAGAGATCGCACCACGCAAGGCGGTGCCACCCATCGTGCCTTGGAACCCTGCGTCTGCCATCAGGGACAACGCTGCTGCGGTTTCCTCAAACTGCAACCCGGCGACGTTCGCCACGGGGCCAGCCATCTTGAAGGCTTCGCCCAAGCTGACCAGATCAGTATTGGAGGTGGTGAAGGCTTTCGTCAGCACATCATTCATGCGTGCGACTTCACTGATGTCCAGCCCATACCCACGCATAATCTTCGCGGTGATACTCGCAGCGTCACCGACCGCGAGTTGTCCTGCTGCTGCCAGTTGCAAGGCTCCCGGCATCGCGCCGAGAATTTCGTTGGCCTTAAACCCTGCCAAGCCGAATGCGCCCATCGCCTCGGACGCTTGCACGGCTGAGAACACCGTGGTGCGTCCTAGTTCTTCGGCTTGCTCTTGAAGTTGCTGGAACTCTGCGCTGACTTTGTCCAGACCCGTCACCGCACGCACCTTGTTCATGCCCTGCTCAAACTGGGCAAAGGTTTTCGCTGCTGCACCGCCAAGCAATGTCAGGGGAAGCGTGAGCGCCATCGACATCATCATGCCGGTGGCTTGCATGGACGCGCCGACCTTGGACATGGTCGCGCCCATCGCCGTCATCTTTGTGCCGAACTTATGTGCAGCTTGACCCGCAGCCTTCAACGGGCCGGTCATCCGGTCTTGCAGGATGAGTGACGCACGAATGGTTCCTACGCTCACAGCCATGATGCAGTCTTAGCGACGGCGACGGTTCGCCCGTGCGTGTTCTCGCGCCTCCTCGCGCAAGAGTTTATATAGCGGATCAAGATACCCGACTGGCAACGCCATCAGGTCTGAGTAACTCCAGTTCATGCGCTTCATGATCGCAAGGTCGTTTTGCGCTTGCGCTTGGTAGGCTTTGCTTTTTTTAACGAACCACCATTCTCAATGTGGTATTCCACCGCGTTGTCAATTAAGTCAAACAACGTCTTATGGAAACTGCCGATCACCTCTCGACTGATGTCGAGCTTGTTCGCCTGATCATCAGTTAGCGACCACCCAGTGAGATAAGCCAACAGTCGAGCGAAACTATATTCCGTCCAGTCGAATTTCGCTGACGGGTCAGACGTTGCCCCGTCTGCTGCTTTACGCACTTCAGCCGTGACGTTGGAGACAGAGCGCAGCATGGCGCGTTCCTCGCCAATCGTCAGTTCGGATTTCACTTCAATCCAGATGGGATGCTCCTCACCGTTCGGGGCATTCCAATCCAAGTCAATACGGGACACATCTGGTTCAACGAAATATGGATTACTCATGTTGGGTTCCTTTGGTGATGGTGGGTTGGTGTTCTAGCTCAAGGTCGATGGAGCCGTTGACAACGTTTGGGTTGACGTTCGTCCATGTCCAACGCGACGATCCGAACTCCAGCGTCAGGTCGAGTGGGCGTTGCGATACCCACGGCTCGACTGCGGTCTTCACTTTGGCAGAGATGCGGAACCGATGGCCCTTAGACCCGACCACCGGTTCGCAACTCCAACCTGTGAGAGTGGCAGCAAGCTGATAGGAGTAGTTAAGCTGACCGGAATGCCCAGTCGCTCTCATAGGAATCTAGCCACATGAACTTGCGCGACTCAGTGTGCCAGCCGATTGCAGTGAGATCGGCGCGTCAAGTAACGCTCCCACAGAACCGCCAAGTGGATTGTAGGATTCCAACACAGCGATTCCCGAATATATCGGGTTGGTGGCTGTGGAGCAAATATTCTGTGGACGCACTTCCACGCAGACCGTCGTGCCGACTACCGAGAACAATGTTGCATCAACGGCAGCAGCAGCGTAGTCCTGATGAAACGTAACATCCACGCTCCAGTCCTTCAGACCACCTTTGCGGATGCGCGTGTCATCGCCCATAGCCGTTTCGTCCTGAGTTTCAGACGCATAATTGAGTCCGACTTCTGACGCATGGGCAGATAAATCCACGCCCTTGATTTCAATCTTCGCATTCGTGTAGACCAATGTAGCCATTGCTGTGTCCTCTCTCTAATTAAGACTGTATCCCGATCCAACTGACGAGGTTGTAGGACTCGCCAGACGTTGTCATCCCCCACTCCGCTCTCCAGAACTGCTGGAAGGTTGAGGTGACGTTCGCCGTGGTCAGCGGTGTCGCCCATTGTCCTCCGACGGATGTCTGCGAGGTGAAGGCCACATGACTTGTGAACTTTCCTGCGCCGAATCCTGAACTGCTTGATCCTTGAACTCGTAAGACGAGTGCGCCCGTTGATGAACTTAAAACATGCAACGCACTATATAAGCGTTGTCCTGAAAACACGCCGCCCACATCATAAGCCGAGCCTACGCCACAGCTAGTGAGCGCAGTCGTAGTGGCATCCTTGAGTGGCACTGCACGAATAATCGGCATTCTGTTTCTCTCCTAATCTCTACCCAGTGCCAGCACTTTGCGCCGTGAGCGTAAACGTCAACATCTCTCCGACCGCGTTGCCGATGTTGTAGGACTCCACGACAGCTTCAAACGCATAGCCCTTATCAGTCTCGGTGCCTTCCGTGATGCCATTGGCAAATACGACCAGCGGTTGTTTTGTTGCGCCGGTTAAGCCGAACAGTGCATCGTCGGCATTCCCGGTTCCACCGTTCCAGAATCCGCTGCCGTTCAAC